>Ga0075433_10002833_pt1 | contig 13274 bp, 16 predicted proteins | sample RhiMethybrSRZTD2_FD_75299 | JGI IMG/M metagenome (GOLD analysis project Ga0075433, IMG submission 75299) | Populus rhizosphere microbial communities from Tennessee, USA - Rhizosphere MetaG P. TD hybrid SRZTD2 | ecosystem: Host-associated > Plants > Roots > Rhizosphere > Soil | place: USA... | reverse complement strand
CTCTTCCTGATGTGCCTGGCTGGCCAGTGGGCGCAGGTCGAGCAGTTGGCGGGGAGGCCCCTGGCGGGTTGCTCTGCTGACCTTGTGCCCGTGGCTTGGCAGGCTTATTACGCGGATCGCCCATGCGTGCCCTCCTTTATTGTGATTAGCTTAGCCTCAGCACGCGTTCAAACACGCGCTCTTCGAAACATTTTTGTCCGCCGCACCCAGCGCCGCAGCCGCACCAAACGCCCTGGACGTACTCCTAAGGCTTCAAGGTAGGTGAGAACAAAGTCGGCGATATCGTCCAGATCCCTCAGGTAGCGCCGCGCATGGCTAGGTACATGAGTGATGTGCCCGCGCCATGTCACATCCCCGGCTTCATCAGCCACCTCTTCAAGCCAAATCTTGACGATGAACGAATGTGTGGTGGCTTCGGGGAGATCCATTACTGCCACTCGTCCCGCTAAACTATACAAACCTCCGGTACGATTGGGGCAGATAGCAATCGCGGCACGCGCCTCGATTGAACATTCCATACCAAATTCGGGTAAACACGTATGGTATTGGTCGATACGTGAGCGAGTACGAGTGGAGTGTACAAGAGAGGGGTCTGCGGGAGCGTCTCGGCAGTGTCTATCGAAGCGTCTTGGAAGGAGAATTTTTTGGCGAATTTTTAGGATGCTAGACGTAGGGCACCTTTGCCCAAGGTCCAGCTCTGGCAGCTCTATTCGTTAAAGTCTCTGAGCACCACCTCTAACGAATCGATATCTTCGCGAATCTGTCGCTCGAGGTTGGCCAGTGTGAGCCAGTGCTGCTTCAGGCGCACGAAGAGCATATGCATCGATGAGGCGTCTGGGAGCGGCATCGCGCGTGTGCGGGCGATCTCGGACAGCGCTGCCTCTTGCTGATCCGCCTGAATTCGCTGATACAGTGCGGTGGTGCGCTGCGACGGCTGCGCTTCCAATTCTTCCTGCAGTGCGGCGACACAGCGCTGATACTGCCGCAGCGCTGCCGCGCGATCACCGGCCATATAGTGCAGACTCATGAGCCGGCGATGGGTGCGTTCGTGTGCGTGGTCATAGCGCAGGAGCTGCCCGCCATAGGACAGCGCGACATCATACTCCCGTTGCGCCTCGTGGTAGGCCATCAACTTCTCGAGCATCGCCAGATAGATCTTCTGCAGCCGCTCCCGTTCGTAGATGCACCAATCCTGGTACCAACCCTCGAGCAGATCGCCCTGGTACAGCTGCACACTGTCCCGCACCAACTGAGCCGTGTGAGGATCGAGCTCCTCGCCACGCCTGCCTTTCATATGGTCGAAAACTTTTTCGAACTCGGCCACATCCAGCCATAGATCCGCAGTTGTGTTGATCTGGATCCAATCAGGCGCGACCAGGATGAGCCGCTCGTCGTCGAAATCGTTCTGCACCCCCAGCGCCGACTGCATTTGCCATAACGTTTGCCGCATACACTTTTTTGCCTGAGCGGTGCTTGTGTCGCCCCACAGCAGGCCCGCGAGCGTTTCGCGAGGATATGAGTGCGTGCGGTACAGCAGCAGGTAGCAGAGCAGTTCCTGCACTTTACGAATATCCAGACCTTTGACGGCCTCGTCACCCCGATAAACCTGGAATTTGCCAAACAGATAGATATTCAATCTAGGCATAGCAACGACCTCCCGACCCTGGTAATGCCACGAATCACAGAAGTGCAATATCGTCGTGCTGATTGCCCTTATCCTCTTCTCAACCGAATCAACATTTTCCCTGAAGGTTCATCCGCACTATTTGCTTCAGCAGCAAAAGAATCGATCTTCGCAGGCGTATATCGGCCGCCAAATGCAGGCAAGAGCGTTGCGATCCATATGGGTATGATGGTGTAGGTCGTATTGCAGGATCGGAGGATCGTCGCTGGACATGATGGAACGCAGTGCCTGTTACCTATTAGAGTAAACGGAGCAGTCTTCAAAATTGGGGTGGTGTCCCTCAACTGACGTGATGAACTAACATATATGGTCAAAAAGTAAAGCCGGAAGGGTGCAGAGCAACCTTCCGGCGTTCGCTTTACTCAATTCCAACCTTCTACTGGAGAAGCTGCTATGCACGCTCTAGCGGCGTATCTACACTCGGACATACGGCTCCTGTACATCGAGCCCAGCAATGATCCGAAAATGGCGCAGGTTGAAAAGGATGCTCCTTAACGCTCATCCTCTGGCACATGCCTTGCTGCGGCTGTCGGCAGCGGAGACATCGCGATAGCAGGAGCATATCCAGCAACATTGACATCGAGCGTCGATATGTCTACCATGGACGTCGGTACTGATGTCGGTCGTGAGTCGTCGGGTGATATGAATGCCGATTTCGATACTTGCCACAAAACTCTTTCTTCCACAAACACAGCACAAGCTTGTTCCACGGCCACAACTGATCGAACGGCTGGATGCGGCGCTCACCCATCCAGTGACCTTGATCTCTGCACCGGCGGGATCGGGCAAAACCAGTGCGCTCCGTACTTGGGTCGCCCGCCATGAGGCGACGATCGCATGGCTTTCCCTCGATCCGGAGGATAACGATCCCACTCGTTTCTGGGCCTATGTGATCGCCGCGCTGCAACAGCTCCAGCCGGGTTTGGCGAAACAGACGCACGCGGTGCTTCAAGCTCAAGAACGGCAGCCGCACTCCTTCGAACCGCTGCTCACGATGCTGCTGAATGAACTCGTTGTCGTTCCTGATACACGACCATCCCAGGCGACGAGCGCCGAGCAGGTGCCGTTCCGAGAAGACATCGCGCTCGTCCTCGATGATTATCATGTGATCGATAATCCCGCCATTCATACGGGAATCGCCTTTTTGATCGACCATCTGCCCACCCACTTGCATGTACTGATCGCCAGCCGCTCTGATCCACCGCTGCCACTCGCGCGCAAACGGGCAAGCAATCAGTTGTGCGAAACCCGCTTCGACGACCTGCGTTTCACGGCAGAGGAAGTGGCCCTGTTCTTGAATCAGGTGATGGAATTGGAGCTCACGACCGACGATGTAGCAGCGCTCGCGGCCCGCACCGAAGGCTGGATCGCCGGGCTGCAATTGGCTGCGCTATCGTTACAGGGCCGCGACGCGGAAGCAAAGCGACAGTTTGTGGCGGCATTCAGCGGCAGCCAGCGGTATATTCTGGATTATCTGGTTGAGGAAGTGCTCAACCGCCAGCCTGAACACACGCAGCAATTCTTGCTTCGTACGTCCGTTCTCGATTATATGCTCGGCTCGCTCTGCAATACGCTCACCGGGCACGACGACGGCCATGCCATGTTAGAGGAGTTGGAGCGCGCGAATTTGTTCGTCCTGCCGATGGCTGAGGATCGTCGCTGGTATCGCTATCATCATCTATTCGCCGAGGTCTTGCGGTTGCGACTGCAACGCGCCGAACCTGATCTCGTGCCGGTGTTGCACCGCAAGGCAGCGATCTGGTACGCAGAGAACGATCTGATCGACGACGCGATGCACCACGCGCTGGAAGAGGCTGATGGCGAATGGATTGCCGATCTGATCGAACAGTATATCGAGGAGACCCTGCACCATGGCGAAGGCGAGACGCTGCGGCGCTGGCTGGCAGCCGTGCCAGGCGAGGTTGTGCGCAAGCGCCCACGGCTGATGCTCGCGCAGGCGCTTGTGGCCTTGAACGTCGGCCATCTCGATCTCGCGGAAACACTGCTTGATGAGGCTGCGCCCCCAGCGCCAAGTGAACCCTACGCACCCAGAATTGGGCACCACGCAAGTATGTTCGCCAACATCCCCGCTGCGCGTGAACTGCTGCGCGCTTCTCTGGCTGGGCTGCGGGGCGATGCCGAGCAATCGATCGAGCATACGCAGCGTGCTCTGCGCCTCGTGAACGAGGACGAACTCGGGCCGCGTGTGTCTGCGCGTTGGAGCAGAGCGCTGGCGGATTGGACGCGTGGTCGGCTAGCGGAGGCCGAGCAGGCCTACCTGGGCTTGTACACCGAGGGGCAGGCGGCGGGCGAGCCACACACCGCGCTCGGCGCGAACGCGCTGCTTGCTCGTGTACGGCGTACACGCGGCTGCCTGGGCGAAGCGCTGCACACCTATCAGGACGGCCTGGCGTTCGCCGCGAGCGTTGGCGCTTCAGCGATGCCAACGGTAGCAATGGCCTATGTCGGCATGGCTGAGGTCTTCTACCAACGTAACCAACTCGATCAGGCGTTGCGCTACGCCACAGCCGCGGTTCCGCTCGGCCAGCAGTTGGTGTCCACGCTGACAGCGGCGACCGGTTTGGCGACACTCGCCTGGACTCGCCAGGCGCTTGGCGAGCCATCTGCCGCCCGTGAGGCGATCGAGGAAGCATATCGTCTCATTCCAGCGGATCAAGTCGCCGCGCTGCATAATCCGGTTCCTGCGGAGCGAGCGCGTTTGGTTCTTGCCCAAGGCGATCTGCAGGCGGCGCTCGATTGGGTGACGGCGCGCAAGTTGAGCGATGTGGACGAACTCTGCTACCCTCACGAGCGCGACTACCTGGTGTTTGCACGGGTATTGTTGGCCCAGCACGCGCCTGATCGCGCGCTGCGGTTGCTTGAACACCTCCAAGCCATGGCGCAGGAACAGGCGCGGATCGAAAGCGTCATCGAAGCCCGTTCGCTCGCGGCATTGGCGCTCGCCGCGCTCGGCGAACGAGCACAGGCTCAGGCGACACTTGGCGAGGCGTTGGCCCTGGCGCATCCCGAGGGTTACATCCGCGTCTTTGCCGATGAAGGCGCGCCCATGGCGGCACTCTTACGGCAAGTCAATGGCGAACTACGATCCTTTGCGGTACAGGTGCTGGCGGCCTTCTCCGACAGGAAGACAAGGAGACAAGGAGACAAGGAGAGTAATGATGTTGAGTTATCGACTTCAAAGAGCCCCTTGTCTCCCGCTCTCCCGGTCTCCTTGTCTCGCATAGAGCCACTCACCGAGCGCGAATTGGACGTGCTGCGGGCGCTCGCCGCTGGCCAATCCAATCGTGCGATCGCCCAGCAACTCTACCTCTCGGTGGCAACGGTCAAAGTCCACCTCAAACATATCTATGGCAAGCTCGCCGTCAACAGCCGCACCGAGGCGCTTGCCTGTGCCCACGAACTGAACCTCTTGTAAGACTCCCCATTTCCACCACTACCCCTCCTCTCCACCGAACTGCCAGGAAAATACCCCCACTTATACCCCCTTTGGATGATGCCGCTACCACGCGAGCCGGCTATAACTATGCCTTGAAGGCATTCTTGCATGGGATAACGTACAGGCAAATTTCGCGATGACGGCGACGACTACACAGCGAGACGGGGCGGACACAAGCTGGCATACGAGATGGAATATGGCCTAACGATGTCCAGAGCGCCGCAACCATCGCCATCAATGTGAGCGGAAATCATTACGAGGTGAAAGAAATGGCGACGAGGTATGAAATCCGCGTGAAAGGTCATCTGCCCCAGCATTGGTCGGAGTGGCTCGATGGGCTGACTATCACACACGCTCCGAATGGGGAAACGATCCTCACCGGCCCGCTGCGCGATCAGGCGGCATTGTTTGGCGTGATGATGAAAGCGCGCGATCTGGGTCTAGCCTTACTGTCGGTCAATCAGGTTGGATCTGACCCACCCGGCGAGGGCAAAAACCATTAGTCAATAGGCAGCCTGGCGGCTCATCATACGGTGTTCCATACGACGCCTGGTGCAACGCCAGCAAGCAAGAGAGGTGAAACAATGACCGATCGAGAACCTATCGAGATCACGAATCTCGACCGCTACGGCTCTGCTGAGCTGCCGTGGAGCAGGCCACACGACCTGCTCGCAGCCAGCGCGAGCGCACACACCAGCTTCTTCCTGGGAACAGTGCGGCCGGACGGTCGTCCGCACACCGCTGCCGTTGGCGCGCTCTGGCACGACGGCGACCTCTATATCGTGAGCGGGCCTGAGACCCGCAAATCCCGTAATCTGGCGGCCAACCCAGCCTGCACGATTTCGGTCGGGCTGGAAGGTATCGACCTCGTTCTTGAGGGCCAGGCGACCAGAGTCACGGATCAGCCGACACTGGAGGCGTTGGCGCGTCAGTATCGCGAAACTGGCTGGCCCGCGCAGGTGGAGGGGGATGCCTTCACCGCGCCATACAGCGCGCCGAGCGCCGGGCCACCGCCCTGGTATCTCTACCGCTTCACCATCCACACTGCCTTCGGGGTCGCCACGGCAGAGCCGAACGGTGCGACGCGCTGGCGATTCAAGCGCTGACGGGCTGGCTGCTCGAAGCCAGCTTCGAGCAGCACAGCTATCCAGAGTAAGGCGAGATTCTATGAACGAGCAAGCAAACACGCGCCTGGTACAACAGGCGTATCAACGGATCAGAGCCAGCGACATCCCATCATTCTTGACGTTGCTCGCCGACGATGTTCAATGGAAGGTGCCGGCCAGGGCCAACGTGCCCTTTGCCGGCACATGGCCAGGACGCCAGCACGTCGGCGAATTCTTTCGCAAAGTGGCCGAATCGCAAGAGCAAGTCGAATTTGCGCCGGAGCATATTATCGCGCAAGACGACAAAGTGGTTGTGTTGGGACATTTCGTGATGCACGTCAAAGCGACGGGCAAAGAGTCCCGCTCAGAGTGGGCGCAAGTCTGGACGGTCAAAGATGGCGTCATTACGCACATGCAGGAGTACGTCGATACGGCCGCCGTCAGCCGAGCGCACACGGGATAAGTGACAGCAAGAGGAGAGGCCAGTATGCCAAGAACCCAACATACACAACCGACATCGCAGTCCCCCACACCAGGAGACGTGCCTGCGCCTGCACCCGCGCTCAAGCGCCTGGAGGCGCTGGTTGGCGAGTGGACGACCGAGATCGTGCATCCAACTGTGCGGCCCAAACCAATCCGCGGGCGGAGGCGCTTCGAGTGGCTGACCAAAGGCAACAAAGGCAGCGGCGGCTTCCTCGTGCAATACGACGAAGTCGAACACCCTGACTTTCCCAACAGCATCACGATCATCGGGGCTGATGCTGATGCCGCGAGCGACTCGTTCACCTACCACTACTTCGACACGCGCGGGGTCGAGCGCATCTACCAGATGAGCCTGCGCGATGGGGTGTGGAAGTTCTGGCGAGACGCGCCGGGCTTCTCGCAGCGCTTCACCGGCACGTTCAGCGCCGACGGCAACACCATCACTGGCGTTATTGAGAAATCGGCTGACAGCGTGCATTGGGAACACGACTTTGACCTGACGTATACGAAGGTCGAGGCGAACAACGCGACGCAAGCGCGTCCAGTTCAAGCGAGAAAATCAACAAAGTGATAAAGCAAGGAGCAAAACTATGACAAAGTTACGCGTTCATGCCTTTTCCATCTCCCTCGACGGTTACGGGGCCGGCCCAAATCAGGATCGCGACAATCCGCTAGGCGTCGGCGGGGAAGCCCTGCACGAATGGATTTTGCCCACCCGTTCGTTTGCTGAAATGCAAGGCAGCGATGCCGGAGAGCTGGGCATCGATGATGATTTTGTGGCGCGCGGCACGGCCAATATCGGTGCCTGGATTCTGGGTCGCAATATGTTTGGGCCAATCCGTGGCACCTGGCCGGATGACAGTTGGCGGGGTTGGTGGGGCGAGAATCCACCTTACCATGTGCCTGTCTTTGTGCTGACCCATCACGCACGGCCAGCCATCACGATGGCAGGCGGCACCACCTTTCATTTTGTCACCGACGGCATCCAGGCCGCTTTGCAGCGGGCGCGAGAAGCCGCCAATGGTCAGGATGTCCGGCTGGGTGGCGGCGTCAGCGCCATCCGCCAATACCTTCAGGCTGGCTTGATCGACGAGATGCACATTGCTATCGCGCCGGTTCTTCTCGGCTCCGGTGAACATCTCTTTGCCGGGATTGACACTGTGGCCTTGGGCTACAAATGCACGGAGCATGTGCCGACGGCCAGTACAACCCATTTTGTACTTACCAGGTGACCTTATGCAGCAAAAGGAAGGAACGAACAACCATGCGAAAACTAATTATCCTGTCCTTTATCACAGTCGATGGCGTTATCCAGGCTCCCGGCGCGCCTGAGGAGGACACCAGCGGCGGATTTACCTACGGCGGATGGCAGGCTCCCTATCTTGATGAATTTCTGGACAAGATCCTGGATGAGCAATGGTCCGAACCCTTTGATCTCCTTTTGGGCAGAAAAACATTTGAAATCTTCGCATCTTACTGGCCTTATCATGGGGACGGACGACCCGGCACGGGCATCAACAACGCTACCAAGTATGTTGCCTCGAATACGCTTCACTCGCATGAGTGGAAAAAGTCAGTATTCTTAAAGGGCGATGTTGCGGAGGAAGTCAGGAAGCTCAAACAACAGGATGGTCCCGACATCCAGGTTTATGGCAGCGGCAACCTTATCCAGACGCTGCTCAAGCACGATTTGATCGATGAATTCTGGCTGAAAATCGTTCCGATTACGCTGGGTACAGGGAAACGCCTGTTCGCGGAAGGCACGATTCCGGCGGCATTCAAGGTCTCTAAGAGTCAGGTTTCACCAACTGGTGTGATTGTCGCCAATCTGGAGCGGGCGGGCGAGGTTCAGACGGGTACAGTTGGAGAATAGGTGAGAGAGGTAGAGACGCATGAAACTTGCACTTCAACTCAACAACTATATCTGGGACGGCGGTGCCCCTCAACTGGGCGCTACCCTGACAAAGATCGCACAAACCGCGGACGAATGGGGCTTCAGCAGCATCGCCGTGGCCGATCACCTGTGGGCGGTTCCGCCCTGGATGGGCCCAATCGAAGGGTCGGTGCCCGAATGCTACACCACGCTTGCGTACCTCGCAGCCAGCACCAAGCATGTTGAGCTAATCGCTTTGGCGACCCCGCCGAACTTCCGGTATCCGGCGCTCTTGGCCAAGATGGTCTCGACACTGGATGTGCTCTCTGGTGGTCACGCCTGGCTTGGCATCGGCGCGGGCGACTATGCGGATGAAGCGCAGGGGTTGGGGATGCCCTACCCTCCAACCGCAGAGCGCTTTGAGATGCTGGAGGAGACGGTGCAAATCTGCTTGCGCATGTGGAGCGACGAGCACGGCGACGATCAACCCTACCGCGGCAAGCACTTCCAGATCGAGCGAGCCCTCAATGCGCCGCAGCTGCCGCAGCGCCCCACCCGACCGCATCCACCGATCCTGATTGCCGGTGGTGGCGAACAGAAAACGCTGCGCCTGGTTGCTCGCTATGCCAACGCATGCAACATACCACCTGGGCCGGAGATACCGAAGAAACTCGACGCGCTGCGCCGCCATTGCGAGGCTGAGGGGCGCGATTACGCCGCGATCGAGAAAACCAGCCCGTTTCTGTTTGATGTTGGCGAGGATGGGTCGAAGACGAAAGAGCTCGTCGAGCAGCTACGCTGGCTGGCCGGTAACGGCATCCAGACGGTCTTCGGTGCGGTTCCGCATGTAGACCGGATCACTCCACTGGAGGTGATTGGCCGTGAGGTCATTCCACAGCTGGCAGACCTGTGACTCATCGGCCATAGAGGTCAGCGATCCGACAGGAGATGGCAATGGCATACCTTACCTATCCCAACGAGAGCGCCGAATACCGCAAAGCGCGAAACGCGCTGCTTGCCGAGGAAATGGCGTTGCGAAAGCACGTCGAAGCGGTCGCCGCGCAGCGCCGCGCCCTGCCGCCAGGCGGCGAGGTGCCTGAGGACTACCTTTTCGAGCGGATCAGCGAGAACGGTATGCCCGAGAAGGTCGAGATGACGAAGCTTTTCGGCCGCCACCAGACGCTGATCCTCTACAGCTTCATGTATGGCCCGGAGCGGGACGCGCCGTGCCCCATGTGTACGCACTTGCTCGACTCCGTAAACGGCGCAGCCATGCATGTCGGCCAGCGCGCTTCGCTCTATGTCGTGGCCAAGTCGCCTATCGCGCGCCTGGTCGCGTGGGCGCGCAAGCGTGGGTGGGCGCATCTTCAATTTCTCTCGACGGCCGGCAACAGCTACGACGCCGACTATTTCGGAGACTCATCGAAGGTGCCAGTGGCGATACGGAAACAGCGCGGATGGAAGGACGACCAGGACTGGGACGAGACAATGTTCAACGTGTTTCGTCTCGACAATGGCACGATCCGCCACTTCTGGGGCAGCGATCTCACCTGGGCACCCACTGAGCCTGGCCAGGATCATCGATCCGGCGACGCCGTGAATGCGCTATGGGGCATGCTCGACATGACTCCCGAGGGACGTGGGCAGTTCATGCCAAAGCTCGATTATTGAGCGTTGCGAAAGTCGATCGTGGCTCACGCCACCTTGGCGCGGCGACAGATGATCACTAGGCTATCAGACGACGAACGAAAGGAAGACATATGCAACACGCAGAACGTAACACTGCCGCTTTCTCCGTTGGAAGCGAGGGTAGGATCAAGACCAGATCTTTCCATGCGCTGGAAATCTGGCAATTCATCAGCATTTTGCTGTCGGCGCTGGTGACTGGTGTCTTTTGGGGGACGTGGCTGGGCCTTAGCCGCTCGATGGCTTCGCTCACGCCCGAAACCTTTCTGTCCATCGGGCACGCGATGATCGGCAATCTGGGGCTGATTATGGCGATTCTCATGCCGGCCGCCATCCTGGCGACGCTGCCGGTTCTCTTTCTGCTGTATCGGAGACGATCACGGGCACTCTATCCGACATTGGTAGGGTTTGCGCTCGTCGTCATCGCGCTGGTGGTCACTCTGATCGTTGAAGTTCCGATTGACAATCAAATCGAAGCGTGGACGGTGGCATCACTGCCGACCAATTGGCAACAACTGCGCGACCTCTGGGAGTTGTTCCATGTGATCCGAACGTGGGTTTCGGTGATCGGCCTTGCGCTGCTGATCCTCGGAGCACTTCTCGTCGACGACAACGCTGCGACTGAGCAGGCCCGGACGGAAGCCGCCAACCGCAGTGCTTAATGACGATACAGACCTCTTACAAGGTTGCTTCGTGACAATACGGATAAGCGACATCTAGTGAAAGGGTAGATGACATGGCTGAACATAATAATGAACTGGCGGCAAGCAAATCCAGTTGGAAGATCCAGACGGCAATCCGATTGAGCTATTCGAGCCAGCTCAATAGGGAAATTTGCTGACCAAATGGACACAGCTGGCTATGTCGTCACGCTCACTTCGTCGAAGACTTGTTCTCGGTCGGCGAGTTAGCTGGCGCCCTCGCTGCGTGGGGGTGCCGAGCCCGCCAGCGGAGTGGTGTCGAGGTATCTGACCTCGTAGACGCGCTCTGCGAACTTCCAGCCGTCCGAGGTGCGCTGGTAGCGGTCGTGGTATACGGAGTAGTTCAGCTCCGACCTGCCGTCGCGCATGTGCCCGAACTCTGAGATGTAAGCACGGCCGGACGCGGTGTCGCCCTCAAGCTGGATCGTGCCTGGGTGCGTGGTTTGCACGAAGTAGTCCCAGAGACCCTGCATCCGCTCGATCCCGGCGCGCATCTCCTCCTGGCCGACGAGCTCGACGTTGATGTAGGGGATCCGCCACGCGCCGTCCTGTGTGAACAGCGACGCGAATCGATCGTAGTCGCGCTGCATCAGCGCGTCGGTGAACTCGCCGCGCAGCGCCTCGATCTCGAAGCGATCAGCAATAGTCTGAAGGTCGCTCATTGGTTTCCTCGCGAGCTAAAACTGTCGGGTAGCTAGATACTATGATAGTCGTAGACGTTGCAAGCTAGCAATATCTGCGGCAACTTCGGACAAATCATTGTTCAACTGATGCCCACGCCCATCGAATTCACGAATGGTTGCTTGTGGAAACTTTTCTGCATGCATCGCAAGATGCGCGAACGGCACGACATCGTCGTCGCGGCTATGGTAAAAGAATACTGGGAGTGCTTTGAGCAGCTTTGAGGCGTGGTCTTCATCCAATGTAAACTCATCAACCTGCCAACCTCCAGCTCCCCAGTATGGCGCGGCGATAAGGAAAATGCCTACAAGAGATGCTTCGACCCGCTCTTCAGAGAGATATTTCAGCACCATGGAACTGCCTACTGAATGCCCAACCAGGATCACCTTCCCATCCAACGCGGTTAGTTCTTTTGAAATCTGTGCTTTCCATGCCTCGTAACCCGAGTTCTCCTGCTCGGGCATCTTCGGGTACAGTACATTGTAGTCGGTGCCGAGCGCATCGCGCAGAGACTTAACTAACTCTGCATCCTCTTCGTACGCGCCCTCTCCAGCACCTTGGACAAACAGCACTTGCTTCTTCACGCTCATTTCTCCTTTCCTACTTGATGACGCGGAATCCAAGCAGCCTGTGTATGACTACCCTTTATTTTGCACGAGTGCATTTCGTTACCACACAAAGGGCACGAGGCGCTTGGTATGCTTTTGGTACTCTGGATATTGCCTGGGAAAGAGTTCGAGCATGAGCTTCTCCTCTTTGCCGATGCGCAAAGCGAAGGTGATCGTGATGACGATGAACATAACGATACCGAAGATAGTGCCCAGGAGCGCGGTGCCAAGCGTCGCAAGCATGATGCCGGTATAGATGGGATGGCGCACGAAGGCGTACGGGCCGGTCGTCACCAGCTCGTGATGTTCTTTCACCGCCGGGCGCGGACTCCAGTTGCGCCCGAGATAGACGCGTGCCCAAACGGCGAAGCCGATGCCGATTGCGGTAAACGCGGCGGCGGCCCAGCCGACGGTTGGAGGCGGCGTGAAGATGCCGCGGAAGAAGACTGCTCCCGAGGAACCGGCGCGGCGGGCGAGTAGAACGATGGGCACCGCGACAGCGAGGCGCAGCACCCAGAATCGCAGCCATGCAGCCGCATAACCCCCGCCACGCACATCCCGCTTTACAAACAAGGCAGTTACGCCCCACACGAGAAGAAATGCCGCCCAGCTCAAGAAGATGATGCTATCGTAGATAATCATCACTGTCGCCGTAGACCTCCCAATCGAAGACACGAGCCTAGAACGCGCCTGACTCACGCACGCCGGTGGCGGGTATCTGGATGTAGGATAGGCCAGCATGCCGAGTGCATTCCGATGCCGTATTCTACCACCACTACCAATGCCTGACTACCGCGAAATGCATGGTATAATCAGGGCCACCATGAGGTTGTTGTGCCTGGCCGAAACGCCGACGCCGCGTGCTGTCCGCCACCCTTTCTCGGATCGTGTAATTACGAGCGCTCGCACCAGTGCAATCGAGCAGTGTGCCTTCGTCGAATGTGTGATTCGGCGTCGTCGGGCTGTGTGCAGAGCTGCTGCGCCACTGTTGACAG
>Ga0075433_10002830_pt1 | contig 13276 bp, 7 predicted proteins | sample RhiMethybrSRZTD2_FD_75299 | JGI IMG/M metagenome (GOLD analysis project Ga0075433, IMG submission 75299) | Populus rhizosphere microbial communities from Tennessee, USA - Rhizosphere MetaG P. TD hybrid SRZTD2 | ecosystem: Host-associated > Plants > Roots > Rhizosphere > Soil | place: USA... | reverse complement strand
TTCAATACGCTCAACGTCGACGGCGCGACCTCGACCAACGACACCGCGATGCTGCTGGCGTCGGGCCGGCGCGGCAAGGCGGATGCCGACGAGTTTACGAACGCAATGCTAGCTGCCTGCCGCGATTTGACGATGCAGATGGCGCGCGATGCGGAAGGCATGACCCGCATGGCGCACCTCACCGTCACCGGCGCCGCGAACGAGGCCGAAGCGCGCCGCGCCGCCAAGTCGATCGTCGAGAACAATCTCGTCAAGTGCAGCTGGTACGGCGGCGATCCCTATTGGGGGCGGCTGATGGCTGCCGCTGGCTCCGCGGGGGTCGATCTCGACGTCGCCAGCTCGCGCGTGGCTTACGGCGGGATCGCGGTGGCGAAGGGCGGCGTCGGGATCGATCACGACGGCCAGGCGCTCGCTGAACATATGATGGGCGACGAGGTCTCGATCGAAGTGCATCTCGGCGCGGGCAAGGCGTCCGCGACCATGATCGGGATCGATCTCGGCCCCGGCTACATCAAAGAGAATTCGAGGACGTCATGACCCCGGCTGATACAGCGCGCGTCCTCGTCGAGGCGCTTCCCTACATCCGCATTTTCGCCGGCAAGTCGGTCGTGGTGAAGCTGGGCGGAGCGGCGATCGACAAGCAGTCCGACCTGGCGCTCGCACAGGATGTGCTCCTGCTACGGAGCGTCGGAGTGCGCTGCGTCCTGGTCCACGGCGGCGGGCCGCAGGTCGATACGATGCTCCGCCGGGTCGGGAAGGAGCCGGAATTCAAGGACGGGCTTCGGGTGACCGACGGCGAGACGCTCGAAATCGTGCGGATGGTGCTGGTCGGGAAGATCAACCGCGACCTGGTCGCGACGATCAACAGCCAGGCTGGGGACGACCCTGTCGCCGTCGGCGTGTCGGGCGAGGACGCGGGGCTCTTGACGGTGACTCCGGCCGATCCGGCGCTGGGTTTCGTCGGCAATGTCACGGGCGTCCGGGCGGAACTCATCCATCGCTTGCTCGACGATGGCCTCACCCCGGTGATCTCGACGATCGGCGCCAATGCCGACGGGCAACCGTACAACGTCAACGCCGATGAGGCGGCGCGGGCCATCGCGGTCGCGATGAAGGCCGAAAAGATCGTGTATCTGACCGCGGTCCCCGGCCTGCTCGACGATCCGAACGACGAGCGCACGCTCGTTGAGCGTCTGACCGCCGCCGAGCTTCGCGACCGGATCGAGCATGAAAGCGTCGGCAAAGGCATGATTCCCAAATTGCGGGCGTGCGCCGATGCGGTCGAGCAGGGGGTCAATTTCGCGCACATCATCGATGGCCGGGTGCACCACTCGCTGCTGATCGAGCTTCTGACCGACCACGGGGTCGGGACGATGGTGAAGCGGGAGAAGAGCTGGTGAAGCACCTCCTCGCGATCCGCGACCTCTCGGCCGGCGATCTGCGCGCGATCCTCGATGCATCGCAGCAGCCGGCGCCGCGCGTGCTGCAGGACAAGGGAGTCGCGCTCTATTTCGAAAAGCCGAGCGCCCGGACCCGCAATTCGATGGAACTGGCGGCCGCTCAGCTTGGCGGTCATCCGGTCTATCTCCAGCCGGCCGAGCTCGGCATCGGCACTCGCGAGAGCGTCGAGGACGTGACCCGGACGCTCGCTTGCTATCATGCAATCATCGCCGCTCGGGTGTTCGACCACCAGCTGCTCGAACAAATGGCCGCGTTGAACGCCGCGCCGGTGCTCAACCTGCTCTCGGCGACCGACCATCCGCTCCAGGCGCTGGCGGACCTGCTGACGATCGAGCAATTGCTCGGGCGCATCGACCGCGTCCGGGTCGCCTTCGTCGGCGAAGCGCACAATGTCGCCCGCTCGCTCGCCGAGGGCTGCGCGAAGCTCGGCGCCGACTTCGTCATCGCCAGTCCCCCTGGTTACGGGTTCGAGGGCGAAGACGTCCGCCAGGTGGCTGACCCGGTCGAAGCGGTGGAGGGCGCCGACATCGTCTACGCCGATGTCTGGGTGTCGATGGGCGACGACCATAGCGAGCAGAAGCTGGCGGCGTTCGCGCCCTACCAGGTCAACGAAGCACTGATGGCCCGCGCTCCCAATGCTCACTTCATGCACTGCCTCCCCGCGCACCGCGGTGAAGAGGTTTCCGCGGCAGTTATGGATGGGCCCCGCTCGGCGGTATGGCGTCAGGCCGAGAACCGGATGCATACGGCGCGCGGCGCCATGCTGTGGATGCTTGAGGGTCAAACATAGCGTCATTGCGAGCGAAGCGAAGCAATCCAGTCTGGATTGCCACGTCGCCTTCGGCTCCTCGCAATGACGAGAAAGTGGGAACGAATGTCAGGTAGGAAGCTCAAAGTGGTGCTCGCTTATTCGGGCGGGCTCGACACCTCGATCATCCTGAAATGGCTGCAGACCGAATATGACGCGGAGGTCGTCACCTTCACCGCCGACCTCGGCCAGGGCGAGGAGGTCGCGCCGGCGAGGGCCAAGGCCGAGATGCTGGGCGTCAGGCCGGAGAACATCTTCATCGAAGATTTGCGCGAAGAATTCGTCCGCGATTTCGTCTTCCCGATGTTCCGGGCGAACACGGTTTACGAAGGGCAATATCTGCTCGGCACGTCGATCGCCCGGCCGCTGATCGCCAGGCGCCAGATCGAGATTGCGCGCGCGGTCGGAGCGGATGCGGTTTGTCACGGCGCGACCGGCAAGGGCAACGACCAGGTCCGGTTCGAGCTCGGCTATTACGCACTCGAGCCCGACATCAAGGTGATCGCGCCGTGGCGCGAGTGGGAATTCGCCAGCCGCGAGGCGCTGCTCGACTTCGCCGAGAAGCACCAGATCCCCATCGCGAAAGACAAAATGGGAGAGGCGCCCTTCTCGATCGACGCCAACCTTCTGCATTCGTCGTCGGAGGGGAAGGTGCTGGAGGACCCGGCCGCCGACGCGCCCGAATACGTCCACCAGCGCACGATTTCGCCCGAGGACGCGCCGGACAAGGCGACGGTCATCACCATCGACTTCGAGCGCGGCGATCCGGTCGCGATCGATGGCGAGACGCTCTCGCCCGCCGCGCTGCTGACGAGGCTCAACCAGCTCGGTCACGACAATGGCGTCGGCCGGCTCGACCTGGTCGAGAATCGCTTCGTCGGGATGAAGTCGCGCGGTGTGTACGAGACGCCCGGCGGCACCATCCTGCTCGCCGCGCATCGCGGAATCGAGAGCATCACGCTCGATGGCGGCGCGATGCACCTCAAGGACGAGCTGATGCCGCGCTACGCCAAGCTCATCTACAACGGCTTCTGGTTCTCCCCCGAACGCGAGATGCTCCAGGCGGCAATCGACAAGAGCCAGGAGCATGTGACGGGCCGGGTCGCCGTGAAGCTCTACAAGGGCAATGCCACCGTCATCGGGCGGGAAAGCGAGCATTCGCTCTACGACCAGGATTTGGTGACCTTCGAAGAAGGAAGCGGAAGCTACGACCACCGCGACGCGGCGGGTTTCATTCGATTGAATGCTCTCAGGCTGCGAACCTTGGCGCAGCGCGATCGCCGGCTAAAGCCCTAGCTCTTCTTTCGCCGCTGCGATCTGTTCGCGGACGCGCTCGGGCGCGGTGCCACCGTAGCTTGTACGGCTGCGCACCGACGCCTCAACGCTGAGGACGTCGAAAACACGCTCGTCGATTCGTTCATCGATGGCTTGAAGTGCATCGAGCGGCAGATCCGCAAGTCCGCAGCCGCGCTCCTCCGCCTCCTTCACTGCTCGGCCCGTAATGTGATGCGCCTCACGAAATGGGACGTCAGCCTCGCGAACCAGCCAGTCCGCGAGGTCGGTCGCGGTCGAAAAGCCCGACGCCGCGGCTTCGCGCATCCGCTCGGGGACGAACTCGACGGTCTCGACCATTCCGGCGAGCGCCTGCAGCGAGACCATCAGCAGGTCGCGCGCCTCGAATACCGGCTCCTTATCGTCCTGCATGTCCTTCGAATAAGCGAGCGGCAGGCCCTTCATCGTCACCATCAGCGACGTCAGAGCGCCGACAATCCGCCCGCTGTGTCCGCGCACCAGCTCCGCCGCGTCGGGGTTGCGCTTCTGCGGCATGATCGATGAGCCGGTCGAATAATCGTCGGACAGCTTCACGAACAAGAATTGCGGGTTGGCCCAGAGGATCAGCTCCTCCGCGAGCCGCGACAGGTGCAGGCCGCACTGGGCTGCGGCGGCGAGATAATCGAGCGCGAAGTCGCGGTCGGAAACGGCATCGAGGCTGTTCGCTGCCGGACGTTCGAAACCGAGCGTATCGGCCGTCCGCTCGCGGTCGATTGGGAAACCCGTGCCGGCGAGCGCTGCCGACCCGAGCGGACACTCGTTCATCCGCGAGCGCGCATCGGCGAAACGCGACCCATCGCGCTTCAGCATCTCGTAATAAGCCATCAAATGGTGGCCGAGGGTCACCGGTTGAGCGACCTGCAAATGCGTGAAACCGGGCATGACGGTGTCGGCATGTTCGTCGGCCCGCTCGACGAGGACGCGTTGCAGGGCACGGATCGCGTCCACCGTCTCGTCGCACGCATTGCGGACCCACAATTTGAAATCGGTCGCGACCTGGTCGTTGCGCGATCGTGCGGTGTGCAGCCTTCCCGCCACCGGGCCGATCAACTCGCCGAGGCGATGTTCGACCGTCATGTGGATGTCCTCGAGCTCGGGATTCACCGGGACGCCGTCGCGCTCATATTCGGCGGCGATCCGGTCCAGTCCTTCGAGGATCGCCGCCGCGTCCGCTTCTCCTATGATGCCTTGCTCGCGAAGCATCGCCGCATGCGCCTTCGACCCGGCGATGTCCTCGCGCCACAGGCGCTTGTCGAAACGGATCGACGCGTTGATCTCGGCCATCAGGTCAGCGGGTTTTCCGCCGAACCTTCCGCCCCACATTTCCTGGCCGTCATCCGACATGGCGGCGCGAGTGCCACGCAGGGGCGCGGGGGTCAAACCGTGGCGAGCCATCCTTATCTTGATTCACGTTATCAGCCGCTCCATGGTCCGCCCCTTCATCCGAGGGGGTCTGTACGATGTCGGTTCGAAAATACTTCCCGGCGCTGCTTCTTGGCTTCGCAGCAAGTCCTGCTGTCGGCCAAGATGCGCAAAGCCTGGTCAATAAGAACCTCGAGGCGCGCGGCGGGGCTGCCGCCCTCGATGCCCTCAAGGGCGTGACCTTTGAAGGTCGGGTTATTTTCCCGGGCGACTTCGAACTGACTTACAAGGAGGCTCGCGCGCGGCTTGGGGCTGCGGATGCCGCGCGGTCCGACCTCAGCCTTCAAGGCCTCGACGTCGTTCAGTCGTATGACGGCCACGCCGCCTGGAAGATCAATCCTTTCCAGGGTCGCAAGGACCCCGAAAAAATGTCGGCCGACGAAGCTCGCCAGCTCGCCGATGGGGCGCTGATCGAAGGCCCGCTGCTCGCTTCACGGCATGACGGGAGCAAGGTTCAATATCTCGGCCGCGAGGATTTCGACGGGACACTCGCCTACAAGCTCAAGGTCACGCAGAAGGACGGCGACGAGTTCACTTACTGGCTCGATCCCGACACCTATCTCGAGATCAAGATGGACGAGACTCGGCGGATCCGGGGGGCCCAAGTGACCTCCGAGACCGAGCTCGGCGACTATGAGAAAGTCGGCGGCGTCTATTTCCCGATGTCGATCGAAAACTGGAGCCAGGGTCAATCCAACCAGCGGACCCGGGTCCAGATTGCCGGCGCTGCGGCCAACCCGCCGCTTGGCGCCGAGTTCTTCGCCGAGCCGCACAGCGCCGGAACTCCGGCAAACGCCGCCAGCGAAGACGCGTCGCAAAAACCAAAGGGCAAAAAGCCACCGGCGAAGGGCAAGGTGTCACCCGCCAATTCATCCAAGCCGAAGGGGGAGTGAGAGCCATGCTGCGTAATATCCTGCTCGCATCCACCGCGATCGCCATCACGCCTGCGGCTGCCCAAAGCTTCGACAGCGCCGCCGTATCGGGCCTTGGAATCCGCAACATCGGTTCGGCCACCATGTCCGGGCGTATCGCCGCCGTGGCAGGCCGCCAGGAAGCCGACGGCAAGGTTACCTTGCTCATCGGTTCGGCTTCGGGCGGCGTATGGAAATCCGAAGATGGCGGGACGACCTTCAAGCCGGTCTTCGACAAGCAGCCCGTCGAGTCGATCGGCGCGGTTGCAATGGACCCGACCAACAAGGACGTGATGTGGGTGGGCAGCGGCGAAGCCTGGACCCGCAACTCTGTTTCGGTCGGTAACGGGGTCTACAAGTCGACCGACGGCGGCGAGACCTGGACGAACGTGGGCCTTCCGGGGACCGAGCGGATCGACCGGATCATCGTCCACCCGAAGAACGGCAATATCGTCTACGTCTGCGCCCCCGGTCCCTTGTGGTCGGATTCTTCCGACCGCGGGCTCTACAAGACCACCGACGGCGGCAAGACCTGGTCGCTGATCCTCAAGGGGACCAATCTCTCAACGGGCTGCTCGTCCGTCGCGATGGATCCGGCCAATCCCGAGCATTTGCTCGCCGGCACATGGGACTTCCGCCGCAGGCCGTTTGAATATCGTTCGGGCGGCAACGGCCCCGATCAGCCGTCGGGCAGCCGCTTCGCCGAAAGCCGGGACGGCGGTAAGACTTGGACCGATCTCACGGCCGCGAATCGCAAGGGCCTTCCGGCCTATCCGTGGGGACGGCTGGAGATCGCCTTCGCGCCGTCAAATCCGAAGCGCGTCTATGCGTTCATCGAGAACCCGCGTTCTGCGCTGTACGTATCCGACAATGGCGGGCTCACCTGGGAGGAGCGCGACCGCAGCCAGGGCATGGTCTGGCGGCCTTTCTACTTCGCGCGCCTCGTCGTCGATCCCAAGAATCCGGATCGCGTTTTCAAGATGGGCTATTCGATCACGGCTTCAGAAGACGGCGGAAAGAGCTTCTCGAACGCGGCCGGCGGATCGCACGGCGACTGGCATGACATCTGGATCAACCCCAACAACACCAAGAACATCGTCGGCGGCGACGACGGCGGTCTTTGGTACACGTTCGACGGCGCCAACCGCTGGTGGAAGGCGAACAACCTTCCAGTCAGCCAATTCTATCACGTCAGCACCGACACCAGGGATCCGTACGAGGTCTATGGCGGGCTCCAGGACAACAGTTCGTGGGTCGGGGACCAGGAATATCCCGGCGGGATCACCAACAATCGTTGGGAAAATCTGTTTGGCGGCGACGGCTTCTGGACATTCTCCGATCCGTCGGACTCGAACTTTGCCTATGCGGAATATCAGGGCGGCCACATCGGACGGGTCAACCGCAAGACGCTCGAGCAGCGGAATATCCAGCCGCAGGGCGGCTATAAGGAGAAGCTGCGCTACAATTGGAACACGCCGATCGCGCTCTCGCCGAATGAGAAAGGCACGATCTACATCGGCTCGCAATTCCTGTTCCGAAGCCGCGACCATGGCGTGACCTGGGACCGCATCTCGCCGGACCTGACGACGAACGATCCCATTCGCCAGCGGCAGGAGCAATCGGGCGGAATCACGGTCGACAATTCGTCGGCCGAAATGAACACCACGATCTATTCGATCTCCGAGAGCCCGCGTGCCGGCGGCCAGATTTGGGTCGGGACCGATGACGGCAATGTCCAGCTGACCCGCGACGGCGGCAAGAACTGGACCAACCTGACCCCGGCTCTCGGAATGCCGGCCGGAAACTGGATCAGCTGGGTCGAGGCGAGCCGATACGATCCGGCGGTCGCCTATGTCACCGACGATCGGCACGCCTATGGCGACATGGGGACCTATCTCTACCGGACCGCCGACTATGGGCGCACGTGGCAGCGGCTCGTCGGCCCGCAGACTCCCGGCGTTCGTGGCTATGCGCATGTCATCAAGGAGGACCGGGTCAATCCCAACATCCTCTTCCTCGGCACGGAGTTCGGCTTGTTCATGAGCCTCAACGGCGGCCAGAGCTGGGCGCAGTTCAAGCCGACGGGCTTCCCGGACGGAGTGGCCGTCCGCGATATCGCGCTGCAGGATCGCGACGACGATCTCGTCCTTGCCACTCACGGTCGCGGAATCTGGGTGGTGGACGACATCAGCCCCTTGCGCGAGCTGACCGCTCCGGTTCTCGCCAGCAACGTCGCGCTGATCCCCGGCAAGCCGGTCGAGCAGCGAATCCAGGGGAATGGCGGCTGGGCCGAGGGCGACGCCAGCTATTACGGTGACAATCCCGCCAGTGGCGCCGTCATCACTTATTACCAGAAGGCGCGTCACGTGATCGGGCGGATGAAGCTCGAGATCCTCGACTCGAACGGGAACGTGATCGAGGAGGTGCCCGCTTCCAAGCGGCGCGGGCTCAACCGGGTGAGCTGGTCGATGCGAACGAAACCGCCGCAGGTGCCGCCCGCCGCGTCTCTCGCGGGCAATTCGGCAATCGGTGAACGCTATCTGCCAGGAAACTATACGGTCCGCCTCACCAACGCCGGGCAGGTCGTTACCGAGCCCCTGACCGTCACTCTCGACAAGCGCGCGACCTTCAACGCCGCCGATCGCCAGGCGCAGTTCGCGGCGTCCGAGCGGGTCAAGTCGCTGTTCGAGCGGATGAGCAAGGTGGTCGGGCAGATCAACGCGGTGCGCCAGCAAGCGGGAGCGCTCGCCTCAAGCACAACGGCGCCTGCCGACGTCAAGGCGGCGGCGTCTCAGCTGTCGGCGAAGGCGGACGATCTTCGGAAGGAGATCGTCGCCACGAAGGAAGGCGGCGCGATCACGGGTGAGGAGCGGCTGCGCGAGCACGCTGACGACGTCTACGGCGCGATCACTTCGGTCGAGGACCGGCCGACGGACTATCAGATGGCACGGGTCGACGCGCTCGACCGCGAACTGAAGGACGTCGAGGCGCGATGGGCAGCATTCCAATCCGGTGATCTCGCGTCGTTCAACGCCAAGCTCAAGGCGGCCAACCTGCCGTCGCTGACGGTTGCCGAGGTCGAGTTTGACCCCGATCAATTGCCCCGCGGAGGGCGCGCTTCCGCATTGGTGCGGGGAATCGTCGGACTACGCTTCTACGGCGACGCAGGCTCGCTCGAACAGGCGAACGAGAAAGACTGACAGGCGACCCAAGGCGGCCGCGCCTTGCTCCGCGGCCGTTGAGACTGGTGCGCCCAGGCGCGTAAGGTCCCTTATGCTCGAATCGATCATAAGGACCGCAATGCGCCTCGTTGCGGGCATCGGCGCCGCGCTTGCGTTGTGCTCGTCGGCAGCGGCGTCCCATCTGGTCACGGGCAATGGACATGGGTTCGCGGTCGTCGCGCCCGAGAAGGGAACAGCAACCAGCTTCTACCCGCACCCCTACAGCTACATCCGGCAGGACCCGGCCAAGCCGCTTGGCGAAGGGATCGAGACGCCCAACTTCATCAAGACGCTTGGCTGGGGTGAGGCCGGCCGGGCTGGCGTCACGGAATATATCGCTGACTCGCATGTCATCCGGATGCACCGCGCCGGCGGCAGCGGATATTTCTTCATGCCGTTCGGGCTGGAGCGCCCGGCGCTGATCATCGCTGGGCCGGCCGCGTCTCCCTGGCACGTCGAATGGAACAAGCCTCTCCGTTCGCGAAAAACACTGAGCGCACGGGCGCAGCTGTTATGGTTTGAGGGGATCGACGAGCCGCTTCTGCTCATTCCTTTGGGCGAAGTGCGGAGAGCGCCTCGCGGCCAACCCCTCGCTGCAAGCCCGGCCTGGGCGTTGGTCGCATTGGAGAAGGAGAGCGACGCGGGGCCGGCCATGCGCGAGGTTATGGCGTGGCGCGGGGGCATTTCCGCCCAGGGGCTGGTCCAGCGGGAAATCGCCAGGTTCGAGCAATGGCGAGCAAAGCCGGCCGTTCATTTCACGGATGCGAAGGAGCGCCACCTGTGGCGGCAAAGCGAGACGATGCTGCGCATCGCGCAAAGCCGCGAGCCGAACCGAGCCGACCGGCACGGCAATGGGCTGATCGTCGCCGCCCTGCCCGATGTTTATGCGACGCCCTGGGTGCGCGACATGGCGTGGTCGACGGTAGCGCTGATCCGCATGGGACACCGCGCGGAGGCGCGCGCTGCACTGCTCGCCTATTTCAATGCGCAGCCCACCGGCAAAATGCGCGACCAGGTGAATGGCGCGGATTACCAGATCTCGGTCGTGCGCTATTGGGGGGATGGTGCCGAGGAACCTTTCTTCACCCAGGAAGGTGCCATCAACATCGAATTTGACGATTGGGGCGAAGCGCTCTGGGTGCTGGGCGAATATCTCAGCAAGTACGACGACCCCGCGCTCCTTAAGACTGCAACCTATCGCGGGCCGCTGTACGAAAGCGCCCGCGACTTCATCGTGAAGCCGCTCCTCGCCAATAGTGAGAAATACGGTGATGGGCTGATCGTTGCCGCCGACACTTCGATCTGGGAGGAGCACCAGCCAGACAAGAAGCATTTCGCTTTCTCGACCGCCCTGGCGATCGTCGGGCTGCGCGAATTCGCGACCGTGGCGCAGCGCGCCGGCGATGACGCCGCGCGCGCACAGGCGCTCGACAATGCGGCGCTGCTTCAGAAGGGCTTCGACGCAGCGTTCATCCGTGGCGGAAAGCTTCGCGGCACGCTCGAGCCGGGCGAGAAGAACGACATCGACGGTGCGCTGATTCCAATCATCAATTTCGGTATCGTCCGGGACCCCAATGTGATCCGCGACACCGTCGAGCGGATGGAGCTACTGAAGGTTGCGTCGGGCGGTTACCGGCGCGTCCGCAGCAATTATACCGATCCCAAGATTTTCGAATATTGGTACGAGCGGCAGGAGTTCCTGTTCGTCGACCTCACCCTCGCGGAGCTATTGAGGCGGATCGGCCGCAAGACCGAGGGCGACGCAATGCTGGCCCGGATGGTGACCAAGTCCGCGGCCGACCACAACATCATTCCGGAAATGTACGTCGCGCTTCCCTGCGAGCTGTTTCCCGGCAAGATCGGCGATCCGACGGGGGCCGTGCCCATGGTGGGATATGGCCCCGGCGCTTACGTCCTCCACCTGCTCGAGCGAGAGCACCCCGCAAAGACGCAATAGGCAGGCCACCAGAGTCCCAATTTGGGACGGTTGCGAAACCAAGTGGTTGTGTAATCTCATAAACCGAGTTTAGGTAAACGGTTGGTTAACGACACGTATGGGGCGGGTCGGACCGGGTTTAGTGCGTGGGGGGAATGGTAGGATGGCTACGAACACCAGCGGCGGCACGACCGCCTCGCTGAGCAATACGCCTCAGGCAAAAGACGACAGCTTCAATCTCGTCGAAGACTATAATGCGATCGCCTGGCTCGACGTCATGGGGAACGATCTCGGCGGCAACGCCAAGATCCTGTGGTCGCTCGACGACAGCGCGACCGATGCGGCTGGCGCCACAGATCTCATTTCGTCGGACATCGGCAAGGTGGAGGCAACCACCTGCGACACCAGCCTCAACGGCGCCAAGATCTGGATCTGCGACGGCAAGGTCGGATACGACGCTTCGACGCTCAGCGCATCTTTCAGGGCTTCGCTACAGGCGCTCGCGGTGGGCGAAACAGTCTATGACAGCTTCACCTATGCGATCCGCATGTCGAACGGCACCCTGTCGTGGGGTACCGCGACGGTCGTTTACACCGGCACCAACGACGGCCCTGATATTTCAGTCGCTACCGGTGACAGCGCGTCGGCATGTCTCAGCGAAACCAATTCCGCGCTATCCACCAACGGCACGCTGACGGTCGTCGACCCCGACACCAGCGACACCGTCGCCGTCTCGATCACCGGTTTTTCGAAGTCTGGCAATGCCGGCTCGCTGAGCGACGCTACGCTCCAGGGGATGCTGGCGCTGACCGAGAGCTCGCTCGCGGCCGACGCCGGCGATACGCACAATCTCCATTGGTCGTTCGGCTCAACCCCACAGACCTTCGACTATCTCGCGGCGGGCGAATGCCTGACGCTGACGTACACAGTCACCGCGAACGACGGGCATGGCGGCACCGACACGCAGTCAATCACGGTCACGATCAAGGGCACGAACGACGGCCCGGCGATCGTCGCTGGTGGCACCTTGAACGGCGGGGTCGAGGAAGATTCGGGCACCTACACGGCGAGCGGCAGCTTCGGCTTCACCGACGTCGATTCGAGCGACAGCCACAGCGTGTCGGCGACGCCCGGCGGCTTAGGCTATGTCGGTACGCTGACCCCCAGCGTCAGCGATGATTCGACGGGCGACGGCTCCGGTACCGTGAGCTGGAGCTTCTCCGTATCCAACGCCGACCTGCAATTTCTCGGCGAGGGCGAGACCCGCACCCAGACCTACACGGTCACGGTCGATGACGGCCACGGCGGAACGGCAAGCCAGACCGTCACGGTCGTGCTCACCGGCGATGAAGATCCCATCGTGATCACGAGCGTGGCGCAGTCGAAATCGATTTCCGAAGACGGCACGTCGGTTGGCGGAACGATCGCCTTCAACGATGTCGACCTCAGCGACACGCACACCGCCAGCGCCGCCGCAAACCCAGCGAACACGACGAGCCTCGGCACGTTCAGCATCGATGCTTCGGTGACGGAAGCCGCGAATGCGGCGAACGGCTCGCTCGGCTGGAGCTACGCAGTCGACAATTCGGCCGCGCAGCATCTCGCCGTCGGCGAGAGCGTCGTCGAGCAATACGACGTCACCTTCAACGACGCCCATGGAAGCCTCGTCACGGAGACGGTCACCGTCACCATCACCGGGGCGAACGACGGGCCCGACATCAGCGCGATCGCCGGCGACACGGTGAGCCACGATTTCGACGAGACCAACTCGGGCCTGTCGACGTCGGGAACGCTCACCGTCACCGACCCCGACACCAGCGACACGATCGACACGTCGGTCGGTATCGCGGTGTCCGGCAATCAGGGATCGCTCAGCGATGGAGACCTGCTGGCGATGTTCGGCATCACCGGTGGGACGGACGCGAACCTCGCGGCGGATACGGGCGACGCGAACAACCTCAGCTGGTCGTTCGATTCCGGCTCGGAAGCGTTCGATTTCCTCGCCGAAGGGCAGGTGCTGACGCTGACCTACACCTTGACGAGCGACGATGGGAACGGCGGCACCGACACCCAGGACGTCACCATCACCATCACCGGCACGAATGATGCACCCGAGCTTTCGGCGTCCGTTACGTCGGGGACTTATACCGACACCGCCGCCGACGATTCCTTCAGCAATTTGTCG
>Ga0075433_10002828_pt1 | contig 13280 bp, 11 predicted proteins | sample RhiMethybrSRZTD2_FD_75299 | JGI IMG/M metagenome (GOLD analysis project Ga0075433, IMG submission 75299) | Populus rhizosphere microbial communities from Tennessee, USA - Rhizosphere MetaG P. TD hybrid SRZTD2 | ecosystem: Host-associated > Plants > Roots > Rhizosphere > Soil | place: USA... | reverse complement strand
CAGTGACTCGTGTCGCAACCGATGTGCGTGCCCGTGAGCCGCAAATTTTCGCGAAGGAAGTGGACCAGCAACAAACGTGGTTCAATGTCGACACTCTGTTCGACGCCGTTGACAGTTACTTTAATCGGAACTTTCGCCATCGTTATGCTCCTCCCTTCGCGCGGTTCAGTGCTGTCGTGAGCGCGCGCGCAGTCAGCACGCGAACGAGATCGCGTTTGTACTCGGCTGAACCTCTGATGTCGTCCATTGGCTGCGACTCTGAAGCTGCGAGTTCGGCTGCCTGCTTGATCGTGGCTTCGTCGAGTGGCTTGCCGGTTAAGAAGCTTTCCGTCTGTTTCGCTTTGATCGGAGTCATGCCGACATTCGTCAGTCCGACGCCCGCGTACTTGCAAACGGCAGCGTCGTCGAGAGTAATCTGCACGGCGACGCCCGCAGTCGCGAAGTCGCCGACTTTTCTTTCGAGTTTCAGATAGGCGCCTCCGCTGCGCGGTGGTGGAAAGGGAATTTTGATCTCCGTGAGAATCTCCTCGGGCTCGAGTGCGGTCGTGAAGAGGCCGGGGAAGAAGTCGGCCACCGCGATCTCTCGTTTTCCTTTTGGTCCGGTTGCAACTACCGACGCACCGAGCGCCATCATCGTCGCCGGATGATCGTTCGCCGGATCGCCATGGGCAAGGTTTCCGCAAACGGTCGCCTGGCTGCGCACGAGCGGGTCGGCAATCACTTTCGCCGTGTCGCTGAGAATTGGAAATTTTGTTTTCACGACGTCCGACGATTCGAGTTCGTGTTCGCGGGTCAAGGCGCCGATGCGCAGATGTCCGTCGCTCTCGGAAATGTAATCGAGATCGGGAATGCGATTGATGTCGACGATGTATTCCGGAGAAACCAGTCTCAACTTCATCATCGGGATGAGACTTTGACCGCCGGACAGCAATTTCGCTTCTGGTCCAAGTTTTTGCAACAGGGTAATGGCTTCGTCGAGAGTGCGGGGAGAGAAGTACTCAAAACTCCGAGGGATCATAGGACAGTTCGCCTTTCCTACATCGGATTCGATTTTGCGGCCAATCAGAGCGACTCAACTGGGAAGGCCCAAATCATACCAGAGCCACAAAAAGGCACAAAAGGCACAAACGTGCTAAGGTGGCGAAGCATGGCCTTCAAAATTGAAGAACGCTTCGAAGTGCAAGCGCCGGTTGAGCGCGTTTGGCAGTATTTGATCGATCCGAAACGGGTGGTTGAGTGTTTGCCGGGAGCGGAGTTGCTGGAGCAGCAGGACGAGCGCACATTTCTCGGCGCGATCAAGGTCAAGGTTGGACCCCTATCGATGTCTTACAAGGGACAGGCGAAGTTCACCGAGATCAACGAGGAGACGCATCAGGTGCGGATGGTGGGCGACGCTCGCGAAGTGGGTGGTTCGGGATCGACGAAAGTCTCGATGCTGAGTACGGTGGCTCCGCTTGCTGCTGGTGGATCGGAAGTTTTGGTCAGCGCTGATATCGATCTGGTGGGGAAGATCGTTCAATTCGGACGCGGCATGATTGAAGAAGTATCGCGACAGATGTTTCGACAGTTCTCAAGCTGCGTCAAACAGCATCTCGAAATTCCCGAAGAACCGCAGGCACAAAAAGTTGAACCCGAAACAAAATCTGTCTCTGGTATATCGCTAGCCTTTCACGCCCTCTGGGCCATCATCGTCCGGTTCTTCAGCCGCGGTACTGCTAATAAATAAGTAGCTTTCTTTTCAGTTCTCTCTCAGCCCAGCCGGGTCGACAAGTACCAGATGTGGCCGAATTCATCGGTGACCCATGCATTGCGATCGCCGTATGGTTGGTCCGTCGGTTCAAGGATTGAGGTTGCGCCGGCGCTCAGGGCTTTTCTGTAACTCGCGTCGACGTCTTCTACGTACATGTAGATTGAGGTCGCCATCGGTTGCCACTGATCGTGTGGTTCACCGAGCTCGATAATCGAATCACCGACTCGCACTTTTGCGTGATAGATAAAGCCTGTGTCTGATTGATGTCGCACGACCACCTCTGCGTCGAAAGCGTTCTGCAAAAACTCAATGAACTTCGGCGCTCCGATGGGATGGAAGTAAACCGCAATGGTATGGCGCTCAGGAATCGGAATTGGATCCACACGCTTTTCGATATACCAGTCGTTCCCACCAATGTCTTTAACCGCGGCGAAGCGTTCACTGTATTCCGAATCTGCGGGCTCCCACCGCGAGGTTGCGCCGGCCTGCAACGCGCGGGCATAAACCTCGTCAACATCTGATACGTACACATGAACTGCGGCTGGGTGTGGATCGACGTTTGGACCACCACCAATCATCAGCATCGAATCGCCAATCTTCACTTCGCAATGCAGGCCTCCGGCTGAACCCGTAGTGCGGAACGTCTCCACCGCTCCAAAAACCTGCTTTGCGAATTCAACCACCTCGACTGCGGGCTTCACAGTCAGATACGGTGTAATCGTGTGGAATCCTTCGGGTTTGAATTCTTTCGCCTTAACTGCAGTGCTCATCTCTTTCTTACCTCCTAATTGTTCTTTCAACGCCGCGCGAAACTCTGCCGACGGCAAACCGCGTAATTCGCGCGCCACGGCTACCAACTCACGATCGGCATCATTTGCCACGGGATCGCTTCCCGCAAGCAACGCGCTAATAGCGTCGTCAAGTTGATCGATGATGGAACGTTCAGCCATTTACTTAAACCTCTTCACGCAAACGCGCGCGAAGATTTTCTAAACCTCGAAATTGAAGTTGTTTGATCGCGCCTTCACTGCGATTGAGATCGGAAGCGATTTCGCGAATGCTTTTTTCCTCGCCGAAACGCAGCAGGATCACTTTGCGCTGATCTTCGGGAAGAGTTTCGACGGCTCGAAACAGTCGCGCGCGTCGTTCTACTTGTTCGAGATCGGGATCGATAGAAGAGTTTGTCGCCGGCTCAGCGTCCGCCACTTCGCGTGACTTCTTTCGCGCGTGATCGGCGATTGCATTAGCGGCAATGCGGTAAAGCCACGTGATGAAGGGTGCGCCGCGCCATTTGAACTTTCCGATGTTTGCGAGAGCTTGCTGAAAGACGTGCGCCGTGAGGTCCTGTGCTTCAGTTCGATCCTTAATCCGGCACTGAACGTATGCGTAGACACGATGGAAGTTCAGTTCATAAAGCTCCGCAAAGCGGCCCGGATCCTTCTGAGCAGCCTCAATTAAGACGCGTTCGTCTGATTCAACCCGACTCAAGTCAACCTCGCGCCAGTTTCCTAGTTACTAAAACTGTGGTCGAGCTAAAAAGTTACGGTGAACTGAATTAAGCCACAAGAAGACACAAAAAGCACAAAAGGTTTGCTTAACACTTTTGTGCCTGATGTGCCTTTTTGTGGCTAAGTCTTTGTGCCTTTGCGGCCTAACTTATGCACTCTACCTACCAAACGTATTGCCAGCCCGCGACGAACATGTTGAGGTCGCCGCCGATGCGGGTGGTGACGCCTTTGGCCCAGGCGAGTTTGAGGGATTGGTGTCGCGTGAGTGGAAGGGCAAAGGTTGCTCCGACGCGTGCGTTCTTCTGCCGGTCTTCATTGAGGGTATCGTTGACTGTTGTTTGGCCGCCACTGAAGTACGTCCCATCTAGTGAGATCCACGTGTGCCGGCGTAACGTGTAGATCAAGTGTCCTTGAAGCGAAATGAGTGGTTTCTGTTCGCGTCGCGCGCCGCCGAAGAAGTTGCGATTCGGCGTAAAGAGCCACGTGCCCGCCATCATCTCAACAGTCCACCGGCCGCGCGGTTTGGAGAGTCCGACTTCGGGTTTAAAGGCCCACCGGTTAGAGCCAGGATTAACAAGACGTGCCGGATCGTATTGTCCAGTGGGCGCGATGATCGAGACGCTCGCGCCAACGATTAGCCCCGGTTTACGAGAGGCAAACTCTTTCGGGTTCATCGCTTCGCCGCCGACGAAGAGCGTGGAGAATCGCAGGCGAAGATCTCCGCCGCCGGAGCGTCGCACATTCGCTCGATCCTCGAATAGCGTTCCTTTAGCAGTACCCCAGATATACGGAAGCAGCACCGCCACGTTTGCTTGTTTGCCGGCGAGGTTGAAGGTGCGACCGTAACCAATCGAGGCGACGTTCAAGCTGACCTCAACGTCTTTGAGTGGAAGCGAGGAATCGAGTAGCACGTCGCCGCTTTGATGCCCGTAGCCAAAGAAGACAAACTGCGTCCCCACCGGAGCCGGTGAGTAGGCGCGCGGCTCCATTTCCTGACCATGAGCCGCGGCCGCGAAGGCCGCACTCACTGCCAGCAGCAATGATTCTTTCAGGAATCTTCTAATCAAACTCGCAGTATTTTCCTGAAGGAAACAGCTTGTTCTACTGGCAGAATTGACAGGCGCAGTTGTGCCACAAAAGGCACCAAAGGAAAAATCGTATTTAGCTGCGTTCGCCGATCGCGTAAATGAAGTCCCTGGTTCTGAAGATCAGTAGGCCATCGGAGATCGCGGGCGTTGCCATCAACGGTTGGTCCATGGCGTTCTTGCCCAGCAACTCAAACTTCCGTCCGGCGCGAACTACAAACACATCGCCATCCTCGCTCGACAAATACAGCTTGCCGTCCGTCGCAACTGGTGAAGCGCTGAACGAACTTGGCAATCGTTCCTGATAGATCACCGTGCCTGTCTTTGTGTCGTATGCCGACAAGACGCCATTGTCGCTGCAAACGTATAACACGTCGCCGTACACGATCGGCGTCGGCGTGTAAGGACTGCCCTTAGTCGAGCGCCACGCGATGAAGTCGTTGGTTTCCTGACCGGGCTTGAGCGAGATATCGCCGGTCGCGCCTGGTCTAAACGCGTACATCGGACGGCCGGCAGGATAACCACCGGTAATGTAAACCAAACCCTGGGCCACCAGCGGTGCCTGCATTTTGACTTGCGTGTCGTTGTCGGCGAAGCGCCAGAGTTCCTTGCCGGTCAGTGGATCGTAACCTCTGATGAAGCGTCCGCCATTCGCGACTATCTCCGCGCGCTTCGCGGCAAAGTTGATCGCCGGCGTGCTCCACGAAGTTATTTCACCACGTTCGACGCGCCACGCCTGCGTTCCATCTTTTAAATTGAATGCCGCGATGAACGATTGTTTGTGTCCATCTGCCTGAACGATCACCAGATCGTTATAGATGATGGGACTGCTCGCGTGGCCCCAGGAGGAAGTCGGATCGTCCCACAGGCCGGGATTGAGTATTCCGAGATCTTTCTTCCAAAGTAGTTTGCCATTCAGGTCGTAGCAGTTGAGACCTTCTGAACCGAAAAGCGCGACGACGTATCGACCATCGGTGACAGGCGTCGAGTTGGCTTGAGTTGCCTTCACATGTCTCCTGGCTCTGGGGACACCTTCGTACGCGGTTTGGGACCAGACGATCTGACCCGACTTCTTGTCGAGACAGTAAATTCGCCAGGTGTGTTTGACGTCATCGTTGGCAAGATCGATTCCACGGTCCTTCGCGATGAAGTTCGCGTTGGTATCACTGCTGATTGCAGTAATGACGAAGATGCGGTTCTCCCAAACGATCGGGCTCGCATGTGAAAAACCCGGAATCGCAGTCTTCCAAACAACACTCTGACCTTTGTCTATGGTCCACGTAGTCGGAGTAGACCGACCTTCTGTCACGCCCGTCGCATTGTTACCGCGAAACGAGGTCCAGTTCTGAGCCTGAGCAACGATCACGATCTGAATGCAAAGAATCAACGCGCCGATTAGTTTCATAACATGCCTTTTCCGGTTCTTTATGGCTATCATACGTTCTCCGTCGGAGAGTAAACGACTATGCACTACTTGCGAGAACTTAATGAAGCGGTGGCGGAATTAATCACCCGCCCGGCGATCCAAAATCTCGTCGCTGATCTAAAAAACGAACTGCCACATACTGCGGAGCCGTTCGTCTGGTCCACGATCGACCTGCACTCCATCACGACCCAGCTTCCCGAGACAATCAAATCAGGCTGGATCTTTGTGCTCAAGAAAGATGTGCCGTCAGGCTGTCACTATCATCCAAACAGCATTCAACACATGGTGATGATAGAAGGTGAGGGAAGCTCCAGGGTCGGAGCAGCCTCACGCGACATGAAACGTTTCGGTGACGCAGATTGTTCGCTGGATGAGACCTGGTATGTGATTCCTGAAGGCACGCCGCACGAGTTTTATCCCACCGGAAGCGACATGGTCGTGGTGTCGTTCCACACGTGCTCGTCTGAGGAGTTGGAGGAGATAAGCTGCGACTCGGGAGCGACGCGGACGTACAATTTAGCCGCAGATCAACGCTGATGACGCCGACTGCGGCTAATGGTTATTGCGGCGCGAGTGTAGGGTTCTCCGTAAATGAAATCATCCATCATCACGATGTCGTGTCAACTGCTTCATTACACTTTTCCTTTCATGACTAATTGATATGAATTAAACGCTCTTCAGGGGAATTGTTAACGCGCGGTTTTCTGGCCCACACCTGGCTCATGCGTGGCAGAATTGCGAGCACCGCCGGATCCTCACTGAGACGATTCATCTCTGCGAGTGTTTCCGTAAGCTGTTCCGCAGTAATCAAACCCGCGGCCACAAATGATGGTCCAGCTTCGGCAACTGACAGTTCGAGCAGTCGCTTGTTCTCGCCTCGTGCGAAAACGGGTTGGTTCAGAGTTATTTCGACTTCGGAAAAATTTGCGTCCAGCACCATGTGATACAGCCGTCGACCGAGTCTGTAATCAACGCCCCACTTCGGTCCGAGAGCACCGAAAAGATTCGAGAACTCCTGGTATGCCGATGCCGGTTCGCTACTGGCCGAGGCGAGATCGCCATCTTCGACCGCGACGATGCCTTCCGGTTTCAGTAACTCCAGCATCTCGCCCAACGCCGCTTCAGGGTCAGTCAGGTGAATGAGTAGAAACCGGCAATACACAAGATCGAACGCCTCTCTCGGTAAATGGGTATCGGTTGCACTCGCTTCGACGAAACTCACGTTTGAAAACTCCGGCGGCAGCAATGCGCGCGCTTGTTTGACTTGTGCCTCGCTGTAGTCAACGCCGATTACCTTTCCCGTAGGACCGACAAGCTCGGCGAGGAGTTGCGTCGTCATGCCAACCCCGCACCCTAGATCGACTACGCGCATGCCCGGTTTTATTCCTGCGCGCAACAATAATTCTCGGGCGCCCGGACCGTAGGCGTTGTGCAGAATGCGTAGACGATTGGCGGCTGCGTCTCCGGTGGCTAACACGTACTCACCGCGTGCGTTGATGTCGGATTGTGTTTGCATGGGTATTCCTTTCATGATCTTTGCACCAATTGAATAAGCGTTTTTCGACGGCTGAGCGTGTCAGCGAGTGGTAATGAAGTTGTAATTTTGAAGTATTTTTTGCGGGTTGGTCTTAGCCTGCGAAGCAGCGATTATCGATCGGAGGCCGAAGGCAGAGTTTTTAATAACTCGAGACCCCGTTGTGAGAGGGCAACTGCTTCATGGTTTGCGGAACGGCGCGTTGCGTTCTGCGCCGCCAGTAACAAGTATTTAGCAGCGCGCTCAAAGTCGTGAGATTGTTCGAAATGTACGGCCAGTTCAGCGGCTATTTCTCCGACGCGCTCGCCGTAGATGCTTTCACCTCGTTCGCCGATGCGCCCGTGTATCTGCCGGCGGCGCGTGGGCGCCACTCGCTTGTAAAGCACGTCGAGGTAAAGCGCATGAATGAATCTATAGCGCGGAGTGATCGTGCCGTCGGGCAACTCAGCGAGATACGCAGGCCACAGAAAGTGTTGCTTTCGGGCAAGCCCGTCGCAAATCTCTTCAACGCGAACGACGTCTTCCGCGAGGCCTGCCGAGATCGCAACTGCCGAACAGTCCATGCCTACAACACTCGCCCCTTCGAGAATGCGCTGCTCCGCGGGATCGAGGCGCTCGATATGCTTGTCGATCATCTCGCGAATATTCTCGGGCACGCCTAACTCGACCTCACTCAAATCCACTCGCAGCTTCCACCCCTGGTCCTCTTTAACGACGATCTTCTCCTGCACCAAATACTCGACCACGTTCACGATGAAGAGTGGATTGCCCTCCGTACGTTGATGAATCATGTTAATAAAAGCCGCCGGGAATTGATGCCCATGGAAGGTTAGTGCAAGCAAGTCGCGCACGGATTCGAGCGACAGATACTCAAGCGGCAACTCATGACAAAGCTTATGCAGTTGCAGTTCCTGTTTCACTCCGCGTAACGGATGCTCGCTCACAAAAACTTCAGCGGGACGATACGTGCCAATGAACAACAGTCGTGCGCGTCGCCGCCGTCGCGCGAGATACGACACGAGATCCAACGTCGAGTAATCACTCCAGTGAAGATCTTCGAGAAACAAAACGATGGGTTTGCTTGCCGTCATCAGTTCGAGCGCTTCAGCAATCTCGCGCAGCATGTGTTCGCGGGTTACGCCACTCGTACGACCAAGTTCGCCGGGACTGGCAAGTTGAGGAATCTGAAGGGCCCACGAAGGAGCGTAGTTTCGCAGGATTTCCAGCGTTTGCGAGTCCGCTAAGTGCGAAAGCGCGTCGAGGATCGGAAGATAAGCTTCGCCGGCACCGTATTGTTCGAGACACTGCCCGCGCAACAGACAAACGTTCGCGGCGATTCGCTCGAGAAACGCTTCCACCAGCGTGGTCTTTCCGATACCTGTTTCGCCGGTCACGAATACGATTTGCGCTTCTCCTGCCAGGGTTTTCTCGAAGCATTGTTGCAACTGTGCGAGCGCGTGCTCGCGACCGAGGATCGTTGCCGGAGCGCCGGGCGGGATTGGTCCATGCACTCCGTCGTCGTGAACCACCGAAGCGATAAATCGATAACCACGCCGGTGCGCAGTCTCGATAAACAGAGGCGACTTCGCATCGTCGTTCAGCGCTTGTCGCAACTGTCGAATGCAGTCTTTCAGGACCGCCTCGCTGACATACGTCCTCGGCCAAACGTCGGCGAGCAACTGCTGTTTGGTTACCAAACTGCCGCGGTGTGCGATGAGATATTTCAGAAGGGCAAACGCTTTTGGACGTAGCGGAATCGCCTCAGATCCCTGCCAGAGACACTCATTGGCCTCGTCAAAACGGTACGGACCAAAGGCTATTTGTCTGTTCTCCATCAATTGTGAAAACCGAAACGAACACAACAACACCGGGTTGGGCCTATTCTCCGCTCATGATGCCGAAAAATCTATTGACTTTGGCTTCCGACAGGAATAATCTCCGCCCGATTTTTTCGACCAACGGCTGCTTCCTACGAGCCCCGACGTTCTGCGCTCTCCAAACTCCATCATATTTGTCCCTGCGAGGAGTCATAAACATGACGACGACAACATGGGCATTGCTAATTCTCGGCGTACTGATCCTGTTTGCTTTGGTGGTCCTCATCGTCCGTGTACCCGGCACGTCTATCGGAGACCGGTTCAAGTCCGTATGGAATAATCAGGTGGGCCGGCACGTCATCGCGATCGTGACGCTCATAGTCTTTCTGCAGGTCGTAAATGCGATTGCCCGGTACACTGCCGACGATAAAGCTGGTGACTGGCTCACGCAATACAACGGCAGAGTGACGACGGCGGCTGTCGGCGCGATTGATGCCGATGCTGACGCCGACGTGCCGCCGTCGTCTTCCGCAGCAACCAGTTCGTCACCGGCGCCATCGCCTTTGCCCTCACCTAGCCCATCACCTTCGCCTTCGCCTGTGGTTCAAAGTGCCGCGGCCTCAAATGCCGGAAACACGGACGCGTCCGGCGGTTCGCCTACGCCAACTCCGACACCGACTGAGGGTGAGAACGCACGTTTGAAAGCACAACTCCAGATCATTCGCGATCGTTCGAGGCACCACGGCAACGTAATGGCCTACTTTTATGTAAACTACTTCGTTTCCATCGTCATGGTCATGACCGCAGGACTGATCGCTGCCATCAGTCTGTTCTTTATTGCACAGGCAGGATGGAACACTGCTAATTCGTACGTGAGAGCGGCGTTTATTGTGGCCTCTTCTTACGCGGCCTTCTATGGATTGTTTCCGCCGGTGTTGCAGGAGCAAAAAAACATCACCGACAATAAAGAGCTATTTCTGCGCTACAAATCGCTCGAGAATGAAGTTATTAGTTACCCACTAACGCTGTTGACTTTGAATGGAGAGCCGGCGACTCCAAAACAGTTTATCAACCATGTCGATGCCGAGATGGATCGTCTTGGCGACATTGCCCTCGGGTTCGACATCAGCAAAGTTTCTTATGAGGAGGCCTTCGAGCGAGCCGCGCGGCCCTCGCCAACTCCGAATGCGGCGGCGCATCCTGAAACTAGTCCAAAGAAATAAATGAAGTTAGCCACAAAAAGGCCCCCAAGACACGACCTCTTCATCAAAGGTTTTGGTGCCTTTTGTGTCTTTTTGTGGCTAACTTCCGCCGCTGTCGCGCAGACGCAGGATTTTGAGACGCCTGACTTTAAACTGAAGTTAAGTAAGACGTCGCAAACAGTAGCGGCACTCGAACCGAAGTCAACTCCGGGGTTCGACTTCACGCCCGCCGATCGTTTGTCGCAACGTGCAGCGAACGGCTATCACCATCTCGGCGACTTGATCCTGCGCGTACGCACCGGCAGTTCCGGCGCGTGGCAGAAATACGATACCGCTGAGTCGCGCGCTGCGGTTGAGTCGTTGACTGCAAGAGGGCCGACACTTGCGACAGCCGATCTCTCGCGAACTTTGCCCGCCGGTATTCCACTGCAAATCACGCGTTCCTGGGTCGTTGACAATGGCCAGCTTGTTTTGCATTTCGAGTTAAAGAACAAGACGTCGCAACCAGTTCAAATCGGCGCACTCGGTATCCCCGTCGTCTTCAACAACATCATCACCGGGCGCAACCTCAAAGAGGCGCACGAGAAGTGTTCCTTTTCCGATCCCTATATCGGCCAGGACGCGGGTTATCTCCAGGTCACGCGTTTGAGTGGCGCGGGGCCGGCCCTAACCGTCGTACCCGAGGGCCAAACGCCATTCGAGGCTTATCAACTCCTCACTGAACCAACCAGACCGAGTCAAACATTCGAAGGCGCTTTCGCGTGGATGGTCCATACACAGGCTTACGCCGAAGATGAATGGCGCGGTGTCGTTCCGTGGAATCCACCCACGTCGACGACCCTGGCGCCGGGCGCGACGAAAACCTATGGCTTGAAGTTTCTGCTGGCCGACGAGATTCGCAAGATTGAAGCGACACTGGCGCAGAACAATCGCCCGGTCGCAATCGGAATCCCCGGCTACGTGCTACCGATGGATATCGAGGGCCGTCTTTTCATCAACGACAAACGCAAAGTGACAGGCGTCTCGGTTCAGCCGGCGGGCGCGCTCGACGTCAAAGAACAGGGCGTGGTCGCGCGCAAATGGAAGTCGTTCCTTGTACGTGGCAAGACGTGGGGCCGCGCCCGTCTCGCGCTCACTTACGACGACGGTTCCACGCAATCCATCAGCTACTACGTCATCAAACCCTCGGCACAGGCAGTCGCAGACCTCGGAAACTTTCTCTTCACGCGGCAATGGTTCGACGACGCAAACGATCCTTTTCACCGCAGTCCTTCAGTGATGAGCTACGATCGCGAGAGAGACAAGATCGTGATGCAGGATAGTCGCGTGTGGATTGCCGGTCTCGGCGACGAAGGTGGCTCAGGTTCGTGGCTGGCCGCGGCGATGAAGGAGTTTGGTCAGCCTCGCAAGGACGAGATCGAAAAGTATGAACAGTTCATCGATCGCGTCTTGTGGGGTGGTCTGCAATACAACGATGGGCCAAACCGTTACGGCGTAAGAAAGAGTCTCTTCTATTACTCGCCTCAGGACGTGCCGGAGTTTAAGTACGATTCGACGCTTAACTGGACAACGTGGACCAGTTGGAAGAAAGCTGACGCGGAGTCGATCGGGCGCGGTTACAACTATCCACACGTGATCGCGGCTTACTGGTCGATGTATCGCCTCGCGCGCAATCATCCGGGCCTGGTGACCAATCATGCATGGGACTGGTACCTCGACCAGGCTTACGAAACTGCGCGCTTCATGTTTAGCCGGCAACCGGATGGACGTCGTCGCGTTGGTTACGTCGAGCTGGGTTTGATGGAAGGCGACATCCTGATCGCCTTGTTGGAAGATTTGAAGCGAGAGTCGTGGCAGGAAAAAGCGCAAATCATCGAATCCGTGATGAAGGTACGTACGGACCGTTGGAAGCAGGAAGCGTATCCCTTCGGCAGCGAGATGGCGTGGGATTCGACGGGCCAGGAAGAAGTCTACGCGTGGTGCAAATATTTTGGTTACGACGATAAAGCACTGGTGTCGCTCAACTCGATCATCGGCTACATGCCCACGCTGCCGCATTGGGGTTACAACGGCAACGCGCGTCGCTACTGGGATTTTCTCTACGGCGGCAAGATCAGAAGGATCGAACGGCAGTTACATCATTACGGATCGGGACTCAACGCGATTCCCGTCCTCGCGTATTATCGCGAACATCCCGACGATGATTACCTGTTGCGTGTTGGTTACGGCGGCACAATGGGCGCGCTGTCGAACATCGATCAGGATGGATTTGCTTCAGTTGCCTTTCACTCGTTTCCCGCCACGCTGAAGTGGGATCCGTATAGCGGTGACTATGGACCAAATTTCTTCGGTCATGCGTTCAACGTCGGCACTTACGTGATCAATCATCCTGAGTTTGGCTGGCAGTCGTTTGGCGGAAACGTTAGCGTCAACGGCAACTGGGTCAATATTCACCCGCTCGATTCATTTCGCCGGCGTGTTTACATCGCGCCGCTTGGTTTGTGGCTGACGCTCGACGCGGGCACGTTCGCAAGAGTGGCTATTAACACGCGCTCGAATGCGGTGCGAGTAATGCTCGCGCGCGCGGACAGTTTCACACCCAACGCTCGCCTGCGTATCCAACAACCAGCGGAAATCGCACAGATCGAAACCTACGCACCGCGTCGCAGCTTTCTTAACGAGCGCGACGCGTTTACCATTCCCCTGAAAAGTTCTGCAACAGTGGTCGAACTAAGCCCCAGGTAATCTGGATAACTATGACGTGGGAAGAGCGTTGGCATCCGCTGCGAGAAGAGTGGGTCATCGTCGCCGCACACCGGCAGGATCGCCCGTGGAGTGGCAGCACGGTGGAAAAGAGGGCGCCAACGTTGCCACCGTATGTCGCTGACTGTTATCTCTGCCCGGGAAACGCGCGCGTCAGCGGCGCGGTTAATCCTCGATACGAGCAGACATTCGTTT
>Ga0075433_10002824_pt1 | contig 13286 bp, 7 predicted proteins | sample RhiMethybrSRZTD2_FD_75299 | JGI IMG/M metagenome (GOLD analysis project Ga0075433, IMG submission 75299) | Populus rhizosphere microbial communities from Tennessee, USA - Rhizosphere MetaG P. TD hybrid SRZTD2 | ecosystem: Host-associated > Plants > Roots > Rhizosphere > Soil | place: USA... | reverse complement strand
CGGAGCTTTGATTGGCGTGGCACGCCTTGACGCCGATCCTCGCCGCCACGGCGTAGAAAGGGCTGCGTTCCACCGTGGCGCGCAGCCTCGCCGCAGCGTCCTGGTCCTGCGGAGAGGTTGCGGTGCCAGACGTCGTGCAGTCGATCGGCTGTGATGGTGCTGCAGATTGGATCGCAGGGGGCATCGGTGCGCACGTCGTGCAGAAGATACTCACGGCACCTAGACAGCGCCGCCCGGCATGCATCGTTCGACGAGCTGTGTCAGAGAAACTGCGCATGCCAGCGAACGAGACCGTCTTCCGTCTCGAGAAACCGATGCAGCTTGTCGAGGCCGCGGATCGTCTTCTTGATCGCGTCGGCGTCGGTGTCAACCGGCTGCACGTCGAACGCCTCGCCAGAGAGATGCTTGCTCAACCCGGCAAGCTGCGCTTCGGTGAACCCGTTCAAGACCGACAACAGTCCTTCGGCGATCTCGTCTTGCGTTTTCTTATCGGGATTGTCGTCCACCCATTTCTGGCACGCTGCACTCACCTTCGTGGGGTAATACGTGCCACCGATCCACGAGCGCTTCTCGACGACGTTCTTCGCCATGGCGCTCGCTTGTTCCTCTTTCTCCCGGAAGCCGCTGGTGAACGAGACCGAGGGATGCGCCTTCTTCAGCGCGTACGCACCCTTCTTGGCGTTTCCCTTGAGATTGAGCGCTTCGATGTCGGGATCGTTTTCAGCGGCATCCGTGGCGGGCGATGCGGCCGCGGGTGTCGCCGGCGTGCCTCCATCCGCGGCCGGCGCCGCACCAACCGAGGCCGTGCTCGGCGACGCGGTCAGCGCATTCGTTCCCCCATCAATTGGTGGGACCGGGGTTATGCCCAGCGAACCTTGCGTGGTGGCTGCGCCCATGTGCACTCTCCATCATGTCATGCGATGACGCGCATCACGCCGGTTCGGGTGTGTGCTTGCGGCCGATCTCGAGCAGGCGTTCCTTGATCGGATCACGAAGCCGTTCGATGTCGTCGATGTCGACGACTTCCTCGAACGCGTCCATACCAGTCAGTTCGGCGCTTTCGATCACGACCTCGTCCGATGGCCGTCGTGTGGCGATGTCGATGCTCACGCGCGTGACCGGCAGCTGACCGAATTCCGGGATGGTCGTTGTCGTGATCGGAAAGTGCAGCCCCTCGAGCATGCGAGTCACGCCCGGACGGTACTTCATCACGAAATGGATCAGCAGATAGCTCACGATGAACTTGTGGAGCTCGTCGCCGCGCACTTGTTGATCGACCACCTCCTGCAAACGATTCGGCGCGAACCCCGAGTAGGTGAGCGTCCACGTCAACGGCGATCGCACGGTGATTTTGCGCGTGCCGTCCGCAGCCTGTGCGTGATGCACGTAGTCGACCGGCGTGATCTCGAGGCTGAGGTTACTGAAATTGAACGGCGGTGAGAGCTCGCGGCGCAGGTTCAGCGGCTTCACCGGCGTGATCGTCTCGTAGAGCGCTTTCAGCTCCTTGAACGCCTGTTCCGCTTTCAGCGTCGGCTCGCGCTGCGGTGCCTGGATGTACTCGCCAAAAACGCCTTGTGGCTGCAGCAGAGGCGTGAGCGTCGTCAGGTGCTCGACGAGCTGCCCGCGTACGACCTCGGCGATCGCGCGCGTGAGCTTGCGAAGCACGAGGAGCGATTTCACGCTGTCACGTCCGGTCATTTTCCCTTACCTCGACTCGCCGCGCATCTTAGCCGATCTCTACGCGTCGCGAGGATCACGTCGTTGCATACGACGGCCGACGACGATCCCGAATACGTATACTAGGGGCGGCTTCCTCCACGGTCGGTAGGTGTTCGCCCTCTTAGTGATGTCGTGACTCCCGGTCGTATCGGACGGTACGAGGTTCAAAGCCGCCTCGGCGGCGGCGGCATGGGATCACTCTATCTCGCTCGCGATCCCGGGCTCGATCGTCTGGTCGCGATCAAGCTCCTCAAAGACGACCTCCAGGACGACGTCGCGCTGCGCGAACGTTTCATTCGTGAAGCGCGGTCGGTTGCGCGGCTCAGCCACCCCAACATCGTGGTCGTGTACGACGTCGGCGAGGATGCCGGCCGGCCGTTCATGGCAATGGAGTTCATCGAGGGCGAGACACTCACGAAGGTCCTGCGCCAGAGACCGAGCCCGGCTCCCACGCGACGACTCTCATTCGTCGAGGATCTCTGCGCCGGTCTGGCCCACGCGCACGCGACGGGGATCATCCACCGCGACATCAAGCCGGACAACATCATGTTCGGTCGCGACGGCGTGCTGAAGATTCTGGACTTCGGGATCGCGCGCCTCGGCAACTCCGGCATGACGCAGGAAGGCATGATGATGGGGACGCTGAACTACATGTCCCCGGAGCAGGTGACCGGCCGAGGCGTCGATCACCGCACCGACATCTTCGCTGCCGGCGCCGTTCTGTACGAAGCGATCACACTGAAACAAGCATTCCCCGGAAAAGGCATCGACTCGGGCGTCCTTCATCGGATTTTGAACGAGGGCCCTGTGCCGCTCGAGGAGCTCGTGCCGAGCATCGACCGCGAGCTGCTCGGGATTGTGCAGCGTGCGCTGGCGCGCGATCCGACCGAGCGTTACCAGGACGCGAACGTCATGCGGCGCGACATTCTTCGCGTCAGGCGCCGCATGACCGAACAGAACGCCGCGCTGTTCGATTCATCGTCGGCGACCGTCCCCGCGGAAGCGCCGAAGCCGCCGACCACCGACGAGGGGCGCCGATCCGATGGCGCGCGCCGGTTGAACCCGGAGCGGCTGGCGCAGTTGCGCCGGCAGCAGGTCGATGAACACCTTCGCTTCGGCGAAGAAGCGTTTGCGCGAGGCGATCACGACTCGGCCCTGCATCATGCCGAACGCGCCGCGACGGTCGATCCCGATAGCCGTGCGGCCTTCGATCTGATCGATCGCGCGCGGTTCGCGATCGAATCGCGGGCAGTGCGGCAACTGCTCGGCAAGGCGCAACGGCTGCTCGCCGATGGCCAGCTCGAAGACGCCGCGGCCTTGGCGGATGAAGTGTCGGTGACCTTCCCTGACGTGCAGGGCGCCGCCGAGCTGCGGAACGAGGTGCGCGAAACGCTCGAGAAGATTGCCGCCGCGCGCGCGCGCGCCGAGCGCATTTCCTCGTCGCTCGAACGCGCGCGGTCGTCGATGGATCGCGGCGGCTACGAAACCGCGCTTCGCGCGGTGTACGAAGTGCTGTCGATCGATCCCGATCAGCCCACTGCGCGAGCGCTGGAAAAGGAAGCGAAGTCGCGCCTGCACGCGCAGCGTGAGCTCGAGCGCGCGCGGCGCACGGCATACGACGAGCTCACTCGAGCTCGAAATCTGGCTGCTGAGGGCAAGTTTGACGACGCGGTCGATGCCGCGAGCGCTGTTTCGCCACCCTCCGATACGGTGCGCGCCGCGGTTGCCGATGTCTTGGCGGCCATCCTCAAGGCGCAGCGGCAGGCCGCTCACGCTCAGGTGGTCGCGAAGGCGCTCGAGTCATTTACGCAGGGCAGGTTCGACGACGCGCTCGCCGCGCTGGATTCGATTCCGGTCGACGACCGGACCTCCGACGCCAAGAAGCTCCGGAGCGAAGTCGATCACGCGATTCGACGCCAGCGTGAGCTCGAGGCGAAGCGGCGGGCTCTCGATGCCGCGATGGGAGCGGTTGAGGGTCTCGTCGGTGCGGGCGATTTCACTCGGGCGCTCGAGCGTCTCGACGATGCGGCGCGCCTGGGACTGCAGGATCCGCGAATTGCCGCGACGCGTCACCGGATCACCGATCTCGTCGCCGCGGCCGAAGAGCGGCGTCGTCAGGAAGCCCGCGATCGATTGGCGGCCCAACGAGTGGAAACGGCCGAGGAACTGCTCGCGAATGGGAACGGCTATGCCGCCGTCGCGCTCCTCGAGCGAGACGGGACTGCGCATCCGCTCGTCGAAGCCGCGCTCACGAAGATTCGCGGTGCGATCGCCGAACAAGAAGAACGCGTCCGCAAGGAAGCCGAGCTGCGCCGGCAGGCGGAAGAGGCGCGACGCCGCATCGAAGCCGAAGCAGCGCGGGCGGCCGACGAACAGCGGAGGCAAGACGAGGAGCGGCGCCGGATAGAAGCGGAGCAACAGCGCCGTCGCGAGCAGATGGCCACCCTGATCGTGCGTGCGGAGGATGCACTTGCCCACGCGCGGCCGGATGAGGCCACGCTCTTCCTGCAACGGGCAGACGAACATGCTGCTGCGGTAGAAGACTCCGCGCTTCGTCGTCGCATCGAGGCCGCGAGGGCAGAAGCCGAACGTCAGGAGCGTGAGCGGCAGGCCGAGCTCCGCCGACGCGAGGAACTCGAGCAGCAGCGGCTGGCGGAGGAGCGCGCGCGCGACGAGGCGCGCCGCCAGGCAGAGATTGAAGCCGCTCGGGTCCGCGCCGCGGAAGCCAGACGCGCAGAGGAGGCGCGACAGCGAGAAGCCGAAGACGCGCGACAACGAGAAGAGCAGCGAAGACGCGACGAGGACGCACGCAAACGAGATCGCGCGCTCGATATGTTGAGCAAGGTCGATGCGACCGCGGCGCACGACGAAGCGCTCGGACTGCTCGACGAGGCGCTGACGCTCGCGCCCAACGACTCGCGCGTCAGGACACTGGTTCATGAACGCCGCTCGGCGCTCGATCGACAGCGCGCTGAAGAAGAACGCGCGCGCGAGGAGGCACGGCGGCAGGCGGAGATTCGCCGGCAGGAAGAGGACGCGCGCACGCGTGAAGACGCGCTGGCGACGATGATCGGCCAGGCTCGCGAGACCGAGGGCCACGAGGACGCGCTCACGATTCTCTCGCGGGCGCAGACGCTCGCGCCCAACGACCCGCGCGTGGCGACATTGATCCAGACGCGCACCAAAGCGCGCGACGAGCAACGTGCCCACGAGGCGCGTGTCGCGCTCGAGCGTCAGCGTGAACGCGAGGCGCAACAGAAGCAGCGTCAGGAGGCACGTGCGGCAACGATCGCGTCGGTCGGTCGCGTTGCAGCCGATCGGCGCGTGCATCTCGCCGCACTGCTCGTGGTGGCGATCGCGGCCGGCGTCGCCACGTGGCGGTTCTGGCCGGTTGAGACGACTGTCCCTGAGCGCAAGGTCGAACCGAAAAAGGAGGAGCCGCAGCCTAAACCGGAGCCGCCCCCTCCCGATAACAATCCTCGACCTGCAGGAGAGAGCGCGGCCGCCCTTCAGCGGGCACGAACGCTCTACGCAGGTCGACAGCGACCCGAAGCGCTTGCGCAGTTGCGAACCGCGATTGCTGCCGACGCGAACAATGGCGACGCTCAGGCACTCGTCAATCAGATGGTGAGCGACGCGAGAAAGGAGATGCAGCAGGCGAAGGACGAGGCGAACGCGAGCCAAGCGGCGCAGAACGAGTCGTATCGCAAGGCGGTTGCCGACGAAGCCGCGGGTCAGCGCGCACTCAGCGCCAATCGCCGTCTTGATGCGCTGCCATCGTGGTGGAGCGCGCGTGATGGCTTTGCCAGCGCCACTCGTGACGCGCGCGACGCCGCCGCGCGACGGGCCGAGGATGAGCGCAAGCTGGCGGAGGCGAAGAAAGCAGAAGAGGATCGCAGGATCCTCGAAGCCCGCAAAGCCGAGGAAGAGCGCAAACTCGCCGACGCGAAGAAAAGCGAGGACGATCGCCGGGCGGCAGAAGCGAAGGCCGAGGCCGAGCGCCGAGCGCTCGAGGCGCGACGAGCCGAGGAAGCGAAGAACACGATCGCGGCGCGAAGACAGGCGGACATACAGGCGGTCCGCCAGACGCTACAACGATACGAGGCCGCTTGGGCCAGTCTGAACCCAGACGAGGTGTTCAGTCTGCATCAGATGTCGGGCGCTGCTGCCGCAAGCGTGCGCGACACGATGAAGGCCGCACGGGAGTACAGGCTCGAGATTCAGGACCCGATCGTCCAGTTGGAGGGCGACGGACAGCGCGCGACCGTGAGCGCGACGATCAAGCGTTCCTACGTCCCGCGAGGATCGACCACGCAGTCGAGCTCGACTCGTCAGATTCTCACGCTGATGAAGCGGGGCGACATGTGGATCATCGCGAGCATCACCAATCAATGACGCCCCGCGCACGCACGCTCAGAACGCGTAGTCCAGACCCACCACCGGCGTGATGCCGGGCTTCAACCCGCTATCCGACAGAGGAAAGAGCACGTTTCCTGTCAGAAGCAGATTCGGCCCGATGTTCACCTTTGCGCCGACCGCGCCGAGAAGCAGGTTCAGGTTTCCAGGCGATGTGAGATTCAACTGTTGCTGCGGATCGCTCGACAGCGGTCCTCCTGCGACGGTGCGGTACTGAAACGTTGACGTCGAGGTTTCGAATCGCATCGTGTCTCGTACAGCACGCCCGATGACGTCGGCGGCCACGGTCAACCGCCGCTTGGGCGCCCAGTCGAAGCCGAACGTGTAGGTGAATTCGTCGGGCCGCGTGAGATCGATCGGCACCTGCGGCAGACCTGCGATCGCCGCGCTGGCAGGCTCGTCAGTCGGAGGATGAACTGCGAACAAGTCCTCATCGAGCTTGCCGGCGTTGATTACGTAGCCGATGTTGGCGTGCGGCGCGAATGCGCTGCGCGAGCCTCCGAGAATGAGCATCAAGCGCGTTTGATACCCGCCGCTTCCGAGCAGGTTCGCTTCGTCGCCGGTCGGCAGCCGAAGGCCAACTTCCGCACCGATGACGCCGGGAACGAACGCGACTTTCCCTCGGACGAGGACGTCGCCAATCCCTGACGCGGAGCCGCCAGTCATCGGCACGTCCTTGATCGTTGAGCCGAGCCCGTCCCAACTGTGTACCGTCGGCGTTGCAGCAGTGGCCAGCCGAATGATCGTGAAGCGGCCGCCGACTCTCAGATCGTTGTGGACGAACGGAACGGCAACACCGACCTCGACGTTGTTCGAGACGCCGTAGTTCAAATACGCGACGGTGGTGTCGGTCTTGAGCGCGAAGTTCAGTCTGGCTTCGATCAGATCGCCTTCGAACGGCGGGGTGCTGTCGCCGACATTGGTCGGGATGCCAACTCCGGCCGGGCAGCAATCGTTGTGCTGCATCACGAAGATGATCGATCCGTCGCTCAAATCGTTGCCTTCGAACGAGTCGTACTTCACGTGCTGGTAGTTGAAGCCGAGGCTGAACTTGCCCTTACCGATTGTCAGCGGTCGTTCCGCGAACGACGGCCCGAAGCTGTTGCTCGCTGGTGTAAACGCTCCGGTCGACGAGTCCAATTTGTAGGCGAAACCGCCCGAGGACGTGCCCAACGGAAACGTACTGAGCTGATCGATCAGCGCCTTGTTCATTTCGAACGGAGCGCGCTGCAAGTTCAAGCCTGGAAGGAAATGGACTTCGTGCGGATTGCCGGCCGTTCCCGCGGCGCCTGAGCGCATGCGGACACCGTCTTGAAGGAAGTCGACCAGAATCCGCGCCAGTTCCAGATTTTGAGCGCGCACCACGCCAGGGGTGCCGAACACGGCGCATGCACAGAGTAGCAACACGCGAAGAGGACGCATGGGGAGAACTCCTTGAGAAATGATGCCGAAGGGCGCGATGCTAACTGACGGTACGAGGGGATGCAAGCGTCGAAGCCGAGATATACTCCCTGCCTCCACACTCAACTGACTGACCCGCGAAGGGAGATCGCATGCGCGTCGGATTGATCGTGTCTGTTCTCGTTATGTCGTTTGCAGCGGCGCGCACCGCCGCCGCGCAGTCCGATGCGATACCCGCCGAGAAGTTTCACGTCGAGTTCGGCACGGCGTGGTGGCAGCCGACACCACACCTGTCTATCCAGACCGACGCCCTGGCGAGCGTCGGACTCGTCGACTTCGATTTCGCCGAGGAGTTCGCGATCGACCCGTCGTGGTTTTCGGAGTTCCGCGCTGTCCTGAAGCCCGCCCAAAAGCACAAGGTCCGGATCAGCTATGTCCCAGTGCGCTACGAGCAGACGTCGCCGCTGCTGACGCCCATCTCGTTCAACGGCAGCACCTTCTTCGGATCGGCGACGGCCAGCCTCAAGTGGAGCCTGTGGCGATTCGGCTACGAGTGGGATTTCATGTCGCGTGAGAAAGGGTTCGTCGGGATGCTCGCCGACATCAAATACAACAAAGTGTCGGCTGCCGTTCGCGGCCGGGGCGTGGCCGAAGCCACGAAAGCGCAAGCCCCGATTCCCGGTCTCGGAGTCATTGGTCGCGCCTACGTGCATCCGAAGGTACAGGTCTCCGGCGAATTCACAGGATTCAAGATCGTGGGCGGCGACGTGGATGGAGCGTTCTACGACTTCGACATTTCCGCGACCGCGAACATCTTCAAGAGCCTGGGCGTGCAGGGAGGCTACCGCGCGGTGAAGGCCAACTACACGATCGATGAGGATATCGGTGACCTGAGGCTACGAGGCCCGTACGTCGGAATCATCTCGCGATTCTGACCCGCGCTGCAGCGTCTGATCATCGTCACATTCTAGGGGGAATCATGAAACGGGTTGGAGTCGGCCTCGGGGTCTTGGTCGTCGTCGTGACTGCGATCGTCTCGGCGCAGCAACCGCAGCGCCCCGGCGAGGCCGCGAAGGGGCTGCGGATCGTCGTCCTCGAAGGTGAAGACGCCGTCAACATCGTCCAACAGAAGACGGCGGTGCGACCGGTCGTCGAAGTGCGCGACTCGAACAACCTGCCGGTTGCGGGTGCCACGGTGCAGTTCACGATCGCGCGCGCCGGTGGCGGCGCCGCCGCATCGTTCGCAAATGGGCAGAACGCGGTCACGGTCACGACAAATGCGGTCGGGCGAGCCACAGCATCTCCGCTGCAAGCGATTGGCAACGGTGCGGTTCGAATCAACGTGCAGGCGACCTATCAGGGTCAGGTGGCGACTGCGACCGTCAGTCAAACCAATTTCGCCACGGTTGCCGAGGCCACGCAAGCGGGACGGACGCCGACGCCATCGACCGGAGGCGGTGCCGGCACTGGGGCAGGTGCGGGCGGAGCCGGTGGCGCAAGCGGCACGGCGGGCGTCGTCGGGACTGCGGCGGGCCTGGGGGCCGCCGGTCTCAGTGGCGCGCTTGCGATCAAAGAGGTGAAGAAAGAGAACGACTCGTGTCGATCGTCGGCCGACACGTTTTCTGCGGATCTCAGCGCCGCGCTCGATGCATGCACGATAAGCACGGTTTCCGCGCAGTGTCAGTCCGCGAGTTCAACGGCCGCCAACTCGCTCGGCGCGTGGTGCACGTGTGATGGAGCCGCGGCTGTCGACGCACAGCTGCGCGCGGAAGGCAGCAGCCTGGCACAGTTGCAGACGCTAGCCGGTTTCCCGCGCGTCCCGTTCCCGGCTTCATGCCGGTGAGCTTCCTGATCCTGCTCGCCTCCGCGGTTGCGTCGACGGTCGACGTCAGTGGGAGAGTCGTCGATCCGCAGACGCTTCCGGTTCGAGGCGCGCAGGTGGAGCTGCGCTGCGACGCCGAAGTGACGCGCACGTCCACAAACGATGCGGGCCGCTTCGTGTTCCACGACATTTCCTCGCAGACGACGTGTGTGCTGGCGGTGACGCGCGAAGGGTTCGCGCCAATCACACAGCGGATCAAACCCGAGACAACCGACCCGATTGTTCTGCGCCTTCGACTCGCCGGCGTCAAAGAGGTGGTCAGCGTTGTCGCCGCTGCCCGACCTGAAATCAGAGAGCCGATCGGATCGGCGTCAATTGAAGGTGAGTTGCTCTCTCAGTTGTTCGGTCGAACGGAGGACATGATCCGCTACGCCGGTCTGCTCGGTGGGAGCGGCATGACCGGCACATCGGTCTATGTCGACGGACTGCCCGTGACCGTCATGCCGTCGCCGGAACTGGTCGGACGGATCACGGTGAACGCTGAGCCGTTGTCGGCAGAGTATGGCGACGGAGACGTCACGCAGATCCAGATCGTCACGAGGCCCGCGGCGCGTCGTCTTCGCATCAGCCCTGGGGGCTCGTTCCTCGGTTTCGGCGGAGGCGACGGACTGCGCGAGGGTCTGCGTTCGGAGTCTTCCTCTGGCAGCCTCGCAGTATCGGGGGGCGTTCCCCAACTGCCGATCACTATTGCTGGCAACCTTCAGACGAGCCAGTACGAGAGGGGCGTCGCCGTTCAGGCCGTCGTTTCGAACGATGCATCCCGAGCTCTGGGCATGGCGATGCCGTCGAACGATGCGACGTCAAATGGGAGCACGCGTTCGGGGTCGATCAGCGGTTTCTACAGTCCCGCTCCGTCCATGCGAGCGCACGTCGCCTACGCGGCGTCTCGATCGCGAAGCGCGAACGTTGGTGTCGGCGGCCTGGTCCTTCCCGAGGCTGGACTCGCGACCACGGCATCGACCAACGCTATCCATGTCAGTGTCGGTGTGATCCGGGGCGCACTGTCCTTCGAGAGCGGATTCGTTGCCCGAGACTCCTCTTCGCTGATGACGGCCAATAGCGTTGCCCGAGGTCTCTCGGTCGCGGGGAGCTTCGTTGCTGGAGGGGCGTCGGTCGCGACCCAACACTCCGACCGCCTCGCGTGGACGGCGAAGCAGATTGTCCGTTCGTCTTCGTCTCACCCTTGGGCGGCGGGCATGGAGGTGAATGGGACCAGTCAGTCGTATCTGCAGGTGCCGAACGCGCAGGGAATCGTTGAATTCGAGAGCCAGGAATCGTTTGAGCAAGCGCTGGCCGGACACCCCACGGCCACTTTTCATGTGGCCCGCGGCAACGGATCGATCGACTACGACGGAGTCACCGTGGCTCCATTCGTTCAGAAGACGCTGATACGAAGCGCGCATGTCCAGGTCGACGGAGGGGTTCGCGCCGACTACCAGTCTCGTATTGGAATGAACCTGTCGCCGCGTCTCTGGGCGGCGACGGAATGGCACGGTCTGAACGTGCAGGGCGGCGGTGGCCTTTTCACCAGGTATGTGCCCAGCAACGTGTTCGTCAACGCCATTGCAAACGATGGGCAGCATTTGCGCCAGTACTTGGGCGTCGGGACGTCGCTGTCAAACGTGGACGCAAATCTGGCGAGCCGCGACATCGTGACGACGACGCTCACGCCCGATCTGCATGCGGTGCGTCAAACCATGGAGCGCGTCTCGGTATCGCGACGCACCGGCCATTTCACTCCATCACTCGAATACACGCTGACGCGCGACGTTCATCGCCTCGGCTCGGATCGTCTCGAGACTGCCGACGGATGGCTCGACGTGGTCGAATCCAACCGATCGGCGACGCGGCATCGAATCAAGGCGAGTCTCCAGTACCTGCACAGATCGCAGTCGGTGACGGCCCACTACGAGTGGTTGCGCGCGTACGACAATGGAGATGGACCGTTTTCGTATCCGGAGCGTCAGGGCCAGTTCGCGTCGGAATGGGCCCGCAGCGCTGGCCTGGCGCCACACAGCGTGACGCTGGCGTCGACGCTCAGTCTCCCGCATCGAGTGATCGCTGCGGTCACCGATACGTGGCAGAGCTCTGCGCCGTATGACATCACGGCCGGTGTCGACACCGATCGCAATGGGATCTTCAACGAACGAAATGGACGCCCGCGGAACAGCGGCGACAGCCCTTCACAGCACGTGCTGTCGATCCACGCGTCGCGCCGATTCGAGTTCCCGTACGTTCGGGGTTGGTTCGGCAGCCGTTTCCGAATGAACCTCGGAGTCCATCTGGACAATCTCACCGGCGCCCGCAATTACACGAGCATCGGATCGGTGGTGGGGTCTGACACCTTCGGCAAGCCGCTTGGCGCAATGCCAGGGCGTTCGGCGCGGTTTTCTTTGAGTATCGATTAGCGATCACGCGCACGCTGACGCGTGCGCTCTACGCGCAGAACGTCAGACGCCCTTGCACTTGAGCTTCGGCAAGAGCCCGGAGATCTGTTCAAGATAGAGGCGGGCGTTCTTCGACTCCTGGAGATCCGGGTTGAGCGACACCATCTTGTCGTAGTTGCGCGCCGCCGCCAGGATGTAGTCGCACGATACGTAGTCGTTGTACAGGTCGCGGTTGATATTCCCGAGCAGGAAGTACGTCATCGGATTGGCCTGGTCGTACTTCAGCGCCCGCTCACAATACTCCCGTGCCCGCAACCGGTGACCGACTCGGTTCTCCGTGATGCACAATCCCGAAAATGCGGATGTCCGCAGGCCTCGATACGAGTCCTCGCGGTCGGCGTGCTTACGGCTCCCGATGCCGTGACCAATGAAGTGAAACGCGACGAGTGACACCGTGGACGATTCGAAGTTGGTCAGGTTGACGACTGCGCGGTAGCCGTCGCGGGCATCGGTGAACAGGCGCGTGCGTCGCGCGGGATCTTTCTCGACGGCCGCGAGCTGGCGCAGCGCGTCGGCGCGCCAGAGCTGAGCCTGATCGTTCGATGCGTTGATGGCGATGGCCTTGTCGGCGGCGTCGACGACATTACTCCAGGAGCCGCGATCCCAATAGGCGCGAGCCAGCATCGCATGCAGGCCGTCGTTGTTCGGGTCCAGCCGCAAGGCGTCGGTGAGTTCGCGAATGGCCTGATCGGTGTCGCCGCTTTCGACCAGCAACGCCGCGTGCTGTGACCGCGCCTCGATGTAATTCGGATCGATGTCGATGGCCCGCTGCAGCGCCTTCAGGCTCGCCGTCTGGTCATCGAGTAGTTGGTGAACCTCGCCGAGGTGATAGGCCGCTTCCGGGTACTTGGGATCCTCCTCGAGCGCGCGCGTGAAGAGGTCGCGCGCGCGCATGAGATCCTTCTGGTCCTGCTTGCGGGCAACGGGAAGGATGTTCAGCGGGTTGATCGTCGAACGCTGGGTGTTGAGCAGGCGTTCGCCCTGTTGATTGAGCTCCAGCGCCGATTTCTTGATCGTCCGCTGATAGCGGATACGGAGCGTCACCGTGGCGGTCTGCCCGGGAGCGATCAGGATCTGCTTGACGTCGTCCTCATATCCTTTTCTGACGCCCCTGAACTCATGCGGCCCGGTGGCGAGACGTGGAACCACCAGCGGCATGTCTTTCTTGAGCGGACCGATCAGCTGTCCGTCGATGTACAGCGTGACTTCGTCGAGATTGACCTCGACGACCGCGGTGCCGAGCAGCGAGTCGGGATCCCTTGCCGGTTTTCCGAGGCAGACGAGGCTGACGCCCAGCAGCATTTGCGGGTCGTAGTCGCCGCGCGCGGTCGGCGTTTGGAACAGATTTCGTCGCCGCGCGTACTCGCGCACGTTGGTCCGCACGTACTCGACCAACTCGTCGGCGGTGATTCTGCCGTCGC
>Ga0075433_10002821_pt1 | contig 13299 bp, 8 predicted proteins | sample RhiMethybrSRZTD2_FD_75299 | JGI IMG/M metagenome (GOLD analysis project Ga0075433, IMG submission 75299) | Populus rhizosphere microbial communities from Tennessee, USA - Rhizosphere MetaG P. TD hybrid SRZTD2 | ecosystem: Host-associated > Plants > Roots > Rhizosphere > Soil | place: USA... | reverse complement strand
CCGAGGGCAAAGAATTCGTGTGGCGCGAGGACCACATGCCAATCCACCCAATCGTCAAAGTCATGACGTTCATCGCGCAAGATAACTTCGAAGCCTAGTTCTTTCAGGCCGGCCGCGAGTACGTCCCTGAGATCCGTAAAGAAATAGTTGCCAAGCGAGCTCGTGTACAGCGCAAACCGATCATTGGTCCCTTTTCTGATTGCACGCCGAATCGCCGAGAGGCCTAGCTGGCGAGCCGTTCTTCGGTACACACGGCGGGACACAACTCTTGGGCCGTCCTGTACAAGAACCCTGAAAGCATCTCGTGTGATGTTATAAGCTCTACGGCGGCGCGATCCGGCGGGGAGAAAGCCATCGCGGAAGTGCCGATACTTCGCGATTAGCATCCAAGCCGCGGTCTTCTCTATCGCCCGTAGCGCATCCTGCTGAGCCTGCACCGTATCCTGGAGATTGCTTACTTCCTGTCTCAGTTGCACCGCCCGTGCCTCGTTCTGCGCCATCAACCGTTGCAGTTGGACTTTCTCGCCGGCCGCCCGTGCTTCGTTCTCCGCCATCAACTGTTGCAGTTGGACTTTCTCGCCGGCCAAATTTGATATCTGTCTGTCCTTTTGCCTGATGAGTTCATTGGAGATATCGAATAAGTTACTACCGCTTTCCACGATGGCTTCCTTCGAGTCGGAGGCCATCCCGATAAAGTAGAGCGGGACTTTTCTCTCTTTCCCCACAAAGACAAACTCTTGTGATGTTCTTTCGATCACGTATTGCGTGACATTCGATGTCTCGGGGCGAAAAATCGGCCAGATGTTCGAAGTAGCGTAGATTTCCTGGCCGAAAAACTTTACCTGCTCAAAATGGCGTTCCAAAAGCGTCCGCAACTCGTCAAAATAGAGCTCATGAACATGAAAGGGATTCGCATACTGCCGCTCATCGCGGTAGACCACCTTATTGGGTGTCGAGAGGATGAATAGACCGTCACGGGCCAGAAGTCTCTTGACTTCTTTTAATAGCCTGTCATGGGTTTCGACGTGTTCCAACGCCTCGAAACAGACGATCACGTCAAAGACGTGCTTGCCTTCGATGGGAACGTCTAGGATTGAGCCGACTTTGAACTGGAGGTTGTCTCGGACGTATTTGTTGCTCGCGTGCCGGACAGATCTTGCGTCAACATCAACGCCTAAGATCGAACTCGCTGTTCGGGACAAAAGATACGTTCCGTAACCCTCGCCCGAAGCCAGGTCCAAGACACTCTTACCTGTGACGAATAGCGAAGCATACGCGTAACGGTGCACGTGTTCATAGCCGATCGCGGCCTCTTCCAACCACGGGACATATCGCTCGCCTGTCCACTCAAGCTCTGCCATCGCGTGTCGTCTCGTCCGTCTCGTCGCGGAGATTTGATCTCGATCGGCGGAGCATGTCAACGGCTTTTGGACACCATCGAGCGGATTGTACACGTTCCGCGGCGGACGAGCCGGAATTGCTCGCGAGAGAGTTCGTCCGCGCGCTTCGAGATTGCGACGGCACCAAGACACAGAGTCGGCGTTCCAACGGCTTTATGAGTGGAGGCAGATCGCGCCGGCCACCACCACGTCAGAACCCGTGCCTTTCGCGGCGACCTGCGCTACCTACCGAAGGCGCCCCACGCGGCCGCGGCTGACTGACCGTCTAGCAGTTGCTCCGCATACATCTCACTTCAAAAATCGGCCGGTGATCTCGGTTCTCGTGCCGCTCTACGACACGCCGGAGGCGCGGCGATGCATCGAATCCGTCATCGAGCGGACCTATTCGAAATTGGGAGCTTTGTTTCGTCGACGATGCGTCACCGAGCGCTCATGTCCCCAGCATTTACTCGGAATATGCCAGGCAGGACAAACGCATCAAGTTCCTCCGCCGCGAAGTTGACGGGCGCATTGCGGTTGCACAAACTCAGCCCTGGAATTGGCGTCAGTCACTTCGTGGTGCTTCTAGATCATGACGACGAATTGGCGCGCCCGCGCCGCAGTCTCAGTTCCCAGGGACGGCCACGTCCCCGCAGGTCGAGCAGCCCCAGAGGAGCTGGGTCAGTCCGCTGTCCGAGGAGCGCCGGATGAACCACTCTCCGGTGCTGCTCCGATACACGGCGATGTCGGCCTTCCTGTCGCCGTCGTAGTCAGCCGGCACGACGATGTCGCCACAGCTCGCGCAGCCCCAGAGGAGCTGGGTCAGTCCGCCGTCCGAGGAGCGCCGGATGAACCACTCTCCGGTGCTGCTCCGATACACGGCGATGTCGGCCTGCCTGTCGCCGTCGTAGTCGGCCGGCACGGCGATGTCGCCACAGCTCGCGCAGCCCCAGAGGAGCTGGGTCAGTCCGCCGTCCGAGGAGCGCCGGATGAACCACTCTCCGGTGCTCCTCCGATACACGGCGATGTCGGCCTGCCTATCGCCGTCGTAATCGGCCGGTACGGCGATGTCGCCACAGCTCGCGCAGCCCCAGAGGAGGTGGGTCAGTCCGCCGTCCGAGGAGCGCCGGATGAACCACTCTCCGGTGTTCCTCCGATACACAGCAATGTCGGCCTTCCCGTCGCCGTCGTAGTCGGCCGGCACGGCGATGTCGCCGCAGCTCGCACAGCCCCAGAGGAGCTGGGTCAATCCGCTGTCCGAGGAGCGCCGGATGAACCACTCTCCGGTGCTGCTCCGATACACGGCGATGTCAGCTTTCCCATCGCCGTCGTAGTCGGCTGGCACGGCGATGTCGCCACAGCTCGCACAGCCCCACAAGGGCTGCGCGAGCTGGCCGTCCGAGGAGCGCTGGATGAACCACTGGCCCGTGCTGCTCCGGTAAACGGCGATATCGGCCTTCCCATCGCCGTCGTAGCCGCGTAGCAGTAGTAGCTGCACCGCGGCGAGCGCGTCGGCACGGCCCGTCCCGAAGTCAGAATCAAACCCTAGTGCGCCGAGATCGGTGGCCGTTGCCTTGAGAGTTCCGGCGAGGGCTTGGGCCGTCGTTCCGGGCCCCATTGCCTGTAACACGATCGCCGCCACTCCGGCGACATGAGGCGCGGCCGCGGATGTGCCGCAGAATGGGTTGAAGCCGGGTCGGCTGGTCGCCACACAATCGACCCCAGCAAGGTCGGGCTTCGCCCGGGACTGGACTGAGGGAAAGAGAATTGTCGTGGGGCCGGCCGAGCTATAAGGTTCCACGATCGTTGGATTGCTCGCGGGCGTGGCAGCGACCGCCAGAACCTCGGGTACCGCCTTGTGGCCGACCACACTGCTGTGCCGGTTGTTCAACTCGTTGAATTGGCAGGGAAGATCGCAGAACAATGCGAACGTTTGTGTCGAACCCGAAAAGAGCGTCACCTGGATGTCCGCTAGGCAGAAGCTCCCCGCCGGAGCGGAGCATGATAAAAGTACAACTTCGAGTGGGTCGTCGTTGCCATTCTGAATGGCAGCGGAGCATGTGAGCAGACTCCCATTGGTGAGCCGAATACATAGGTCGTAATCATCTGCCGCGGCGCCGAACCGGTTGCCCCACTGAAGGAAAATTCCTACCGAGGAGCCACCGGGAACTTGGAAGCGGAGCAGTTCGTCACCTCCGCCAAAGTTGTGCCGCGTGCCGGGAACCTGCGCGTCGAAGGTTCCGGGAGTGAATGTTCCTATGTAGTGTGCGAGGCCCCGATTGCCAGCAGAAGAAACGCGTAACACGGTCGCGCCAACCGTTCGATCGTTGAGCGCGGTGCTGCTGTCTTCGAAGATCGGCTCGGTGAGGAAGGCAGAGATGTCGTCGACGATGATCTGGGCGCCCGCGCTCTGGAGGGCGTTGACTGCCTGGACGAACTCCAGAGAGGTGCCGGCCGCGGCAAACGCGAGGGCTGCTCCCGGTGCGCAGTCGGCAATGATCTCCAGCATCGCCGTTCCTTCATCACCACTGCCAGCCGAGAGGACCTGGACCGGACCCAACTCACTTGCAGTCTGCGAGACGGACAGGCCTGATACACCAGTCGAGACCACTCCCACCTTGACACCAGCCCCGTTAAATCCAGCGCTTCGCGCCTGATCGCAGCGGTGAACGCTATCGCCTTGACTGGTTACGGGACCGGTGTCGTGGGTTACGTAGCTGGGAGGCCGGACTTTCACGACGACCTGTTCCGCGGCCAAAGCCTCGAGATTGGCCATCGGAATCCATCCCTGGACGATGCCGAAGTCGCGGTTAACAACCTCGATGTCGAGGCCGTGCCGGCGGAGAGTGTCGAGGGCTTGGTCGCTGGTGTCATTCACATGGACGTAGATCTGAACACCTCGGACGTTGTCCACTTTGAGGACGTCCGAGGAGAAGCGCTGCGCCGCGCCGGTGCCACCAACGATCCCGAGCGCCCGAGAATCCGCGATCAGTCCCCGGAGCCGCGACCCGATCTTCTTGGAGGCCTCGCTGGTCATGGGTCCTTTCGAGCGGATTTCGCCGACCGCCTTTAATTCCTGACCAAACGCCGCCGAAGCCAAGAGGAACACCCCGACCCCGATCCCCACGTACTTCGGCGCGCTTCGCACGCTCATTTCCCCGAACCGCCTTCCTTGAGGTCGCGATCGATCTAAAGGTGGCTGCGCGAGTGATACTGCCACATGCAAATATTTCACGGGTGGAAAATCCCACACATCGCTCCGCTGCGTGGACTCTCGGCCCTGTCCGAGCACCCAGCTTTGTTCGCCGCTCCTTCTGCGAGCGCGCATGCCAAATGAAATTCGAGAGTTTGCGCTCCAATCGCGTCGGAGCGATAACGCCTTAAAAGTGTGCACGATTATGCACGAATGGATCGCAGCGAACCCGCGACCCGTAGGCTGATCAAGACGTGCCCTTTACTTGACACGGCGAACTCAGCGGAAACTATAGCGGACCACTGCGAAGAGATACGACAACGTCTGCGATTCAGAAATGAATCGTGGATGTCAGACTGGAAGCCTCACACGTTCGCAGTCTCCCTGCAGGGATGGGCTACGCGAGGTGCGCGGTTGTTCCGAAGGAGGAAGGAGCGATATAGCGAGACCTGAGCACTTCGGCCCCGGCCGGGCGGCTGCGCGCGTGTAGCCGGATGAGCAAATCTACTGTCGGGTCGTAGCTGTCTAGCCAGATCAAGGGCGGCTACTATGCGGACGCCGCGCGCCGCCGCCGAGCGCGACTGACCGCGCGGCTGTGCTCCCGTTTGTCATGTTGTCTGTACCCATTTAAGGAGGATTCCACCGCGGGGGTATTCGGGCGAAACCAAGTTTCCGCTGGCAGTCTCAAGAACGACGCGCTCGGCCATGTTCGGGCGGTTCAACTGTGCGAGTCGAGCGGACAACCACCGCGACGTGCTATCGGCGCTGCAGCATACGGAGAGCGCGCTGACCTGGGACCCACGAGCGGCTGTGATGCAACGCAGTGCCAGCACAAAACCAGGCGCGCCGGCCTATGGCGTCCACTTTCATCTCTGGGGCGCGGCTGAATTGTCGGGCTGGTGCGGACGCCTCAGCGTTTCGCACAAGTCGAACTCGAGCTGTTCCGGAGAAATGGCCGATACTTCGAAAATCGCACGCGTAGTCGAATCGTCCGGCCTCGCGTGTCACTGTAATCGCCTCTGAGCCCTGACGGATTTACGACTTCGCGTACGCTTCGATCACAGCTCCGGGGTCGCCCTGCATTGCGATCTTCCCGCGATCGAGCCAGACGGCGCGGTCGCAGAGTCGCGGCACTTCGGTGAGCGCATGCGTCACGATAAGGAGCGTCACGCCTTGTCGCCGGAACTCGTCGAGCCGATCATGACACTTCACCTGGAAGTGGGCGTCTCCCACCGCGAGGATCTCGTCGATGAGCAGGATCTCGGGATCCAGGTGCACCGCAACCGAGAAGCCGAGGCGCGCCACCATTCCGCTCGAATAGGTGCGGATCGGCTCGTTCAACCAGGCCTCGAGCCCGCTGAAGGCCACGATCGCATCCATCCGCTCCGCCACCTCGTGGCGCGTTAGGCCCATGAGTACTCCGTTCATCACGATGTTCTCCCGGCCCGTCAGCTCATGATGGAAGCCGGCGCCGAGCTCGAGGAGGGGTGCTACTCGCCCGTTGACCTCGATCGTCCCGGACTGGGGTCGGATTGCGCCGGCAATCAATGCCATCAGAGTGCTCTTGCCGGAACCGTTCGCGCCGATGATCCCTACCGCTTCGCCCTTCGCGACCTCAAGGCAGACGTCGTCGAGGGCGAGAAAGGGCTCGACCCTCAGCCGCCCGATCAGCTTGGGCAAGTGGAGGAGCGACTCCTTGAGTCCCCACGTGAGGTGCTGGTGCCGCGGATACGCTTTCGACACGTGATCGAGGCGGATGGCAGTCATACGAGTTCGCCGAAGCGGGGCGACAGTTCACGGTACACGAGCGAGCCGATCGCGAGGCAGACGAGGCCGGACAGATACGCGGCCGCCACGAGACGCAGATCGAGATTCCCATCAAGGAAGAGCTTCTGCCACGCTCGGATGAGTGGGGCGACGGGGTTGAGCCCGATCCAGACTTGATACTTGGACGGGACAATGGAGGCGGAGTAGACGACGGGAGTCAGAAAGAACAACGCCTGCAGGAAGATACCCACGAGCCTCTCCAGGTCGCGGAAGAAGACATTGACCGAGGCCACCGCGAGGGCGATGCCGTACACGGTGAGGAACTGGGCGAGACCGATGAGTGGAATGCCCGGCAGCCATGACCACGACGGGGCAAAGCCGTACCAAAGTAGGAGCAACACAATGACCGGTATCGTCAGCAGGAAGTGTATCGCGTCACTCAGCACGCTGCCTGCGATTAGAACAAACCGCGGGAAACGCACTTTCTTAATGAGAGAGGCGTTGGCGATGAAGCCCATGGGAGCACCGCCCACGGAGGTCGCCAGCCACTGCCACGGGAACTGCCCCGCGACGAGGAAGAGCGGGTACGGATAGCCTGGGATATTGAAGCGGAGGAAGACCCCCAAGGCAACATAGTAGACCGCGGCGAAGAGGAGCGGGTTCGCCACCGACCACGCATATCCGAGCGCACTGTTCTTGTAACGGACCTTCATCTCTTTTTGGACCAGGACGAAGATCAGATCCGCGACGTAGGACATGCGACGATGCGTGGTCGACGCGATCGTCAGAGTCGTCATGTGGTGGAAGGCCCTCCGGGAGCCTGGATCAACCTCCGAATTGTACTCCGGCAGCTCGCCAGCTCCCGCATCAGGCCTGACCTTGAACGCAGTATGGGCCTTACCCTCATCTGCTTCAGCCCGGCGGGCTTCGGAACGAAGTCGATCGAGTCCTCCGTCGGAACGCTTGGCGACCGCCACCACGTGATCAGGTGGCTGGTACGACCGAGGGATTTCGAAGTCTCTTGCTCCGCAGGCTTTTCGCCAGAGAGATCATGCCTGCGTTTCACCTCTGAGCCGCTCTTTCTACGGACCGAGGTGTCCCATGCAGCGGATCGGCGACGTCCGCAAACATCGTCGCCATGGTTTATGAATTCTCTTGACGGTCTCTTGTCGGGTACTGTACCTACGGCGCGTGACGGCAGCCCATGCGAAATCTATCTTTGTTCGTCTCGCCGCGAAAATCGGGAAATGGCTGGCGCAAGAACGAGAACGATCTCTTGATCGAGCTTCGAGACGGGTGCTTGAGCACACCGATCGCACAACCCTTGTCGGCGAGGAAGACCAAATGACCAAGGAGATGGGAGGCCGCCGATCCAGGCTTCGAGCTATCCGGATGCTATTGGTCTTCTCCACCGCTATCGCTGTAGCTGCGCCGAGCCCTGGCGCCGCGCAACTAGTTCGGCCCGAGCTATCGCAGAAAGCCCTGATCGAAGGGCGTGTGCGCGTCATTGTTCATCTTGCCGTCCCGATGACGCCGGAAGGGCTGCTCACCAGCAGCGCCGCCGTGCAAGCGCAGCGGCGGGGCATCGCCAACGCGCAGAACGCCGTCGTCGGCGCTCTCACCGGGTCGAGCCACCGAATGGTCCATCGATACGACGTATTCCCCTTTCTTGCCCTCGAGCTCAGTCCGGGCGCACTCGCCGTATTGAACACGCTGGGCAGCGTCATCACGCGGATCGAGGAAGATAGGCTCGCAGCTCCAATGCTTCCCGAGAGCGTGCCCCTCGTGCATGCGGACGAAGTTTCGAGAGCAGACTTCACCGGGAGCGGACAGGTCGTTGCCATCCTCGACACCGGTGTCGACAAGGCTCATTCCTTTCTCGCCGGGAAGGTAGTCGAGGAGGCCTGCTACTCCGCGAACAGTAACTGCCCAAATGGCGAAACATCCCAAACTGGACCGGGTGCGGGTGTTCCGTGCACGTATGCCCCATCTGCCTGCCGACATGGTACGCACGTCGCGGGCATCGCGGCCGGATCAGGAGCTGCGTTCTCAGGAGTGGCCAAGGGCGCCAGCTTGATGGCGGTTCAGGTCTTTTCCAGGTTTACTGGCGCGAATTGCGTGGGAGCCGGAGAAGATCCCTGCGCTCTCTCATTCGAATCGGACCAACTGGCCGGTCTCGAGGGCGTTTACAACCTACGAAGCTCTTATTCCTTCGCCGCCGTCAACATGAGCCTCGGGCGCGGACAGTCCGCCACCAATTGTGACACCGATTCACTCAAGGTCGCCATCGACAATCTCCGCTCGGTCGGAATCGCCACGGCCATCGCGTCCGGAAACAATGGTTTCACCAATGCCCTCAGCTTTCCGGCCTGCATTTCCACGGCAATCAGCGTGGGCTCGACCGATGATGGCTCAAACGGGACAATAGCCGACGCCGTCTCGAGCTTTTCCAATAGCGCGTCGTTCCTCTCGTTACTCGCGCCTGGACGTTGGATCAACTCCTCGATCCCTGGCGGTTTGTTCGCCAACTTCCAAGGCACTTCGATGGCCGCGCCCCACGTCGCGGGAAGTTGGGCCGTATTGAAACAGGCAAAGCCATCGGCCACGGTTTCGGAGGTGCTCGCCGCGCTGCAGGCCACGGGCGCCCCCATCACCGACCCACGGAACAGCCTCACAAAGTCCCGTATCCGCGTATTCGAGGCTCTCCAGGCGCTCATGCCGAGCGTCGCCAGCGGATTCAAGAGCTTCACTGTGACTCCGTGCCGCCTCGTGGACACGCGCCTGGCCGGCGGGTCGATTCCTGCCAATGGGTTCCGCTCCTTCTTGGCCGCGGGCTCCCTCCGAAACCAGGGTGGTGCCGCGGATTGTGCGGTCCCCTCGGGACCCGCAAAGGCCGTTTACATCAACGTGGTCGCCGTAGGGCCTTCGGGGCCGGGGTATCTCACAGTTCACCCGTATCCCTTGCCAGTTCCACTCGCCAGCACTCTGAACTTCTCCGCGGGCCAGACGATTGCTAACGGCGTGATGGTGCCCATCTGCGATACCAGCGCATTCACCTGCACTGCTGACTTCACTGTGACGATGGGTCCGTCCGCAGCCGATCTTGTGATCGATATCACGGGATATCTGGGACCAAAGCCATGACATCACGAACCATCACCACTCGACACAGGCGCACGAGGGAGAAATGATGGCGACTCTTCATCACAGCTTTCGTGCGTTCGTCCTAGCTACCCTTCTCGTTGGTGCGCTCTGCCAGATGGCGACGGCAACGTGGGCCGGAGGTCCCTACGACGCCTTGACAGTGCCACCCTGCCGGATCGTCGATACACGATTGGCCGGCGGCCCAATTCCAGCGTCGGGCTCGAGAAACTTCTTCGCCGCGGGGAGTTTCTCTTCTCAGGGAGGACAGACAACCTGTGGCATTCCTTTCGGACCCGCGAAGGGCGTTTTTTTCAACATAGTCGCCGTGGGACCGAGCGCACCAGGCTATCTCGCGGTCTATCCCTACCCGCTGCCACTGCCACTCGCGAGCACATTGAATTTCGACACCGGCCAGACGGTTGCCAACGGGGTTCTCGTGCCGATCTGCGACACGGCCACCGCTAATTGCAACGCAGCGGACTTCACGGTGACCATGGGGCCCGCGTCGGCGGACATCGTGATTGATGTAACCGGCTATCTCCAGCCGAGTCCGTGAGCTTGTAAAACTTGACGCGATCGATAACGGACCTCTCATAGAAGGGCCCGAGTTGGCGCCGCGCCAGCTCGGCCTCGTCGACGGCGATGCGGTGCTCATTGGTCGCACGCCCGAGGAGTTCGCTCTCGGACGTGACAACCGCACCGATACTCCTCCCGCATGCCGGTCATCTATAATCAGACGCGATGAAGAAGCGCGCGCTGATAACGGGCATCACCGGCCAAGACGGCGCCTATCTGGCGAAGTTCTTGCTGGAGCAGGACTACGAGGTCTACGGGCTTCGCCGCAGGACGAGTCTTTCCAACGAGGATCGCCTACTACACTTGGGGGTGCTCGACCACGTTCGCCTCCTGGACGGCGACATTCTGGACGAGAGCTCGGTGATGACAGCGTTGCGCGCTGTGGAGCCGCACGAAGTGTACAACCTGGCGGCGCAATCGTTCGTCGGCGCGTCGTGGCGACAGCCATTGCTCACCGCCCAGTCGACGGGGGTGGGGGCAGTGAACGTCCTCGAGGCCGTGCGTCTCCTCCGTCCCGATGCCCGTGTCTATCAGGCCTCGTCCAGCGAGATGTTCGGCCTAGTCACCGATCCAATCCAGTCCGAGACCACCAAGTTCCATCCGCGGAGCCCGTATGCCGTCGCGAAGCTCTTTGCGCACTGGATGACCATCAACTATCGCGAAAGCTACCGAATGTTCGCGTGCGCAGGCATCCTGTTCAATCACGAGTCGCCGATTCGGGGGCTCGAATTCGTGACGCGCAAGATCACCGACGGCGTGGCCCGGATCAAGCTCGGAGTCCAGCGAGGACTCCGGCTGGGGAATATCGAGGCCCAGCGAGACTGGGGTTTTGCCGGCGACTATGTAAGGGCCATGTGGCTCATGCTGCAAGCTGACCAGCCGAAAGAGTATGTGATCGCCACCGGCCGGACCGCGTCGGTGGCGGATTTCTGTCGTCTGGCCTTCGGGTCCGTCGGGCTCGACTGGCGTGACCACGTTACACAGGACTCGACGCTCACCCGCCCGGCAGAAGTGCCCTACCTTCGCGGTGACGCAGCCAGAGCCAGGGCCGAGCTGGGCTGGGAGCCCCGGGTCACCCTCGAGGAACTGGCGGCCATGATGGTCGCTGCCGATCTCAAGCGCGTCGGGAGCGACCGGGTTTCCCCTTCGGCGTAGCGAGGTGCGTTGAGGGCCCGTACTGAGCCTGCGTCGGTGTCATCCAGTGCTGCACTGGATTTTCTGTCCCAGTTCCGGCTCAACGGCCCTTCACCGGGAATAGCCGAGCTAGGCCTGAACGGTCGCGGACCGCCATCCAAACCTTCCGTGAGCCGACTGGCTGATCAAGTTCCTGTGGCGGCAGGCCTACTCCAACGATCAGCTCGACCATTACGTCATGCCAGGCATGGAATTGCTGGCGCAGCTCCGGGTATCGGTCCAGCCGCGTACGGGCGACCACGAAGATGAGCATGAGGGGTCAACACGATCTCTGGGGATTGGATTCAGCCTTCTGGGGCGGCTCCGCCCAGCAGCCGCACGTTCAGGCTGCCACCTCGGAACAGCATCTCGTCGAGGGCGCGGTTCACGTGCACCGGTGTCAGCGTGCCGTCCGCGCCGTCCTCCAGATAGAACTGGCTTTAGCGCCGCATCAGTTCCTTGATGAACGCGGCGCTGGCTCGCTCGGTCTTCACCACGATGAGATCCACGACATCCTGCGAGAGGCTAACGCGGCCCGAATAGAGCTGCACGAGGCGGCGGCGACCCTGAGGATCCGGAAGCGGGAACTCGATGGCCTGGTCGATCCGGCCGGGCCGCGCGGCGAGCGCAGCCTCAAGCTGGTCGGGGCGGTTCGTCGTCAACACGAACAGGAGCGCGGCGTCCTCCCGCAAGCCATCCATCTCGTTCAATAGCTTGTTCAGCAGGCTCTCCTCGCAGGCACTCCTGGCATCCTCACGCGAGCGCGCGATGAGATCGACGTCTTCGATCACGATCATCGCCGGCTGCAAGAAGCGAGCGAGCTGGAAGTAGGCGTCGAGCAACCCTACCTGCTCTGCGGTGATGAGCAGCGTTGTGTGTTGGGGCAGTTGGCTCGCGAGGTAGTGGACGGTGTGGGTCTTGCCGGTGCCGGGCGGCCCGTAGAAGAGCAGCCCCTTCTTGACCGGCATCCCGAGCCGGCTCAGCTGCTCTCGACGCTTGATGAAATCGATGACGTTGCGATTCAACAGCTCCACGGTCGCCTCCGGCAGGACGACATCCTCTCGCCGCACCGTCCGGAGCTTATGCACCTTGACGCTGCCGACTTTGCCGGAGTAGTTCGGCTCGATCTCGAGCGAGAGCACCTTGCCGCGATACGAGGCGGTGCTCCGGACGAGCGCTTCGACGTCATCCAGGATGCGGCGCGAGCAGTCGGCGCCCGCCTCGCCAGACGGGACCGCGACTTCCAGCTGCATGCCCTCGACTTGGCCGTACCGGAGCGCCGGGCTCAGCAGGACGGCGAACGGCAGATCTGCGAGCCGACCGAGCCACAGCCCCTGCCGCAGGCAACGGGCCGGCATCGTCTCCCCGATATCGACCTCGTCATGCTGCAGCGGTCCGATGACGGCCGGATAGCCCTGAAGGTTCAGCAGGCTGGCAACCGACAGCGTCTCATGGTGGTACTGTGCATGGACGCCGACCAGCTTCGCAGGGTAGCGGTCTCTGAAGAGCTGTTCGAGCGCGAGCTGGAGGTCGACGCGGGCCGTTACCGGAAAAGTACGTGCGGCTGTGACCAGATTGTCGAGCGCGTCTTGACCGAAATGCTGTCGTACCGCGGCTTCGGCAACGCGAGTGGATCGACGGCGGCGGCGAAACGGGATCACATCCGATCGTACCGAGTTGTCACCCCACGCGTCAAAATTCTGCTGGCTCTTCCTTTCGTGTCATCTCGTGGACATCGCGTCATCAGGCCACCACTGATAGCCGTCACTTTCCCAGGTCTTGAGGTAACTAGAGACGTATCCACGCAGATCCGAACGCCTTGATGTCGAAGTCGGCCTCTGCCCGATTGCGCCGCTTCGATTTTCGCCGTTCGATGGTCGCGCCCGACACCGCCCGTCGCCTCTCGCCCTGGCGACGATCATAGAGCACGCGGTCTGCGCCGAAGGCCCTGACCGCACACTCGTACAACTCGGCTTGATCCGGGCGCACGATGAGCAAGCCACGCCCACTCGATTGAGTCAAGTAGCTGGCCCAGTCGCGCGGATCAAACTGACCGGCTTCTCCAGG
>Ga0075433_10002816_pt1 | contig 13310 bp, 10 predicted proteins | sample RhiMethybrSRZTD2_FD_75299 | JGI IMG/M metagenome (GOLD analysis project Ga0075433, IMG submission 75299) | Populus rhizosphere microbial communities from Tennessee, USA - Rhizosphere MetaG P. TD hybrid SRZTD2 | ecosystem: Host-associated > Plants > Roots > Rhizosphere > Soil | place: USA... | reverse complement strand
GGAGTTCGTCGGACGGCAGAGCGGGCTCACCCCGGGAGCCTGACCATGGGACCGAGCATCGACCTGCTGCTCCAGATCAACGCGGCCTTCAACAGCCGCGACGTGAGCCGGATCACGGCGTTCTTCGCGGACGACGCCACCTTCCTCATGGCCCGCGGCCCCGAGCCCTGCGGCCGCCGGGTCACCGGCAAGGCCGCCATCGGCCAGGTGCTGGCGGACCGCTTCAAGGTCATCCGCGACATGCGCTGGGACCACATCGACCACTTCGTGACCGGCAATCGGGCGGTCTCGATCTGGACGGTCACCGGCACCGGCGCCGACGGGGAGCGGCTCGACTATCAGGGCTGCGACATCTACGAGTTTCGCGGCGACAAGATCCTCAACAAGGACACCTACTGGAAGCTGGTGGAGCAGCGCGCCCGCCTCTGATCCGACCATGCGACGCGTCCTGACCAATGCGACGGTGATCGACTGCGTCACTCCCGGGCCCGTTTCCGGGGCCAGCGTCACCATCGACCGCGGTCGCATCGTGGAGGTGCTCGACGGGAGCCGGTCGCCCGACACCCGCAACGCCGACGTCGTCGACCTGGGCGGGGCCTACCTGCTTCCCGGGCTCTGGGACGTCCACATCCATCCCGACTATCTCGCGGGGACCGGCGCGTCGGTGGCCGAGCAGACCGCGCTCTTCGGCCATCGCCTCATGGAGGCCCTGACCGAGAGCGGGGTGGTCGGGGTGCGCTGCGCCGGCGCCAGCCACTTCATGGACGTGGCGTGGAAGCGGGCGTTCGACGCGGGGCAGTACGTCGGCCCGCGGGTCTTCGCGGCCGGCCACTTCCTGACCACGACCGGCGGCCACTTCCTCACCTCCGGCCACGCGCGGGAGTGCGACGGCCCCTACGGCTTCGTGCGCGCCATCCGCGAGCAGATCAAGAACGGGGTCGACCACATCAAGCTCAACCTGACCGGCGGCATCATGGGCCCGGCGTGGGACCGCCACTCGCAGTCGTTCCTGCTCGACGAGGAGCTGGAGGCCGCCTTCGCGATCTGCCGCCAGCGCGGCTTCCGGGTCATGGCCCACGCCACGAACCCGGAGTCGGTGGTGGCCGCGGCCCGGCTGGGCGCCCACAGCGTGGAGCACGGCTACATCATGGACGACGCGTGCGTGGAGGCCCTGCGCGCGCACTCGACGTGGTACGTCCCGACGCTGGCCATCAGCCACCTGACCCCGGATCAGGCGCGCGACCCGTGGGAGAAGCGCTGGGTCGAGCAGCGCGCGCTCACCCCGGATCTCTGCCGGCGCGCCGACGCGGCGGCGGAGCCGCACCGCGACGGCTTCCGGCGCGCCCTCGCCGCGGGCGTGCCGATGGCGCTCGGCTCGGACATCCGCCCGCTCCGCGAGGCGGCGCTGCTGGAGCTCGGCCTCTGGGTCGCGGCGGGCGCCACCCCGTGGCAGGCGCTGCTCGCCGCCACCCGGCACGCGGCCGCCCTCTGCGGGGTGGGCGACGACCTCGGCACCATCGAGCCGGGCAAGCTCGCGGACCTCATCGTGGTGGCCGCCAACCCTCTCGAGCACATCACCAACCTCCGCCGACTGCTCCTCGTGCTGAAGGAGGGGCGCATCGTCTCGGACAAACGCGCATCGGAGCGACCGACATGACCAGGATCGATCCCGTGTGGGCCGGCGTCGCCGAGCTCTCCGCCGCCTTCGGCGCCCGGACCCTCTCCCCCGTCGACGCGGTGACCGCCCTCCTCGACCGCATCGAGCGCCGCGACCCCGCGCTCCACTCGTTCATCGCGGTGTACGGCGACGACGCCCGGCTCGCCGCCGAGGGCGCCGACCGCGCGATCCGTTCCGGTCACCGGGTGGGGCCGCTGCACGGCGTGCCCATCGCGCTCAAGGACCTGGTCGATCTGGAGGGCCGCGTCACCACCGGCGGGTCGAAGGTCTGGGCCAACCGGATCTCGCCGGTCACCGCGACGCTGGCCGAGCGGGCGATCGCGGCGGGGATGATCGTGCTCGGCAAGACGCACACCGTCGAGTTCGCGATGGGCAGCTGGGGCACCAACACCCACATGGGCACGCCGCGCAACCCGTGGGACCTCGGCACCCACCGCACGCCGGGCGGATCGTCCAGCGGTTCGGCGGTGGCGGTGGCGGCCGGCCTCGCCCCGATCGCCATCGGCACCGACACCGGCGGGTCGGTGCGCCTGCCCGCGGGCTGGTGCGGCATCGTCGGCCTGAAGGTGACCGCGGGGCGTATCAGCACCCACGGGGTGCTGCCGCTCTCCTTCACGCTCGACACCCCGGGCCCGATCGCGCGCTCGGTGGAGGACGCCGCGATCCTCTTCAAGCTGCTGAACGGCCCCGACCCGCGGGATCCGCAGACGCTCTCGTGGACCGCGGCCGACCCGCTGCCCACCCTGCGGCGCGGCGTCGCCGGCCTCCGCGTCGCGGTGATGCCCGACGCGGAGCGGAGTGGCGTCGATCGCGAGGTGCTGGCCGCCTACGACGCCTCGGTGGACGCGCTGGCCAAGCTCGGCGCCCAGGTGGTGCGCGTGGCACTGCCGCACCGCTTCAGCGACTACGCGGCGGCCACCGGGCGGATCATCGGCGCGGAGGGCTACCGCTTCGTCGGTCATCTGGTGGACGACCCGGCCCAGCCGGTCGACCCGCACGTGCGCCCGCGCATCCAGATCGGCCGCGGGGTGTCCGCCCGCGACTACCTGCTCGCGCTGTCGGAGCGCGAGACCCACCGGCGCGCGGTCGAGGCCGCATTGGCCGACGTCGACGCGCTCCTCACCCCGACCGCGCTCACCCCGCCGATCCCCCTCGAGCAGGCCGATCAGGCCGGCACCGCCGCGCACTTCACGCGGCCGGTGAACTACCTCGGGCTCTGCGGCCTCGCGGTGCCGAACGGCTTCACCGCGGGCGGCCTGCCGCTGTCGCTCCAGATCGTCGCCCACGCGGGAGACGAGGCGACCGCGCTCCGCATCGGCTGGGCGTACGAGGAGGCCACCGACTGGCACACGCGCCGGCCGCCCGAGCGCTGAGATGGCCGATCTGACCCGCCCCTACGACGTGCTGGTGATCGGCGGCGGCAACGCCGCGCTCTGCGCCGCCATCACTGCGCGCGAGGCCGGGGCCCGCGTGCTCCTGGTCGAGCACGCGCCGCGCGCGATGCGGGGCGGCAACAGCCGGCACACCCGAAATCTCCGGGCCATGCACCTGGCCCCCACCTCCGTCCTCACCGACGCGTACGCGGAGGCCGAGTACTGGGACGACCTGCGCCGGGTGACCGGCGGCGCCACCAGCGAGGGGCTCGCCCGCATGACCATCCGTGCCTCCGCGGAGGCGACCGCGTGGGCGGAGGCGCGCGGCGTGCGCTTCCAGCCCTCGCTCACCGGCACGCTCAATCTCTCGCGCACCAACGCGTTCTTCCTCGGCGGGGGCAAGGCTCTGGTGAACGCCTACTACCGGACCGCCGAGCGCCTGGGCGTCGACGTCCTGTACGACACCGAGGTTCAATCGCTCGCCCTCGAGGACCGCCGCGTGCGGGAAGCCGTCCTGAGCAGCAAGGGCTTCCCGGAGACGGTCCGGGCCACGTCGGTGGTGGCGTCGTCCGGCGGGTTCCAGGGCAATATCGAATGGCTCAAGGAGTACTGGGGCGAGGCGGCCGAGAACTTCCTGATCCGCGGGACGCCGTACGCGCGCGGCCGCATCCTGCGCAACCTGCTCGACCAGGGCGTGGCCGCGGTGGGCGACCCGACCCAGTGCCACGCGGTGGCCATCGACGCCCGCGCCCCCCGCTTCGACGGGGGCATCGTGACCCGCCTCGACTGCATCCCCTTCGGCATCGTGGTGGACCGCCAGGGCAAGCGCTTCTACGACGAGGGCGAGGACCTGTGGCCGAAGCGCTACGCGATCTGGGGGCGCCTGGTGGCCCAGCAGCCGGGGCAGATCGCCTACTGCATCGTCGACGCGAAGTCCGAGCGCCTCTTCATGCCCTCGGTGTTCCCCGCGATCCGGGCGGGCTCGATCGCGGAGATGGCCCGCGCTTTCGGGCTCGACGCGGGCACGCTCGAGTCGACGGTCCGTGAGTTCAACGCGGCGGTGCGCCCCGGCCGCTTCGACGGCAACGCCCTCGACGAGTGCGCCACCGCCGGGCTCACCCCGCCCAAGACGCACTGGGCGCGCGCCATCGATACCCCACCCTTCCTCGGCTATCCGCTGCGCCCCGGCATCACCTTCACGTATCTAGGCGTCGGGGTCGACGACTGCGCCCGCGTGCTGATGCAGGACGGCCGCCCGGTCGAGAACCTCTGGGCCGCCGGCGAGATCATGGCCGGCAACATCCTCGGCAAGGGCTACCTCGCCGGCTTCGGCATGACCATCGGGACCGTGTTCGGCCGCATCGCGGGCCGGGAGGCCGCCGCGCATGCTCGTCCCCATGCACACTAGCGTCGCGCTCCAGGACGCGAGCCGGTCGATGCAGGTGTGCAACGCCTGCCGCTACTGCGAGGGGTTCTGCGCGGTCTTTCCGGCCATGGAGCTGCGCCGGGAGTTCGCCGACACCGATCTCACCTACCTCGCCAACCTCTGCCACGGCTGCCGGGCCTGCTTCTACGCCTGCCAGTACGCGCCGCCGCATCCGTTCAACGTCAACCTCCCGCGCACCCTCGCCGAGCTGCGCGCCGAGACCTGGGAGGCGTACGCCTGGCCCGGCTTCCTGGCCGGCCTCTTCCGCCGCAACGGCACCGTGGTGGCCCTCGCGATCGCGCTCGGCATCGCCCTGCTGCTGCTCCTGACCGGCCTCCTGCGCGACCCGGCCATCCTCTACGGGGTGCACACCGGGCCGGGCGCGTTCTACGTGGTGATCCCGGCGTGGGCGATGATCTCGGTGGCCGCGCTCACCTTCACGTTCTCGGTCGTCGCGCTGATCGCGGGGGCGATTCGCTTCTGGCGCGGGACCCGGTCGGGCCCCTTCCCTCGCCCCCGCGTCTGGCTCCGCGCCGTCTCGGACGTGGCCACCCTGCGCTACCTGGGCGGCGGCGACGACGGCTGCAACGACCGCGACGAGGGCTTCTCCCAGGCCCGGCGCTGGCTCCACCACGCGCTCTTCTACGGCTTCGCGCTCTGCTTCGCCTCGACCACCGTGGCCGCCTTCTACGAGCACGGGCTCGGCCGCCTCTCGCCCTTTCCCCTCCTGAGCCTGCCGGTCTTGCTGGGCACCGTCGGCGGCCTCGGGATGACGGTGGGCACCGCGGGCATGCTCTGGCTCAAGATCGCCGCCGATCCGGAGCCCGGGTCGCCGCGCCTGCTCGGCACCGACTTCGCCTTCATCCTGCTGATTCTGTTGACCGCGGTGACCGGCCTCGTGCTGCTGGCCCTGCGCGCGAGCTCCGCGATGGGCACTCTGCTCGCCATCCACCTGGGGTGTGTCCTGGCCCTCTTCGTGGTGATGCCCTACAGCAAGTTCGTCCACGGCGTCTACCGCGGCGCTGCCCTCCTGCGCAACGCGGTCGAGCAGGCGGCCGCCCCACCACGCTAGCCGCCCCGCCTCAGTAGCGCAGCTGCACCGACACCGGGCGGTGATCGGACGGCCGCTTGTCGCGGCGCGAGCCATTCCCGGACACCTGCGCGTCGTACTCCGCGTGGTGGATCGCGCCCGAGCCGGCCACCCGGCGCAGCGCGCCGCCGGCGCTGCCGACCAGGCCCGGGGAGAGCAGCACGTGGTCCAGGAGCAGCTTCTTGTTCTGCACGCCCTCCACGAAGTCGTCGAACACCGCGGTGTACCGCAGGGCGGGCGACACGTCGTGCTGGGCGTGGGTGAACATCTGCTCCGGCTGGTAGGCGGAGCCCAGGAGGATGTCGGTGACGTTGTGGGCGAGGTAGCGCTTCTCGAAGTAGTCGAGCCCGGGTCCGTCGTTCAGATCGCCGAGGACGACGATGTCGGCGCGCGCGGCCGCCGCGAGCTTCGTCTCTACGTACTCCCGCATGCGCATGCCCTCGGTGCCGTTGCGGCGCCGGGCCTTGAGGGCCGCGATCACGTAGTCCTGGCGCGTGGCCGGATTGTTCCACAGGCCGGCCCCGTTGTTGACGAAGCTCGACTTGGTGTGGGCCACCAGGATCTGCAGCGGGTGGGTGCCGAGCGTGACGTCGACCACGAGGGGATTGCGGGTGAACGTGTAGTCCGGCTCGAGCCGCATGTCGCCGTCGACGTCGGCCTCCCACGGATCGATGAGGCCGGCGATCGTCGGGTGGGGCGCGAGCGAGGCGGACGTCACCGCCCCCGGCTTGTAGAGGAGCGCCACGCGCTGCTGCCCGCCCGAGTCGGACAGGAAGAACCGGTAGATCGGCTGCCCCGCCCCGTCGCTCAGGTAGTCCCGGATGAACAGGCCGAGCTCGCCCTCGCGGCTCGGCCCTTCCTCCACCCCGAGGATGTCCGGGTCGATCGCCCGGATCATGGCGGCCGCCCGCTGCGCGGTCTCGGCGGTCTGGTAGGTCTGTCCATCCTGGGTGAAGGTCGGCCGCCACCCGATCGCGTCGGAGTCGTTCGTGAACCAGTAGTTCATCCACTCGAGGTTGGCGTTCGCGATCCGCACGGTGGGCATGGGCGATCCTCCTCGAGCCAGGCTCGATCCTCCCGGCGAGAACGGTCAAGGAAATTGTGACGGGTTGCCCGGTGGCGCCGGGGCCGCTAGGATCGAGCGATGCTCGAGGGGGCGCGGCTTCTGGACGGCATCCGCGTGATCGACGCGGCCAGCTTCATCGCGGGGCCGGTGGCGGCCACCGTCATGGCCGACTTCGGGGCCGACGTGATCAAGATCGAGCCGCCGGGGGGCGACACCTACCGCCAGCGCAACGCGGGCTACCCGCCCAGCCCCTACAACTTCCCGTGGATCGTCGACAACCGGAACAAGCGCAGCGTGGCCCTCGACCTTCGCGCCGAGGAGGGCCGTCGCGTGCTGCACCGCCTCGTGCGGGAGGCCGACGTGTTCGTCACCAACGTGCCCCTCGACGGGCGGGCCCGCCTCGGCGTCCGGTGGGAGGATCTCTCCCCGCTCAACCCGCGGCTCGTCTACGCCTCGATCACCGCCTACGGGGAGACCGGCCCCGAGGCGAGCCGCCCCGGCTTCGACAGCACCGCGCTCTGGGCGCGCACCGGGCTGATGGACCTGGTGCGCCCATCGCCGGAGGCGCCGCCCTCACGCTCGCTGCCCGGCATGGGCGACCACCCGACCGGGATGTCGCTCTTCGGCGCGATCATGGCCGCGCTCTACCAGCGCGAGCGGACCGGCCGCGGAGCGATGGTCTCTACCTCGCTCCTCGCCAACGGGCTCTGGCTCAACGCGATCCCGGTCCAGGGCATCCTGTGCGGCGCCCGGACGGTGGTGCGCCCGCCCCGCGAGGAGGCGGTGGACGCGCTCGGCAATCTCTACCGCTGTCGCGACGGCCGGTGGTTCCTCATCGCGCTCACCCCGGACGGACGGCGCTGGCAGGACTTCACCGCGGCGATCGGCCGATCCGAGCTCTTCGCCGACCCGCGGTTCGCGACCCCCGCCGCCCGGCGGAGCAACGTGCGAGCCCTCATCGCGATCCTCGACGCGGTCTTCGCGGAGCGAGACTGGGCGGAGTGGCGCCGGGTGCTGGAGGCGAGCGGCGTCGCCTTCGGCGTGGTCGGCACGCTCGACGACATCGCCCACGACGCGCAGATGCGCGAGAGCGGCGCGCTCGTGCCGATCGACGACCCGCGCGCCGGCGCCGCCCTCACCGTGAGCAGCCCCCTCGCCATCGGGGGCCAGGAGAAGGTGCCGGCCACCATGGCGCCCGGCTTCGGCGAGCACACCCTCGAGGTGCTGCGAGAGGCGGGGCTCGACGAGGCGGACCTCGCCCGGCTCTTACAATCCGGCGTCATCGCCCAGGGCAAGCCGGCCTGAGCGCGGCCCGATCAGCCCTTCTTGGAGCCCTTGGTGTCCTTGTGGGCGAGCGCGACCGCCGCCTCGGGCGTGAGCACGCGGAAGGTCATGGTCTCGACCAGGTAGAGGCGCACCGACGTGTCGTTGTGGCTCTGGTAGGCGATCGACATGTCCCGCCCCACCGTCAGCTCGAAGTCGCCGCCGCGCTGGCTCATCACCACCGCGCCGCTGATGGCGGGGGCCCACACGATCGGCCCGTCCACCAGCTTCCGCACCACGTTCAGCACCGGATAGCCCCCGTCGCCCACTGCCTGAGTGAGGCCGGTGTAGGAGCGCGGGCCAAGCGCGATGGCGTAGGGGCCGTCGACGCCGGCCAGCCGCAGCAGCCGCGTGGCCTCCGCGATGCTGCGCGGGTAGTCCTGGTAGTCGTCGGGAATCGGCAGGATCGGGTAGGCGGTGACCTGATCGATGCCCTTGATGCCGCCCGCCGCGTAGCCGTGGAAGATCGCGGTGTCCTCCGCGTAGGCGATGCGGGTGGCCGCGTCGATCAGGGGCTGGAGCTCCGGATCCTCCGCGCCGCGCTCGACCGCGTCCATCTCCTCCCGCGACAGGTCGAAGTACGCGCGCAGCTCCACCAGCGGGAGTACCTGACGGCGTGAGGCCTCCACGTCGGCGACCGGGCCCGCGTTGAGCCGCTCGCGCCGGCCGGTGTTCACCGCGGCCCCGGTCGGCCCCAGCGGTCCCTCGAAGTCGACCAGCTTCCGGCCCGCCAGCTTCAGCTTGAGGACGCGCGTAGCCTCCGCGTCGATCGCGTGCCACGCGGAGGTCGAGATCGGGGCCAGCTCTCGCTTGAGGTTGTTCATAGCCCCTGACCTCCCTTCAGGCTACCGATCCCGAGCGAGCCGCTGCCGTCCGCCTCGGGGGCCGCCCCGGCCTCCCCGGTCGTCGCGGCCTGCTCCCGGGCGATGAGCGAGCCGGTGCTGAAGAGGTATTCCTTGAGGTGGGCGTCCATCTTGGCGTCGCGCCGGCGGTACCACTCGAGGAGCATGGCGAAGTGCTCCTTCTCCTCGTCGCGGTTGTGGGCCAGGATCTCCTTCAGCCCCGGATCGGTCGCGGCGTCGACCCGCTGATCGTACCAGTCGGCCGCCTCGAGCTCCTCCTGCATGGAGGTGAGCGCGCGGTGATTGTCCAAGGTCTCCGGCCGGAGCTTGTCTTCCGATTCGTGATAACCCACCGAGTTCGCCATCAGCCCTTCCTCCGAGAGGTGGTTGCGGTCCGTCCCTGGTCAGGCAACCCCGACACAATACTCTAGACGGCTGCCGGCCGCACGCGGTTGCCGGGAGCACGCTCATGACATTCGCGCGACGAGGTCGGCGGCTGGAAGGGCGCAGCGGGCCGTCTATCAAGACGGCGCGGGAGAGCCGGCGCGGGCGGCCGGCGCGGGAACATTTTACCGTTGCCCGGAGGCGGATACGCCAGGAATACGGCCGCGGCCGGCTCCCGGCGCGGCCTTAGTAAATTGCCTCAGGAAATCACGGTGTACTACCCTGAATACATGGGGGAAACCACCCCGTCTGAGCCCGTTCGCAGCGCCGCGGGCACCCGCGATTTCCTCCAGATCGCGGAGACGATCGTGGAGATGGCGCTGCGATCCGTCGGCGGTCGATACGCTCGCGTGTACCGCATCGACGGAGACGGCGCCGAGCCCCGCGGCGTGGCATCCGCCGAGCCGGACGCGGCCAGGCGCTCCGACCGGTGCGCGGCCGCGGACCTCCAACGGCAAGCCGATGGGGCCTGGAGCCGCCTGGTCGCGGCCGCCGATTCGGCGCGCGGCACTCCGGACATCCTGGCCGAGCGCGCGTGCCGGCTCGACGCCGCCACCCGCGCGCAGATCAAGCGCAAGGGCCCCCGCGCGCTGGCCGCCGCCACCATCCGCGTGCGGGGCACCGCGGTGGGCAGCCTCGTGGTCGCCGACCGGACCGGCCGGCGCTTCGCGGATCACGAGCTGCTCCTGCTCGCCACCCTCGCCGACCACGTGGCCCTGGTCGTCGAGAACACGCGCCTCGAGGCCGAGACCGCCCGGCAGCAGTACGAGGCCGGCGAGCTGGCCGTCGTGGCGAGCCTGATCGGCGAGCGTCTCGACCCGATCGCGGTGGGGCAGCGGATCGCGGAGAGCGTGCTCGGCCTGCTGGGCGTCCACAGCTCCGCGATCCGGCTCTTCCAGCCCGACGGCGCCCTCGGCGCCATCGCGCTGGCGGGGCGCGCGAAGGAGTACGCGAGCGTCGGCGACCGCATCCCGGCGGGGCTCGGCCTCGTCGGCCGCGCCGCGGTCGAGGGACGGCCGGTGTGGACCCACGACATCCGGATCGACGATCGCTTCGAGCAGAGCCTGATCCTTCGCGCCAGGAACGTGAAGGCCGGCATCGTCGCAGGGATCGCGGTCCCGATGCACGCCGCCGGCGTGGTGATCGGCGTGCTCTCGGTGGGCAGCATGGAGCCCCGCAGCTTCACCCAGCGGGAGATCGACCTCCTGCAGCGCTTCGCCGATCAGGCCGCGCTCACCATCGCCAACGTGCGCACCCAGGAGACGCTGGCCAAGCAGGCGAAGCGGCTGCAGATCCTCCACGACATCGACGTCGCCATCATCACCGAGACCGCGCCGGCCGCCATCGCGGAGGCGGTGCTCGGGCGGCTGCGCGAGCTCCTCGGCGTGCCCCGCGCGATCGTGAACCTCTTCGACCTGCAGGCGGGCGAGGTGCAGTGGCTGGCCGCGGTGGGCCGCCAGCGGGTCCATCGCGGCCCTCCCGTCCGCTACCCGCTGCAGTTCGCGGGCGACCTGGATGCCCTGCGGCGCGGGGAAGCCCAGGTGGTCGACGTCCGCACGCTGCCGACCGGCCCCGAGGCCCAGGCCCTGCTCGCCTCGGGCGTGCACACGTGCATGGTGGTGCCGATGGTCGCGGCCGGCGAGCTGATCGGCTCGGTGAGCTTCGGCGGCGACCAGGAGCACTTCCCCGAGGAGCAGGTCGGCATCGCCCGCGACGTAGCGAACCAGCTCGCGATCGCCCTCGGGCACGCGCGGCTCGTCGAGCGCCTGAAGCTCTCGTACGCCGACCTCGAGCAGGCCCAGGCACAGCTCGCCCAGTCCCAGAAGATGGAGGCGGTCGGCCAGCTCGCGGGCGGCATCGCGCACGACTTCAACAACCTCCTGACCGTCATCGGCGGCCGCAGCACGCTCCTCCTCATGCGGCTCGGGCCGGACGACCCCGCGCGCAAGGACGTCGACCTGATCCAGACCACCGCGCAGCGCGCCGCCGGTCTCACCCGCCAGCTCCTCGCCTTCAGCCGCAAGCAGGTCCTCGAGCCGAAGCCGATCAACCTGAAGACCCTGGTGGCCGGCGTCACCCCGATCCTCACGCGCCTCATCGGCGAGCACATCGAGATCGTGATCATGTCGAGCGACGGTGCCTCCCAGGTCATGGCCGATCCCGGCCAGATGGAGCAGGTCATCGTGAACCTGGTGGTCAACGCGCGGGACGCGATGGCCGACGGCGGGACGCTGACGATCGAGACCGCGGACCGCGTGGTGCCGGAGGGCGGGCTCCGCGCCCACGACCGCGCGGTGCCGCCCGGCGCGTACGTCGCCCTCAGCATCCGCGACACCGGCTGCGGCATGGACGCGGCCACGGTGGCCCGGATCTTCGAGCCGTTCTTCACCACCAAGGAGCCGGGCCGCGGGACCGGCCTCGGCCTCTCCACCGTGCACGGCATCGTGCACCAGAGCGGCGGCTACCTAGCCGTGGAGAGCACGGTGGGTCGGGGCACCGCGTTCACGATCTACCTGCCTCGGCTGCAGGACCCGATCCGGGTCGCCGGCCCCGGCCGCGACCTCATGCCCGACCTGGTGGCCGGGTCGGAAACGGTGCTGCTCGTGGAGGACGACGAGGAGCTGCGCCGGCTCTCCTCGGAGATCCTGCAGGCCTCGGGCTACACGGTGCTCGAGGCGGGCGATCCCCTCGAGGCCCTCACCCTCTGCGACCGGCGCGACGGACCGGCGATCGACCTCCTCCTGACCGACATGGTCATGCCCGCGATGCGGGGACCGGAGCTGGCCGCCACGCTGGCCGACACCTATCCGGGGATCCGGGTCCTCTTCATGTCCGGCTACGCGGACGAGTCGGTCACCTCCCCGTCACCCGATCGGGGCGGCCATCACTTCCTGCAGAAGCCGTTCACGCCCCACGACCTCACGAGAGCCGTCCGCGAGGCGCTCGCCGCCAAGACGTCCGCTCCGCGCCGGTAGTCCCCGCCGCTCGCCGCCGCCCGCTTCCCCCTTGACGCGATCGCGTTTCGGGGAGAGCCTCGTCCGCGTCCGGAGGGAGTCCGGCGAGGGAGGCCAGCCCATGGCGGAGTTCGACACGGTCATCAGGAACGCGGTGGTGGTCACGGCGGCGGACGTGGTCGAGGCCGACGTCGGGATCGCCGACGGAGTCGTGCGCGCGCTCGGCCGCGGACTGGGGCCGGCGCGGCGGGAGATCGACGCGGCGGGCCGCTACGTGATGCCGGGCGGCATCGACACCCACTGCCACTTCGATCAGCCGATGCGCGACGCGGTCACCCTGGCCGATGACTTCCGGACCGGCACGATCTCGGCCGCGCACGGCGGCACCACCACGGTGGTCCCCTTCGCCTGCCAGCTCCAGGGGCAGAGCCTGCGGGCCGCGGTCGCCGACTATCACCGGCGCGCGGCGGACAAGCCGGTGATCGACTACGCCTTCCACCTGATCATCGCCGACCCGACCGAGGCCGCCCTGCGCGACGAGCTGCCCGCCCTGATCGGGGAGGGCTACACCTCGTTCAAGATCTACATGACCTACGAGAGCCTCAAGCTGAGCGACCGGCAGATCATCGCGGTGCTCGCGGTGGCGCGGCGCGAGGGGGCCATGGTGATGGTCCACGCCGAGAACTCGGACTGCATCGCGTGGCTCACCGAGGAGCTCGAGCGACAGGGCAAGACCGCCCCCTACTTCCACGCGGTCTCGCGCCCGCAGGCGGTGGAGCGCGAGGGCACCCACCGCGCGATCACCATGTCGGAGATCGTGGGCGCGCCGATTTTATTGGTGCACGTGTCGAGCGCGGACGCGGTCGAGCAGATCCGCTGGGCCCACGGGCGCGGCCTCCGCATCCTGGCCGAGACCTGCCCGCAGTACCTGGTGCTGACCGCCGACCACCTGCACGCGCCCGGATTCGAGGGCGCCAAGTACATCTGCAGCCCACCGCCGCGCGACGCGGCGAGCCAGCAGGCGGTGTGGCAGGGCCTCGCCTCCGGCGTCTTCCAGGTGGTTTCCTCGGACCACGCCGCCTTTCGCTTCGACGACCCGGCGGGCAAGAAGCGC
>Ga0075433_10002812_pt1 | contig 13319 bp, 15 predicted proteins | sample RhiMethybrSRZTD2_FD_75299 | JGI IMG/M metagenome (GOLD analysis project Ga0075433, IMG submission 75299) | Populus rhizosphere microbial communities from Tennessee, USA - Rhizosphere MetaG P. TD hybrid SRZTD2 | ecosystem: Host-associated > Plants > Roots > Rhizosphere > Soil | place: USA... | reverse complement strand
GGAAATTCGTCTGTGTTTGTTGCAGCTGCACCTGGGCCCCCGCAACGACGGACCCGTTGGGATCGACGACGATCCCACGGATGAGCCCGGTTGTCGCCTGAGATTGTGCAGCCAAACGGGAAGTGCTAACGAACCACAGGGGGAGGAACAGGAACAGCAGCAGTCTTCGCCATGCGGCGCGCGACATGTCGAACCCCTCCGGGAAGTTTGTGGAACTCTGGGCGGCGGCTAGCGTAGCACCGGACCATCCGGTTGGCAAGCCGAATTGCCGACCCGCAGTCCAAGCGTAGAATTGTCTCACCACTCACCTCGTGAGGAGCCCGATCATGATGTCCCGCTCGTGCTTGTGGGTGTGCGGCGTGGCCGTGGCGCTCGGCGCCTGCAACAAGAAGCCCGCGCCGGCCGCGCAACCCGCGGAGACCGCGCCGACGGTCGTGACCGTCACGGCGACGGATTTCGCGTTCGCGGCCCCGGACACAGTGCCGGCGGGCCTCGTCACCATGCGACTGGTCGACGCCGGCAAGGAAGTTCACCAGGTCGTCGTCATGCGCCTCGATTCCGGCAAGACGATGGCGGATCTCTCCACCATGATGACCAATCCGAACGCGCCGATTCCCGCCTGGCTCGCGTTCCCCATCGGCGTGAGCGTCATCGCGCCGGGGGACAGCGGCAACGCCACCGCGCTGCTCACGCCGGGCCACTACGCCATGGCGTGCTTCGTGTCCAGCCCCGATGGCAAGTCCCACGTCGAGAAGGGCATGGTGCGCCCATTCGAAGTGATCACGAGCGCAAGCGCACCCGCCCCCGAGCCGGCGTCCGACGTGACGATCACCGAGAAGGACTATGACTTCGTGATCAGCGCGCCCATCACCGCCGGCACGCACACGATCCGCGTCGAAAACGCCGGCCCGCAGCTGCACGAAGTCGCCGTGAGCATGCTCGCGCCAGGCAAGACCGCGGCCGACCTCCAGGCCTACATCCTAGGCGGCATGAAAGGCGCCCCGCCGGGCAAACCGATCGGCGGCGTGACGGGACCGGACGTCGGAGGGCACGAGACCTTCACAGCGACCTTCGCGCCCGGCAACTACGTCCTGCTGTGCCTGGTGCCGGACAAGACCGACGGCAAGCCGCACGTGATGCATGGGATGGTCAAACAGTTCACCGTCAGCTAGCCTCACCCCCTGGCCCCCTCTCCGTTCCGGAGAGGGGAACCAAAAGTCACCTTTCGTTCCCCTCTCCCGAGAGGGAGAGGGGACAGGGGTGAGGACATGCAAAACCCCGACATCGCCCGGCTGTTCGACGAAGTCGCCGATCTCCTCGAGATTCAAGGCCAGAACCCGTTTCGCATCCGCGCCTACCGCAATGCCGCCCGGGTGGTGCGCGACTACGCGCGCCCGCTGGCGGAGGAAGTGCGGCGCGGGGCCGACCTGAGCGAGATCGCCGGCATCGGCGAGGACCTGGCGAAAAAGATCGAGCAGATCGTGACGACCGGAGAGCTGGACCTGCACCGCCAGCTCGCCGCCAAGCTCCCGGGCGGACTGCTCGACCTCTTACGGATCCCCGGCCTCGGCCCCAAGCGCGTGAAGCTGCTCTACTCCAAACTCAAAGTGAAATCCGCCGCCGACCTGGAAAAAGCGCTCGACGCGGGCAAGGTCACCAAGCTCGCCGGATTCGGACCGAAGATGGAGCAGAACATCCGGGCCGGATTGGGGCAGGCGCTCCACGTCGAGCATCGATTGCTCCTGCCCGAGGCCGAGACGCACGTCACCGCGCTGCTCGCCTACCTGAAGGCCGGGGCCGACATCATGAATCTCGCTATCGCCGGCAGCTATCGCCGGCGACGCGAGTCGATCGGCGATCTCGACGTGCTCGTGACGACCGACGCGACCGACGCCGTGATCGACCGGTTCACCCGCTATGCGGAAGTCGCCAAGGTCGCCTCGCGCGGCGACACGCGCGTCACCGTGCAGCTGCGCGGCGGACTGCAGGTGGACCTGCGCGTCGTGGAGCCGGCGGCGTATGGGGCGGCCCTGATGTATTTCACCGGATCGAAACAGCACAACGTCGAGTTGCGGCAGATCGCCCAGGACCGGAAGTACAAACTGAACGAGTACGGCCTGTATCGCGGCACCCGGCGCATCGCCGGAAGGACCGAAGCGGAGGTGTACGAGAAGCTCGGCCTCGACTGGATCCCGCCCGAGCTGCGCGAGGCCCGCGGCGAGCTCGTGCTGGCGCGGGAACACCGCCTCCCCACCCTCGTCGAGCTCGATCAGGTTCGCGGTGATCTCCAGATGCACACCACCGCGTCCGACGGCGAAGGCTCACTCGAGGAAATGATCGAGGGATGCCGGGCGCGCGGCTACGACTACTGTGCCATCACCGACCATTCAAAACGGGTCTCGATGGCGTTGGGGCTCGACCCCAAGCGCCTGCGGGCCCAATGGAAACAGATCGACGACTGGAACGCGACCCACGAGGGATTCACGGTGCTGAAGAGCGTCGAGCTCGACATCCTGGAAAACGGCAAGCTCGACCTTCCCGATGCCGTCCTCGCCGAAGCCGATTACGTCGTGGCGTCAATCCATTACGGAATGAACCAGGACGCCAAGACCCTCACCCGCCGCATGCTGAACGCCATCACTCATCCGTCTGTCGACACGATCGGCCATCCGACGGGACGGAGGGTGGGACGCCGGGAATCGTATCCGCTCGATTTCGACACGATCGCACAGGCGGCGGCCGAGCACGGATGCATGCTCGAGCTGGACGGACACCCCGAGCGCATGGACCTGCCCGACACACTGGGAGCCGCGGCCAAGGCCCGAGGCGTGCGCTTCGTGCTCTCCACCGACAGCCATCACCCGAACAACCTCGGGTTCATGCGCTACGCCGTGGACCTGGCGCGGCGGGCCGGTCTCGAAGCGGCCGATGTGGTGAATACGCTCCCGCTGGCGGAGTTTCGCAAACAGCTGAAGCGGTCCTAGAACAGGACGAGCTGCGAGACGGGCTCGAAGCTGGTGCGGTGATGGCGCGTGGCGCCGAACAGGGTGAGCGCATCCAGATGTTCCGGCGTCCCATACCCCTTGTTGTCGGCCCACGCGTATTCGGGATGGCGCTGCGCCAGGAGGCGCATCAGCCGGTCGCGCACCGTCTTGGCGATGACGGACGCCGCGGCGATGGACTGGCAGAACACGTCGCCGTCGACGATCGCCTCGTGCGCGCAGCCCAGCTCCGGGAGCGGCAGGCCGTCGACCAGGACGCCGGCCGGCACGACGTGCAGCCGCGCCAACGCCCGCTGCATCGCGAGAATCGTGGCCCGGCGGATGTTCAGCCGGTCGATCTCCCGCACGCTCGCGGCCCCGACCCCCACGGCGATGGCCCGGGCGCGCACGACGGCCGCCAGGCGCTCGCGCTTGACCGGGATGAGCTGCTTCGAGTCCCGCAGCCCCCGGATCGCCTTCATGCCGACCGGAAACACGACGGCCGCGGCGACCACTGGTCCTGCCAGTGGGCCGCGGCCCGCTTCATCCACCCCGGCGACGATGCTCCGCCCCTCGTTCCAGAGCGCCAGCTCGCGCTCGAACGTGGGGCGGTGGTGGCTCACGCCTCGGAGGTCTCCGTCGGCTCCGCCGCTGGTGTCCCGGTCGTCCCGGCCGTGCCGGCTCCCCGTTTCTCGCGGATCCGCGCCGCTTTCCCGGCGAGGCGCCGCAGGAAGTAGAGCTTGGCGCGGCGCACGCGGCCTTTGCGGACCAGCTCGATTTCGGCGATGGACGGGGCGTGCAGCGGGAAGATCCGCTCTACGCCGACGCCCGCCGACACCTTGCGGACCGTGAACGTCTCGTTGATGCCGCCACCACGGCGGGCGATGACCACGCCTTCGAAGGCCTGCAGGCGCTCTTTTTCGCCTTCGCGGACCCGCACCATGACCCGGACCGTATCACCCGGATCGAACGACGGAAGGTTCGCCTTGAGGCCTTCCCGCGACACTGCCCGGAGCTTCTCCATAACGATCCCCTGTGCGCTTTCCATTTGGCCTATTCGTCACCGTGTTGGGCCCACAAATCCGGGCGTCGTTCGCGGGTGAGCCGCTCGACTTGTGCCGCGCGCCACGCCGCAATCGCCGCGTGGTCTCCACTCAACAATACCTCCGGCACCGCCAACCCGCGATACTCCGGCGGCCGGGTGTAGGACGGCGGGGCCAGCAATCCTTCATAGTGCGAGTCGCCCGCCGCCGATTCGTGATCCCCCAGGGCACCGGGCAGGAGGCGCACGACGGCATCGATCACACACAGCGCCGCCGGCTCCCCGCCCGACAACACGAAGTCGCCGATCGACAGCTCCTCCGCGCCCAACCCGTCCGCCACCCGCTGGTCCACATCCTTGTAGTGGCCGCACAGCAGTGTCAGCTCCGAGGCCAGGGCGAAGCGTACCGCATCGCGATGCCCGAACGGCTGACCGCGCGCCGACAACAGCACGACCGCCGAACCCCGTCCCCGCGACAATGACAGGGCGTCCACCGCTTCGAAGAACGGCTCCGGCTTCAACACCATCCCGGCGCCGCCGCCGTAGGGCGCGTCGTCCACCGTCTGATGCCGGTCGTGCGTGTAGTCCCGCAGCTGCACGATCCGGTAGCGCACCAGTTGGCGCTCCGCGGCCCGCCCCAGAATGCTGGCGCCGAGCGGGGCGGTGAACCACTCGGGGAACAGCGTCACGACGTTAATCGCGAGCATCGGTCTCGAGCACCGCCACCAGCTGATCCCGCCACGGCTCCACGGCGTCGCGCGAAGTGACGCCGGAGAACCCCAGCAGCCACTCACGGTGATACGCGCGCCGGCGGGTCACCACGAGCGGCCCGGCCAGCACTTCGCGCGCTTCATTGACGACGTACACCTGCGCTTTCGGCTGAAACACCGTGCCGGGGTTCTCCACCAGCGGCAGCACCGACACCTCGCCGTGCTGTCCGTGCGGCTTGCGCAGCCGCCCGACTACGCGGTGCGTGTGCCGAACACCCCGGCCTTCTTGAGCAGCGATCGGACCGTGTCGGTCGGCTGCGCGCCCTTGGCGAGCCAGGCGACCGCCTGATCCTTGTCGACCTCGAGAACCGCCGGTTTGGCCCGCGGGTTGTAGTGTCCGATCGTCGCGACCGAGCGCCCGTCGCGCGCGGCGCGTTGATCGGCGATCACGATCCGGAAGTGCGACTGGCCCTTCCGTCCCACCCGCCGAAGCCGAATCCGAGTTGCCATGGCTGGCCTACATCCGTTGTAAGAGCTTGCGCATCTGCTGGAACTGTTCCAGCAGCCGATTGACTTCCTGCACGGGCCGCCCCGATCCCTTGGCGATCCGCGACCGCCGGGACCCGCTCAGGATCTTCGGGTCGGCCCGTTCCGCGGGCGTCATCGACAGGATGATCGCCTCGACGTGCTTCATGCGACGATCGTCCGCCGGCAGCGCCTTGAGGGCTTTCGCCGACACGCCGGGTAAGAGGCTCGCCAGTTGGCGCAGCGGACCCATCTGCTGCGTCTGCTTCAGCGCGGTCAGGAAGTCCTGCAAATCCATCCCGCGCTTGGAGCGCGCTTTCTTCTCCAGCCGCTCCGCCGTCTCCCGGTCGATCGTCGTGGCCGCGCGCTCCACCAGCGTGACCACGTCGCCCTGCCCCAGGATCCGGCCCGCCAGACGCCGGGGGTCGAACCGCTCCAGCGCATCCCCGGCGCTCACCCGCTCACCGGTGCCGACGAACTTGATCGGCACGCCGGTCACCGCCCGCATCGAGAGGGCGGCGCCGCCCCGGGCATCGCCGTCGAGCTTGGTGAGAATCACCCCGCTCAACCCCACGCCCTCGTGAAACCCGCTCGCCAGCCGCACCGCGTCCTGTCCGGTCATCGCGTCGGCCACGAGCAGCACTTCCCTGGGCGCCAGCGCCGTCTTGATCGCCCGCAGCTCGTCCATCAATTCGGCGTCGATCTGGAGTCGACCCGCCGTGTCGACGATGACGGTGCGGCAGCGCGCCTTCTCCGCCTGACGCAGCGCATCACGCACTGCCTCGACGGTCCCCTTCCCCCTTCCCCCTTCCCCCTTCCCGAACACCGGCACGCCGACCTGCTCGCCCAGCTGCTGCAGCTGCTCGACGGCCGCCGGCCGTTGGAAGTCCGCGGCCACGAGACCCGGCGCCTTCTGCTCCAGCTTCAGGCGTCGCGCGAGCTTCGCCGCGGTGGTGGTCTTCCCCGATCCCTGCAGGCCGACGAGCAGCATGACCGTCGGTCCCACCGATGCGAACTCGAGCTCCCCAGCCGTCCCGCCGAGCAGCGTCACCAGCTCATCGTGCACCAGCTTCACGACCTGGTGGCCGGGGCTGACCGACTTGATCTGGATCGTCGCCGTGGCCCGCTCGCGCACGCGCTCGATGAAATCGCGCGTCACCGTCGTACTCACGTCGGCTTCCAACAGCGCCCGGCGAATATCGCGCAGCGCGTCCGATACGTCCTGCTCGGACAGCGTGCCCCGGCCGATGAGCCCCCGAAACACGCCCGCGAGTCGCTCGGTGAGGGCCGTAAACATAAGCCACGCAAAATAGTTAGCGAACTGGCTTAATCCAAGTGGCGGAAAGCACTGCTACGGCAGGACCTTCACCTCCGGCAGGGATTTCCAGCCGACCCACTCCGTGGGGGCATCCACCAGCCGTACTCCGGCATGGCCGTCGATGACGAGGGAAGTGATGGCGGAGCGACGGCCGACCGATCCGGCGCGACGCACCGCCCACGCCGGCGCGAGCGCGAGGGCGAAACGGTCACGCGCCGCCGCGTCATCCCAGACGCTGACCCAGACGAGGGCGTCGGCCTGCTTTCCGTATACGCGATAGCGGTCGCCACCCCAACCCTGCGCCTGCGCGGGTCCGGCGGTTTCGTTCGTATCGTGCGTCAGCGCGGTGAGCAGCAGGCCGATCTCGAATTCCCCCAGGTTGTCGTCATAGCGCGTGGTGTCGGGACCGGGCTCCTGGAATTGCAGCTCCACCGGCTGGTCCCCCGCATCGTAGCGGTCGGGATGGAGGATCTGCTCCGTGGACAGCGGCATGAGCGTCCCGAACGGCTCCTCGCCGTGATGCGTGCGGACGAACCAGCCGACAAAATCGGCGCCGCCCAGGTAGGGAAAGATCAACGTCTCGCGCAGCCACAGCGGTGCGCGCGCGAACTGCGGCATCTGATCCTGCTGTTTGGCCATCGCCGCTCGCTGCCGCCAGAACCAGTGGGGCGGCAACGTTTCCGGCTGCTGCTCCGGCATGAGCATCGGGATCTGGTAGAACGTGGCCTGCCCTTCGAGCACGGCCTGGGCGGCCGAGCGGCGGTCGTTGCGATGGCGCTGGTTGATGAGCGAATCGAGTGGGAGGTACTGGTCCTGTAACGCGTGCAACAGCTCGTGTGAGGCGACCAGCCGAACGCGGAACGGATCCTCCAGGTCGGTCGGGATGAACAGCGCATTCGAGTCCGGGTCGTAGTATCCGGCGACCTGCTCGGTCAGGAGATTCACCATGACGGCGCGCAGATCGATCGACTCGGGGATCAACCCGAACAGTTTGTAGGCCGCCTCGGCGCCGGCGAGATCGGCCGGCGGCACGTCCTCGTCGAACTTTCGCACGATGTAGTCACGGACCTGGGTGCGCGTGCGCTGTAGCACCTCCACGTCGCGCTTGAAGCCGAGCCCCGTCACCGATTCGGCCTGAGCGCGCAGCTGCCGCACCAGATCCCGGACCGACGCCTGCTGTTGCACCGCCTTCGCCCGCTCCCGGCATCCCCCGACTCCTCCCAAAGCCAGGAGGCCGGCGATCAGGCGGCGCGTTACCCGGCCCATTCAATCCCCTTGCCGACCGCGGAGGCCACGACGCGCGCGATCTCCTGACCGCCGACCGTCACGCCCTGCGCCTCGAGCTCGGTGCGCAGCAACCGATCCAGCTCGTCCCGTTGCTCCTGGAGCGTGGGGGGATGGGGACGCTCGGGTGCGGGTTTCGCCTCGGCCGGCTGATCCCGCGGCGTGCCGCCCAGCAGTGCGTCGATCTCCTTGCCGATGCGATCGAACATCGCCGCCAGGTCCGGCAACGGCTCGTCCGCCTCGGGATTGCGCGTGAGCCCGCGTCGCAGCATCGCGTCCACTTTGCGGCGCTCCCGAATCAGCCGATCCAGCTCCGGGCTCACGCGCGCCGTCGCCTGCGCGTGCGCGCAGGCTTCGTCCAGCACGTCGATCGCTTTGTCCGGACGCGCGCGTTCCGGCACGAAGCGATCGGTGAGCACGATGGCCGCTTTGAGCGCGTCATCGGTGATCGCCACGGCATGGTGGCGCTCGAGTCGCGGCCGGCGGGCCACCAGGACTTCCCAGGTCTGAATTGTGTCGAGCTCCTGGATGGTGAGCGGCTGGAAGCGCCGCTCCAGGGCCGGGTCGGTCCGGATCCAGCGATCGTACTCCTCGCCCGTGGTCGCGCCGATGAGGCGGATGTCGCCGCGCACCAGAGCGGGTTTCAGCATGTTGGCCGCATCCATGGCGGCTCCCATCGCCGTGCCCTGGCCGATGAGGTTGTGCAGCTCGTCCACGAACAGGATCAGGTCGGGATCGGCCGCGAGCGCCTCGACTATCCGGCGCAGCCGCTCTTCGTATTGGCCGCGGAACGAGGTGCCGGCGAGTAGCGCGACATGATCCAGGGCGACGACGCGGGCATCCTTCAGGGCCGGCGGCACGTCGCCGGTCGCGATCCGCTGCGCCAGCCCTTCGACGATGGCCGTCTTTCCCACGCCGGCTTTCCCGATCAGGGCGGGGTTGTTCTTGCCGGCGCGCAGCAGGATGTCCACGACGCGGGCAATCTCGGCATCGCGACAGCGGACCGGCTCCAGGTCACCGCGGCGCGCCTGGGCGGTGAGGTCGATCCCCACGCGCTCCAGCACGTTCCCGGTCTCGAACAGCCCGGCGAGCGGATCGCTCACGGCGTCATCCGCCGCTCAGGAAGTGCCGATACCATTCGATGATGAGGTCTCCCCAGGAAAACGCGACGGCGGCTCCGACAGCCAGGAATACCCCGAACGGGACGAGACGCTTCTTGCGAACCGACAGCGGGACGAAAATCAGCGTGCCGAGCAGGGCGCCGGCAAAAATCGTGAGCAGCACCCCTTTCCACCCGACGAAGCTCCCCACCATCGCCATCATCTTGATGTCCCCGCCTCCCATCGCTTCTTCACTGAACATCCAGCGTCCCGCGATGCCGACCACATACAGCAGCCCGAAGCCGGCCGCGGCGCCGAGCACCCCGTGCAGGAACCCTTGCCACCCGCCGACCAGCGACAACGCGAGGCCGATCCCCAGGCCGCCCCACGTGAACTCGTCGGGAATGATATAGTGGCGCGCGTCGGTGACGCCGATGCCGAGCAGGATCGTGCCCAGCAGCGCCCCCGCGAGGGCGTGCACGCTCGTTCCCCAGGCCAGATAGGCGCCGAGCCAGAGCGCGCCCACGATCGCTTCGATCAGGGGATACTGGAACGAAATGGCCACGCCGCAGCGCCGGCATTTGCCGCGCAACACGAGCCACGACACGACCGGGATGTTGTCGTACCAGGCGATGAGCTGCTTGCAATGCGGGCACGTCGAAGGCGGAGCGAGCAACGACTGCTCGTGCGGCAGACGGAGAATACACACGTTCAGAAAGCTGCCCATGCACAGGCCGACGGCCGTCACGGCGATCGCGACAAACGGATCAACGGCCATGCGACACCTCGTACAGAAGGATCCCCGCCGCCACGGCAACGTTGAGTGACTCCGCGCCTTGCGCGAGGGGGATGGCGACCCGTTTCGCGGCGATCGCGTTCAAATGGGGCCGAATACCGGCGCCCTCGTTCCCGACGATGATGGCGATCACACCCTTCCCCCCTCCCTCTTCCCCCTTCCCCATCACGCGCGTCAACGGCTCTCCGTCTGACGCCGTTGCCAGCAGCGTTACTTCGTGTCGGCGTGCCCAGGTGATGAAGGCCGCGTCGTCGAGACCGATCACCGGATGGCGGAACGTCGCCCCCATCGCCGCCCGCAGGGTCTTGGGGCCCCACACGTCCGCCGTCCCTCGCAGCACGATCGTGGCGCCCGCGCCCAGCGCGAACGCGGTGCGCAACAGCGTCCCGACGTTCCCGGGGTCTTGCACACCGTCGATCACGAGCAGTTTTGCCGAGCCGTCGACCGGGATCGCTTCGACGGTCCAGCGGCGCGGCTCCACGATCGCGATGATGCCCTGCGGGGAGTCCGTGTCCGCCAGCGGGCCGAAGACTTTGGCCGTGACCTCCTGGACCGTCACGGCGCGGCTGGCGAGCACGGCATGCAGCTCCGTGCCACGCGAGGTCCGCGCGAGCTCCGGCGATACCACCGCGCCCATGATCCGCACGCCGGCGCCGACGGCCTCCTCCACCAGACGCACGCCCTCGACCAGAGCGAGACCGCGCCGTCCGCGCGCCTTGCGACGTTTGAGGTCGCGTATCGTTGATGTCAGATTAGTGGCGATGGAGTCCTCCGCCAAGCGTGGAAATGTCGCCCCACCGCCTCGCGCCGCCAAGCGCCGGGTCACCCCGCCGTGAGAATCGCGCTCACCATCGCCGGGTCGGACTCCGGGGGCGGAGCCGGCATCCAGGCCGACCTCAAGACGTTCCATCAGTTCGGCGTCTTCGGCACCAGCGTCGTGTGCGCCGTCACCGCGCAGAATACGCGCGGCGTCCAGGACTGGGAGCCCGTGTCCACCACCCTCGTCACGGCGCAGCTCGACGCGCTCGCGCTGGACCTGCCGCCGCAGGCCGTGAAAACGGGGATGCTCGGCACCGTCGAGCTCGTCGAAGCCGTCGCCGACGGCATCGCCCGCCACCGCCTGCCGCAATACGTCCTCGACCCGGTCATGGTCGCCTCCTCGGGCGACCGGCTGCTGGCCGTCGACGCCGAGCGCACCATCGCCCGGCGTCTCATTCCGCTCGCGACCATCGTCACCCCCAACATCGATGAAGCGCGGATTCTGGCCGAGGTCGACATCAAGACGCCCGAAGACATGGAACGGGCCGGCCGCGCCCTGGTGCAACGGGGCGCGCAGGTCGCGCTCGTGAAGGGCGGGCACGCGGACGGCGAGCAGGTGATCGATGTCCTGGTGAGCGCGCGCGGCGTGCATCGCTTTGCGCATCCCCGCCTCGACTCGACGTCAACCCACGGTACCGGCTGCACGCTCTCGGCAGCGATCACCGCCGGCCTCGCGCTAGGCCGGCCCCTCGTGCGGGCGGTCGAGGACGGGCTCGACTTCGTCCATCGCGCGATCGCGGCGGCTCCGGGCCTCGGCCAGGGACATGGGCCGCTGAATCATTTTGTCCCCGCTCCACCCCGGCCGCCGTCTGAGGGGTTATAACAGCATGGACCTTCTCGTGATTCGCCACGCCATCGCGGTCGATCCAGCCGACTCGACCGATGACGCTACCCGAGCCCTCACCCCTGAAGGAAGGAAGAAAATGCGTCAGGGCGCGCAGGGGCTCCGGCTGTCGGTCCCCGCGATCGACGTCCTGGCGACCAGTCCCCTCACGCGGGCGGTCGAAACGGCGGAGATTGTGTCCGGTGAGTATGGGGATCTGGCGACGGTCGTCGTCCCGGTCCTGGCGCCCGGCAATCCCGCGTCAGCCGTGGCGGCGTGGTTGGATACACAGCGGAATCATCATGTGGTGGCGGTCGTCGGACACGAGCCGGGACTGTCCCGCATGGTGAGCTGGTTTCTCTCGGGAACGGAGCGATCCATCATCGAGCTCAAGAAGGGCGCCGCCTGCCTGCTGACGTTTTCGGGTGGTGTGAGCGCCGCGAGCGCGTCGCTCGTCTGGGCTCTCGCCCCCTCCCAGCTGCGGGCCCTGAAATGACGGTGCGCCCTGTCGAACTGCTGGGTCGGCCGGCGGCCCAGAGTGTCCGGTTGATTGCACTGGACTATCTCGACGAAGCCGGGCGTGCCCTGGAGCGACTGAAGGATCCCGAGGACAAGGAAGCCCTCCATGACTTCCGCGTCGCGTTGCGCCGGTTGCGGACCACCTTGCGTGCCTACCGGCCGCAGCTCGATGGCAGCGTGCCCCGGCGGCTGCGACGGAAGCTGCGCGACGTGGCGGAAGGAACCAATCAGGCCAGGGATGCCGAGGTCGCCCTCACGTGGCTGCGCCCTCTCGAAGCGGAGGTTTCGAAGCGCGAGCAAGCCGGCTTGCGCTGGTTGATCGAGCGGATCGAGCGGGGACACGGCCGGGATCTGCCGCAGGCGCTCGGTGACGCGCGACGGTCCTTCATCGGGGTGGAGCGCAAGCTGCGCAAGGGTCTTGAGGTTTATCACCGAACCGTTCCGGTGCAACGATCGAAGCCCGAGGAGCGGTTCGCCGCGATCGCTACAGGAGCGCTACGCGACCAGGCGAAGCAACTCGACCAGCTGCTCGCAGCCGTCGCGTCTTATGACGATGATACGATCCACCAGTCCCGCATCGCCGCCAAGCGCTTACGGTACACGCTCGAACCGTTCTCGGCGGTGCTCGAGGGAGGGACCGACCTGTTGCAACGGCTCAAACGGCTTCAGGATCTGCTGGGCGAGCTGCACGACCAGTCGGTACTGGAAGAGGAAGTCCGCGGAGCGCTGGAAGCCGCAGCGGTGGCCAGGGCCGGTCGCATCTGGGAGTTGACGCTCGACGAGGAACCGGAGCCGCCGGCCATTCGTGCCGCCCAGCGGCGGCGTCAGAACCCGGGACTGTTCGCGGTGGCGCAGCGCTCGCGGTCGCGACGTGACATGCTGTTCCGCCAGCTCAAAGCGGAGTGGCTGGAGGTAACCAAGCCGTGGGTTGACGCGATCACCCGAGCGCTCGTTCCTCTTGCCACCCGCACGGTGGCGACGCGGGAGGTCAGGCGGTCTGGTGCGCGTCCTCGCACGACGCACTCAAGGCGCCGCGCACCAAGGACTTAGGAGTCCGGTCGCGATTTTTTACGCGATGGCTGCCGGGGGGACCCGCGGCGCGAGCGACGGGTGATCTCGCTGTCTTGCCCGTTGCCCCCGTTGCGGCCGGACTGACGGACGATCGGCACGAACAGCCGATGCTTGCGGTCGCCCATTTCCCGGGCGGACTCGCGCGCCTGGCCTTGCAGGACGACCTGCGACCGCACGGCGGGGACGTCTTCCGGTCGCGACACCCGAACGTAGCTCCCGTCCGCCTGCTGCACTCGGGCTCGAACGTTATCGGACAGGATCACCGGCAGGATGCTGTCCACGATTCGGGCCTTGAGCCGGGGATCCTCGACCGGAAACATCACCTCGATGC
>Ga0075433_10002810_pt1 | contig 13335 bp, 16 predicted proteins | sample RhiMethybrSRZTD2_FD_75299 | JGI IMG/M metagenome (GOLD analysis project Ga0075433, IMG submission 75299) | Populus rhizosphere microbial communities from Tennessee, USA - Rhizosphere MetaG P. TD hybrid SRZTD2 | ecosystem: Host-associated > Plants > Roots > Rhizosphere > Soil | place: USA... | reverse complement strand
TGGCTGCCATGCGGGCCATGCCGGATTGCTGGGTTCCCACTGCAATAGAAAACTTATCATGATCACAGATTCAGAAATACCGGGAGAGATTCTCCTCGCTCCGGACCAAGTAAAGAGACCTACCGATTCCCGGCTTCCTTCTGCGGGTAATGCCAGGCAAGGATTGATCCAGCTTCTAAAAGAAGACGAACCCCGCTCCTACGAACGCGCCATCGTGATGGGGTGTTATGATGGAAACGCTCCATTCTCCCAGAAACAACTGAAGCAGGATGGACAGCGGTGGAGATGTAATCTCAATTTCCGGGGACTTGAGGGAACGATGGATTCCGCGAGAATCCCCTATTATGCGCTGTTTTCGGCTGTACCGAGTTACGCCTGTTTCAAGACCAAGGCAGGCCGTGGAACTCCGGATGCCAGCCGCTGGGAGAAGATCGTTGAGGAGAAGTTCACTTGCCTATTGAACCGATGGGAGCAGTTCAAGTGGCATGTGCAGGTTAGTCAATTCAACATGCTTTTCGAGGGCTGGGGGCCGTTGATCTTTCCAGACGATACGGATTGGAGATTCCAGGCGATCCCAGCCAGATCATTTCTGGTTCCTCAGAACAGACCCTCATGCCTCGACAAGAGAATTCCGTACTTCGTTGTTCGTTGTGAATTCACGGTCGATGAGTTGTATGACAAGATCAAGGGCAACGAAGACGGTGCGGCACTCCGTGGATGGAATGTAAAGGCTGTGCAGAACGCCATAAAATATGGGACCAAGGGGACATCAGGAGATACCCAAAGCTGGCAGCATCAGCCGTGGGAAGAATGGCAGAAGAGATACAAGGACAAGACCCTGATTTCATCCTACACCGAGTGCGATGTGATAAAGTGCGCTCACATTTACGTAAAGGAATATGGCGGCAAGATTTCCCATTTTATCATCACCGAATCTGCCGTTCCTTTGGGTGCTAATGATGTAGATGATTCCTTCCTTTTCCGGGATGTAAACAAGTTCGACAGCTACTCACAGGTTGCCAATGTACCGTTCCAGAATACCGGAAATGGAACATGGCACTCCGTTCGTGGGATAGGACTAAAGTCCTACGGATATGAAGAGGTCATGAATCGCCTCAATTGCCGGATTGTGGACAATGCCAACATCGCCTCCGGCATGGTGCTGCAAATGGGCAATGCTTCCACGAAACAGAAGATGCAACTCATGGTCGGCGCGGCTGCGACCTTCATTCCAGAGGGCGTGACGTTCCAAGATCATCGTCTTGGAGGGGATATTAGCAATGTCATGGGTGTGACCAACATGCTCCAGAACAAGTTGGCCCAGAAGATTGGGGCTTTTAATCAAAGAACTATTACTAGAGAAGACGGCAGGGGAGAGAAGGCCACTGCCACGGAGGTTGAAATGGCGGCAGCAAAAGAGGGAAGTTTGTCCGCTAGCCAGATCGATAATTACTATAGAGATTTGGACGGTCTTTACTCTGAAGTATATCGCAGGGTGCTGATTTCCTCTGATCCGGAAGCTGAATATTTCGTTGAGGAATGCTTGGATGCCGGTGTTCCGCGCGAAGCATTGGAGAAGATGGAATATGTACGGGCCAATCGGGTCTCTGGTTATGGTTCTCCTCAAATGAGGAAGCTTGCGATGGAACGACTGATGCAGATTTTCCCATCCCTGCCAGAAGACGGGAAACGAAATGCTCTAAATGAACTGATTAGTTCCGACTTTGGTCCGGATAAGATCGAGGTCTTCAATCCTCCCATGGCTGAGGTGGACAATGACGAGTGGATGGCAACAATGGAGAATGATCGCCTGCATGAAGGTAAACTGCCGGTCATTTACTCGGGAATGGATCATGTTGCCCATCTCCAGATTCATCTCAAGGATTCGGAAGAAACCCTGCTTCCCGTTCAGCAATCGATTGAGGAAGGAGCGGAACTGGATTCCACGCAATTACAGCAGCTTGTTACCTACGTATCCGCTCTCGTGGATCACTGTGTAGCCCATATCTCCGAACTGGAGAATGATCCAGGGCGTGCGGCCATGGCTGATATTTTTGAGGGCCAACTGAAAATCCTCACTTCGTTCCATGGTAAACTGAGAAGTGAATTCCGTTCGGCTCAGGCACGCGAGACGCAGGCCCAGAGAGAGCAGGAGCAGGCCGTGGCTCTATCTGTTCTCGATCAAGCCAAACTCGCCAGTGCGCAGCAACAGATGCAGATTGAAGCGGCGGAAGCGGCTCAAGGGATGCAGATCAAGCAGGATAAAGCCATGCAGCAAAATAACCTCAAGCGCCAGCAGAGCCAGCGAGAAACCATCAAGACTGCGGAAGAGATTAGACTTAACCGTATCAAGACGGTGGCTGATATTCAGAACAAAAAGTTGAACGCCGCGAAGGGTAACGGGTCCAAGAAGAAATGACGACTTATATCGTAGTTAGACTGAGAACGGGCGAGGAACTGAAATTCCGTGGACATGGATTCAATGTGAAAGATGATAATACCATAGACATCTTCAGGGTTGTGAGTGGCAACCGGCTGTCCTTTGCGTGCATTAATCCGAATGCTTGGGATGTAGTTGAGCTATTTGAAAATACCCCCGAACAATGACCGAACACCAATTTAGGGAAACAAAGGAAACCAGAGACGAATTAAGGGCAATTCTCTCCAACCAAATCTTCCGCGATGCGATGGGGATCATCATCACCAAACGCAGGGTTTTGGAACAACGATTTGAGATCGGAGACCTGAAGGCCGATGCCCTACAATCGCTTCGCCTATTCAACCAACGCCTTGGAATGGAGACAATCATCGTGGAACTCCATGAACTAACAACTCCACCATCACAGCCCGCACAAGACCTAGAATCTACTTTTGGAGAAGAAGAAGCACTTCGCAAACTCCGTGAACTTGAAGACGCAAATAATCTATGAGCACTGAAGCCCCTGTTATACCGGAAACATTTAATGCACAAGAAACAGCCTCTAGGCATTCGGAGCTATTCAAGAATCTCGATACTCCCCAGGAGCCAGTAGTTCCCGTAGGGACTGATCTGGCGGAACTGGCCAATAAAGGGATTTCAGTAGCTCCTGAAAAAAAGGAGCAGGTAAAGGAAAAGGTTGATGATTCCGGCATCCCTCCTGAGATGCTTGGGGAAGAAAAACCCACTGAGCAGGATGATTGGGAGAAACTTCACAACGAGGAAGTAAAAGGCCACCTGAAGAACGAGAACTGGAAGCGGTACAAGGAAGCAACTGGCAAGAAGGTGCAATCTCTTCAGGAGGAGCGAGACTCCATCAAGAAGGAACTTGAGAGTGTACGCGGGAAGCTCAATGCTGATTATGTTCCCGAGCAAGTGCAGAAGCGATTGGAGAGAGCGGAGTCCTTGCTGAAGGAGAGAGAGGAAGAGCTGGGCAAGATCGCGGTTGAACGTAGCCCCGCCTTTCAGGAGAAGTTCACCAAGCGCCAGCAGTCACTGTCCGGCCAATTAGAGAAAACCATTGATGAACTTGGACTGGATAAGAGCATCGCCTCTCAATTAATCCATTCCAGCCTTAAAAAGAGAGTGGAGACCTTGGATGGACTGGAGCTTTCGACTTCAGGGCAGGGATATATTACGTCCCTTCTTCAACAGTATGACCAGTTATCCTCCGAGAAAGACTCTTTCCTATCTGATTGGCAGAATCAGAAAGCTCAGATGGAGCAGGAGGAATTCGCGCGTACTGACGCGGAGAAAGCGAGGTTGAAAGAACAAGAGGATCGCATCTTCAATATCAAGCTGGAAGCGATGGCAAAAACCTTCGCTCCATTGAGGAAGGTAGAAGGGAACGATGCATGGAACGCTGGGGTGGATGAGATCATCTCCACCGCTAAGAAGTTCTATGACGGCCAGTTTACTAACGAGGAATTCAGCGAAATCGTACTGGCAGGAGCGGGGGCCAAGAGACTGGGAGTTATCAACGAACGACTCATTGCTGATAATAGAAAACTTGCTGCCGAAAACGCTTCGTTGAAAGCCGCAAATCCGGATGTCAATCCAGCCGATGGAAAGGTGAATGTTCCCAACGGAAAGAACTCCGAACGCTTTGACCGGGCAGATGCCCAGCGGGCTTTCCGGGAAATCGTATCTGCTCCACGCCATAACGAAGTCGCATGATCCCCGTCGTTCTTGCGCTTTGCTCGCGCGATCAAAGTCAGGCCCTTTCCCTGTTGGATTGGATCGGGGAACTGGGGATGAACCAATCTAAACTCTTCATCCTATGCTCCAAGGATTGCCGGGTAAATGAACTCATGGAGAAGGGAAGGAGAGGATTTGCCGAGGTTGTCTACATGGAGGATGTGGAACTGGTTAACTCCAACTGGCACGAAGAGGGGCATCACGTCAAAAGCGCCGCCGGTCCCAATAGCCTATTCCGCCAGGCTGCATGGAGGTTTTACCTTCAGGAAAAGACTCCGTGGCTATTCTTGGAGCCCGACGCCATTCCCTGTTATCCAGGATGGTTGAGGGATATTTCGGATGAGTACGAGTTGTGCCTTAGTAACGGTAAACACTTCCTAGGGTTCGAAGTTAAACGAGATACCCATCCTGGAGATGTGGGGCATCACATGAGCGGAATTGGGGTGTATCCCTTTGACGTTCCGCAGAAAGCCCATACTTCCATCTCATCGGGAGACACCGCTTTTGATATTGAGGGTGCAGCCAAGATCGTAGAGCAGATGATGCCCTCCAAGATCATCATGCATCGCTACAGACCACCGGGATTTACCAGTCAGGCCGACTTCGAGGAGAGAGTCCCGAGACATCTGGCGATCTTCCATGCCTGCAAAGATGGGAGCATTTACCCTTTTCTTAGATCCCGATTGGGATTAAATAAATCTGTCGCAGGTGTAACTGCAAGTGGTTTAACAGTGACGCAAGAAGAGCCCGAAGTAGAAGTTGCAACCTCGAAAGAGCTACGGGGGCCCGCAGGTTCGAATCCTGTCACCTGCGACATCTTCATTAAAACGCGTGCCCATGATTACGATTGGGCTTACTGGTGTCTCGAATCTATAGAAAAGAACTGTTCTGGATTCCGAAAAGTAGAATTGATCAGCGAAAGTCAAGAAGGCCGATATTGCGGAGGGCATGCGTTTTTCAAGAACAAGCTGGTGACTTCATGCGTTAATGGAAAGGAACCGGGATACCTCTGGCAGCAACGATGCAAGCTGTACGCCGACCAATACTCGGACGCGGATTACATCCTATTCCAAGACTCCGATACCATCTTCACTCGGCCAGTCACTCCATCTAACTTCATCAAGGATGGGAAACCAGTGTGGCTCTACTCGCCGCTAGATAAGGCTCGTCCAGATCAACACGCGTGGATTCCAGTGATGGAGAAGTTTCTTGGGAAGAAGCCTGAGCATGAATTCATGAGAAGGCATCCGTTCATCGTTCCGCGATGGGCATTTGAGGAACTACGGACGTTCTGTAAGTACAAGCACGGAATGTCTTTGGAGGACTACATCATGGCTCAAGCTATCCCAGGACATCCCCTCGCCTTGGTTTTCTCCGAATGGAATTGCATGGGATTCTTCCTATGGGAATATCATCACGATAAAGCCTGCTGGATGACTCCAGAAGAGGCAGGACCGGCGTGCGTGTATCAAGGGTTCACCCACGCTGGAGAAGACCGCAAACAGGAAGACATCGACAAATTTAAGGAACTACTCGGCTCCACGCCTTCTGTGGTTGAGCATAGCGCGGAGGAGGTTCACTTGCCTCCTCCGCAGCTCACCGAGGATTCCGCTATCGAATTCCTTGCCAATGGAGTGAAGGACAACTTCCACAAGGCCCGTATCGTAAAGAAGCTTAAAAAGGCATGGGAAGGAAAGGGCGAAGCTCCAAAGAAGAAGAAAGCCGTATCCATTGCTTCTGGAATCCTGCTTTGCATCCACAGCTATCCTGGAGCTAACGAGGCCATCACAAGGCATTGGCCTTACTTTGAGCAATCAGGGGCTACCCGCATTGTCGGGATAGGAACCTTGGGTGGTGGATGTGAGTTTCCCTGTGAATCGGTGGAGATCGGGGAGAATGCATACATGAAGATCAGGGGATCGGATGATCATCTCTGCCGAAGGCTTCTGGACACGGTTAAATGGTGCCTGACTCAGCCGGAGGATAAGTTTGCCATCATCGAATACGACACCCTCCCATTGACCACGATGCCGGAGTGGAAAGGTATTTCTGCCTGTTTAACCGGAGGAAGAGTCAATGGCTCAATCGCAACTCAGTTTTTCCATAATCCTTGGCTCTTTGACCGAGCGTCAGGTGAAACACTTGTCCGAGCTTTGGAAGAAGTATTACCAGAGTCCGCTTCCTATCCAAACAACTCCCCCGATCTGTTCTTCGGGCTCGCCTGTGAACGGGCGGACATCACAGTCGGATGCAACTTCAAACTCTTTACCCGCAACCGGCTCGATGATCCCCAAGATTTAGAGTTGGCCTGCAAGATGGCTCGCGAGGGAGTGCACTTCATTCATGGAGTGAAAACGGAAGCTCAATTCAACGCCATCACAGAAGCATTGAACGATAAGGGAATTCTCGTGTCTAACTGAAACAAATGACTGACCTCTGCTCCATAGCCAAACACTACGGAACTGACAAATTCACTCACACTTATACTCAGTTCTACGACAAACTATTCAAGCCGTGGCGTAATCGAAAGATCACCATGCTTGAGATCGGGGTTGCGGGAGGGGAATCCATTCGCATGTGGTGCGACTTTTTTTGCCATCCCGAGTCTCTGATTTACGGAGTAGACATTGAAGAACGAAAGATTCCATGCCTCGATAGCAGGGCACGATTAGTTACCGGGGATGGCAGTAATCCTAATTTCCTGTTCGATCTGACCAACCAAACCGGACCACTGGATTTAGTTGTGGATGATGGCTCACACTTGAGCGGGCAGCAGAAAGACTCTCTTCGCTTGCTGTGGCCGCATATCAAGCCGGGAGGATGGTTCATTACGGAAGACTGTCATTGCTCCTACAAAATGCCGTGGACGCTTCCTGATGAGATTTCCTTCGTGAAACATCTGGATGCGTGGATCGATGATTGCATGGAGAAGGGAGCCAATGATTCCGGGCAGCCGACCACGAGCGAGATCGATCAGATTATTATTCGCAAAAGTTTGGTAGCTATTCGCAAACGATGAATGAGCGCATGGTCATCGAGCAGTAACATCGGGGATTGTTTGACTCACCTTCACTTCCTGATGAAACTGGGAGGAGAGCATTCCATGTGGGTTAAACCCGAATACATCGGGCAGATTGCCGAAGTAGCCCATGGCTCCAATGTAACGATCCACAACGTCTGGGAACGTCCCGACAATACGACTGATTTCTGGAGGGCTAACGGGATGCTGGAATACAAAGGAGTGTACTACCGGAACGATAACGACATTTGCGGATGGTTGATGGATTGGTTCAATCATTTAGGTGGTCATTGCGGACATCCCTGTCCCGTCTACCCAGATCGCCAGTCCATGCTCTGGGACTCCGAGGTCATCCTGAATGCCAATGTCCGGGAGGTTGAATACGATGTCTTGATCATCAACAGCCCCCCTACTTCCGGCCAATGCCCCGAATATGACCATGGAGAGCTTTATGAATTGGGCCTGCAATTGCGCCAGAATGGGCTGTACGTGGTTTTTGCCCAGTGGGAAGGGGCCATACCCTACACCCTGTGCGAACTGGGGAAATTGAGCCTTGGAGCCAAGTTGATTATCGAGAGTGCCAATGGCCCGTGTTTCTTAACGCATTCGATATGGAATACGGAAAAAGACAGAATCACTTTACTCTCACCGATGTATCTGAATTACGGTGAATCAGGCAGGCATCGACATGCAGCCAATGTGGCAGAAGCGACGGAACATTGCATAGAATTGGGATGGTTATGATTTCCCCACCGGAGCAAAGCCGCGATACATGATAGCCAATCGGGGATTCAAGGACTCACTTATGCAACAGCCTGAGATGAAATTCTTTGCAGCTACGAAATCACACGACTTCGCTACCGATTGGAAATGGACGACCATTCAACCAAACCAAATCATCTACTGGGGAGTGACAATCACATGCTGTATATATACGGATATCCCCACGTTGATCTCGCAGCATAAGCACCCATGAAGCTAAATATCCACATGGCCATTTCCGCCATTCTGTCTGAAGGTCACAGATGGACTCCTAAAATTACCCTGGATGAAGCAACCGTTGCAGGCAAGATTTTCAAGGAGCTTCATAATTCCAATGTGGATTTGCGGGAGTGCTTCCTCCGATCCTTCGAAACAATACCAAACTGGAAGGCCAGATCAGGGCAGGACAAATGGGAGGAGTTACATACCTCATGACAACCTACAGGGATTGTCTCAGTGGAGCAATGGAGCTATTGGCGGCCAATCCTAAAACTTTTGTGGTCGGATATAATTCAACTGCTGGCGGAACCTGCAATTCCTTCCCGGTAGATCGAAGACCAGAAATGCCGCTCGCCGAAGCATTGTGTGCCGGGGTTGCCATAGGAATGAGCCTCAATGGATTCGTACCGATATTATGGATCGAGAGAATGGATTTCATCCTCCATTCCTTGGATCAGATCGTCAATCATCTCGATAAAATGGCCCTTCTTTCCAACGGGATTCACAAACCTGCTGTGATTATCAGAGTGGCTACTGGGAACAAGAATACACCATTGCTGACAGGGCCAACCCATACGCAGGATTTCAGCGTTCCCTTGCGTCACATGGTTACTTTCCCAGTCATTCAATTGAAGTGGGCATCTTCCATCATCCCAGAGTATCAGAAATCTCTTGAGCGGGCATTGAACGGAACCAGCACAATGCTCGTTGAGGACCGCGATTTATACGCCACCACATAATTGAACATGGATTTACAACTCTTTTCTTCCGAGTACGGCGAAGATGCGGCTTTATTTAGGATGTTTGAGCCGTTCTTCCTGCAACCACGGTTCTACGCTGATATTGGTTGCGGGCATCCGGTAATCAACTCCAATACTCATTTCCTTCGTTCTCTTGGGTGGAAGGGATTGCATGTCGATGGGAATCCCGAATGGGCATCCGAATGGCCTGCTGGATGGTTTATCAATCGCGTAGTCTCGATTCATTCCCATGTGCATTTCGATCCTCATCCGGTCAAGGAATTATCCAGAATAGGGGAAGGATTCCCGAATACCGAGACCGTACTTCTGCAAACATTACTAGACCAACATTTGGTCGATAAGATCGGTTTATTGAGCGTTGATGCGGAGGGACACGAATATGAAGTGATCAGGTCAATGAACCTCAAGAGACATCAACCACAGTTTATTATCAGTGAATTTAACACCGCAGGGATAGGGGAAGATTATCGGGTTCGGGATTATCTTTGCGACAATGGATACGAAGTAATTCACCAGACCGTTGCCAATCTTTGCTATCATTATGCTGGCGGCACTTCAAACTAACATCAATGAGGTAAAGGTGGAGTGGGTTGGAAGACAGCCTCCCGAGTTTGGACAGGTCCAAGTCAAGATGAGGGCTGCTGGTATTTGTGGAGCGCAGTTGATGGAACTGGCCGGAACCAAACCATCAGGACCATTTCCTCACATCATGGGGCATGAGGGAGTTGGAATTGTTCAGGCGGTTGGGCATGGAGCCACCACGGTGAAAGAAGGAGACAAGGTGGTCCTGCACTGGAGAAAAGGTGATGGGATAGAATCAGACTTTCCTGCCTATACCTACAATGGCTCCCGAATTACTTCAGGGAAGATTGTTACATGGGCCCAGGAGGTCACAGTCAGCGAGAATCGCTGCACCAGCGTTCCCCATGATGCGCCGGATGAATTATGCACGCTATTGGGGTGCGGATTGAGCACGGCCCTTGGAACAATTGAGCAGGAAGCCAATCTCAAGGTTGGGGAATCTGTCCTGATTATTGGGTGTGGAGGATTGGGATTGAACCTGATCCGGGCGGCAAAGATCAGAGGGGCATCGAATATATGTGTCGTTGATTGGCATAATAAAGAGCAACAAGCCAAAGAGTCGGGGGCCGATCATTTCTTTCAAAGCATGGAGTGGCCCATGGTGATTCCGAGGCATGATCTGGTAATCGATACGAGCGGGAATCCGGATGCCATATCCAAGGCCATCGACCTCATAAAAGATTCCGGACGCCTGATTATGGTCGGTCAACCAGTTGGTACCATCACAATCAAAAGTGGAGTACTTCTTTTTGGAGGCGAAGGAAAAACAATCAAAGCAACTCAAGGAGGAGGCTTCCGGCCCCATCTTGACATACCACGATATGTAGCGGCATGGAGGGCTGGAGTTATCAACCTAGATGGGATCATCACTCACCGAATACCTCTATCTCAGATCGAAAAGGGTATTGAGTTAGTCAGACAAGGCAATGCTGGGAGGGTTTTGATCGAACTATGAATAAGGAACTGTTGATTGAAACAGAGAATCGGATCAAGGCTCATTGGGAGAATGGGGACATTCCTTATCTGACTCATCTTTGCGGCGGGAATGAAGATCAGTTGATTGAGATTTACGAAGGTATTGATACTACAAGAGACTGGATACTTTGCAGCCACCGGACGCACTACCATGCGCTCATGTGCGGGGTTGAGCCGGATGATTTGGTTGAGCGAGTACTGAATGGCAAAAGTATGTTCGTGTACGGAGATAGGTTCATCTGCTCCGCGATCGTAGCTGGAGTGTGTAGTATCGCCTGCGGTATTGCCCTGGGGATTGCGCAGAAAGGAACTCCGGGACGCGTGTGGTGCTTCGTCGGGGATGGCGCTACGGATGAGGGGAGTTTCTGGGAGGCCGTTCGGTTTGCCGAGGGAAGAAGACTGCCAATTACCTTCGTCGTGGAGGATAATGGCGCTCAATGCGGAGTGTCCAGGCACGAACGCTGGGGAGATGAGGCGTGGCTGCTGGAGTCGGAGCTACTGAATTATTCCTGCGTGAAGTACTACAGGTATCAGCCAACGTATCCACATGCTGGCACTGAGTGTAAAGGTAAGCCAACCCGTCCACCTATCAAATGGCCTGTTGAACGAAATCGCAACAAGCCTGTCTAACGTGAATATGGAAACACCATACACTGACAACGACCGCATCGCGGAGCAAGAACAGAATGTGGCTGATTACCTCAACTGGATTGCGCAATGTGAAGCTGATTTGAACGAGCATCTCAGGGCCGAGCAACTGCGATTGAAGAACGTCAACCGGAGGATGGTAACCTTGCCTGTCTTCTAGCAATGGAAAGCATTATTGCCATCATCTGCATGCTGGTACTGATCCTTTCAACCCTCTGCAAAACCAAATGAATCCCCAAGTACGACACTTCACGGAAAAACTCCTTCAGGATTTGAGAGCGAATCCTGATGTACCAGCTCACTCTGCCATTCAGGCAGTGCTGTTGGGATCGATCAAGCTGAACCTCTCGACTGATGAATGCCGGGGAGTGCTGGATATTCTCCGGATGGAATACGGGATCGGAAGGCAAAGATGGTCTGAGATCATACTGCATCTTCTCAAGGCCATGCCGGAGGAATTCCGGGCTACCACTCATCCGAAGATCATTACTCCATGAGATACTATTACCAGCATCAGACAGATTCATTTTTGGAGGGAGACATGGAATACTTGGGGAGGTTTCACATGGACTACCCTCCAGGGGATACGAAAGAGGAAGCTTTGGATAGGGCTAAGGAATACTTCATGGGGCAACTCGATTACTACTTGGTAATCGCGGGCCGAATGGGAAGAACTTTGGAGGTTATCAAGATGAGGAACAGTGATGACCGTGATTGAACGAGAGGAAGCTCTGGCGGATGTCTACTGCTGGAATTGCTCGTTCAACCTGGGGATACCCGACCCCACGATTATCAGGGGACAGGAGTACATGAAGGTGAGGGAAAGGAGGAATGTACCGAGGTTCAGCTCCAGGATGCGTTTATTCTGCCTGGATTGCTTCAACGAGGGTGCGTACTGGGATCAGAAGGAAAACGCAGAATAGTTGGTATGCAATACGACAAATGCACTTCCAGAGAAGGGATACTATATCTGCTCCAGAGTATTTCGATCAAACATCTCCCTCCCGGATCGCGGTTAACTGAAGATCAAATTATAGAGGGAATCAGAAATATAGCTGTTGAGATGAAAGAGTCTGGAGTTCCTATCAGGGTATTTTCCGGAGCGTGCGAAGATTACCGGGAGCAATTCAAGGGAAAACTGAACGAGGAAAAACTGGAGATATGCTTGATGGACTGTATTTCTGGATACCTGACCCTCTGGGATGGGAAAGAAAACGAGGAATAGGGGTGTTTGCGGCGCAATGAAGGGGCATTGGGGAAGCATTGCATGGCTGGTGTTCCTCTTCTGGGCGTGGCCAGCTACTTTTGGGGTTACCCTGATCATCTTTCTCCCGGCAGTGATTCTGATCTGGATCGCAGAAAAGAGAACCAGGCGCAATCGAAAGGATTGACACCGTAAAGGAGAACCCGCCCCAAACGAATGCTTGTAGGCGGGCTCCATTTGAGCGATAAAGCTCGGTGTTATGAATGACAAGAAATTAGTACGCCATAAAGTTGGCGGCGGCAACTCATATCGTCCACCGATCTGCTGGGAATGAAGGCGCAGGACTTTAAGATCTTCATGCGGCAGGCAGATCTGGATCTAGCCACCAAGGGACTGTGGGCATTAATACTCACCTGGGCTGACAAGGACGGGACCAACGCTTACCCTGCAATCCAAACCCTGTCGGAGATCAGCGGGGAAACTGAACAGTGGATCAAGAGGCACTTAAGAGTCATGAGGGACAAAGGATACGTCTGGATTACTAAGGATCGGAAGAAAGGAGCCAGACATTCACACAACGTTTACGCCCTCAAATGTAGGTGTCACCAGGGAACCCCATATGGGTATCATGGGTGTACTACTACCAAGTCCCTTTACCAGAAAAGTGATTCTCTCGCGGTGGAATCGGAGGCTATTCTGAGAGTGGTTCCAAGGGACAAAATAGAGGAAGATAAGGGTAAATACGGGATGCAGGCGTAGTTGATCGTAAAGTAACTCTGAGAGGTGCAAATTTATGAGTTGTGGGTACCATCGACCACCCACCCCGTTCCCCGGTCTACCCCCGCTGTTTCTGCCGGTGTAGCTACAGCCAGAGAAAAGAATGCTTATTTCCAAGCCCCGCTCTCTGTAGCTACTGCTACTTGCGCAGCAATTGACCAACAGTACGCCTCTACTGGTGCAGCAATGGCACTACAGCCAAACGCACCATTAA
>Ga0075433_10002806_pt1 | contig 13350 bp, 14 predicted proteins | sample RhiMethybrSRZTD2_FD_75299 | JGI IMG/M metagenome (GOLD analysis project Ga0075433, IMG submission 75299) | Populus rhizosphere microbial communities from Tennessee, USA - Rhizosphere MetaG P. TD hybrid SRZTD2 | ecosystem: Host-associated > Plants > Roots > Rhizosphere > Soil | place: USA... | reverse complement strand
CGGCCGCGCGCGTTTGCTTGCGCCGACGTGCAGCCGACGTACCGCTGGATCTACAAGACCGTGCTCAGGGATTGGGACATGTTGGCCGAGCTCTACGAACGCCACGGCCTGCTGCCGATCAGGCCGGCCCAGGATCTGCGCCGATCGAGCCTGCGCAGCCGCGCGCAAGCCCTCAACGGCGGGCCGCGAAGAACGCCCGCAACAGTGCCGCGGCCCGTACCTCCTCGATCCCGCCGTACACCTGCGGCGCGTGGTGGCAGCTCGGCGAACTGAAAAAGCCGACGCCGTGCTCGACGGCGCCACCCTTTGGGTCAGCGGCCCCGAAATAAAGGCGCCTGATGCGGGCAAAGGAAATCGCTGCCGCGCACATGGCACAGGGCTCCAGCGTCACGTAAAGGTCGGCGTTGTCGAGCCGATCCGAGCCGCGGGCCGCGCAAGCCGCCCGGATTGCCAGCATCTCGGCGTGCGCGGTGGGATCGGCCAAGCTGCGCGTGCGGTTGTGGGAGCGCACGAGGATGCGGCCATCGGCCACCAGCAGGGCGCCGACGGGCACTTCCCCACATGCCGCCGCGGTCTCGGCTTCCTCCAATGCCACCCGCATATAGCTCTGATCGGCCCGAGCTGTCATAAGGGTAAGCGACTCCTCGATCGAACTCTGCGCGAGCATTGCATGCGCAAATCCCCGCCAGGTCAACGTCGCCCCGCCGCCCCGCCCGCCGCCGGCTGGCCCATGCGGGTGGCGAAGGCGATGGCGCGCGCGGGGTTGTGCTCACGGCGCGAGGCGGAGCGGTGGATCGAACAGGGGCGGGTCCGGGTCAATGGCACGCTCTTGCAGAGCCCGGCACGCGACGTCTCCGAACGGGATCACATCACCGTCGATAATACCCCCCTTCCCTCGGTAGAGCCGCCCCGCCTGTGGCGCTATCACAAGCCCAAGGGACTGGTGACGACCCACCGCGATCCGGAGGGGCGCCCCACCGTGTTCGCTGCCCTGCCCGAGCATTTGCCGCGCGTCATCTCCGTCGGCCGCCTTGACGTCAACACCGAGGGCCTATTGCTGCTGACCAACGACGGGGCCTTGGCGCGGCACCTGGAACTGCCCGCGACGGGCTGGCTGCGACGCTATCGTGCGCGCGCGCACGGCTCGGTGACGCCGGCGGCCCTCGAAGCGCTCAAGGCGGGCAGCGAGATCGATGGTTCGCGCTACGGACCGATTGCGGCGACGCTCGACAAAACCCAAGGCGCCAACGTCTGGCTCACCCTGGCGCTGCGCGAGGGCAAAAACCGTGAGGTGCGCACCGTCCTGGAAAGCCTGGGGCTGACGGTGAACCGCCTGATCCGCATCTCGTTCGGGCCCTTCCAGTTGCTCGAGCTGGCGCCCGGCGAGGTCGACGTCGTGCGTCGACGGGTGCTCGTTGACCAGTTGGGCCCCCAGGTCGCGCGCGAGCTGGGGCTGAGCCTCGAGCCGCGGCAGGGTCAGGCCAACGGCGGACCGGGCCGGTCCCACGCCGGGGCAGACCGGTCCCGCGCCGGGGCAGGCCGCCCCTACCGCAAGCAAGAGCGGCGATGAGGATTGTCGGCGGCAGGTTTGGCGGGCGGACGCTCGCCGCACCGGCGGGTGCGCTTGTGCGCCCCACCTCCGACCGCGTGCGTGAGGCCATGTTCAATATTCTCGAGCATGGCTTGCCCGGCTTTGCCTTCGACGGCACCAGGGTCCTCGACCTGTTCGCCGGCAGCGGCGCGCTCGGCCTCGAGGCGCTGTCGCGCGGGGCAGCCTTTTGCCTGTTCGTGGAGGAGACCGCCGAGGCGCGCGCCAGTATCCGCCGCAATGTGGAGGCCCTGGGCCTGACGGGGGCGAGCAAGATCTTCCGCCGCGATGCCACGGATTTGGGGGCGGCGGGGCAGCACGGCGCAGCCCGGCTGGCGTTTTTGGATCCCCCCTACGGCAGAGGTCTGGCCGAACGCGCCTTGCGGTCGTTGGCGCGGGGGGGCTGGCTGGCGCCAGGGGCGATCGTCGTCGTCGAGGAAGCCAAGGCGACGGCGCTCGGCCTGCCGCCGGCCTACCAACTGCTCGATCAGAGAAGCTGGGGCGACACCCAAGTGCTGTTTGCCGCCTTTGTCGCGGCTTGCTCTTGACGTGGCGCGGCGCTGGCGCACCATGCCCGGCATGGCCACGAGCTCGCAGTCACCGGCCGACACCATCGACCTCGCCGAGCGCGACCGCTTTGCCGCGCTTGCGTCCGAGTGGTGGGACGCCAACGGCAAATTCCGGCCCCTGCATCAGATTGGGCCCGCTCGCCTCACCTTCTTGCGCGACGAGCTTGTGCGCCACTTCCACAGGCCCGCTGGAGGCTTACGGCCGCTCGAGGGATTGCGGCTCCTCGATGTGGGCTGCGGGGGTGGCCTGATCGCGGAGCCGCTGGCGCGCCTCGCCGCGGTCGTCACAGGGCTTGATCCGGCGCAGGAGAATATCGAGGCGGCGCGGCAGCACGCCTCGGCGCAGGGGCTGGCGATTGACTATCGTGCCGGGCGCATCGAGGACTTGGCCGGGGAAGGCCTCAGCTATGACGCCGTTATCTGTCTCGAGGTCATCGAGCATGTGCCGGATGTGAGCGCCTTCCTTGCCACCTGTGCCCGTGTGCTGCGCCCGGGCGGACTGATGCTGCTCTCCACCATCAATCGCACGCTCAAGGCCTATGCACTCGCCATTATCGGGGCGGAATACGTGTTGCGCTGGTTGCCGGTCGGCACCCATCGCTGGGACAGGTTCGTCACCCCGCAAGAGTTGCGCCAGCACCTGCGCGCCGCGGGGCTGCGCGAGCCGGTGCTGAAGGGCCTTTTTTACAACCCGCTCCGGGACGAGTGGTCGCTCGGCAGCGATACGGACGTGAACTATTTGGCCTCGGCCGGCAAACCCTCCTGACGGCGCTCCTTTACCCAATGTCCGCAACCCCCTCGCAAGGACCGGGAATTTCTGATCTGTGAACCGCATGGCAGGGCGCGTAGGCGGCAAGGCTGTGATCGTTACCGGTGCGGGCCACGGCATCGGGGCCAGCATTGCGCGCAGGCTTGCCGCCGAGGACTGGCAGGTCCTCTGCGCCGACATCGACCCCGCCGCCGCGCAGGGGGTCGCGGCTACGATCGGGGCGGCGGCCGTCCAATGCGACGTGGGAAGCGAGGTGGAGATCGAACGCCTCCTTGCCCTGGCGCGGACCCGCTTCGGGCGCATCGACGCAATCGTTTCCAACGCCGGCATCGGCAAATTCGCGCCTTTGGCGGAGACGAGCCTCGAGGACTGGAACCGGGTGCTCGCCACCAATCTGACGGCTGCCTTCCTGCTGGCCAAGAGCGGCGCGGCCGAGCTGCGCCAGAAGCGGGGAAGCATGCTCCTGATCGGCTCGACACGTGCACACATGTCCGAGCCGAATACGCTCGCCTACTCCGCCAGCAAGGGCGGACTCGTGGCGCTCGCACACGCCCTGGCGATCACGCTGGCGCCCGAGGTGCGCGTCAACGTCATTTCGCCGGGCTGGATCGATACCGGCCGGCATGGCGCGCTGAAGGCGAGCGACCACGCGCAGCATCCGGTCGCGCGTGTCGGCGAGCCCGACGACGTGGCGGCCGCGGCATCCTATCTCCTCTCCGCTGCCGCCGGCTTCGTGACGGGCGCCGAATTGATCGTGGACGGCGGCATGACGCGCAAGATGATCTACACCTGAGGTCTGCCGCGCCACCGTCAGCTCCCTCGACATTGCCGCCAAGAGGCGTCATAGGTCCAAAGTCACGAGTTGGCTCGCATGGGGACGGAGCATGGCGCAGAAGGCAGCCTCGCAGACAAGCAGGAGACGTGTTGGGGCAAAACCAGCGCGGCGCAAAAAAGCCGCGGAGCGCGTCCAGCGCCCCGCCGCCGCCGGCAACCCCTTGCTGAAGGCGTGGACCGGGCCCTTCGAGCTGCCCCCCTTTGCGCGCCTGCGCAGCGAGCACTTTCTGCCGGCGTTTGATCGGGCGCTTGCGCACAATTTGACCGAACTCGCCGCCATCGCCAATCAGCGCGCGCAACCCACGTTTGCCAACACCATCGAAGCCCTGGAGCGCAGTGGCCGCACACTGGACCGGGTCGCCTCGGTGTTCTTCAATTTGTCGGGCACCGACACGTCGCCTGAAATAGAGGAGATCGAGCGCAAGATCGCCCCGCGCTTGGCCAAACACAACATGCGCATCTATCAGGACGCCAAGCTGTTCAAGCGCGTTGCTGCCCTGATGCGGCAAGCAGCCGGCGTCGAGCTCAGTGAGGAGCAGCGCCGGGTGCTCGAGCGCTATCACCGGGCCTTCGTCAGGGCGGGAGCGCAATTGCAGGCAGGCGCCAGGCGACGGCTCGCCGCCATCGCCCAGCGACTTGCCAAGCTCGCCACCAAATTCAACCAGAATGTCCTGGCCGACGAACAGGCTTTCCTGCTGGTGCTCGCTGCCGAGGACCTTGTCGGCCTGCCCGATGCCCTGCGCGCGGCGGCGGCCGAAACGGCGAATGCGCGCGGCCTGCCGGGCAAGTACGCCATCTCGCTGGCGCGCTCCAGCATAGAGCCCTTCCTGCAGTTTTCGGCGCGGCGCGATCTGCGCGAAAAGGCCTTTCAGGGCTGGATCAGCCGCGGGGCCAACGGCGGGGAGACCGACAATCGCAGGCTCGTTGCCGAGATCTTGTCGCTGCGGGCCGAGCGGGCGCGCCTGCTTGGCTTTGACACGGCCGCGGCCGCAACGCTCGAGTTCTCGATGGCGAAAACGCCAAAGGCGGTGCGCCGGCTGCTGATGGACGTCTGGCGACCGGCGCGTGCCCGCGCCCGTAAAGAGCGTGATGTCTTGCAAAAGACCATCACCGCTGCGGGTGGCAATTTCCGGCTGGCGCCTTGGGATTGGCGCTACTACGCCGAGAAGGTGCGCAAGGAAAAATTCGACATTGACGAGGGTTTGATCAAACCCTACCTGCAGCTCGAAAACGTGATCGCGGCGGCGTTCGATGTGGCGCAGCGGCTGTTCGGAATCGTCGCCACCGAACGCAAGGACCTGTCTCTCTATCATCCCGACGCGCGCGCGTTCGAAATCAAGGATGCGACCGGTCGCCCGCTCGGCCTATTCGTCGGCGACTACTTTGCACGGCCCTCCAAGCGATCCGGCGCCTGGATGTCAAGCTGGCGCGAGCAGCAGCAGCTGGACGGTCAGGTTCGTCCGTTGGTGGTGAATGTCATGAACTTTGCCAAGAGCGCCCCGGGGGAGCCGACGCTGCTCAGCAGCGACGATGCGCGCACCTTGTTCCACGAGTTCGGCCACGCCCTGCATGGCCTATTGTCGAACGTCACTTATCCCAGCGTCTCGGGAACCAGCGTGGAGCGCGATTTCGTGGAGCTGCCGTCGCAACTTTACGAACATTGGTTGCTGCAACCAGAAGTGCTCCGCCGCCATGCTCGGCACTACCAGACCGGTAAGCCCATTTCGTCCGCGCTCATCAAACGCCTCAAGGTCGCCCGCAATTTCAATCAAGGTTTTCAGACCGTCGAATACCTGGCATCCGCCATCGTCGATCTCGAGCTGCATGTCCTACAAGATACGAAGGCCCTGAACGTCGACAGCTTCGAGCGGCAGACCCTCGACAGTATCGGCATGCCCGACGAGATCGTCATGCGCCACCGCATCCCGCACTTCCAACATATCATCGGTGGCTACGCGGCCGGCTATTACAGCTATCTGTGGTCCGAGGTCATGGACGCGGACGCCTTTGAGGCCTTCGAGGCCACGGGTGACGTCTTCGATCCGAAAACTGCGCGCCGGCTGTATGATACCATCTATTCGGCCGGCGGGCGGCGCGATCCGGCGGCAGCTTACAAAGCCTTTCGCGGCCGCGCACCGACGATTAGGGCCTTGCTCGAGAAGCGCGGGCTGGCGAGCACGGACAACATGCAACACTAACGCTCTCGGAGTTGTGGCGAGGAGACGCGCGCATGCGATCGGCACGCGCAGACGGGAAGCCTTTGATGGTCTTCGTGTTCGATGTGGCCCTGCGGGGAGGGGATTTGAGCTAGGCTGCACCTGCGGGGGAAGGGAGATAGGCCGTGTGGATGCTCATCGTCGGACTGGCACTCTTCTTCGGCGTGCATCTTGTTCCAAGCGTTCCAGAACTGCGCGCGCGTCTTGTCGCAATCGCGGGTGCCCGCCCCTATAGTGGCCTGTTCGCACTCGTTTCGGCGCTGGGGTTGGTGCTCATCGTACTCGGCTACGGCAGCATGCAAGGCCTCGGCAGGGGCAACCCGCAACTGTGGGTACCACCTGCCTGGGCAAAACACCTGACGATGCTGCTGATGCTGCCGGCGCTGATCCTGCTGGTCGCCGCCTATATCCCTTCGCGCCTTCGCACCGCCGTGCGCCATCCCATGCTGGCGGCGGTGGCGCTCTGGGCCTTCAGCCACCTGCTGGTGAATGGTGATCTCGCCTCAGTTCTGCTCTTCGGCAGCTTCTTGGTTTATGCCGGCTACGACGTCATCTCGGCGAACCGCCGCGCCGCTGTTGGCCCCTTGGGCAAGGCTCGGGGTGGTCTCGTTCAGGATGTGGTCGCCATCACCGTTGGGCTCGCGCTTTACGCGCTCCTCCTGGTCTGGGGCCATCGGGTGCTTACCGGCATCCCGTTGCTGCCGTAGCGAGGATGCGCTGCGCATCGCGCCTCGGATCCCAGCACAACGCCGGCATGGGGTAGCTGGAAACTGTCGGCGATTTTCTGCAGCTTTCGCCGGCCCTGAGCCGGGCAACCTCCCGGCCATTGCCTTCGTTTTGCCCTACGGGGCGGTCGCCCGGCTATTCGTAAGAGGGTCGGGAATGCGTCAGCCTTGCGAAGTTGCCCTACTTGACCGTGATGGTGGCGCGGTACTTGGTCCGTGCCGGGAAACGCAAAAGGCTGATCGAGCGCCATGCGTACGGCGAGTTGCAATGCTTCGAAAGTTGTGTGGCCAGCTGCAAGCGAATTGGCTATCCGAGTTACGCACGCTGTTAGGTGAACCGATGGTGCCCGACTTCCTTCCGCTCTACGCCGTAGTTGCTGTTCTTTTTTCCCTAATTTATTTCTCCCTCGCTTCTTTATCCTTCTTGCTCGTTCGGCTCGACATCCCGGAAGTATGGCGATTATTTCGTGGCCTATTCAATGTCTATTTCTGGATGGTTGGTGCCAGCTCCCTTTTGGCCACGGCGGTCTTTGCCGCAAGCGGCCGCTTGGCGTTCACGGCTGCAATGCTATTGCTCGCCGCTACGGCAATGGCTGTGCGAAAGAAGGTGCTTCAGTTGATCGATACGCAGCAGGCTGCCTGGCAATCGGGTGACACGGCAGCAATGCGTCGCCTGCGGATGATCCATTGGGGCGGCATGCTGACCAATATCGTGATCCTGTCTACGCTTGCGAGCAGCGCACGGTTCATTCTTTGACACGATCAGGCCCGCCAAGATGATTGCGTGCGGGTGGCGTGTCGCTGCGCCCGAACCCAGCATTCAATGGTCGGGTAGGGTCGCCTTCGCTGCCGACCTGTCCCGATGCTGCGGCCGGTTAGCTCGTCGGGAATACCGACAGATTTGCGCGTGACGGTGGGACTTGGTACTGGGCGCCGTCCAAAGCCAGGGGATGGGGCATGACAGGGTTCCGTAGAGCCACGCCAGAACGGCTCAGCGCGTTCTCAGACGGCGTTTTCGCGGTCCTCATAACGGTACTCGTGTTGGAGCTGCGCCCGCCGGAGCATCCGACTCTCGAGGCACTTCTTTTACTCTGGCCGACGTGGCTGAGCTACGCCGTAAGCTATCTGTTCATCGCGATTGTGTGGACCAATCATCACTACCTCCTGCGCTATGCTGAGGAGGCGACCCCTCGCTTGCTGTGGTTCAATTTCGCGCATCTCTTCTCGATGTCGCTGCTTCCGCTCTCCACTGCTTGGATGGCCGTGAGCCGTCTGTCACCACAGCCTGTTGCGTTTTACGCAACTGTCTTCTTTCTGGTGAATGCCACCTACATTTGTTTGATCTGGGAGCTAGTTGATCGCCTTCCCGCGCACGCAATCGCCCCGACGGTGCGCAGAGCCATGTGAATTTGGTCGGTCGCAACGTTATGCCTTTTCGGAATTGCTGCGCTTGTCGCACTCAAGTACCCGTTAGCCGGGCTGATCATCTGCAGCTGTTGCCTGATCGTGTACTTGAAGCCAGACCCGCCCAGCGCCAGAACGCAACAGACATAATGTCTGCCTTCGCTAACGGACAGGAGACCGGACAACGTGGGGCTCGATCATGTCTCCCGATCTCAGTGGCGTGCGCGGGCGACATTTTTCATGCTCCACCACGGCTGACCATCGCTGCGTAACAAAGCGGCTGGTCCTCGCGCCGTCGTCGGCGGCCGTCGCCCATCGCAACGCCAAGCTCGCCGCGATGGGCACTTGAAGGCACCCTGCCTTCTGCACCAAGCGCCTCATCGACAGGATAGGCGGCCGCGACAAACGCCAACAATTTCCCGCCTTTCGTGGCCTCCGCTTTTGCCCTACACAGGCGTGAGCCACCTTGCCGACCCAAGGCTCCTCAATCATGCCCGAGCGCTGGCGCCAAATGCTGGAAAAAGCCCTCGAGGCCACCTTGTTTGCGAGCCGCCGGCTGCTGGCGCCGTTCTATCTTGGGATCGCGCTCGGCGTCGTCATTCTCCTCATCAAGTTCATGCAGGAGTTGCTCCATCTGGCGCTGATCAGCTTCAGCGGGACGGAAGCCGATATTATCCTTGGCGTGCTGTCGCTCGTCGATCTGGCGCTGACGGGCTCCTTGTTGTTGATCGTGATCTTCTCGGGTTATGAGAATTTCGTCTCCAAGATCGACCACTCGAGCCCCCGGGATTGGCCGGAATGGATAGGGACTATCGACTTCACGGCCCTGAAATTGAAGCTATTAAGTTCGATCGTGGCGATTGCCGCCATCCACCTCCTCAAGCAGTTCATGTCCATTTGCATCGGTCAGCAGGGGATGACGCCGGCCAATGAACGGGAGCCGTTCTGGTACGTCGCCATCCACGTCGTGTTCGTGATCTCGAGCGTGCTGCTTGCTCTGTCGGACCGCATCTCCGAGGGTACCGCCCACGCCGCGGCCGCCAGGGCCACGGCGCGCGAGGCCGCGAGCGGCAGCAGCACACCATGACGCGCGAACCTGGCAGCGAAACGCTCAGTGCGGCCGACTTGGAGGCGCTGGTGGTGCGGGCGCTTGTCGCCTCACGCACCGCGCCCGGTAACGCGCGCTCAGTGGCGCGCGCGCTCACGCAAGCCGAGATCGATGGCCAGAAGGGTCACGGCCTCAGCCGGGTGCCAAGTTATGCGGCACAGGCGAAAGCCGGCAAAGTCGACGGCTTCGCGACCCCCACGGCGTCGCAGCTGCGCCCCGGCACGCTCATGATCGATGTGAGGCATGGGTTCGTGTTTCCCGCCGTCGATCTGGCCGTGGATATGCTGCCGGACCTGGCGCGGCAAGCCGGCCTTGCCGCTGCGGGTTTCGTGCGCTCCCACCACTTCGGCGTGGTCGGCAGGCACGTCGAACGCCTCGCGGAGGCCGGCTTGGTCGCGCTGGCGTTTGCCAACACGCCGAAAGCGATCGCCGCCTGGGGTGGCCGCCGGCAGCTTTACGGCACCAATCCCATTGCCTTTGCCTGCCCGCACCGGGGGCAGGCGCCGATTGTCGTCGATCTGGCGCTGAGCCAGGTGGCGCGGGGCACGATCCTGACCGCGGCACAGCGCGGCGAACCCGTACCCACCAGCTGGGCAACGGATGCGGACGGCAAGCCGACCGGCGATGCCAAGGCGGCCCTCAAGGGGGCTCTGCAGCCGATTGGCGCAGCCAAGGGCGCGGCGCTGGCGCTGATGGTGGAAATCCTGGCGGCCGGCCTGACGGGCGCAACGCTGTCGCAAGGCGCCAGCTCGTTCTTCGATACCGAGGGCCCACCGCCGGGCGTCGGCCAGCTGGTGATTGGAATCGATCCGCAGGCGCTTGGCGGTGCGGAGGCCTTGGCGCAACGCGTTGGCGCGCTGGCCGCCGCCATCGAGGCCGACGGGCCCGCACGCTTGCCGGGGTCGCGCCGGCTCGGTTTGCGGGAACGCGCGGCCCGAAAGGGCATTGTGCTCGATGCCCGGCTGCTAACCGAGGTGCGGGCAATCGCCGAGGCTGGCAGCTGAGCTGAGCCGGATACGCCGCGTCGGCAGGGGCCCGACACACCGCTCACCGCCACCGCCGCATCGGTGCGAAACACCAGATCGCCGCGCTCGCCAACCAGCGCGCCGTCGACCCAAACGGTGAGCATGCCGTTGGCTTGTTTGGGCGTGTTGAGCACCACTTCCGGCTCGATCCTGAACCAGCGGCCGCGCGGGAAGGCGAACTCGTCCAAGCCGAGGGTGGACTGGCGCACGTCACCCGCGCTCAAGGTGCGCACGGCCACCGCGCCGCCGCCGCCCGGACGCCAGAGCATGCGCGCGGCGAAGCTGTCCTGGCCAACGCCGTCGCTGCCAATCGGGCCCGGCAAACGGCCACCGCGGCTAAAGTCGAACTCGGCGGGCAAGAGCACGTCATAGCTGACACAGGCCGCCGACGCGCGCTCGAGCGATCTTGGCTCCCAGGGAAAGCTCATCCCGCCTTTTCGCTCCGCCGTTGCGAAAGGCGATGCCGCGCCCTTCGGCAGCTGCACCCGCATGCTGACGGGGGCCGGGGCATCCTGTTCCCCCCGATCGACAGGTTGTCGATCACCACCAAGTCCTTGCCCCCGAGAGCCGACTGCAGGTCGGCGGCGCTGAGCAGCGAGCCCGCACGGGCGAGTTGGAAGGTCATAGAATGCTGGTAGCGCTGACTGCACGGAGGCGGGGTCGGCGTTATCAGCAGCGGCCGAATGAGCCCGATCAGCACGCTGACGCCGATCACGGCGCCGGCCGCGTTGAACAGGATCATGCGCGTACTTGGTAACGTCATACCCGCCCCTCGCGCTGGCCGGCCCCGGCATTCCCTAGGGCTTCGCCGGGAAGCGCCGTGCGCCAACAGCCCCGGCCCATGACCCTGGCATGGCCGTCTAGAGGAACGCTTAAGGCCCTGTTAATCGGCTCAGAGCGGGAGGATCTTACCGGGATTGAAAATGTCTTGCGGATCGAGTGCCGCCTTGATCGAGCGCATCACGGCAAGACCGTCGCCGAGTTCGGCCTTGAGGTACTTGGCTTTGCCCTGCCCAACACCGTGTTCACCGGTACAGGTCCCCTCCATGGCGATGGCCCGCTCCACCAAACGTTCAAGGAAGGCTTCCACCGCGGCGCGCTGGGCTGGATCGTCGCGGTCGAACACCGGGGTCGTGTGAAAGTTGCCATCGCCGACGTGACCCACGATCGGCGCGATCAGGCCCGAGGCCTCGATGTCCTGCTGCGTTGCAACCACGCATTCGGCGAGCCGCGAGATCGGCACGCACACATCGGTGGCGAGCGCGTCCCGGCCCGGGAACACGGTCTTGATGGCCCAGTAAACATCGTGCCGCGCTTTCCAGAGCCGGCGCCGCTCTTCTTCCTTTTCGGCCCAATCGAAGCGGATGGCGCCCTCGCTCTCGGCAATCTCTTTGAAGGTGGCGACCTGGTCGTGGGCGCCCGCGTCGCTGCCATGGAACTCCAGAAACAGCGTTGGCTTCTCCTCAAGGCCGAGTTTGGCGTAGCTGTTGACCGCGCGGATCTGCGGCGGATCGAGCAGCTCCATGCGCGCGATCCCGAGCCCCAACTGGATCGATTGGATCACGGCGTTGCAGGCCCCTTCCAGGGTGGCAAAGGGACAGACGGCGGCAAGGATGCGTTCGGGTATGCCGTAGAGGCGCACCGTGAGCTCGGTAATGATGCCGAGCGTGCCCTCCGAGCCGACGAGAAGACGGGTCAGATCGTAGCCCGCGGCGGACTTGCGCGCACGCTGCGCCGTCTTGACGAGGGAGCCGTCGGCCATCACCGCCGTCAGATTGAGAACGTTCTCTCGCATCGTTCCGTAGCGCACGGCCGTGGTACCCGACGCGCGCGTCGATGCCATGCCGCCAATGGTGGCTTCCTCGGCGCCAGGATCGACCGGAAAGAACAGCCCGAGATCGCGTAAATGGTCGTTGAGTTGCTTGCGCGAAACCCCCGCTTCCACGACGCAGTCGAGGTCGCGTTCATTGACCGTCAAAACGCGGTTCATGCGCGAAAAATCAAGGGACAGGCCACCGCGCGGGGCATTGATGTGGCCTTCCAGCGAGGTTCCCGCCCCGAAGGGAATGATGGGGGTGCCATGCGTGACCGCGACGCGCACCACCTCTCGCACCTCCTGCGTCGTCTCCACCCAGATGACCGCGTCGGGTGGTTGGTTTGGAATCCAGGTCAGCGTATTGGCATGCTGGCGGCGAATGGCCTCGCCCGTCTGTAGACGCTCGCCAAAGCGCTGCCGCAGGACAGCGATGGCCGTAGCACTCCGGTCCGGGTTCGCCGCGTTGCCGGCACGTTCTGCCATTGCCATATTCTACCGCTCCTTGACCTGCCGCGGCAGCTCCGAGCCCGCCGGCACGGCCGAGCCCTCCACGACCGCCGCTCAGGCTGCCAAAACGATGTTCACACAGTCGTGTAGCAATGTGAAGGCTCCCGGCATTGCCCTCGCGCGTATCTCTTTCGATTTCACCTGGAGCAAATGCCGCCGCTGAGAACAAGGGCCGCAGGAGACTACAACGATGCTCAACAAAATTCTAAGCTTCGCCCGTTCCGCGGCCCACAACGAGAACTCCCCCGTGTTCGCTGCGATCCGGGGTGACACGGTGTCAGCCGAAAATGTCCGTGCGCTCGCGACCGGCGCGGCGCTGGCGGTGGCTCTTGATGCCTCCCCGGCGGTCCTCGTCAGCATCTACGATTACGCCCATCGCTTTCGCGACCATGGGGCTCGGCGTCTTGCCTGTTGACGGCGCCGCCGCCGAGCAGGGGTCGCAGCGGCCAAAGTCGTGCGGCCCGCCGCGGCGGACTGGCGCGTCGCGGGCTCCGTCGGCCGCCCGTCTTCCCAACGTCTGAGCCCCGCCTGTCCACGGCACCCGGCCCGCTGACATTCGTGGCGGGCGCGGGCTGAACACGGCGCCGTCATGCGCGCCGCTCCTGTTCTCAGCGCAAGCCCAATGGAGCGCCGCCGGCAGGCAACCCGACCCCTCCGGCTCTTCCCCATCTAGGCGCGATGAGACTTTGCCCGGGAACCGGACCCCCGGTGCCCCTTGTGCTTCCCCGGGTGCTCAACCCGGTGTGTCAAGATGCTTAACGGGGCGTTAACCCTCCCTGTGGATGCTTC
>Ga0075433_10002805_pt1 | contig 13352 bp, 12 predicted proteins | sample RhiMethybrSRZTD2_FD_75299 | JGI IMG/M metagenome (GOLD analysis project Ga0075433, IMG submission 75299) | Populus rhizosphere microbial communities from Tennessee, USA - Rhizosphere MetaG P. TD hybrid SRZTD2 | ecosystem: Host-associated > Plants > Roots > Rhizosphere > Soil | place: USA... | reverse complement strand
CGAACGTGCCGTCGCATACTTTCGCCAGGCTACGACCAAGGACCCGGCCTATGCCCGCGCGCACGCGGCGCTTGCTCATTCGTACGCCTTGCTCGCCGGTTACAGTGCGCGCCCGGCGGATCAGTTCGTGGTTGCCGCGCGTGCGTCGGCGCTGGAGGCGGTGGAGCTCGATGAGCGTCTGCCGGAAGCGCACACCGCGGTCGCGTTGATCGTCCAGAACCACGATTGGGACTGGCGAACCGCGGAGCGGGAGTTCCTGCAAGCCATCGAGCTGAATCCGAACTACGCCACGGCCCATCACTGGTACGCCGAGCACTTGATGTGGCGTGGACGCTTCGATGAAGCGCTGCGCGAGAGTGAGCGCGCGCGAAAGCTCGATCCCCTTTCCTTGATCATCGCGACTGATCATGGCGCGATTCTACTCAACTCACGGCAGTATGACCGTGCGATCGAGCAGCTTCGCTCCGTCATGGAATTGGACCCTGACTTTCCGCGGGCCCACATCATCCAGGCTGCCTACGTGGAAAAGGGCATGTTCGCGGCGGCGCTCGCCGATTTCGAAGCGGTGCGCCCAACGCCGACAGCTCATTGGTATTGGGCCGGGATCGCCTACATCTATGGCCGCTCCGGCCAAACGGCACGGGCGCGTCACGCGATTCAGGAGTTGCTTCAAATACGTGAGCGGGGCGGCGTCCAAGCCTCGATCATCGCCGGGGCCTTTGCTGCCGTGGGAGATAACGAAGAGGCCCTGGCGTGGTTGGAAAGAGCCTATGCGGAGCACGACAACGGACTCACGGGGCTGAAGGTGAATCCCAGTTGGGACCCTCTGCGCAACGATCCGCGTTTCCAAAGTTTGCTGCGTCGCGTGGGACTGACGCCCTGAGGTCTGCCATGAGATGCGCCGCGCACGTCGTGACGACGTGCGCGGCGCATCTGGATTCAGGGGATGGCGGCGCTCACCGGGTTGGAGTAAGAAACCCTGACCCCGTCCTTCAACGTCACCACGTAGAAAGAGGCTCTCGTGGGAGGAATGCAGCTGTCGTCGGGGATCGGCGTCGTGCGGTAGCTCGTCGAATTGGCAGGGAGCGTGACGAGGAGCGCCTCGTACTCAAACGTCCCCGCGTCTTTCGCCCCCTCTGTCGAGTAGCAGTATATGGTCCCCCGATAGTAGTACACCCACACCTCGTATCCATCCTCGGCTGCCGAGACGTCGTTCCAGCGGAGCTCGAGGGTCTGGGCGTCCAACCACGCTGGCAGTCAGAGTCAGCGACGCCGGAGGCGTGGTTGCGCATGCTGTGGGTGACGGTGGCGCATCCTCGAGCTCGTTTGAGGCGACCACGCGGTAGCAGACCTGCTGCTCGCCGGGGAGCGGTTCGTCATAGAACCAGTCATACCCGGAAACAGTCGCGACCCGCGTCCACGATGTTGCACCGTCCATCGAGCGAAAGATGCCGAACAGGTGGCGCGGCTGGTCCATCCCCAATGGACCGCTATACCGCCGGCGTAGGAGGATAGCTCTATGCTCGGTACCGCCGCGGGGGTCCGTTCAGCGTCGTCGCACACACGGTGTACGAGAACGGCGAAAAATACCGTGTCGTTTCCGGCCACCCGGAACGCGCGGACTCGGTAGCAGTACGCTGTATTGGACTCAAGTCCCGCGCGCGTGTAGGCGGTCGTGTTGGCCGCCGTCGTCGCCAGCGGAACCGAGGACGCCATGAACACGTGGACCTCGAATCCCGCGCCGGTCCCTCACGATCAGAGACGCCGAACGCAAAGCGTCGACCGTTGGGTCGGAGTATGACAACGAGCCGGCGGGCGAGCAGGCCCGCCAGGATCAGCGGCACGGCGATGACTATCCGCTATCCACTACGCGCCGGGTCGGAATACCGGGCGCGGAGATGTTCATCGCCGTCAGCCCCCTGAGTCAGCGATCGCGTTAGGCCTCGTGAGGCTACGCCCGCACCAGTTTCTTGTACGCCACCCGGTGCGGCTGGTCGGCATCCGGGCCCTTCCGCTTCTTCAGGTCTTCGATGTAGGACTGGTAGTTCCCCTCGTGCCAGACCACCTCGCTGTTCCCCTCGAACGCGAGGATGTGCGTCGCGATGCGGTCGAGGAACCACCGGTCGTGGGAGATGACGACCGCGCAGCCGGCAAAGTCGAGCAGCGCCTCCTCGAGCGCGCGCAGCGTATCGACATCGAGGTCATTCGTCGGCTCGTCGAGGAGCAGCAGGTTGCCGCCGCTCATGATCGTCTTCGCGAGATGCAGCCGGTTCCGCTCCCCGCCCGAGAGCGTGCCGACCTTCTTCTGCTGATCGGTGCCCTTGAAGTTGAAGCTCGAGAGGTACGCTCGGCTGTTGATCTCCTTCTTGCCGACCATGATCTGTTCCTGGCCGCCGGAGATCTCCTCCCACGCCGTCTTGTTCCCATCGAGGGTGCGGCTCTGATCCACGTACGCGAGTTGCACCGTCTCGCCGACCTTGAGCGTGCCCTCGTCGGTCGTCTCGTTCCCGATGATCATCCGGAACAGCGTCGTCTTCCCTGCCCCGTTAGGCCCGATCACGCCGACGAGACCGCCGCGTGGCAGCGAAAACGTCAAGCCGTCGAACAGCAGCTTGTCGCCATACGCCTTCTTCAGGTTATCGGCGATCACGACGTCGTTGCCCAACCGCGGTGCCGGCGGGATCACGATCTCGTTCTGCGCGATCTTCTCGAACTGGCTCTCGCTCGCCAGCTGCTCGTACTGCTGGATGCGCGCCTTGCTCTTCGCCTGACGAGCGCGCGGCGCCATGCGCACCCACTCGAGCTCGCGCGACAGGGTCCGCTGCCGTGCCGACGCCTGCTTCTCCTCCTGCGCGAGCCGCTGCCGCTTCTGCTCCAGCCACCCGGAATAGTTGCTCTCGTATGGCACGCCGCGGCCGCGATCGAGCTCGAGGATCCACTTCGCCACGTTGTCGAGGAAATACCGGTCGTGCGTGATGGCCACGACCGTACCCGGAAAAGCCTCGAGATGATGCTCGAGCCACGCGACGCTCTCGGCATCGAGATGGTTCGTGGGCTCGTCGAGCAGCAGCATGTCGGGCTCCGACAGGAGCACCCTGCATAACGCGACGCGACGACGCTCCCCGCCCGACAGGTTCGTCACCTCGGCGTCAGCCGGCGGCAGGCGCAGCGCGTCCATGGCGACCTCGATCTTGTTGTCGAGGTTCCAGAGGTCGTGCGCGTCGATCTGCTCCTGCACCTTCGCCTGGCGGTCGAGCAGCTTCTCCATGGCGTCGTTGTCCATCGGCTCCGCGAACGCCATCGAGATCTCCTCGAACTCCTTGAGCAGGCCACGCTGCGCAGCCACGGCCTCCTCGACGTTGCCCTGCACCGTCTTCGCGGGGTCGAGCTGAGGCTCCTGTGGCAGGAAGCCAATGCGCGTTCCGGCGTGCGGCCAGGCTTCGCCCTGAAACTCCTGGTCGATGCCGGCCATGATCCGGAGCAGCGACGATTTCCCGGCGCCGTTAGGGCCGAGGACGCCGATCTTGGCGCCGGGGTAGAACGAAAGCCAGATGTCTTCGAGGATGACGCGCGAAGGTGGAACCACCTTGCGCAGCCCTTTCATGACGTAGATGAACTGCGGCGCCATTCGTCGGGAATCGGAATAGGGAATCGGGAATCGGAACAGCCGTGAAATGTAAGGCGCCCGAACCGCCGGTGCCGAGTCGCCTCTTCCCGTCTCCCGGCTCCCATCTCCCGGCTCCCGATTTCTACCGTTTCCCGGCTTTCTTGACGCGCCCCTTGTCGTCGAGCGTCTCCAGGCCGCCCCGGATTTTCCGCACGTAGCCTAACGTCTCCCGATACCGCCAGCGCGGCACCGCGGGGGCCACCGCCTCGACGTTCTGCCACGAACGCCGGTCCAGTGAGCGCTGCACGCACGCGCGCTGCGCGTTCATGATCGTGCCTTCGCCCGCGTTGTAGCTCGCGAACATGAACTCTCGGCGATCGACGTCGATGGAGTCGCGCTCCCAGCGACGCCAGAGCGATCGGTCGTGCATGATGCCGGCGGCGATGTTCCACTCCGGGTCATCGATCGACCCGAACCCCGACGCGTGCGACTGGATGTCCTTGTACGTCGACGGCATGAGCTGCATGAGCCCCCGAGCGCCGACCCAGCTCTTCGCGTTAGGGTTCATCTCGCTCTCGGCCATCGCTTGCGCCTTGAATACACGCCAGTCGTAGCCGACGCCGAAGTACCGCTTGCTGTATTTGCGAAAGGTCTGGTCGTACCGGTCGGCGTCGCGTTGTCCCTGAGCGTCGGCGATGCGGACGGCGCCGATCGCGAGGAGCATCCCGACTCCCACGGATGCGCGACAGGTCAATTCAGCGCTCCGCCGATGATGATCGCGATGGCGAGGAACAGCGCAGCGATGAAGATTGCGACAGCGACGTTGCCGTTCTTCAGCTCGGCCTGAAAATCGACGGACGGTGTGAGGATGTCGATCAGCCGATACGCGCCGAACATGAGCACGACGCCCAGTCCAGCATAGAGGAAGTTCAACCCGACAACGCGCCATTCCATCGGAGAGCTCCGTGCGAGTGGAGACTGCTAGTGATGATCGGCCCAGACTTCGGGCTCGTACAGGTTCGCGTGCACCATCCAGTTGAAGACGACGGGGAGGAATTTTCCGTTCACCTTGTCGCACGCGTCGCTGGTCGCGATCGCGCTCGTCGGACCGAAGACCGGCCTGCCGTTGCTGACCTCTTTCCAGCGAGCAGTCTGGGTCAGCCTCGGGACGCACATGTTCGTGTGCAGGTGCCACTGCGCGATGCCGAGTGGCACACGGGCATTGAGCTCCTCCGGCGTTGCATCCTTCGGCGCCGTGTACATCGCTCCGACCAGTCGCAGCGATCCGTCAGGATTGCTCTTGTAAAGCAGTGACGACGGCTGCGTCGGATCGAACTTGAATCGCTCTCGAATCGCGAGCCGAAGATTCGTGAAGTGGTAGACCGGCTGGTTCTTGATCCCGGGAGCGAACATGCGGTAACCTTCGCGCTCCGCCACCCGAACGTCGTTGTATTTCGTGAGCGCGGTCCGCGCCCGATCTACGATCTGCGCGGCGCGGGCCGAATCCGCTGGCGAGGCAACGCGAATGGGCGACATCCGCATGTGCGGATTCGCGCCCATTGCTCCGCTCATTGCGTCGTGAACGGCATGCGACGGGTCAGCCGCAGCCTCGGTGTCGTGCTTCGTGTGCGATCCGGTATGGGCAGCCGGAGCGGCGTCGTGACGGTGAGCGGTGCCGGCGGTCTGCGCCGAGGCGCGTATGGTCACCGACAAAAGGGTGAGTAAGACCGTGGCGCCTCGAGCGAGTGCGAAGGCCAACTTGCCAGCCATGGGATACTCCAGAAAGGTGCGTGGAATCCCTACCCCCACAGCAGCGGCGGGGTTTCGGACAACCTGCCGGGGACGGGCGGCGGGGGACGGGCGACGGGCGAACGACGACGGAGAAAAATCGAAACCCTCGGGAAAGCTCTTTGCCATCAAGACGCTTCCCGAGGGTTCTTCGTCTCCCGTCTCCCGTCCCCGTCGTCCGTCCCCGTCGTCCGTCCCCCGTTCTTTCTGCAGCACCGTCACCGGGTCGATCTGCGCGCGAATCTCACCGTTCGGATTGGCGACGGTGTGTACGTTCACGTAGGTCCGCCCACCCCGCATGAGCGCGAGCAGCGAATCCAACGAAACGCCCGACAACTGGATTTTCGACTTGTCGAAGGTCCCGCTGGCGAGAGAGCCCGTGAGCGCGCCGGTCGGAGTAGACGACGTGAACAGCGTCACAGCGATCGGGCCCGCCGAATCCGCGACCGCGGTGTGTATGTGCGCCATCGTTGCACCCGTGATCCCCGTAACATTCAGGTTGAATCGAATCGTCGAGTCGCTCAGCAGCTCGAACGTCGCCGACCCTGTGGCCGTAGTTACCACCGGAGTCGGACGCTCCTTGGCACCGGTCAAGGCGGCAGCGGAGAACAGATCGAGCGGTGGCTGCTCGCCCTTCTTGGAGAGCTGACCGCGAACGAGTCCCGGCAGGTATCCGATTGCGTGAATGTCGACATAGGCGGCGCCGGCTGTCATCAGCGCCGCGAGTGAGTCCAGGCCGAAACCCAACGCGCCCTCTGGAATCAATCCCGTTACGAGCGTCTGTGATGTCAGGACGCTGTCGGTGGGATTCGTGTACAGCGTGACGAGGATCGGCCCGCCGCCGATGGCTGCGCCGCCGAGGTGGATGTGTGCCGAGATCGCCGATGTAAGATTGGTCGCAACGATGGCATACGTCAGCTGGCGACCCACCTCACCAACATTCGGTTGGCGGATGGTAACCGTGGCGATCGCAGTAGTCGTCGTAGCCACCGGAATCGGGCGGACCTTCAGCCCCGTCATTGCTGCCGTAAACACCTGTCGACTAGGGCTGTCACCCAAGCCGAAGGTGTTGTCTTCGTTGCAGGCAACGAGCGCGGGGAAAAGGAACGCGCTGAGTGCCGCGAAGCGTGCGAGACCCATCAGTTGCTCCGGAATCGTTTTTGTATTGCTGGTATTACCCGTGGGACAGAACCCCCGCAAGAATCGGGGCGGACTGAAGTGTGCGACGTTGCCCGAGCTGCCGTTCGTTCCGGACGGCGTTGCCGATCGATACCTTTAAGCGCTCAATGGACTTCTCCAACATCGCGAGCACGCTCTCGGGCCGGCCTCTCGTGGCAGTGCCCCTTTTGTTCGTTGCGGGGGTGCTCACGAGTCTCACCCCGTGTATTTACCCGATGATCCCGATCACCGCGGCGATCGTCGGCGGTCAGACCACTGGTGCAGTCAAGACCGACCGCTGGCGTCCGCTGCTTCTGTCGCTGACGTACGTCGTCGGGCTCGCATCGGTCTATTCGGCCCTGGGACTTTTCGCGGGGCTCACGGGTACCCTGTTTGGTACGATAAGCACCAACCCATGGCTGTACTTCGCCATGGCGAATTTCCTCGTGATCGCGGCACTGGCAATGCTGGACGTCATGCCGGTACGAATCCCTTCGTCGCTGGTCGCGCGAGCGTCCACGGCCGGAACGGGAGGGCGATTCTCAGGGGCATTCGTCATGGGCGCGATGTCGGGTCTCGTCGCCGCACCGTGTTCGGCGCCCGTCATGGCGGCGGTGCTGACGTGGGTGACCACGACCAGGAGCGCATGGCTTGGTTTTGCGTATCTGTTCGCCTTCTCGCTCGGAATGTGCGCTCTGTTGGTCGCCGTGGGCGTTTCGAGTGGCACGCTCAGTCGCCTGCCACGTGCCGGGATTTGGATGGTCCGCCTCAAACGGGTGTTCGCGTTCGTGATGCTCGCCGTCGCGGAATACTACCTGATCAAGATGGGTCAACTGATCATATGAAAAGCCATCAGCCATTGCTTCGCAGCCATCAGCCATCAGCCATCAGCCATCAGCTCAAGCGGCGTGCGCGGCTGGTGGTCGCGGCGTTTGTTGTGATGGCGGTCGCCCCGGTCCTTTCTGTTCCCGGTTCCCCGTTCCCGGTTCCCGCTTTGCAAGCGCAGGAAACCGGACTGCCCGTCGGTGCGAAGGCGCCCGGGTCCACCATTGTCGAGACGCTCGACGGAAAGTCATTCGACATCGGGCAATACGTCGGCAAGACGCCGATGCTCATCGAGTTCTGGGCGACCTGGTGTCCGCTGTGCAGGCAGCTCGAGCCCACGATGATCGACGTGGCCAAGCGGTACGGAAGCAAGGTCAAGTTCATCGGGGTCGCCGTGTCCGTAAATCAGACGCCGGAGCGAGTGAAGCTCTACGCCGAGAAGCACGGGCTGCCGATGGAGGTGTACTACGACCGCAAAGGCGCCGCCGCGGACGGGTATGATGCCGCCGCGACGTCCTACGTCGTGATCGTCGACAAGACCGGAACAGTGGTGTATACCGGCCTGGGCGGAACGCAGAACATCGAGGCCGCAGTCAAGAAGGCGTTAGGCAGTCCGGGCACGCCAGGAGCCTGAGGCGTTCGGCTCCACGAGGCAGCGCTCAGATGGGTTTCGCCGCGCTGCCGTCTCGTTTCGTAAACAACAGCGTCTGGCGCCGCGTGCCGACGTTGGACTGCACGATGTTGACCTGATCATCCCATCGGTCGAACAGCACGCGCATCGTCAGGCGCGCGCCCGAACGCACGGCCGGCGCTCGAAGCGTGACCCAGACGAGGTCGTCCGTCCTTCGCATGCCCGTGATGAGCAGCGGCACACGACGGCCAGCGACATCCGTTAGCAGCACGGTCTCCCCGAGGTACCGAGCGACTGCGGAGTCGGGCGGCATCGGGACCGGCGTCCCGGCAGCCAGCGTACGACGCGTGACCGCTGCCGAGAAGTCGTCGAGAAACACCCGCACCACGATCTGTATGCTGCCGTCCGGCAGCGTCGTGAGCTCCGTGAGCGTCGTGTGAAGCGGATGTGCGCTCGCGCGACGTGCGACCGCGCCCAGGCCCAACACGATCAGGGCAGCCCACACCGCGCAGCGCCTAACGGCTACCACGGGTACCGCTCCAGCATCCAGCGTGCCGCCACCGACATCACCACGAGCGACACCGCGAGCGTCCTCAAGCGCAGTGGTCGGTCGAGCTCCCGGCGCCGCGATGCGGCCACGACGCAAGCGATCGCGCGATCGATCGCGGCAAACGTGACGAACGCCAGAGCGATCACGATGAGCTGGCCCGCCTCGAGGCCGAGGTTGAACCCGAGCAGCGGCACTGCGATCCGGTCCACGAACAGGCTGCGCAGGTAATTCGCGAAGCCAGCGCCGTGCACGAGTCCGAAGACGCCCGCGAACACCGGGCGATATCGCCTACCCCAGAGCGCGGCGGACCGATCTCGAACGATGAGATTCTCGAGCGCCGTCGCGACGATCGTCACCGGGATCAGAAACTCGATGACGCGTGACGGCATAACGAGCGCGCCCGTGACGGCGAGCGCCAGCGTCACCGAGTGTCCGACGGTGAACGCCGTGACGACCCACACGCACTCGCGCCAGTCCTTGAAGCGGTAGATTGCCGCAAGCGCCAGAAGAAACAGAATGTGGTCGGCACCGCGCGGGTCCGTGATGTGGCGGAATCCCAGCGTGCCGAAGGCGAGGAACTCAGACACCGGGGGTTCCTCGTGAACCGACCGCGTACGCGCGCGCGTGGGCGCGCTCGCCGAGGGCGTCGAGCGTACGGCGCGCCACAGCGGCCTGGGTTGGACTGAACGAAGGATTGAGCTCGAGCGCCCGAGCGAGAAGCGATCGGCCAGCGGTCGAATCTCCAGCGGCGGTCGCGATCATCCCGGCGTGATAGAAGAGCGTCGCGTCCTCAGTGCCCTGCGACAGCGCCGTGGTCGCTGCTCTTCGCGCATCGTCGATCCGGCCGGACTTGTACGACGCCCAGGCGAGCAGATCGTAGCCATAGACGTCGCGACGGCTCGCGATGTCGGTACGCGCTTCGCGGAGCACGCGCGCGACGTCGCGGTCGTGATCGAGCAGGAAGAGACCCCACGCCCTGTGGATGGCCCCCGGCTGACTGAGTGCCGCCAGAGCCATCGCGTCCGCGAAGGATCGTGCCTGCGCCGTGTCGCCGAGCGCCGCGTAGGCGTCGCTCATCGTGCCTAACGTCGCCGGATCGAGCTGCACCGCGATCGCCCGCGCTCCGTAGTCGAGCGCTGCCCTCCAGTCGCTTCGGGCCGCCGCAAGGCGCGTGAGACCACCGAGCGCGCGGTAGTCGGTCGGGAGCGCCGCGAGCGCGCGATGGAACGACGAGTCGGCCGCGGCCTGGTGCCCGACGCGGAGATAGAGCTCGCCCAGCCGGTAATGAAACCACGCGAGCTGCTCGCGCGGGACATCGCTCGATCGGGCCATGCGAGCCGTTGACTGGCGGAGGATCGCCTGCGCCTTTTGGAGTCGGCCGGTGACCTCGTACCATCGCGCGAGCCGCGCCGCGACGGACGGCTTGTCGGCGTCGGCAGACACGACGCTGAAGTGCGTCGCAGCACTCTCGTAATCACCGACCTCGAGCTCGACTTCCGCCAGCAACGCCGCATGACTCGCGTCCGACGTGTCCGACGCGTGGAGCGTGCGCGCCGCGCGAAGCGCCGCGGTGAACTCGTGCTTCGCGAGCAACGCCGACGTGAGGAGCACGTAGGTTTCGCCGTTGTGCGACTCGCGGAGATCCAACGAGCGTCGAGCGAGCTCCGCCGCGCGCTCGTAGTCCGGATAACTGCCGGTCTCACGCGCGCGTTGGAGGTAGAGTCCAGCGAGCCTGGAGCGGTCGGCCGCGCTGAACGGGTCTTCAGCGATGCGGCGCTCGTAGAACTCGATGTCGAGCGCCCGGATCTCCGACTCGGTCTTAGGCGGGGGCGTCGGCGCGGCCGTTACTCGATGCGGCCGACCGAGGGCGAGCCCTGCTGCGACGATCGCCGCCCCGCCGATCGCGACCCATACTCCCCGTCCCATCGCATTTCCTCCTGGTCGCGGCACTTCGTTTTGACGTTCCCTTTGCCAGGTACGTCGGTGGTGCGCGATCGGATTTCCGCTTCGAGGAAGGAAGAGTCTTGAACCGCGAACGGTGAGTACGCGGACGGCGCTTCGCGCCGGGCGCTGGGTACGCTGTACTGCGAACCCCAGCGGCTTCCGCGGCGGCGCGAAGCGCCGTCTGGGTACTCAGCGGTCGTCGTTCGCGCCGTTTTGGGATTTCAAACGGCTCGGACCCCTTTGATCGACGCCGATCGGCGCTCGTCGACGACCGTGGCGGCCACGGCTCGCAGATTTTCCACCAGCGCGCGAATGTGGGCCTCGGTCGAACGCGGATTCATCATCGTCACGCGAAGGACGCGTCGTCCATCGAGCAGCGTAGCGGTGATCCAACCCGCACCAGACTTGTTGTACCGTTCCCGGATCTCACGGTTGATCGCGTCCAGCGCCTCGTTGTCCGCGAGAGAGTCGCCCACGTACCGGAAGCACAGAATGTTCGAATCCGGCGCGTGAAGCACCTCGAACTCCGGATGCCGCGCGAGCTCATCGCGCACGCGCACCGCCAGGTCGCACAGGTGGTCGTGTAGCGCGGCGATGCCACGACGCCCCAGGCGCTGAAGCACCACCCAGAGCTTGAGCACGTCGGCGCGGCGCGAGCACTGGAAGCTCCGCACACCCTGATCGCGAATCCGCGTCGCCTCCTCGTCACCGTGAAAGAGATAAGGCGCCCGCTGCGCGAACGCTGTCTGCAGCTCTCGCTCGGATCGAACCAGCAGCATCCCCGCGGGCAGCGGAAGCAGCATCATCTTGTGCGGATCCCACGCAATCGACCGCGCCCGCTCGATGCCTCGAAGCCGATCGCGATGGCGCTCCGACAGCACAGCGGTGGCGCCGTGCGCGCCGTCGACGTGCAGCCAGATGTCCTCGCTCTCGCACAACGCGCCGATGCTCGAGAGATCATCGAACGAGCCTGTAGCCGTATGTCCCGCCGTGGCAACGACCGCCATGATCGGGATCGCGCGCTCGCGAAGCCGGCGGACCTCCCGTTCGAGCGCGCCTACGTCAATCCGGTAGTTCGCCGACGGGATCGCGATGGCACTGCGCATCCCCAGTCCGAGCTCGGCGACCGCGCGCGTGACGGCGTAGTGCGTGTGCTCGCCACACAGCACGACCGGTCGCGGCTCGCTGACTCCATGGATCCAGGAATCCGGAAGCGCCGCCGCGCGGGCGGCGAGAAGCCCCGTGAACGTCGCCTCGGTGCCTCCCGACGTGAGCGTTCCGCCGCTTCCCGCCGGAAAGCCGACCGCGTCGCACATCCAGCGGATGACGCGATGCTCGAGCGAAGTGAGCGTCGGCGACATCTCCTCCACAGCCAGCGATTGGTTGAGGGCGGAGATCACGACGTCGGTCCAAATGGCGGTCGGAAGCGGGAACGACACCTGGTGGCCCATGTACATCGGGTGGGCGAGCCGATTCGCGTCTCGGAGGATCTCCCGGTCGATGCGCGCGACGATCGTCGCGAGGTCGGTGCCGTCTTCAGGCATGGGCTCGTCGAACCGCGCGGCTATCTCGTTAGGTGGCCGGCCGGACGACACCGGCCCTTCGCCGCGACGTGTCGTCTCGAAGTAGGTCGTCGCCAGCGCGATCACCTGCGCCCCCGCGTCCGGGGTCGCGTCGTCTTCGAGGGTGGCAATGACCCGTGCAACATCTTCCATCATGGCCTGTGTCGAGAGAGTGTTGCCGTGAGCGGGAGGGAGAAGAGGTGGTGCGCGGGCTGTGGGTCGTTGCTGAGCGAGCACTCGATCTCGGTGATTCGGACGGGCTCGTCGATGCGAAACGACAGGAGCGCTCGCCGCTCGGCGGCGTCGAGCTCACGGTAGAAGCTCAGCGTGATGTGCGGCGTGAACGCGAAGCGAGGGCGCGCGTATGTGACGCCGCTCTGCTTGATCCGCTCGTGCAGCTCGCGAAGCGGTCCGTGCGGGTTCAGCGGGAGGACGATGATGTCGGTCTGCATGAACCTAACGGGACGGTCCAGGGGAAGCGTGAGCGGTGGCGTCGAGCTCGCGATCGGCTCGAGCATGACGCGAAGGTCCGAGATCGGTGTTGCGGGAGCGATCGGCCCGGCGCCGGACGAGCCGATGATCGTGATGTGCGGCGGCATGAGTCGCGCGAGCTTCGGATCGAAGCGAGTCTGAATCTCTCCTACCAGGGCGGCGAGCGACGGCTGGAGCGGCGCGACGACGTAGATACCCGTCCCCGGCCGCCATCGACGAGGCGGTTTTGCCGGGGGCCCACCCGGCTTTCCCTTCACCGTATGCTCGGTGCCATGGCCCGATAATATCGACAACGGGACCGCTCGACCGCCATTGTCTTTGCACGCGATGGTCGGCGGCGGCATCATTACCGAAGTGACTACGACCCTCGATGCGTCGGCCGCCGTGCGCCGCGCGAATGAGTTCTCGACCGTCTCGCTCGGCCACCTTCCGTCGCCGCTCGAGGAGGCCCACCGGCTGCGCGCCGCGCTCGGCACCGGCGCACGGATCCTCGTGAAACGGGACGATGCAATTCCGTTCGGTTTCGGCGGCAACAAGGTTCGAAAGCTCTCGGTCGTTGTAGCGCAGGCGGTCGCCGAAGGCGCCGACACCTTGATCACGGTTGGTGGAGTCCAGTCGAACCATGCGCGCGCCACAGCAGCAACGGCAGCGAAGCTCGGACTGCGCTGTCACCTGATCGCCAACGGGAACCGTCCCGACAAGCTGACGGCGAACGCGCTGCTCGACGCGCTGCTTGGCGCCGAGGTGGAATACGTCGCGGCCCGCACGGAACGTGTGCCGGCGATGCGGCGCGCG
>Ga0075433_10002799_pt1 | contig 13361 bp, 14 predicted proteins | sample RhiMethybrSRZTD2_FD_75299 | JGI IMG/M metagenome (GOLD analysis project Ga0075433, IMG submission 75299) | Populus rhizosphere microbial communities from Tennessee, USA - Rhizosphere MetaG P. TD hybrid SRZTD2 | ecosystem: Host-associated > Plants > Roots > Rhizosphere > Soil | place: USA... | reverse complement strand
CCTGCGTTCGTCCCGAGGAGATCGTTGGGGCGCCCGGCGCGCGGGTTCTCTACTCAACCTCCTCGGGGCGAGCTGTTTCCAAGGTCCCCTCGCCGTCCCCATACCCCCCGGTTGACGGTGACAGTCCGGGTGCCACCGCCGGAGGCCGCCGGGCCCCGAAGCGGCGGGACGACGGAAGCGTCGCGCAATGATCTCCCGGTGCGCCGCTGGATCTCGGTCCTCGACTGGCTTCCGCACTACCGCCGCGCCGATCTCCCCGGCGAGACGTACTCGGGGACCGGGATCGTCCGCGTGGAGGCCGCCCTCTCCTTCACGAACGCCGAGCCGCTCGCGCACCTCGACGCCAGGCGATGACCACGCCGCCCAGCGGTCAGAACGACTCCGTGAAGCAGCGTTCCGCGAGCGGGCCGAGCGCGTAGTCGCGATACAAGCCCGCGAACATGTGCCGCGTCTTCTCGCTCCACGCCATTGCGTCGGGCGCGGCGGCGCGCCGGACCATCTGCGTGTAGCCACCTTCGTAGACGCGGTACTCGCCCCAACCACCCGGGTAGTCCTTCGTGCACGCCACCTCGACGAACGGCACGGCGCGGGCGGTGGAGAAGCGCCGGACCCGATTGCGGTGCGTGTGACCGGCGAAGTAGCCCACGATGTTGTCGCGCCGGGCGACGACCCCCGCCAGCGCCTCGCTGTCGTCGGGGTTGATGCCGAAGTACGTGCCCGAGCGGTGGTCGGCGCCGAGGTTCCACAGGTGGTGGTGGCCGAACACGAGCACGGGCCCGCTGGTCGAGCCGGCCAGCTCGTCGAGCCACGCGGCCTGGTCCGCACTGAGCTCGCCGCGATCGGTGCCGGGGATGACGGTGTCGACGACCGCGAGCGTCACGCCGTCGACCTGCACGTCGTAGGGCGCGTAGCCGGCCGCGAACTGCGGATCGGTCTTCACGTCGTGGTTGCCGCGCACCCACTGCATGCGCTCGCCGAGCGCGCCGTAGGCGTCGAGGAAGGACTCGAACTCGCCTTCGGTGCCGGCGTCGGTGAGGTCGCCCTTGACGACGACCACGTCGGGGTCGAGGCGGCGCATCTCGTCGATCACGGCGCCGTTCATCACCTCGGGGTACGGAGGATCTCCCGGCTCGGCACGCAGGATCGGGCCCAGCTCCTCCTCGCCCAGATCGCCGATGCGGCCGCACTCGACCTCGCCGAAGTGCACGTCGTTGGCGGTCGCGATCGTCGCAAGGAGGCGGCCGGCGGGACGCTCGAGCGTCGTGAGCGACGCCGGGAGCCACTCGCTGCGTTCGGCGCCGTCGACGCCGAGCTCGTACTCGGTGCCCGCTTCGAGGCCCGCCACTCGCGCGGTGTGGTACGGGCCGCGGGTGGTGACCTCGGCGTCGCCGACGCGCGTCGTGACCGCCTCGTCGCCGTCGGTGCGGAACGTGACGACAGCTTCGTCGGGCCCGACAGTCATGAGCTCGGCGTCGTGCACGATGGTCATCGCGCGGCTCGCGTCATGCCCGGGCGCGGCGGTCGATCCTGCCCGACAGGCGCCACGGCCCCCGGAGCAGACCGGCGCGGCGGGACGTCAGCCGTGCCGCGCGCACCCATGCGTCGAGGTGCTCGGGATCCCCGCCGGTGACCGATGCCGCCGCCCGCGCCGCCGCGTGCGCGCGCTCGTGCCGTACGACCTCGATGGCGGCGGTGATCGCCGCCGTCTCCTCGGGGGAGGCGTCGGGCGAGATGACGCGGAGGACCGGCCGGTCGGGCATGCGCAGTGACTACAGCGGCACGTTGCCGTGCTTGCGCTGCGGAAGCTTCTCCTTCTTCGTACGCAGCATCTCGAGCGAGCGCACGAGCACCCGGCGGGTCTCACGGGGGTCGATCACGTCGTCGACGTACCCACGCTCCGCCGCGATGTAGGGATTGGCGAACCGCTCGGTGTACTCCTCGATGAGCTCGGCCCGACGGGCGTCCGGGTCCGAAGCCGACTCGATCTCCTTGCGGAAGATGATGCCGACCGCACCTTGTGGCCCCATGACCGCGATCTCGGCCGACGGCCACGCGAACGCGAGGTCTGCCCCGATCGACTTGGAGTTCATAACGACGTACGCCCCGCCGTACCCCTTGCGCGTGATGATCTGCACGCGCGGAACCGTCGACTCGCAGTAGGCGTACAGCAGCTTGGCGCCGTGCCGGATGATCCCGCCGTACTCCTGGTCGGTCCCGGGAAGGAACCCGGGCACGTCGACGAACGTGACGAGCGGGATGTTGAACGCGTCGCACGTCCGCACGAACCGGGCCGCCTTCTCCGAAGCCTCGATGTCGAGCGTGCCCGCCACCACCTGGGGCTGGTTCCCGACGATCCCGACCACGTGCCCGTCGATGCGGGCGAACCCGCACACGATGTTCATCGCCCACAAAGCGTGGACCTCGAAGAAGTCTCCGTCGTCGACGATCTCGGCGATGATCGCCTTCATGTCGTAGGGCTTGTTCGCGGCGTCCGGGATCAGCTCGACGATGCCGTCGCAGGGCCGGTCGGCATCGTCCTCGGGCTCGAAGTACGGCGGATCCTCGAGGTTGTTGGCGGGCAGGAACGACAGCAGATAGCGCACCTGCTCGAGGCAGGCGGACTCGTCATCGGCGACGAACGTGGCGACGCCCGACTTCGTCGCGTGTGTCATCGCGCCGCCGAGCTCCTCCTGGGTCACGTCCTCGCCGGTCACCGTCTTCACGACGTCGGGTCCCGTGATGAACATGTTCGAGATGCCCTTCACCATGAAGATGAAGTCCGTCATCGCCGGCGAGTAGACCGCGCCCCCCGCGCACGGTCCGAGGACCACGCTGATCTGGGGGATGACGCCGGATGCCCGGACGTTGCGGAAGAAGATGCCGCCGTAGCCCACCAGGGACACGACGCCCTCCTGGATGCGCGCGCCGCCGCCGTCGTTGAGGCCGACCAGCGGCGCACCCACGGACTCGGCGAGGTCCATGACCTTCTGGATCTTCTCGGCGTACACCTCGCCCAGGGCGCCGCCGAACAGGGTGAAGTCCTGCGCGAAGACGAAGATCTTGCGGCCGCCGACCGTTCCCCACCCCGTGACGACCCCGTCGGTGAGCGCGCGGTTCTCCTCGATGCCGAACCCGTGCGCACGGTGACGAGCGAGCATGTCGAGCTCGACGAACGAACCGGGATCGAGCAGCAGCTCGAGCCGCTCGCGTGGGAGCAGCTTGCCGCGCTCGTGCTGGCGCTCGACCGCCTTGGGGCTGCCGGCGTGCAAGGCCTGCTCGCGCAGCTTGTCGAGCTGCTCGAGGCGCTCTTCGATCGGGTGGGCGACCGGCGGGACCTGCGCGCTCGCGCCGCCTTCGCCGTGGACTTCGGGATCTTCGACTGCCACAGGCGTCAGCGTAGTTGCGACGCCTCTACGGGGCGCCGGTCTGGTCCGGAGGCTTCGCCTGATCTCCTTCCTCCTCTTCTTCGGAGGTCAGGCTCGACCAGAACCCGGGCGGGATGAGCGCGATCACCGCGCCGACGACCGCGAGCAGGCCGCCGATGACGATCAGGTACGGGCCGATCGAGATGAAGTCGCGGACGCTCTTCCCGAGGTTGTGGTCGTGGACGACGGTGCGCACCTGGTACACGTACAGGAAGCCGGTCACGGTCACGGCGACGCCGAGCACGAGGCCGGCGACCTTCCACCACGGCACGAACGCTGCCCCCACGACGAGCAGCCCGAGTACGAGCACGACGATCCCGAGGCTGAGCCCGCCCCCGGGAACCTTCACCCCGGAATCGATGACGAACTTGGCCGGGATCGTGTACGCGGTCCGGGCGGGGCCGAGCTCGCGCGTCTTCGCGCCCCAGTTCAGCCAGCTCGAGAGGGCGGCGAGCACGCCGCCGATCACGATGAGGGAGCGGCCGACGGTCGCGCTGCGTCTCGTCCCTGCCGGGGCCGTGGGCGTGGAAGACATGGCAACCCCTGTTTGGGTGTGCGCCTCAGGACGCGAGGCTGAACGGCGGGTACCGGTCGGTGACGAGCAGGAACGCGTAGGCGGTGACGCGCAAGCTCCAGCGCATGACGCCCACCACGAAGTCGAACATCCCCTGCGGATACCGCCCCGTGAACAAGATGGCAAACCACGCGATCACGACGACGACGACGACCGCGATGTCGAGGAAGAACAGCACGATGTAGTGCGGGATGGCGAGGAACCACTTCACGAGGGGGAGCCACCGGTTCAGTTCGTCCGGGGCGTCGGGGTACACGACTTCGATGTGGACGGCCTGCTCCTCGTCCACCGACGGGTATTCGTCCCGCAGCAGGAAGAGGTACGACGTGATGCGCGTCTCGAGCCGGAGCAGCAGCACGTTGAAGTCGAACCACCACCGCGGGTACTTGTGCCGCAACACGAGCAACGCAAGGACGGGAAGGAACAGCAACAGCGCCACCCCACCGAGTGGATGGCCGCCGAACCCCGGCCTCCCCAACCCGAACAGCGCCAGCAGCAGCAACAACGGGAGCGCCAGGATCAGTCGGAAACCGGTGGTGACCCGATTGAGCTCCCGATCGGGGTAGTCGACCGAGAACGTCAGCGGATACGGCGCTGCCGCTTGTGCGCTCATTGCTCCCCCTGCATCTGCTCGAACGCGATTCTCACGACGTCTTCTGCACCAACGTGAGGATGCCGCCGACGATCGACGCGATGGCGCCGACGAAGGCGATGTACGCCCCGAACCGCAGGACCGAGAAGAAGCCGCTCTCGAACGAGGGTCCCAGCGCGTCGATGATGTACCTCGTCTGCACCAGGAACAGGACGACGACGAGGAACGCGACGCCGCCCGCGATCACGCTGAGAAGCCCCAGGCGTCGGTTCGTCGCGCTGAGGACGGCGGCGGCGAGACACGCGAACCCGAAGAACGCGATCACGATCCCGAGGCTCAGGCCTCCCGAGTTTGATCGACTGTCGAGCAGGAAGTGCGCCGGGATGTCGTACGCCGTGAACGACTGGGTCACCGAGCTCGTTCCCCTGAACTCGAAGTGAAGCCACGACAGCCAGCTGGCGATGAAGTACAGCAAGCCGCCGACGAGCGCGACGATCGGACCGGCTCCGATCTGGAACCCGGCCGTCGGGCGCGGCACGCCGGGCGGCGCGGCGGCCGCCCCCGGCGCGCCCCACGCCGCTGACGGCGGCCCGGGCTGGGTCGGCGGCGCGGCCTGCGGAGGAGGCGGCACAGGCGATGGGGCCGTTGCAGCCGGCGGCGGCACGGGTGTGGGAGCGGTCGTCGGCGTGGAGGCGGTCGTCGGCGTGGGAGCGGTCGTCGGCGCGGGCGCCGACACGATCAGACGGCGACCGTCCACCCACGCTTCCCACCCGTTCGAGCACCGAACGTGCGCCCAGTCGCCTCGCGACTCGATCAGCATCACGTCGAGACCGGGGTCGAGGTTCGCCGCCGGTGCCGCCGAGCCGTCGGGAGCGGCCCAGGCCGGCAGGCCCTCCGTCGGCACGACGTGGGTCTGGCTGTACTCCGCCATGCGCGTCTCCCGTCTGGGCGGCGGCGCGCAGCGTACCCACGCCGACGCAAAACTGCACCGAAGGATGATGCGAGTTGCGCTCAGGACGGAGCGACGGAGTCGAGCACCTCCTGCCAGTGGCGCAGCACTCCGAGGTGCCCCACGTCGGGCCAGACCTGGGCCCGGCAGGCCGGCAGCGTCGCAGCCAGGGAGCGGAAGTCGGGCTCGCCGCGGGTGTCCTCGGCGCCGTGCCACAGCCGGATCCCGGGCCGAAGGTCGGCGATCCGGAAGCCCCAGGGCATCCAGAGGGCGACGAGGTCGTCGGCCATGCCGCCGGCGCCCGGGCGCAGCGCCTCGGTCACGTCGGCGGCGAGCATCGCCCCCGTCGCGGGCTCGGCGAGGAGGGCGCGGTCGTCCGGGGTGCCCCCGCCGAGGAAGGAGGTCGGGTCGTCGAGCCAGCGCTCGCTGTAACGCACGACGCCCCGGGCGGCGCGCTTCGGGTCCTGACGGGACATCTCCGCTGCCGGCCGCTGGCGGCGGTCGAGCGCGTCCCACGCGCCCGGCACCTCGTCGAGCGGCCCGGGCATGCAGGCGACGGCGACGTCGGTGACGCGCTCGCCCAGCGCCACCGCGCACGCGAGCGCATGGGCGCCGCCGGCCGAGAGGCCGAGCACGGCGAAGCGGTCGACGCCCAACCCGTCGGCCAGCGACGCCACGTCGCCGGCGGTGTCGAGCACCGTCCGACCCTCTCGGCGGTCCGAGCCGCCGAAGCCCGGCCGGTCGAACGTGATCAGCCGAATGCCGAGTTCGCGCGGCGTGTCGGCCGGGGGCACGAACAGCCGCGAGCCGGGCGCGCCGTGGAACAGCACGACCGGCGTTCCGGACGGGTCGCCGAGCTCCTCGTACGCGAGGGCGCGGCCGTCGGGCAGGCGCAGGTCTTACTCCTGGACGAGCTCGATGAGCGTGCCGAAAGCCGTCTTCGGATGGACGAACGCGACGGTCGTTCCCCGGCTGCCGGGACGGGGCGCTTCGTCGATGACCTGGTGGCCCTCGCGCTTCACGCGCTCGAGCGCAGCGGCGCAGTCGTCGACGCGGTACGCGACGTGGTGGATCCCCTCGCCCTTCTTCTCGAGGTACTTCGCGACCGGCGAGTCGTCGCGCACCGGAGTGAGGAGCTGGATGTACGACTCGGCCACGCGCAGCAGCACTTCCTCGACGCCGTCCTTCTCGACGACCTCGCGATGCACCGGCTCGACGCCGTACGTCGCGCGGTAGTAGTCGACGGCACCGTCGAGGTCCCGCACTGCGATGGCGACGTGGTCGATCTCGGTCAGGACCGGCTCGGACACGCTCTCACGCCTTGTGATGACGTCGGAACAGCGTGATCTGATCGAGGTGCTCCTCGCGGAGCGCCGGGTTCGTGACGCCGAGGCCTTCCTCGGGGGCCAGGCACAGCACGCCGACCTTTCCCTCGACGAGGTTCCCGTGCACCTGCGCCGCTGCCTCGCCCGTCTGGTCGAGCGGGTACACGACCGACAGCGTCGGGTGGATCCTGCCCTCGCCCACGAGCCGGTTGGCGTCCCACGCCTCGCGGTAGTTCGCGAAGTGGCTGCCCTTGAGGGTCTTGAGCATCATCCAGAGGTACCGGTTGTCGTATTCGATCGTGTATCCCGAGGTGGCCGCGCACGTGATGATCATCCCGCCCCGCTTGCACACGAACACGGACGCGCCCATCGTCTGCCGGCCCGGGTGCTCGAACACGATGTCGGGGTCGGCGCCCGTGAGCTCACGGATCTTCTTGCCGAGACGGCGCCACTCGCCGGGATCCTGAGTGTGCTCGTCCTTCCAGAACTGGTACCCCTCGGCCTTGCGGTCGATGACGTGCTCGACGCCCATCTCGTGGAGCAGCTCCGCCCGCTCCGGCGACGAGACCACTCCGACCGGCGTGCCGCCCCCGTTCATCACGTACTGGGCGGCGTACGCGCCGATGCCGCCGCTCGCTCCCCAGACGAGCACGGTCTGGCCCTGCGTCATCTGCGCGCCGTTGGGACTGACGATCATCCGGTAGCTCGTCGAGTTGCACAGCGCGTTGCAGGCCGCTTCCTCCCACGTCAGGTGGGTGGGCTTGGGCATGAGCTGGTTCGCCTTGGCGAGGGCGATCTCAGCCAGCCCGCCGTAGTTCGACTCGAACCCCCAGATGCGCTGGTTCACCGTCATCATCGAGTCGTCGTGCGCGGAGGGGTCCTGGTCGTCGACGTAGTTGCAGTGCACCGTGACCTGGTCGCCGGGCTTCCAGTTCCGCACCGCCGACCCGACTCGAAGCACCACGCCGGCGGCGTCGCTGCCCATCACGTGGAAGGGCTGGTCGTGGCGCTTGCCCCACACGCTCTCCTTGCCGAGACGCTTGAGGAACTGGAACGTCGGCAACGGCTCGAAGATCGACGTCCACACGGTGTTGAAGTTGATCGCCGACGCCATGACGCCGATGTACGCCTCGTCGGGCGCCAACTCGGGCAGCGGTACGTCTTCGACGTGCGTCGACTTGCGCGGGTCCTTCGCCTCGGAGGGCAGGCCGGCGAACATGTCCTGCTCGTCGGCACGTACCACCGCGCCGCGGAACGCCTGCGGAAGCGGCAGTGCGCCGACCGTCTCGCCGTCGGCGCCTTCGAGGATCGCTGCGCGAATGCTCTCGATCTCCGTCATAGAGCGAGACGCTAGCGTCCGTTCCCTGGCTGGTTTAGTCCGCGCCTCGCGCGGCTACTCTCGCAACAAGTTCGTTTTGGGGAGGACGCAATGCCTGGCTCGGTCATCATCTCGTCTGCTCGCACGCCCATCGGCAAGCTCTCGGGTGCGCTGGCTTCGTTCTCGGCCATGGACCTCGGCGGCTTTGCGGTCGCGGCGGCCCTCGGGCGGGCAGGCGTCGGCCCCGAGCAGGTCGACTACGTGATCCTCGGCCAGGTCCTCCAGGGCGGGCAGGGCCAGATCACCGCCCGGCAGGCGGCGGTGAAGGCCGGCGTGCCCATGACCGTCCCCGCGCTCACCGTCAACAAGGTGTGCCTGTCGGGGATGAACGCGATCTACCTCGCCGACCAGATGGTCCAGTCCGGCGACGCCGAGGTCGTGGTGGCAGGCGGCATGGAGTCCATGACGGCGGCGCCGTACCTGCTGCCGGGGGCGCGTGCCGGGTACCGCATGGGCGACGCCAAGCTGGTCGACTCGATGATCGCCGACGGCCTCTGGTGCGCGTTCGACGCCGTTCACATGGGCGCCGGCACCGAGAAGTACGCCGGCAACTTCGGCGGCATCACCCGTGAAGCGCAGGACGAGCTCGCGGCCAAGAGCCACGAGCGGGCGGCCGCCGCCATCAAGGAGGGCCGCTTCGCCGCCGAGATCACGCCGGTGAGCGTTCCTCAGCGCAAGGGCGAGCCGATCTTGATCGACACCGACGAGGGTGTCCGCCCCGGTACCACCACCGAGTCGCTGGGCAAGCTGAAGCCGGCGTTCGCGAAGGACGGCACCATCACCGCCGGCAACGCGTCGCAGATCTCCGACGGCGCCGCCGCCGTGATCGTCACCAGCCGCGAGAAGGCCGAGGATCTCGGCGCCACGCCGATCGCCGAGCTCGTGAGCTTCGGCATGGTCGCAGGCCCGGACCCGTCGCTCCTCACGCAGCCGTCACGGGCGATCAAGCGGGCGCTCGAGCCCGTCGACAAGTCGGTCACCGACATCGACCTGTTCGAGATCAACGAGGCCTTCGCCGCCGTCGGTCTCGCCGCCATGCAGGACCTCAAGATCAGCGACGACGTCGTCAACGTCAACGGCGGGGCGATCGCACTCGGCCACCCGATCGGCATGTCGGGGACCCGGCTCGTCGTCACGCTCGTGAACGAGCTGCGCCGCCGTGGCGGCGAGCTCGGCGCGGCCGCGCTGTGCGGCGGCGGCGGCCAGGGTGACGCCACCCTCGTGCGCGCGCTGTAGTCCACCGACTGCTCCGCGCTGAAGCCGACGCGGGACGCGTGCTGACGCCGTAGCTTTCCGGCGTGAGTAGCTCGCCGGCGCAGCTGCGACCGCTCGGCATCGGGGAGATCCTCGACGCCGGCATCAAGATCTACCGGAGCAAGTTCGCCACCATGCTCAAGGCGGTGGCGGTCGTGATCGTGCCGGTCCAGGTGCTGAACGTCCTGATCACGCTCTCGCTGCCCGGCACCTCGACCACCGCCGGCGCCACCACCACGACGTCGGACAGCGAATGGGCGGGTTTCGCCGCCCTGCTGCTGATCTTCGTGATCAACCTGGTCTCCAGCGCGCTCGCCCAGGCCGCGTGCCTGAAAGCGGTGAGCGACACGTACCTCGGCACCGAGACCGACTGGCGAGGGTCGTTGCGGTTCGGCTTTCGCCGGCTCGGGTCGCTGCTGTGGCTGACGCTCATCCACGGCGTGCTGGTGCTGCTCGGTTTCGCGGCGTGCATCGTCCCCGGCGTGTGGCTCTACGTCGCGTGGTCGGTGGCGGTGCCGGTGCTGCTGATCGAAGGCACACGCGGGTTCCGGGCCCTGGGCCGGTCGTTCAACCTCGTGCGCCGACGGTGGTGGCCCACCGCCGGCATCCTGCTGCTCGCCAACCTCCTCGCCACCGCCGTCGCGGCCGGGATCGGGCTGGTCGCGTTGCCGCTCCTCTTCGCCGGGCGCGACAACGAGCTCGTGTACGACCTCGCCAACGGGGTCTTCGGCGCCGCCGCCAGCGTCCTCACGATCCCGTTCGTCGCCGCCGTCGTGGCCGTCGTCTACTTCGACCTGCGCGTGCGCAAGGAGGGGTTCGACCTGCAGCTCATGGCCCAGCGCATCGGCGCGCCCGCCGGATCCGTCACCCCGACCATGATGCCCTGGACCCAGCCGGTGCCGGGCGCCGGCGGCGGGTGGGCGCCACCTCCGCCCGGTTGGCAACCGCAACCGCCCTCGTCGCCTCCGGCGACAGGGCCGCCGCCGGGGCCCAGGCGGTGAGCGCGCGCTGGCCGGCGGTCGCGGGGCAGGTCGACCCCGATCGGGCCCGCGACCAGGCGCGCGAGATCCTCGGCGGCCGCCGCTACAAGCCCGCCGACGTCCCCCGCCCCTTCGAAGGTGCGCTCGAGTGGCTGGGCGACCGCCTCCGTCCGATCGGCGACTTCTTCTCCCGCATCACGGAATCGCTGCCCGGCAAGATCGCTCTCGCCGCGGTCCTCGCGGGAGTCGTCGCGGTGGTCGCGCTGCTCGTCGCGCGCCGGCGCACCGCGGCGAGCGCCACCGGCGGTCCCAGCCGGCGGCGGTCATCCGACGAGCGGGCCGACCCCGGCCGCCTCGAGCGCGAGGCCGACGCGGCAGAGCGCCGGGGCGACCTCGATGTCGCGCTGCGCCTGCGCTTCCGCGCCGGTCTGCTGCGCCTGGACCGCGCCGGCGCGATCCACTTCCGACCATCGATCACGACCGGTCAGGTGGCGCGCCGCCTCCGGCTGCCCAGCTTCGACGATCTCGCGATCACGTTCGACGCCGTCGCGTACGGTGGACGCCACGCGTCCGCCACCGATCTTCAGTCGGCGCGCGCCGAGTGGCCGCGTGTCCTCGAACGGGCTGCGCCGCGGTGACCACGCGTATCCGCTCGTGGCGACGGCTGCACCCGGCGGTGCGCGTCGTGATCGTGATCGTGGTGTTCGCGGTCGTCGTCAACGTCGCGCTCTCGCTGCTCGACGCCTCGACACGCGGCGCCGACCAGACCGCCCCGCGCTCGTCGTCGCTCTCGACCGGACGCGACGGCCTGGCGGCGTACGCCGAGCTGCTGCGTCGGAACGACCACGACACCGAAGCGCGGCGGGGTGTTGTGACCAACCCCGCGCTCGCAACCGCCGACACGCTCGTCGTGCTCGACCCGGTTGGCTTCGACCACGACGAGGAGGGCGTCGCCCGCCGGTTCGTCGCGGGGGGCGGTCGGCTGCTCGCCGGCGGGGTCGGCGCCACCGGCCTGCTGGCGGCGGTGCTCGCCGAACCGCCCGCGTGGTCGCCGGCCGGTGTCCGGAACGCCGCGCCCGTCGGCGGCGCCCGCGAGGTCGCCGGGTTGCGTTCCGTGCGCACCGCCGCCGAGGGGTCGTGGTCGAAGCCCGGTGGCACCACGCCGATCCTGGGTGACGGGTCGCGCGTCCTTGCGAGCGTCGCCACGGTCGGTCGCGGGCGGGTCGTCGCGCTCGCCGACCCGTCGCCGTTGCAGAACCGTCTGCTCGGCTCCGCCGACAACGCCGGCTTCGGTCTCGCCGCCGCCGGTGACGGTCGCACCGTCGTGTTCGCCGAGGGCGCGCACGGTTACGGCGAGGCGAGCGGGCTCGGTGCCATTCCGGGACGCTGGCAGGCGGCGCTCGTCGGGCTGACCCTGGCGGCGCTGCTGGGCGTGGTCGCGGCCGGCCGGCGGCTCGGTCCCCCCGAAGAGGCGGCTCGGCCGCTGCCGCCGCCCCGGCGCGAGTACGTCGACGCCGTCGCCGTCTCGCTCGCCCGCACGAATCAGCCGGCCCTGGCGCTCGGCCCGCTCCAGGCGGCGGCGCGCGCCCGCGTGGCGCAGCGCGCCGGGCTGCCCCCCGCCGCGTCCGACGCCCAGCTGCAGGCGGCGGCCGCCCGGCTCGGATGGTCGGCCGATGAGATCGACGCGCTGTTCGCGCCTGCGCGCACTCCCGGCGACGTCGTCGCTGCCGGCCGCGCGCTCGCGCACGCCAACGGCGGTGAAGGCGGCTTTGCCGACCGTGCCGCAGAGCCGGAGCTTGCGACGGCGCCGGAGAACGCGAAGGGAGGAACGAGACCGTGAGAGATCTGCGCGACCGCGTGTCGTCCGAGGTGAGCAAGGTCGTCGTCGGCCAGAGCGACGTCGTCGACCTTCTGCTCGCGGCAGTGGCCGTGAACGGCCACGTGCTCCTCGAAGGCGTCCCCGGAGTCGCCAAGACGCTCGTGGCCAACGCCACCGCCCGGGCGCTCGGCGTGTCGTTCCGGCGGGTGCAGTTCACGCCCGACATGCTTCCGTCCGACCTCACGGGCACGATGACGCTCCGGCCGTCCGAGTCGGCGGGCTCGGCGCAGGAGCTGGCGTTCCGGGCCGGGCCGGTGTTCACGCACGTGCTGCTGGCGGACGAGATCAACCGCACGCCTCCGAAGACCCAAGCCGCGCTGCTCGAGGCGATGCAGGAGCAGCAGGTCTCGGTCGACGGCGAGCCACGTCCGCTCCCCGATCCGTTCCTCGTGATCGCGACACAGAACCCGATCGAGTACGAGGGCACGTACCCGCTCCCGGAGGCCCAGCTCGACCGGTTCCTCGTCAAGGTGGACGTGGGCTATCCCGACGAGGGCGACGAGGTGGGCATGCTCCGTCTCGCGCATCACGGTGTGATGCCAGCCACGATCGACGACGTCCGCCCCGTGGCGACGGCCGACGACCTCCGCGCCGTGCGGGACGACGTCGACGCGACCACGGTCGCCGATGAGATCGAGTCGTACGTCGTCGCGCTGGTGCGACGCACGCGCGAGCTGCCGAGCGTCGCGCTCGGCGCGAGCCCGCGGGCCGCCGTGCACCTGCTGGCGGCGTCGAAGGCTTCGGCGCGCATCAGCGGACGCGACTTCGTGACGCCCGACGACGTTGCGTGGATGGCGCGCCCGGTGCTGCGTCACCGCCTGCTGCTCCGTCCCGAGGCCGAGCTCGAGCGCTACCGCCCCGACGACGCGGTGCAAGCGGCGCTGGCCGCCGTGCCCGTCCCGCGCTGACGCCGGAGCTTTGAGGGCCTATGGACGCCACCATCGTCGCCGCGGTCGCGCTGGTCGCCGTCGCTCTCATCGGCCTGGCCGTCGCACCCGTGAGCGC
>Ga0075433_10002797_pt1 | contig 13366 bp, 12 predicted proteins | sample RhiMethybrSRZTD2_FD_75299 | JGI IMG/M metagenome (GOLD analysis project Ga0075433, IMG submission 75299) | Populus rhizosphere microbial communities from Tennessee, USA - Rhizosphere MetaG P. TD hybrid SRZTD2 | ecosystem: Host-associated > Plants > Roots > Rhizosphere > Soil | place: USA... | reverse complement strand
CGGGCGCGGCGACGTTGCTTGAGTGGGGATCGAACGAAGTCGAGCCAGCGGTGTCGGACTTTCCAGAGGCCGCGCGTGAATGGCTGAAGGCTCCGTTGCTACAAGGGATCGGCGCCCTCGCTGCCGAGATCACCAAGGGCATGGGTGGCACCGCGGAACAGGTCGACGCAGCCATCGCGGCGCATGAGGAAGCGCTACGGAAGCGACGCTCGCCACCAACCTGACCGGCTGCTAGGATGGTTGGATGCCACAAGCTTGGCTGGCACGTCGTCGCCCTGGTCCGCGACCGCTCATAGAAGACCCGCAATTCAGGCTGCGCGCGCTCGCGCTAGCTAGCACGGGAATCAGCCGCGCGGGCGCCGCTCAGCGCCTCGGCATTGAGCCTGACACGCTCGGCAACTACCTCGCTCGCGGCAAGGCGCAGCCGGACATCGAGCCCTGGGGCAGCTTCGCCACCGAGTATCTGCAGGCTGAACGCGGCCTGGAGGAAGCTGGTGCAGCCGCCGTCGCGATGCGCATGCAGGCGATTCAGGAGCGGCAGCGTGAGCGACTGGAGTGGCAGGCCACTCGTGGCCCGGAGCCGGTGAAGCCGGAGCATCCGCCAAAGGGGGCGAGCCCCGACGAGCGGCGCGCATACGAGGACGCTTGCGACGAATTCCGACTCGAACACGATCGCTGGTCGAACCCGCCTCCTGAGCCCGGCGTGGGTGAGATGTTCTGGGTGCTCAAGGTGCTTTCGGCGCGGTACTCGCGCGAGCACGGCACCCACCCGCACCGCCACATTGACCCGTTTCCCGACGGCGCCGCGTGGCTGGAGCGGAACGCGCTCACGCGTGACCAACTGGTGCAGCTGCTGACCGAGCCGCCCGAGCCCGTGGTGGAGGCGATGCTGCTCGCGCGCGAAGGCATCTGGCGAATCATCAGCGCGGACGGTTGGAGACCGCCTGAGCTTTCCGCCTCCGATGCGCCGGAGCCGCCTGATCCGGAACCGTTGGGTTCCCGCTGACGGGGCCCTACACGCCGCATCGCTCATCGACCCTGACCCGATCGGCCCCGTGGCTGTCAATGGTGTGTTAGAGTGTGCTGCATGGAATTCACCGACTTCATCAGCGAATGGTCCAATGGCAAGAGCGTGAAACCACAAGTGAACGGGCTGAGCGTGAGCCTCGGCGGCGAGCCCGTACACTTTCGCGCTCAGGGCAGGTTGGAGAGCGACGCCCGTTACCGCGCGTACCTCACCCCGCACCTGGATGCGCTCAAGGCGCCGCCCGCTCCACCGCCACCGCCAGCCCCCGCTCCTACGCCGCCTGGTCAATCGCGTCGCGCAGCGCCTGCTCGAACTCCTCCCGATCGCGCTCCCTGAGCCACTCGTCGCTACCGATGGTCGCCGGCTCGATCTCGGGGCGGTAGTCGCCGAAGTGCGGCAGCGCGCCCATCAGGATCGCGTCCCACACGTCGTCGGCGCACTTGGGATGGTGCAGCGACCGGCTCTCGTCCCATACGAGCGAGACGGCCTCGTGGCGCGCGTCCATGCACTGGCTGATGTGGAGCTGGAACGTGCGCGCAGCGATGGCCCCTTGCACGAGCTGAATGCGGCGCAGCTTCGGGCCCTTCTCGGCGGCGCGGATGGGAATGCCCATCTTGCGGTAGGTCTTCTCGATGATCTTGCCCGCGCTCGCGCTATCGATGAAGCCGATCGCGCCCGGGTAGCGTTCGAGCACGGTGCCGAGGTGGCCGGCAAGGCTCGTGACCGTGATGTCGGGCAGGCGCTTGGCCTCTGCCACCCAGATGAAGGGCAGCGACGAGTGGCTGCAGATGACCGAGTAGGCGGCGTGGTCGAGGTCCTCGTCCTCGGGTCCGTTGGCGCCGAGATCGATGCCGAGCGTGATGAAGTCCGGCTCGATGGGCAGCGTGGAGAAGCTGTTGGCGGGGGTGAGTTTGTAGATGATCGCGCGGAGATCGCTGATCCATTGCCCGAGGTACTCGCGCACGAACCGCGCGGGCAGTAGGTGCCAGTGCTTCGGGTCGGCCAGGATCTGCTCCAGGCTCGTGACCCCCTTGGGCCAGAGCGCGCGATCGGGCACGCCGTGCATGCGCCCGAGCACACCGAGGAAGTAGGGCAGCGCCTGGATGTGGGGGTTCGTGCGCGCGTCCCAGCTGTGGGTGTGATAGTGGGGCAGTTCCCCCGACGAGAGTTTGTACCAATAGCCATGTGGGACGGCGCCGGGAGTGCCGCCAGCCGCCCATGTGCCGCCGTAGTCGACTAGGCGCGGCTCGACACACTCGTGGATGTCGTACTCCAGCAGGCCCGGGTTGATGGCATCGGCCTCATCCCAGATGGCCTCCACCCAGGGCGTGCCGCGGCGCTTGTTGCACTCGTTGCGGTCTTTGCAGCCGCGCAGGAGCACGCGGTAGCCGTTGGGCCAAACGAAGCTGTTGTCTTTCTTGCGCTCGACGATGCCGAGGTCGAACTTCTCGTTTAGCTTCCAGATGCCGGGCGAGAGAATGTCGCGGCTGCGCTCGGTCGAGATGGTGACGAACACGCTGGAGCAGCCGGGGTGCGCGGCGCTCGGGCGGTGAAAGCGCGCGGCCATGCCGTAGCTCTTGCCCGCGCCACGACCCGCGCGGGCGTTGGCGCCGGGGCGCCGGTCTTCGACGAACGGCCGCTGTCCGATCGGCGACATGCTGGCCACGATCGCGGGCCACTTCGGCGCAGCCACCGCTCCCATGCGGCCCCTGCCGAGCGACAGGAAGGCGGGGATACGCGGGTCCGTCACGTCAAGGGGAATCTAGCAGCATTTGACGGCGGCCGGCCCAGGCGTTAGAGTCACCCATAACCCAGGGTCATGATTCACCCAGGAGTGATTCCCCATGAGCATGGGAGCAACCAAGGCCTACATCGTGGACCATTGTCGCAAGCGGGGTCTGCCCGATCCCGAGTTCCTGCGCGTGTCCACGGTTCAGAACACCCTGCCGCTGCCCCCGGACCAGCACACGATGGTGGTCAAGATCGGCGACGAGGGCTTCACCCTGCCCGTGTTGCAGCTGCTGCCCGAGGACCAGGGCAAGCGCCGCAATGAGCGCGCCGTGCAGGAGAATGAGCAGCGGCGCAAGGCGATGCTGTCCATGGTCGAGGACGCGCTCGCCAAAGTGGCCGGGGTGAGCTGAGTGCCAGCCCCCGGCAAAAAGCCGCACGTCAACTGGGCCAAGATGGAGCCCGACAAGGCTGCGCAGGAGATGCAGCAGCGGGTGGAGAAGTTCGAGCGAGGCACGACCTGGCGCCACGCCATGGCAGCGAGAGGCGCAGCCGCGTACGGCAACCGCGGCACCGAGCTCTTTGGCCCGCTCGGCCCCGGCGACGGAGTCCGGCGCAGCAAGCGGAGCCGCAGCGGAGGCTGGGGCAGCAAGCATCGCTGGAACGTGGCGCGCGCGGTGTGTGAGACCTTCGCGGAGAAGCTCACTGGGCTCGACGAACCGAAGACGCAGATGGTGGCGACGGATGCCGAGTGGGAGATCCGGCGCCAGGGAGTGTGGGCGGACCGGTTCATCGAGGGCAACATGCACGAGCCTGCCGGCAACTTCATCGATGGCTGGGACCTGGCGCGCCATGGCTTCCTGCTCGCTGCCGTCAGCACCGGCACCGTCGCCGCCCGCATCGAGGAAGACTACGTCGCCAAGCGGGTGCGTACGCAACTACGCAGCACGCTCAACACCTTCATCGACCCCGCCGACGTCGCCAACGGGCAGCCGCTCACGTTCGTGGACGTGACCTGGGAAAACCCCGAGTATCTGGTCGAGGACGAGCGCTTCAAAAAGCACGCGGACTGGATCATGAAGTGCGCGGACGTGCCGCCACACCACCGGGGCCAGGACGAGAGCGGCCCGTTCTTCGGCACGCCGATGGTCAAACTGGTGTCGGCCTGGCGCCTGCCCTTCGGCAAGTTCGAGGGGCGGGACGCGCGCTTCGTTGGCGGCAAGAGCGTGCACTGGGACGACTGGAAGTTCCCCACCCCGCCGCTCGCGTTCTTTGGCATGAACCGCTGCATCGGCGACAGCTTCTGGGCGGAGAACTTCATCGAGATCATGATGAGCGCGCTCGAACAGGCGGACGACGTGGCCGCGACGGCGGAGAACACCATGCGCCGCTCGAGTCAGACGCTGAACATCTACGACTCGCGCGCAACCAGCCCGAGCGAATGGCTGAACGCGAAGGATGTGGTGAGCCTCGGCTACGACGGGGAGAAGGGTAGCGCGCCGAAGATCGAAAAGCCGGGGCTGCTCCACTCCGACTACTTCGCCTGGATGGACCGCAACATCGACATGGCGAAGTTTCTGGCAGGCGTGCCGGACATGCATATCTTGGGTCAGAGCCCGGGTGGCACCGACAGCGGCAGGGCCAAGCGCCTGGAGGCGTCGCTCTTGCCCGAACGGCACGCGAAGAAGCAGCGCAACTGGCGCCACTGGGTCGCGGTCGACTGCGCCAAGTTGTTCCTGCGCGCGGCCCGGCGCATCGGCGAGCGCGAGCCAGACTGGCAGGTGACCTGGCCCGGTCAGGACTTCGACGCGAAGGTGGACGTCGGCGTACTCGACATCGACGCCACGCAATACGTGCTCCGGCCCTACGCCGTGAGCGAGCAGAAGAACACCCCCGCCGACCGCGCGCAAGCGGCGCAGGAGATGCTCGACCGGGAGGAGATCACGAACGAGCAGTATTCGATCATCGTCAACGGCGCCTATGACGTGCCGCGCGAGAGTCGAGGCTTCTCCGTGCAGCGCCGATATGTGGCCATGGTGCTGGACGAGATCCTCTACTCCGACGAGGACGTGATCGCGGACGAGAATCGCTACATGGCCGAGCGCTACATGCCGCCCACGCCGTGGATGGATCCGGCAGCGGCTCGGCAGCAGGCTAACGAAATCTACACGCAGGCCATGATTGACCGGGTGCCGCAGAACCGCCGGAACCTGATGCGCCGGTTCCTCGAGGACTGCGACGCTCTCATCATGAAGAAGACGCAGGAGACCGGCGCCACCAACGCCGCGCAGAACGCCACCATGAGCGTGGAAGGCGACATGAGCAGCCTGCTCGGCGCCGGCCTCGCTCCAGCCGCAGGAACAGCCGATGCCGCAGCCGCAATCCCCCCAGGGCCAGGCGCCGCCCCACCAGGCGCCCCCGTCAACGTCGGCGGCCTCCCCGCCGTCGCTTGATCCGACGCTGAAACAGAACCCCAACGCCGACACCTCACGCCGGCAGCGGGAGGCGATCGATCGCCGCATCAAGGATGGGCACCGTCAGGCGCTGGAGAACGCGGAGGTGGCGGACGCGGGCAAGGGCCCAAAAGCTGGCGCGAAACCAGCCGAAGGCTCGTCGAAGGTGTCACCTACATCCGGGAAGTCTGCGGCGACCGACTCCGCATCCGTGCCGTCGAGCGAGGCATCACCTGGTACGGAGCCTGCGAGCCCGGAGAGTGCGAGCTCCGCGCCCGAGGGCGGCTACTACTCGATCAAGCGCCTGCGCGACTGGGCCAGGAAGAACCCTGAGGCCGCGGTCGAGTTCGGCGAGCAGGTGCTGTGGGCAGGCAAGAGCGCGCCCGAGCAGACCCAGGAATGGATCCGCATCCAGAACAAGATCCGCAAACGCAGCGATGGGCTCGACGCGCGCGAGCAGGAGCTGGTGGAGCGGGAGAAGCTCATCGACACCGGCTTCAACGAACAGGTGAAGGTGCTGCAGCCCATCACGGACCTGTTCGAGGCAGCGCACGGAAAGCAAGTCGAAGGCAAAGAGACCGATTGGAAGCTGGTCGACTTCGACGCGGGCGACGCTGCGTTTCACGAGCTGATGGGCTTCTCGATCGACGACTACATGCGCCACCGCGCGCGCAAGGGGGTGCCGCTCAGCGCCAGCGAACGCGCGACGCGACTGGAGAACGAGCGCCTGAAGAAGGAACTGGCCGAGGCCAAGCCTGCCGAGCCCGAGAAGAAGCCGAAGGCGGAGCCCGAGGCGGAGACGGTGCCGCCGAAGCTGCAGAAGCTGTGGGAGACCGAGGTGGACGAGTCCCACCCGGTGCGACAGTTCGGCAACTGGAAGCTGCTGCTGACCAAGAAGATGGCCCCCTACTACGACGCGGACACGGACGAATACTCCGCCGATCCCGAGGCCATGGCCGACAAGATCGTCAAGGCCAAGTTGGCCGAGCTCGCGCCGGAGCCAGAGGAAGAACCCGCGCCGAGAGTGAAGCGGCCAGTGGCGCGCGAGCCCGATCGGAAGGCGCCGCCCGCGCTGCATTCGTGGCAGGAGCCGGAGCGTCCGCGCGGCAAGGCCCGCGGCGACGGAGAGAACACCGAGAGCGAGATGCGGGCCGTGATGCGGCCGCGCAAGGTGCCACCTCCGCACCCGGAGATGCCGAAAAACATGGACGAGCGCACACGCTGGGCGGTGCAGCGGGCGCAGGCGCGGGCGCGCGGGGAGCAGGTCGAATGAGGTTCGAGCCCCTGCACGCCTACTACGCGTGCGCCGAAGACCCGGAGGCCGCGGACGCGGGCAAGGCGCGGATCCTGCTCGGCGGCACCCTACAGACCGCGGTCGCAACCCCGGCGACGGCCTGGCTCAAAAACCACCTGCCGGCGCCCAACAAGGGCCGCTGGTACCGTGTCGTGGCGCTGCCGGAGCCGAACCCGCTCGGCCTCGAACGCGGCGACACCGTTTGCTGCAACCTGACGATGCGCAGTCACTGCATCGACGTGGCGGGCGACGGCCATGCCTTGTTCGATGAGAAGTTCGTGGTCAGCCGTATGACATTCCAACGACAACACATCCCACTCGGGCGCCACGTGCTCACCCGCCGCAACGACGAGAAGCACCTGGAGATCCTCCGCAAGAAAGGCGAGAGCGGCGTGGTGCTGCGGCCCGAGTCGACGCTGAACTGGGGCCAAAAGACGAGCGAACCAGTGGCGCTCGACCCACAGGAGCAGGAGCAGCGCGAGCGGCAGCAGATGCCCGAGCGCGAAAACGACGGCGTGCGCGTGCTGTTCCAGGAGGTCGTGGCGGTGCCGGAGCCGAACCCGGACCTGCCGGCGCAACTGGCGCGTATCCAGATCGGCGACATGGTGGGATTCAAGCGCCTCGCAGCCACCGAGGTCGACTTCATGGGGTCGACGGTGCACGCGGTACCGCTCACGGCGATGGTGGAGCGGGTGCCGGCGAGCGAGTTTCGCTTGACTTCCGGAAACTGAACCGTCAGGTTTGGAGCAATCGCCCGGGAGTATCCGGGAGCCCATACCGGGGCACGAAACGGTAACCCCGCGCACGGGGGCTGAAACGGCGAGCGCATCGACACCGCGAGTGTGTCGCCTCCCCCTCAGCCAGCCGCGCAGGGTTCCCCCGGATGAGCACCTACCTCGACGCATTCGCGCACGACATTTTCCCCGACGAGCGTTCGCTGCAGGCGTTCTGCTTCGTCGACTACCCCGTGCTCGCCAAGCTCGAGCAGCGCACGCACACCGTGAGCGGCGCCACCTGGGAATACCCCTGCCTGATCCAGGGCAGCATCTCACTCAGCACCGACCGAGCGAAGGTGCAGGAGATGCACGCGCAGGCCAACGACGTCGCCAACTTCTTCGGCGAGGCGTTCAAACTCGGCTACTTCCCGCCCGGCTACAAGGGCGGCTTCCAGATCTCCGACTTCGACATGGCGCTGACCGAGAGTCAGGGCGGCGTGCCTGACGGCGCGTACATGGAGAAGTTCGCGATCCAGCTCAAGACCATCACGAAGGAGTTCGGCGCGCGGCAGGAGCGCTACTTCATCGGCAAGAGCGGCAAGAGCCTTGCGCTCACTACCGCCAACGGCGGCACCACTGACTTCAGCACGGGCACGGTGACCCTGGCCGACCCGCTGCAGGTCGGCGCCTTCCGCGCCGGCATGATCGTGAACGCGTCCACGTCGAGCGCGGCCACGCCGTCGACTTCGGCTCTGCTCGGCACGGGCACGGACCAGAAGATCTACATCCGGTTCGTGGACGACGACAACGGCGTTCTCTACGTCTCGGCCACCAGCGGCGGCTCGCTCGGTCACAGCGCGATGAACACCGCGGCGTCGACCAATGCCGTGTACCTGTTCAACTACGGCGACTTCCAGGGCACCAGCGGCTACTCGCGCAACGAGATGCCGCCCGGGGTGCAGGACTGGATCCCGTCCTCGTGGAGCACCAGCATCGGCACCTTCGCCACCGTCGACCGCGGCGTCTCCAGCAAGCTCGCTGGCTGGCGCATGCCGACGAGCGGCAACAACTCGAGCGCCGGCAAACAGATCGATGGCGTGATCGAACTCGGCCTCGAGCGCGCCTACCAGATCGCTGGCGCGAGCGGCACCTACACGGTGCTGATGAGCCCGCGTCGCTGGACGCAGCTCACCCAGATCGCCAAGAGCCGCGGCTACCGCATGCTCGACGGCGAGAGCGCGACCATCGGCTACAAGTACATCGAGATCGTGCACGGCAACATGAAGGCCGAGTGCCTCAGCTGCCCGAGCATGTCGAGCGACGACCTGTTCTTCCTCAAGATGGAAGACGACGGCTGGTGCGTGCGCTCCCTCGGCGGCGCCTGGCCCCGCGTCATGAACGGCGACGGCCTCAAGATGCTGCGCGCCACCGCGGACGACACCTACGAGTACCGCCTGGTGAGCTACTTCCACTACGGCTGCCGGGGCATCAACCTGAACGGGCGCGCGGACATCTCGGCGCTGAGCACGCTCTGACATGAGCGGACCCGCAATCATGAACCAGTCGGTGGCACCGCTCACCGACTTCGGACCGGGCTGGATCCAGCCGACGCTCTGCCGGCTGCGCTTCACCACCGCGTCGAGCGGCGTGGCCACGGTCAGCGCGACGGGCGCGCCGGGGCTCTCGGCGGCGGAGACGGCCACGGACGGCGAGTACGCCATGACCTTCCCGTCGTGCCGCAACGCGCAGGTGCACAGCGGCACGGTGTACCCGGCCACCCCCGGCACGGCGAGCAACCACCGTCACGTGCGCTTCGACCTGCCCAGCGCAAGCGGCGGCACCCTCACCTTCCGGACCATCGCGGCCAACGGCGGCGCGGTGAGCTCCCCCAACGACACCTCCACCGTCGACATTCTGATCTGGCTCGATCTCGGCTGACCCGGAGACCTCATGGCAAACAGCATCTCGCAGACTCGCCGCCACGGCACCGCGGAAGTCGGCAGCCTCAAGACGGCCCAAAACAACGACCCGCGCGAACTCGCTCGCCTCTACGGCAACCCGTTTCTCGGCCGCGCTCCCGACTACATCGTGGACGCGCTCACCGACGACGCCGTCGCGTTCAAGGTGTGGGACAGCTCCGACCCGCTCAACAACTCCAACGCCACCAGCGAAGGCGTTGCGAGCCCAGCGCTCTCGTTCCCGGCCAACTCCCGCACCAAGGTCGCCGCGATCGCGGAGGTCGCCAACGACGACACCATCGGGATCATCGGCGTGGAGGCGCTCGTCGCCGGCAGCGCCACAGCGCCCACCCTGCGCGCGGGCTTCTTCACCCAGTACGTGATCCGTGGCACCTACGCGACCACCAGCACGGTGGCCACGCGCACGGTGGCTAGTTCGAGCGCGGGCACGACCATGACGCATTCGACCACGGGCGACGTGGATGTCACGTACCCGAGCCTGACGAGCCCGGTGTGCCTCCACGCGAGCTGGGCCCCCATCGTGGCCAACCCCGCCGTCACGGCGCGCCTGAGCGTCACCCCGTTCAGCGTGGCAACGGCAGCGGCGAAGATCCTTGCCTTCGACATGGACACCCCCAGCGTCCAAGCCAACGGCCCCGACGCTTCGATCGTCACGGCCGTGATCGGCGGCCTCACCGACAACCGCGAGTTCTTCCGCGACACCCAGATCCAGTCTGGTCCCGACGTCGGCGACACCCTGTGCCTGTTCGGCATCAATGCCACGCCTACCCCCGACTCGCTCAAGCTGGAGGTAACCGGCATCGCGAGCGCTGAGTTGCGCTGGAACGTGCGCATCTGGATCGGCGACTCGCAGTCGGTGGCCTTCCGCACCCAGGTGTAAGCCGGAGACGAATGCGGATCGTCTCCACCACCCTGGCCGGGCCCGGCGCCGAGAGCATCGTTGCCGACGCGCTACGGTCCGCGCGCGGGATCGCGGACGAGCACGTGCTCATCCTGAGCGGCTGCGACGCGGACGCAACCCTGCGCGCGGCAGGAGGCGCCGTCGACGGGCTCACGGTAGAGGAGTTCGAGTGGACGGGCAGCTACGCGGACGCGCGCAACTTTGCGCTCCGGTTCGCGGAGTCGCTCGGCGCAGACTGGCAGCTCACGCTCGACAGCGACGAGCGGCTCGAGATCGCGCGTGATGAACTGCCGCTCCTGGTGCCGGAAGTCCACAGCATCCACGTAAAGGACCGTGACCACGGCTACCAGAAGGAGCGGCTCATCCGCTGCGGCGTTGGCGCGCAGTGGCAATACCCGGTCCACGAACGGCTCATCACCAGCGGCCGCTACATCATGGCGCCGGGGTCGTTTTGGGAGCTGGAGAAGACCGAGCAGACCAAGAATGCCCGGCGTGACCGCGGCATCGAGGCGTGCCTGGCGCTGGTCGCGCGCGGCGAGGCGGACGCGCACATCAAGCGGCATCTCGCCGAGTGCCTGGGCGCGGCCCGGCGCATGGAGGAGGCCACCGCGATCTGGTTGGACGTGGCGAGCGACGAGAGCGCCAAGCTCTACGAGCGCACCTGGTGCGAGTACCGGCTTGCCGAGCAGCAAATGAGCGGTGGCGACTTCCGTGGCGCCCGCGATCGGGCTGCCATCGCGGTCGGCCGCGACCCGGGCCTCATCCAGGAACTCGGCACGCTCATCGCCTGCTGCAGCTCCTTCATCGGTGACCAGAAGGCCGCGCTCTTTTGGGCGCTCACCGTCGTTGGCGCGCCCGTCGATGAGACGCGCGGCGGCCACCGCTTCTACCGACCCTGCATCGAGGACTGCCGGCGCATCGCCGCCGAGCTCGCGCAGGCCACATCCACTCCCGTCTCGCGTCTTTCTGCGGCTGCTCTCGGTGGTGAGAGTCTGGGGCAAGAGGCGGGAGTGGGAATCCACTGAGAGGTCCCATGCCCAAGAGCTACCCGAAACCGAAGCCGAAGCCCAAAAAGGGCAAGGGCTGCTGAACCATGCCCGGGCGCGGACGGATCGAGCCGGGTACGCAAGCGGTCGCCGAGGGGATCATCCTCGGCGCCGTGAGCGGCCTCGTCACCGGGGTCAGTGCCGGCGATGATCTGTTCGCGCTCCGGAACGTGTCCACGACCAAGTTCCTGTACGTGACCGACATCCGGATCCGCTGGGCCACGACCACCGCCTTCGCTGCGGCTCAGGCCATGGCGTTCCGCGTGAACAAGGTCTACGGATTTTCGTCGGTGCACTCGGGCGGCTCCCCCAAGAGCGTGCAGGCGCACTACCTGGCGCAGGGCATGGTGGCCAACACGAGCACAGGCGATCGTGTCCCGCTCACGGAACTGTCCGCGGTCATCGCGGGCACGGGCGCGATGAGCACCAGCACGTACACGGCCGAGGACACGGACGAGCCCGACGTGTTCGCGGCGGGCGCCGGCTCGACGCTGCCCGGTGTTTACGAGGACTGGTCGCCGCGGCACGGACTGTCGCTAGAGCTTGGGCCCAACGAGGGGCTCATCCTGAACGCGCACATCGCGATGGGCGGCAGCGGCGTCGGCAATCTCTACGTAGGGATCGACGGCTTCCGGGTGTGACACGGTGGCGCGCACCAGAGCCGCAGCGCGCGCACGGTGGGAGATGGCAGCGACCCTGCCCGGCTTCGATCCGCGTATGGTGCCGGAGGTGGCCGCGGGGCGCTTCTGGCTAGCGAGCGCGGCGACCGGGCTCGGCTCGTCCAGCTTCCGCGCGGTCGAGGGCAACGGCAACAGCGCCTGGGACATGCTGCCGACGAGCGCGACGGCGTTCCCGACCACGCTGACCGAGAACGGCGGGACGCAATTGCGGATGCGCAAGAGCGTCGATGCGGCCCCGAGTATCATCACCACGGCGGCCGCCGTGCAAGCGGGCTGGACTGGCGACACCTGCGTCGCTGGCTGGTTCCGGCTGCCGGACGCGAGCGGCGACATCACTGGCACCACGAACCTGTTCGTGCATACGCCGACGGCAGCGGGTCAGCGCCGATTCTCGGTGGTGGCGGCGCAGTCGACGGACCGCATCTCCACCACGGTGAGTAACGACGGCACAGCCACAGTCACCAACACGTGGGCCAGTCCGTTCACGGGCGGGTGGCTCTTCATCGTCCAAACGCTCACCGTTGGGGTGGCCATCGAGACCAGCTCCGACCTGACGCAACTCGCGCACATCGTAACGGCGACCCCAGGCACACCGCTCTTCGATGGCAACACGCCAGCCTTCATCGGGTGCCGCGCCGCCGCGACCCTGGCCAACATCGACACCACCGACTGGGCCGCCGTCTACTACTGCAACGGCATCCCCAACCTGTTCAACCTGCAGCGTCTCATGGCGCACCAGGCCCCGAAGGTGGTGAGCTTCGTATGACGTATCAGTTTCGCGCGCTTGGCGACATCGTGGACGACATCCAGTACCGGTTCAGCATCGGAGGTGTGACGGCGCGCCACACCGAGACGCGCATCAAACAGCTGTGGAACGTGTCCTGGCAGCAGTTGCGCGAGTTGGTCAGCATCTCGAGCGACGGTAGCTATCTGAAGGGCACCAGCCCGGTCACGTTCGCGAGCGTGAGCGCGACCAGCGCCGCCGTTACCGGCGAGACGTATGCGGAGGTGGACTGGCCCGTGAACGCAATCGGCATCTACGGCGTCCGCGTCAACGTCTCGGGCACGCGCTGGTACCCGCTCAAGCGCATCCCCTTCGCCGCGTACCAGGACTTCCAATTCACGGGGTTTTTCGAGACGCTGTCGGGCGCGCGCCAGCCCATCGGATACACGCCGCGGCTGCTGCCCGAGGGCAACGAAACCGCCGAGGCCGTGGGCAAGGTCATGATCACCCCCGTGCCGAGCGGCGGCAGCTACCGGCTCTGGTACCTCGAGGCGTGGCAGCCGCAGATCGAGGACGACGACCTGTTCGCGGGACATGCCGAGTTCACCGAGTGGGCGATCCTGAACACGCTCATCAAGATGCTGGGCCCGGATGGCAACGCGGGCGACCAGTACACGATGTGGCGCGATGAGCGCAAGCAATGCCGGGAGGACATCGAGGCGCGAGCCAAGCGGCTCGACAGTGGGCCGATGGAACCGCGTGACGCGCGCGGCGACGGGTTCGAGTCCGACGTCTGGGGCGAAGGGGTGGGCAGGATC
>Ga0075433_10002794_pt1 | contig 13372 bp, 7 predicted proteins | sample RhiMethybrSRZTD2_FD_75299 | JGI IMG/M metagenome (GOLD analysis project Ga0075433, IMG submission 75299) | Populus rhizosphere microbial communities from Tennessee, USA - Rhizosphere MetaG P. TD hybrid SRZTD2 | ecosystem: Host-associated > Plants > Roots > Rhizosphere > Soil | place: USA... | reverse complement strand
TGGGTTCGAGACGCTCGCGGTCATCGAGGGTCTCGACTTCTCGGACGGCGTCATCGAGGCCGAGATTGCCGGCATCCCGGCGCCTGGCGCGGGCGAGGGTGCCCGCGGCTTTGTGGGCGTCGCGTTCCGGCTGCAGACCGACACACGCACCTACGACGCGTTCTACCTGCGTCCCACCAACGGTCGCGCCGATGATCAGGAGCGGCGAAATCACGCCACGCAGTACATCGCGCATCCGGAGTGGCCCTGGTTCCGGCTGCGGCGCGAGACGCCGAGCAAGTATGAGGCCTACGTGGATCTGGTGACGGGGGCCTGGACGAAGATCAAGATCGAGGTGGCAGGTCAACGGGCGCGTCTGTACGTCCACGATCAGTCACAACCGACTTTGATCATCAACGACGTCAAGTCGGGCGCGGGTGCCAGGGGAGCCGTGGCGCTGTGGTTGGATGCAGGCACGATCGCGCACTTCCGGAACCTCGTGGTGAGGCCGGTGGCGTCAAACGTGCGTTGACACATGCTCCTTGCGATGTGCGTCCTCTTGCTTTGCGCCGACTCCACGTCGAGCTACTCGGGCCGGGACCACCAGCTGGACGTGCCGATTCCGCGGCTGGAAGCCGAGGTGGTAATAGACGGCGACCTCGGCGACCCGGTCTGGGCCCGGGCCGCTCGGCTGACCGGTTTCTCCCAGTACTCCCCCAACGACGGCGTGCCGGCAGCGGACACCACCCAGGTGCTGGTGTGGTACTCGGCCACCGCCATCTATTTCGGCATTCGCGCCTTCGAGCAGCACGGCCGTCCCAGCGTGACGCTGGCGAGCCGCGACCAGATTTTCGGGGACGACAACGTCCAGATCCTGCTCGGTACGTTTCACGACGGCAAGCAGGTCCTCATGTTTGCCGTGAATCCCCTGGGCGTCCAAGGCGATGGCGCTCTGGTGGAGGGCGCCAACGTGACGGCCGGCGGCTTCATCGGGAGCGCGGTGGTGGGACGGGAGCAACCCGACCTGAGCCCCGACTTCGTGTTCCAATCGCACGGGCGCGTCACCGATTGGGGATACGAAGTCGAGGTGCGCATTCCCTTCAAGAGCATCCGGTATCAGCCGCAGCAGCCGCAGGACTGGCGGCTGAACATCGTGCGCCAGGTCAAGCACTCCGGCTTCGAGGACTCCTGGTATCCGGCGCGCCGCGCCAGCGCAACGTTCATCGGGCAATCGGGGAACCTGGTCGGCCTGAGCGGCATGCGTCGCGGTCTCGTGATGGACCTGAATCCCGAGGCGACCGGCAAGGCGAGCGGTGCGCCCACCCCCAGCGGCTATCGCTACGATGTGGGTAATCCGCAGCTGGGCGGCAACATCCGCTGGGGCGTTTCGGAGAATCTCACCCTCAACGGCACGTACAAGCCGGACTTTTCGCAGGTCGAATCGGACGCGGGCCAGCTGGCGTTCGATCCGCGGCAAGCGCTGTTCTTCCCGGAGAAACGGCCCTTCTTTTTGGAAGGCAGCGAGCTGTTTCAGGTGCCGCAGAGCCTGATCTATACGCGGCGCATCGTGCAGCCGGTGGCGGCGGTGAAGCTCACCGGGACCACGTTCGGCACCGACATCGGTCTGCTCTCGGCGGTGGACCAGAAGTTCGCATCGGCCAGCGGCACCGACAATCCGATTTTCAATATCCTGCGGGCCCAACGCAGTCTGGGCCGAGGCTCACGGGTCGGGTTGGTGTATACCGATCGGATCGAGGGCGGCGACTACAACCGCGTGGCGGAGATCGACAGCCGGCTGGTCTTCAAAGAGATCTTTGGACTCAACCTGCAGCTTGCGGGCAGCCGTACGCGGGTCGGCGGCGTGACCACGACGGCGCCACTGTGGCTGAGCCAGTTCACGGCGCAACACCGCGTCTGGGGTCTGCGCAGCCTGTTCGCCGGCATCTCGGACGATTTTCGCGACGCGAGTGGCTTCATTGGCCGCGCGGGGGTCGTGCATGCGTACGTGGACCCGAGCTACACGACCTATGGACGATCGGGAGCGTTGCTGGAGCGGTTCACGGGCGACATCGTGGTGGACGGCATCTGGCAGTATCAGAACTTCGTCCACGGCCGCCACCTGCAGGACAAGAAGCTGCACTTCAACGGCAACGCGACGCTGCGCGGCGGGTGGAACGTCGGCGCCGGGTATTTCGTGGAAACGTTCGGCTACGATTCCGCGCTGTACGCCAGCTATCGTCTGGAAGTGCCACGTGCCGGCGGCGGGCTCGACACCGTGCCGTTCACCGGGCAGCCCACGATCGGCAACGGCGAATACCTCGTGCAAATCGGGACGCCGCAGTGGAAGCACTTCAGCGCCAGCGGATTCTTTCTGCAGGGCCACGATGAGAACTTTTTCGAGTGGGCCTCGGGCGATTTGCTGCTCTTGAGCGCCGACCTGTCCTACCGCCCCACGGAGCGGCTCCGCAACAGCGTCAGTTATTTCTGGCAGCAGGTGAATCGCCGCACCGACGGTAGCCTGGTGAATGTGGGTCGCGTGCTCCGGGCCAAGCTCGAGTACCAGGTGTCGCGGCCGCTGTTCGTCCGGGTGGTGGGCCAGTACATCCAGGACAAGACGGACTCGCTGCGGGACGATTCACGCACCGGCGCCCCGATTCTCTTTGAAGGACCCGGTGGCGTGACGCGTTCGGTCGCTTCGCAGAGCAATCTCTTCCACGCCGATGTGCTGCTCAGCTATCAACCGGTGCCGGGGACGGTGGTGTTCGCCGGGTACGGCAGCAACATGGTGGACGAGGAGGCGTTCCAGTTTCGGGGCCTCCGGCGGACCGATGACGCGTTCTTCCTAAAGTTGAGCTATTTGTTCAGGCTCTGAGCCTCAACACCTGCTTGCGCGCTGACCCCATCGAAGGTTAGTGCATGCGACGTGTGGTTTTCTCAGTTCTGGCGCTCTTCGCATCTCCGGTGGCCGCCGCCCAGCAGATCACCGGTGATATCCAGGGCCGTATCCTCGGCCCCGGCGGCCAACCGTTAGCCGACGTTCAGGTCACCGTCGCGAGCCCCACGCTCCAGGGCGACCGCCAAGCCCGCTCCGACACCCGTGGCGAATTTCGCCTCCTGGCCCTCCCGCCCGGGACCTTCACAGTCCAGCTGACCGCCGTCGGATACCGGCCTCTCGTCATCCGGCAAGTAGCCGTGCAGCTCGGAAACACGACCGCCCTCGGCGAGGTCACGCTGCCGGAGCAAGTGACGGAACTGTCGCCGCTGGTGGTCACGGCGGATCGGCCCGCCATCGATCCCCTCACGAGCAGCCTCGGGACCAATGTCTCCGCCACGGTCATCGAGCACCTGCCCATCGGCCGCGACTACCGCTCCATAATCACACTGTTGCCGCAAGCCAACGAGAGTTACCTGGGCGACGGCGTGAACGTCGCTGGCGGAACCGGCTTGGAGAACGCGTACTTCGTGGACGGCGTGAACGTCACGGAGCCTTACCGCGGAGACGGCGGCATCGACCTGCCGCTCAACTTCATCGACCACCTCCAGCTCAAGACCGGTGGCTACGAGGCCGAGTACGGGCGCGCGCTCGGCGGCATCGTCAATGTGGTCACCCGGTCGGGTGGGGACGAGCCCCGCCTATCAACCTTCGGGTTCTTTACCGGGAGCGGTCTCGCTTCGAGCCCTGACCGGGGGCTGGTGGACCAGGGGAAGGGGGACTACAGCCGCTACGACGCTGGCTTGAGTATCGGTGGCCCGATCCGGCGAAATCGCCTCTGGTACTTCCTGGCCTACGACGCTGCGGTGGAGCGACAGCACGTACAAATCCCGGGCAGCGAGGAAGCATTGGATCACGGCGTGACCCACAAGTTTGCCGCCAAGCTGAGCTGGCGCGCGAGCCCGGGCACGAGTGTTGTCCTCACTGCTATCGGTGACCCGGCGACGAGGCACATCGTGGGAAACCCTTTCTGGGCACCAATCCTTCCCCCGGACTCGCTGGCGAACCCGGACCCTTTCCTGGGAGTGTGGAACGAGGGCGGCGTGATGGTGGTCCTGAACGGCAAGCATCTGGTTGGGCAGCGGTTGCTCCTCGAGGCGATGCTCTCGCGCACGACCAGTTGGCAGGAGAACGGTCCGGCGACGTCGCGGGGCCGGACCGATCCGCTCTTCTCAGACGACATCACTCACACTTGGTCGGGCGGCTACGGAAACCGGTGGGACCGCACCAGCACGCGCTCGGCCGCGTCGCTCGGCGGCGAAGTACTCGCGGGCGCGCATTCTTTAAGGGGCGGGGTCCAGTACGAGGACAATCTGTTGCACGAGGACTGGCGGTGGCGCTCCAACGGGCCCGACAGTGCCGGGTGGGTCGAGAATACTGGATCAAGCTCCTACCCCTACGTTACGCTTCCGCTCGACTTCAGACCCTCGGTGCACAATCGGATCGTTTCGCTCTTCGTGCAGGGGTCCTACCTGGCGACTCCATGGCTACGCCTCACCCCGGGGATGCGGTGGGACGGCCAGTTCTTCTCAGGGCCGGCGGGTCGCAGCGGCTCCATTACCCAGCAGATTCAACCTCGGCTTGGCTTCGTGGCGTATCCCGACCGTTCCGGGTTACAGAAGGTCACCGGGTCGTTCGGACGGTTCTACGAGCAGCTCCCGTCCCTCACCGTGTCATTCTGGTGGGGCGGCCTGTCCCAGGATTTCATCCTTTACCCGCAAGATCCACGCGTCGACACCACCGGCAGATTGCCGATAACGTATAACACCCGCGCGGCCGATCGTCTGCGGGGGCAGTACTACGACGAGTTCACCCTGGGCTACGAGCGGGGGCTCGGAGCCGACGTCACCATCCGGGTGCGCGGCGTGTTCCGTGTCCTGAGGGAGATCCTCACGTCAGTCGACAGCTTTATCGTGGATCCCAACAGCACGACCTCCTTGGGCGCCAACCCAGGCCGCAATCCGGTCGCGTTCCTGCCGCGTCCGAGGGGCTCCTATAGGGCGTTGGAGCTCACCGCGCAAAAGCTCGGCACCTCACGCCTGAGCTACATGCTTTCTTACGTGCTGTCCCGGCACTACGGCAACTACGTTGGTCTATACGACCAGGACGCCGGCGTCGGGAACCCCAACGGCGGGAGCAACTTCTCGAATCCGGCCGAGCTGCAGAACGCCGAGGGGCTGTTACCGAACGACCGGACCCACGTATGCAAGGCATTCGGGTCGTACCGGTTCGGCTCTCGACTCACCGCTGGCGCTTACATCACGTTGCAGAGCGGTACCCCAATCAGCTATCTCGGCGCCAACCCGATCTATCCGTTCGACTTCGTTTTCTTGCGGCCCCGGGGCACGTCGGGCCGGATGCCCTGGATCTGGGACCTCAACCTGCATTGGAGCTACGGCCTGCGCCGGCCCAGTGGGGCAGTGGCGCCCAGGATCGTGCTCGACGCGTTCCACGTGTTCAGCGGCAACCGCCCGGTGCGCATTGAGCAGAAGGCGTTCCTGAGTGTCGACCAGACGACCGGCCAGCAGTCCACGCCCAATTCGCTCTTTGGCAAGGTCCTGACCCGGCAGCCGCCGATGACCGTGCGATTGGGAGTGGAGATCGGCCGGTAACGCCGGCGCTGTCAGCGCGAGTCCTCAGACTCAATCCGAAGCTGCCGCAATAGGGCCTTGAAGCGCGGATCCGATCGTAGCGGATCGAAGAACGGGTCGACCTTCAAGAAGACCAAGCCCGGCGAGCGCTCCCGCGCGCCCTTCCGCAGCCACTCGAGGGCGCGATCCCGATCCCCCAGGCCCACGTACACCCACGAGACGTTGATGGGGTCGAGCCACCGGCGACCGGAGCTCGCCGTCAACCGCCCGAGCATCGCGCCGGCTTGCTGCGTCCGCCCAGCCCGCCCGTAGACCCATCCACAGGACCCGAGCACGACCTGATCGTCGGCCTCAGGTGCGCGCGCGGCGGCCGAATCGCAGTGGGCGACGGCCACCTCGGGCATCCCTTTTTGCAGATAGCCCCAGCCGAGCTCCATGTGCGCATAGAAGTAGCCAGGCTCCAGCTCCAGCGTACGACGCAGCTGGGCGATGGACTCTTCGTAGCGGCGCGCCTTGAAATACGCCCACCCTAGGCTGACACTTGTGGTCACCGACAGCGGATCGAGCTCGATGGCCCGCTGATTCTGCATGATGGCGTCGTCGAAGCGGCCCGCCAGGGCGAGGTAGCCGGCGTACAGGCCGCGGATCCATGCGCTCCCCGGGGACAACTCAAGCGCACGTCGAAAGTCCCGGTCCGGGCCGGCGAAGTCGAGATCCGTGACGAACCGGAGCCACCCGAGCGTGGCGTGTGCCTCGCCCAGCGTGGAGTCGAGCGCGAGCGCGCGCTGTGCCGCTGCTTTCGCTCGCGGAAGGATCTCTGCGGGCGGCGCGAACGCGAAGAACGCAAGGTCGGCGTAGCAGCCTGCGAGCCCGGCGTACGCCAGCGCGAACGTCGGGTCGTGGTCGATCGCGCGGCGGTAGAACGCGATCCCACGGTTCATGTCTTCCTCTGTCCACTTGTCGCAGTAGTAGCGGCCCCTGAGGTGCAGGTCGTTCGCCTCCGGGTCGACCGGCCGCGCGCTCGTGAGACGCGCGCGCTCCGCGGGGGTGAGGGCGACCCGCACTTCCCGGGCGATGGCCTGCGTCACGTCGGCGTAGAGCGCGAGCACATCCCGCCGGCTCTTGACGTAGGTGCCGGCCCACAGGTGCCGGTCCGTAGGACCGGCGATCAGCTGGGCAGTGACGCGCACGCTGTCTCCCGCTAACACGACCGATCCTTCTACTACGGCATCGACGTGCAACTCGCGGGCGATCTCTGGTACCGTCATCGCCGTGTGGCGATATCCCAGCACCGAAGTGCGCGAAATGGTGTTCAGCGCGCCGATCTTCGCGAGCTCGGTCACCAGCGCGTCGTGCATTCCCTCCACGACGTATTCCTGCGCGGTGTCGCCCGTGAGGTTTTCGAGCGGCAGCACGGCGAGCCGGTGGATCGGGGCGGCTCGCGCACCGGCAACGCGTATCCGCCACCAGCCGGCCACGAGAAGGAGCACGCTGAGTGCCGCGACGGCGATCACGCGAGCCCGCCGCGGGCGTGATGGCTTCCCTTGCCGGGCGAGTGCCGCCGTGAACTGTCCGGCGGTGGCGAATCGGTCGGCCGGCACCTTTTCGAGTGCTTTCATCACGGCTTGCTCGACGTGCTCGGGGAGGGAGCGCCGGACGGTCCGCAGCGGCGGGACCGGGTCGAGCGCATGACGAGCCAGCAGCGCCTGCGCGCTGGGGCCCGTGAACGGCGGCGCTCCGGCCAGCATTTCGTACAGCACGCAGCCGAGGCTGTACACGTCGCTGCGGCCATCGATGCGGAACTCGGCGCCCGCCTGCTCGGGGCTCATGTACGCCGGCGTGCCGACCGTCATCCCGCTCTCCGACAACTTTTCCCCCCCGGCTGCGGCGATCGCCCGGGCCAGCCCGAAGTCGGCCACCAGCGCGTGGCTAGCATTGAGCAGGATGTTCTCCGGCTTGATGTCCCGGTGCACGATGTCCTGACCGTGCGCGTAGCTCAGGGCGTCGCACACGTCGCGCGTGATGCGCAACGCCTCGTCGACCGGGAGCTGGCCTTCCCGCGCGAGGCGCTGCCGCAACGACTGCCCAGGGACGTACGGCATGACGTAGTAGAGCGAGCCCCCGGCCTCGCCGGAATCGAACAGCGGCATGATGTGGGGATGCTGGAGCTGTGCGGCGAACCGGATCTCGCGCAGGAATCGCTCGGCGCCCAAGAGCACGGCGATCTCCGGGCGCAGGACCTTGATGGCGACGGGGCGCTCGTGCTTCAGGTCATGCGCGAGAAAGACGAACGCCGCACCGCCGCGCCCCAGCTCGTGTTGGATCGTGTACCGGCGGCGCAGGGCCGCGACGAGAGGTACGGGCACCTGCTCGGGCATGGCGTAACCATACCGCGACCACGCGCCCCCGCTAGTTGGGTGGCCTCAGGCAGTGTCGCCAACGCGAAGCCGTTCCATGAGTTGGGCGAGCCGCACATCGGGTGCCACGCCCAGTTCCTTCCGCAACCGCTCCGCGTGTTGCTGTGCGTGGCGTAGCGCTCCACCGCGATTCCCGGCTGCGGCGAGCGCCTGTACCACGTCGAGCGCGATCTGCGAATCGAGCGGATCGACCTCGGCCGCCCGGCGCCACCACTCGGCCGAGCGTGCTTGCTCGCCTCGCGCCGCCGCGGCGTTGGCGAGATCGACCAGCGCCGCGCAGAGGCGCCGCGCCAAGCGGTGGCGTTGCGCCTCGGCCCACCGCTCGAACTCCGGTGCGTCCTTCAGGAAGAACCCGTCGAGAAACGGGCCACCATAGAGTGCCGCCGCCGCCTCGAGATCAGCACGGTCCAGGGCGTCCTCGAACTCGCCGATGTCCGTTCGGATGGTCGCCGGGTTGAGTCGCAGGGTCTTGCCGCCGAGAAACAGCTCCCGGCCGGTGAGCAGCTTGCGTTGGATGTGGAGCAGCTGATTGAGGGCGTGGCGCGCGCGCGCGGCGTCACTCTCCGGCCACAGGTAGGCCATGATCTTATCGCGACTGAGGCCGCGTTGGCGCGTGACCGCCAGCAGCGCGAGCAGCGCCAGCCGGCGCCGTTGGGTCATGGCACCGCTGACGAGCCCGTCCTCGAGACCCAGCGTCAAGCCGCCGAACGTCGTCAGCCGGAGCATCGGACCGGTATGACTCCCTTGTGATCGGGACGTGACCGCATCGCGCGAGAATTGAGCCGGTCATCGGGCTCATCGCAAGCGAGTCAGCCGTGCTGCTTTCCCCCGCCAAACAGGAGGCCTCCATGCGTTCGCTCCATCACCTCGCGGTTCCCGTCGTTCTCATCACGGCCGCCTGCGAATCGACAGCCGGACCGGCCCCCCTCGATTCGCTGGCGACGCTACGGGAATCGATGCAACAAGGCACCCACACGAAGGTCTTGCCAAACGTCGATGGCAGCTTTGGCCCCGCGGTGTTGGCTTCCTGCGCCGAAGGGTATGACTTGATCTTCAAGTTCACAGGGACCGTAACGATGATCGAAACGATCGACCCGGCCGGCAACATCACGAAACTGCAGAATGTCTGGAACCTGACCGTCTCTATCGCCAATTCGGCTACTGGGTACACGGTTTCCGGACCAAGCTACGGTCCGGACCAGACGACCTTCAACTCGGATGGAACGTCCCGGCTGGTTCAGTACGGCCTGTTGCTTCACCTCAAGCTGCCCGATGGGACTCACCTGCTCGACGTCGGCACGGTCGAATTCTTCTTAGACCAAACCGGCGGCATCACGCTGGTCGCCATGCACGGGCCCCATCCTGACCACGAAGGGTTCCCGGACCGCCCGGTATTGTGCGCGCTGCTCAACCACTGAGCCGATCCGTGGCGCCCCGCACGATGTCCGGGTCGTGCCACAGTGATGCAGGCTCGAACTCCAATGTCGGAGGTTCCATGAATACCAGACTGCTCCGGGCCGACCAGTTGGGATGCCACGGCGCTCGATGTTCAGTCGAGAAAGCTCATTCTGTACCAGGGGTACAGCGCCGCCTTCGATGCGGTCGATGTCGAGACCTGGGCGTACGACATCGAGACCGGCGTCTGGGAGAACCGACATCCGGCGCAGCAGCCCCCGACCCGTTGGGGATCGATGATGGTCTACGATCCCAAGGTGGACCGCGTGCTCCTCTATGGCGGTTCCAACTTCGCGGAGGGAGTTGCGTGCGGGTTCTGCTCCGAGACGACGGTGCTCGGCGACTTGTGGGCCTACGACTACGAGTCCAACACGTGGACCGAGCTGCACCCGTCGGTGAGCCCGCCGCCACACCACTTTCCGGTGCTGGAGTATGTGCCGAGCATCGACCGCATCCTCCTCTTTGGTGGGTACCAGCAAGGATTCACGTCGCTCTTCAACGACACGTGGGCGTTTGACTACAACACGAATCGCTGGGTGAACCTGAATCCACAAAATCCGCCCCCTCCTCGCGCCTACCACTACATGGCGCTCGAGTCGACGGCCAATCGCATCGTGATGTTCGGTGGGGTGGAAGACGAATCCCAGTACCCCAATTCTCCCGAAACGACGAATGGCGAAACGTGGGTCTACAGCATTGCAGGTAATTCTTGGAAGCAAGTCTTCCCCGACGATGCGCCGGGGCCGCACGCGTGGCACGCGATGAGTCACACCAAAGGCCCCGTTCTCATGTTCGGAGGGGGAGGTACTCGTGCGACGTGGAGTAACGACACGTACCTCTACTCCTCGCGTGAGAAGGAGTATGAGCAGGTATGCTGCGGGCGCCGCGGGGACCTGAGCGTCGGCAGCGGCGGCAACGCGAGCGGTAGCCAGGTCTCCGGAGGACGCTCAAGGCGCCGGCGGTGAGCGTCTGAAGAAACGACGCGTTCTGAAGCTGAGCGAGCTCGCGCCTACAGGATCGACGCGAGCGAGCAGGAGAACCCCGGCACCACGTCCTCGCCGTCGAGCGCGCCGTCCGCCGGCATGATCGTTTCGCTGCCGTCGTGGCGGTAGACGCGTGCCAGCCGCCGCTCCGGATCGACGACCCAGACGAGCTTCGTTCCGGCGGCGAGCCAGTCGGCGACTTTGCCGAGGACCTCGCCCGCGCGGTCACCGGGCGACAGCACTTCGACGACGAGGTCGGGGGCGAGATCGGGGAAGCCAACCGGGATGGGATCGGGGAGTCGCTCGCGCCGGACGAATGCAATGTCGGGAGCGCGGACGGTATCGGGGCCGCGCGACAATGTGAAGCCGGTCTCGGCCGCGAAGACTTGTCCAGCGCCCGTGCGCTCCACGTGATTACCGATCCGCAGGGTGAGGTTCATTGTGACGCTGCCATGGCGCCCTCCAGGCGGTTCCCGGACGACGAGCACGCCGCGGATCAGCTCTGTTCGCTTGTTCGGGATACTCGCGTTGAGCAACTCCTCGGCGGTCATCTGCGCGGGGGCCATGTTCAGAACGTAGGCGCGCTCGGCGGGCATAGCAACCCGAATCCTGCGGTAGGTCCGTCAACGTGGGATCAACCGCGACCGCTATGAACCCGAACTAGCAACGGCTCCCGCGGGTCCCCATTATAGGGACCGCGCTCACCCCAGGAGCCGTCGCCGGTGGCCGATGCTGATCCCCGCCTCATGACAGCGCTCGCCGACCGCTACGCGATCGAGCGCGAGCTCGGCCAAGGGGGAATGGCGACGGTCTACCTCGCCCAGGACCTGAAGCACAACCGCCCCGTCGCGGTCAAGGTTCTCCGACCCGAACTCACCCCCCTGGTCTCCGACCGGTTCCTCCGTGAAGTCCAAATAACCGCCCGGCTCAACCATCCTCATATCCTGCCTCTGCTCGATTCAGGAGAAGCCGACGGCTTCGTGTACTACACAATGCCCTACGTTGCAGGCGAGTCTCTGCGAGACCGCCTGGAGCGGGAGCAGCAGCTGCCCCTGGATGACGCGATCCAGATCGCACGTGAGGTGGCAGATGCGTTGAGTTACGCCCACAGCCACGATTGCGTGCATCGGGACATCAAGCCGGAGAACATCCTGCTCGAGAGCGGGCATGCGGTCGTCGCGGACTTCGGGATCGCGCGAGCGATCACGGCGGCCGGTGGAGACCGGCTGACCGAGACGGGGATCGCGGTGGGGACGCCGATGTACATGAGTCCAGAACAAGGAGCGGGCAGCCAGGAAGTGAACGGCCGCTCGGATCTCTACTCGCTCGGCTGCGTGTTGTACGAGATGCTGGCGGGGCATCCGCCATTCACGGGACGCTCGGCGCTGGAGGTGCTGGCGCGGCACTCGATGGACGCCGTCCCCCGGATTACGGCGGCGCGGCCGACGGTGCCCGTTGCGGTCGAGCGCGCCATTGAGGCCGCGCTCGCCAAGAGCCCGGCCGACCGGTTCGCGACGGCGAACCGGTTCGCCGACGCCTTGGGGGCAGGTGCCCCGATAACCGGCAGTCGCGTTGTTGCTAGCTGGGGCAGGCCTCTCCGACGTCTCGCCCTTGGCGGGACCGTCGTCCTAGGCATTCTCGGTCTCGCGGTGGGGGCGGCGATCCTGGCGCGACGGCCTGGTGCCGGGGATGTCGGAGCGGGCTCGTCCGTGGTGGTGATGCCGTTCGAAAACCGCACGGCGGTCACCGAGCTCGATCCCTTGGGCACGGTGGTCGCCGAGTGGGTGACCCAAGGACTCACCGAGCTCCCGTTCCTGACCATGCTGGATACACGCGGTGCGCAGGCTGCCGCCCGAACGCTCGGCGCCGCAGCCACACCGCTAGCGGTGCGACGCGAGACGGGTGCCAGGATCGTAGTCGCAGGGTCCTACGTTCTCCAGGGCGACGTGCTCCAGTTCCAGACGCAGATCAGTTCTACGACTGACGGCAGCATCCTGCTGAGCATCGCGAGCGTCACGGCGCCGCGTGATCAGCCGATGGCAGGGGTCGAGGCTCTGCGGCAGCGAGTGTTGGCGGCCTTTGCCTCCCTGCACAACACAGACGTCAGCAGGTTCCAGGCTGCACTCGCGCAGCCGCCCCTGTACGCGGCCTACCGCGATTACGTGGAAGGGCTGGAATCGTACATGGCGGGCGACAACGCCGAGGCCGCCCGGCGCTTCCAGCAAGCGGCGACGCTCGATCCGACGTTTCTGACGGCCCGTATATGGACGGCGCAGTCGGGCATGCTCGCTGGGATGTATGTGATGGATGTAGCGTGGGCCAAGCGGGCCGATTCGCTGATCAGTGGCCTGCAGCTGCTCAGAGACCGTCTCGCCCCGTTCGACCGCGCGCGCCTCGACTTCGTGGTGGCTTTGCGAGCCGGGGATCTCCTTGAGCGGTACAGGGCGACGCTGCGTCTGGTGGAGGCCGCACCTGGCTCGATCGACGCACGACGCGAGCTGGCGCTATCCGCGCTCGGGGTTCTGCATCCTCGCGAAGCGCTGCGGCGTCTGGAGGAGCTCGATCTGAAGAGTGGGCTCATGCGGGGATTCGAGGGGGGGTACTGGTCCTTTGCGTCGTCGGCCCACCACCTTCTTGGCCAGCACGATGAGGAGCTCGCCGCGACTCGGCGAGCCCGCCCGTTTTATCCGGCAGAACCTTCCACTCTCTTCGACGAACTGCGGGCCCTCGCGGCGTTGGGAAGGATCGCACAAGTAGACTCGATGGCCCGTGCCGAATTGCCCGGTTCCGGGGACGCCGATCTCATCGCGTTCGGCGTCGCCGGTGAGCTGATGGCGCACGGGCACCCCGAGGCTGCGCAGCGTCTCGCGCGGTACGTGTCCGACCATCCTGAAGCGCCACCGCCGTCGGAACCGGTGGCGGCGGGCGAATGGCTCTATCACCACCACGCGCTAC
>Ga0075433_10002790_pt1 | contig 13376 bp, 10 predicted proteins | sample RhiMethybrSRZTD2_FD_75299 | JGI IMG/M metagenome (GOLD analysis project Ga0075433, IMG submission 75299) | Populus rhizosphere microbial communities from Tennessee, USA - Rhizosphere MetaG P. TD hybrid SRZTD2 | ecosystem: Host-associated > Plants > Roots > Rhizosphere > Soil | place: USA... | reverse complement strand
GGTCGCAGGCGCCAGCGCGGCCGTGTTCACGAAGATCGCGCACCGCACGAGCGGCGTCTGCAGGTTGGTGTTCGTGATCGTCACGCTCCAACCACCGTTACCGGCCGCGAGGCCGACGGTCCCGAGGGTGTTACCGGTCGTCACGCAGAAATTGACCGTACCCGCGGTGGGCGGCGTGGTGCACGACGTGGTGGCGCTGTACTTGACCGAATCGGCGAAATACGCCTCTTCGGCGGTCACCAGGTTCCGAAGGTCCGACTTCATCGAGGCGATGTACGCCTTCGCCTTCGTGTTGGCGAACTTCGGGATCGCGATGGCGGCCAAGATGCCGATGATCACCACCACGATCAGCAGTTCAATGAGCGTAAAACCCTTGCGGTTCATCTGACGTTACCCCCGTTTAAGTCCATCAAAGACAGCTTACGTCCTGAGCGGGAATGTCCCGGCGGCTACAGGAGCAAGCGCTGTGCCTTGGGACGCGAAAAACAAGATAAGGCGTTGTGTTGTAAGGCGTTGGGGATGTTCGGAAGGGTGTCCCAACCCCCCGATTGCTGGGAGGTATTCGGGTGTTTTGCAACTCGCGTGGCCGACCGCGACGGGGGTCCGGATCACACTCTACCTGGCCAGACGCTCCGCCCGGGCCTCAAGGGAGTCGGCAGCCACGGGGTAGCCGTGGGCTCGAGCGACGGCAGCTTCGTACCGATAGTAGCTGACGGCGCACGTTCCGGAACAGACCCGCTCGAGCGCGTCCAGCAGCGAGTCGGCGGCGCCCCCCTGGCCCACCGAAAACGCGGCGACGGACCCGGTGACGTAGATCCAAGGGTCGCGCTGATAGATTCGCGCGGCCAACCGCGCCTCCGCGAGCGCCCTGGCGGGATCGCGCTGGTCCAAGTACAGCCCGGTCATGCGAGTGTGACCCACGTACGACCGCGGGGAATCGTTCACGACGCTTTGCGCGACGCTCGCGTCGTCGCGCCACACCGGCACCCGGGCCGCCGTGCGGATCCCGGTCAGCAGCACCAGCGCGCCGACCAGCGGCCGGAGCCATGCCCGTGGCAGCGCGGCGAGCCAGTCGGTCACAGCGAGCACGAACCCAGCGGACGGCAAATAGAGTGTCCGCTCCGCGACGTAGACGCCGGTCGGGTAGAGCAAGTTCGCGACCGGGAGCAGCGCGATCCCGGCCCACCCCAACCCGAACGCCGCGAGGCGCCGCCCTCGCGTCCATGAGACGACCAGCAGGGCTGCCCACAACAACAGGCACACGACGCCCGCCGCGAAGCGAGGATCGACCGGTGAGGTGACAGCCGTGCGCTCGTCGGGCGAGTAGTCGACACGCAAGGTCAGCGGAAAGACGAGCAGTCGCGCGACGTCGGCCAGGCCATGGACGGCGGTGAGCCGCACCGCCACCGGGGAGACACCGACGAACATGGGCGCGACGCTCTGGTATTGGGTGGCCCCGTGGCCGAGCATGACCCAAACGACGCCGTAGAGCGCGCCCACGACCACCCAGCTCACGACGAACCGGGCGACCTGGCGGCGCTCCGGCCGGGCCAGGCCGAGCAGCCAGCCCCACGCGATGAGCGCGGGGGCAACGGCGGCGTTCTCCTTGCAGAGGAGGCCGAGCGTCCAGGCGAATGAGCTCCAGACCACGAACCCGCGCACCAGCGCCGCGTATACGGCGAGCGCGACGAACAGGGCGGCCATGAGCTCCGCGCGTCCCACCACGTTGGCGACGGCTTCGACGTGCACGGGGTGGACGGCGAAGAGCAGTCCCGCCGCGAGTCCGCCGGCGTCGTCGCTCCAGCGGCGGGCGAGGGCGGTCACGGCGACCGCGGCAGCCGCGTTCCAAAGGAGATTCACGGCGTGGAACCACGTCGTCCCATCCAAGAGGCGGTCGACGGCGAACGTCGCGATCACGAGCGGCCGATACATCCGGCCCCCCAGCTCCGGCGGCCAGTACGACGTCGCGAACGCTCGCCAGATGCCCGATGCGTGGGAGACCAGGGGATTGCGGGCGATGATGGCGAGGTCGTCCAGCGCGAACTGGTTCCACAACGCGCCGAGGTAAACGACCACGGCGCACAGGGCGACGGTCAGGTAGATCCGCTTAGCGCTCAACGATCGGGTCCGGCGCCCTCCCGCCGCGGGCGTCGAACGAGTCGGCGGCCGTCGGGTACCCGCGGGCCCGGGCGACCGACGCCTCGTACCGGTAGAAGCCGCCGCACTTGCACACCTTGTCGACACGAGCGAGCAGCGAGTCCGCCAGGGCGGCGTGCCCCGTTTCCCACGCCGCCTCGGCGCCCTGGATCTGCAGCCACGGCAGCGTCACATCGTAAATCGCGGTGGCGGCGCGATACGCCTCCAACGCCTTGGCCGGCTGATGGCCGGTCAGATACATGATCACCATATGACCCGGACCGGCGAACGAGTTCGGGGAATCCTCGAGCTCGCTGGTAATCATCGACCGTGTGTCGCGCCACACCGGGATGCGAAGCGCGCTTCGGACGCCCCCGGCCACGACGAGCAGGCTCAGCACCAGCGCCAGCCGGCGGGTCTCGAGGTCCTTGAGCCACGCCCCGACCGCCAGGGCGAGTCCTGCCGACGGCAGGTACAGCGCCCGTTCCGCCAGGAGCACTCCCACGGGAACCACGAGGTTCGAGACCGGAAACAGCGCGATGGCGATCCAGCCGAGCCCGAAGGCCTCGACTCGGCGGCCGCGTCGCCAGGTGAGCCACAACAACGCGCCCCAGGCGACAACGCACAGCAGCCCGAGCGCGAAGCGCGGGTCGAGCGGCGTGGTCACGAGGGTACGCTCGGCGGGCGAATAATCGACGCGCAGCGTGAGCGGAAAGACGAGTAATCGCGCGACATCCGCGAGCGCTGCCAGGGCCGTCAGCCGCACGGCGACGGGCGAGGCACCGAAGAACACCGGAGCGGCGCGGCCCACCAGCTCGTGGCCCAAGACGTTCCAACGCACGACGGCGTACACGAGCCCGACGGCAACCCACATCGCCAGGTACGCGGCCATCCGGCGGCGCGAGGGGCGCGGCGCCATGTCCATGATCCAACCCCACGCGATGAGCGCGGGCGCCACCACCGCGTTCTCCTTGCTCAGGAGACCGGCGGCGAGCGCGAGCGCGCTCCACCACAGGCGATCGTGCGCCAGCGCCGCGTACACGGCAACGATCGCGAACAGCGCGGCCATCAGCTCGGCGCGCCCCACGATGTTGGCGACGGCCTCGACGTGCACCGGGTGGACCGCGAACAGCAGCCCGGCGGCGAGCGCCGCTCGCTCACCGCTCCACTGTCGCGCCAGCCACGCGACAGCCACGCTCGCTCCGGCGTGCCACGCCACATTCACCACGTGGAACCACCAGGCGGCGCCACCCAGCTGCCAGTCGATGGCGTACGAGGCAAGCGGCAGCGGACGGTACAGCCCGCCCCCGACGACCGGCGGCCAGTAGGGGCTCACGAACGCCCGCCACACACCGCTGAAGTCGAGCACCAGCTTGTTGAAGCGGACGATCTGGTTGTCGTCCAGCGCGAACTGATTCCACAGCGCCCCGATGTACACGACCGCGGCGCAGACGGCCACGGCGGCATATAGGCGCCTAGCGCTCACGCCAGCTCCCGCGCGGCGGCAACAGGTTGTACCGCAGGATGTGAAACAGCGCCGCCAGCCCGTCGCGCCAGGTGATCTTCTTCCCCTCGGCGTAGGTCCGGCCGCTGTACGAGATGGGCAGCTCCCAGATGCGGGCGCCCGCTTGTGCCAGCCGCGCCGTCAGCTCGACCTCGATCCCGAACCGCTCCGCCCTGAGCGGCAGTCGTTTCAACAGGTCCGCCCGGACCATCTTGTAGCACGTCTCCATGTCCGTGAGGTTCAGATTGGTGAACATGTTGGAGACGAGCGTCAGGAAGTTGTTGCCGACGGCGTGCCAGAAGAACAACACGCGGTGCGGGCCACCCTGGAAGCGCGAGCCGTACACGGCGTCCGCCCGGCCCTCCATGATGGGCGCGAGCAGGCGCGGCAGCTCGGTGGGATCGTACTCGAGGTCCGCGTCCTGGGCCACGATCACGCTACCCGAGGCGGCGGCGATCCCGGTCTTGAGCGCCGCGCCTTTGCCGCGGTTCTTGGCATGGTGCAGCACCTGCTGGACCAGCCCCGTGCCCTTCAGGCCGTCGAGGATGGCGCCGGTGCCATCGGTCGACGCGTCGTCCACGGCGATCACCTCGAGCCGCAGCGGGACCAGCTTGAGCTGCCGCAACGCGGCTTCGATCGTCGCCGCCTCGTTGTACGCCGGCACGACCACCGAGAGCACGACGTCGCCGGTCGATTGCACAGACGACATCAGGCCGGTACCTCGCCGATCGCGATGAGCGACTGGCCGATCCGCCAGGGGAGGAGCCGCTCCAAGCGGAACAGCGGCACCAGCGCCTCGTACCAGCGCAGCGCGCCGGTGGGAATGAGCCGGCGGCGCAGCACGCGGCCCGCCACCCACCATCCCGGGACGCCGGCGAGATTGAAGTATTCGAGATGGCCGAGGCGAAAGCCCGCCGCCCGAAACTTCTCCGACAGCTCGGCAGGGACATAGCGGCGGAAGTGCCCCAGCGCCTCGTCCAGGGTGCCGTACAGCGCGCGCAGCGCCGGGACGAGGAGGACAAGGCGTCCCCCCGGCTGCAGCAGCTGATGCATCGCCCGCAGGGACGCGCGGTCGTCCTCGATGTGCTCCAGCACGTTCAGGCACACCACGGTATCGAGGCGCTCGGCGACGAGCCCGGGACTCACCGCCGGGAGTCGCAGCTCGGTGACGGAGACGTGCGGCCGGTCCGCGAACCGCTCGCGCAGCCGGCTCAGGTAAAAGGGCTCGGTGTCGGTGAGCACCACCCGCTCGCGGTCCATGAGGAACGTGGACATGTTGCCGATGCCGGCGCCGATCTCGAGCACGCGGCGTCCCCTCTCCACCCAGGGGCGCAGCCGGTCGAACATCCAGCGGTTGTAGCGGGGGGCCGCGGCCATGCGCTCCAGCGTCGCGGCCCCGACTTGATCCGCCGCCTCAGGCGGGGACATCGCCTTCGTAGCGGCTCAGCTTGCGATACAGGGTGGAGGGATCGATGCCGAGTACCTCGGCGGCGCGGGTCTTGTTGCCGCCCTCGCTCTGCAGCACCCAGGTGATGTAGGCGCGCTCGATCACGTCGAGGGTGGGGTTGGTGTGCGCCCGCTCGGCGACGAGCGGCTCGGCGCGATGCTCGGTGAGCTTGTCCGGCAGAGCCGCGAGGTCGATCGTCGTCGCCTTGCTGAGCACCACCGCCCGCTCGAGCGCGTTCTCGAGCTCGCGCACGTTGCCGGGCCAGTCGTAGGCCAGCAGCGCCCCTTTGGCATCTTCGGCGAGCGCCTTCGGCTGCTCGTCGCGCTCCTTCGCGATGCGGGCCAGGAACTCCTCCCACAGGATCTGGATATCGTCGCGCCGGTCGCGCAGCGGCGGCAGGTGAATGGCGATCACGTTGAGGCGGTAGTACAGGTCGGTGCGGAAGCGGCCGCGCTTGATGTCGTCCTCCAGGTCGCGGTTGGTGGCGGCCACGACGCGGACGTCCACGGGAATGGCCTCGGTGCCGCCCACGGGGATCGCTTCCCGCTCCTGCAGCACCCGCAGCAGCTTCACCTGGGTCGCGGGCGACATCTCGCCGATCTCGTCCAGGAAGAACGTGCCGCCGCGCGCCGCGGCGAACAGGCCCTGTTTGTCGCGCACCGCGCCCGTGAACGATCCCTTCACGTGGCCGAACAGCTCCGACTCGAGCAGGCTCTCCGGCAACGCGCCGCAGTTGAGCGAAAAGAATCCGCCGTCCGCCCGCGCCGACAGCTCGTGGATGTAGCGCGCGATGACTTCTTTCCCCGTGCCCGACTCGCCCTGGATCAGCACCGTGCTCTCGGTGGGCGCCACCTGCTCGGCGAGCTTCAGCACCTCCTGGAAGGCGCGCGACTTGCCCAGCGGCTTGACCAGTCCGGAGCGCTCGCGCCGCCGGATCTCCTGCTTGAGCTGCTTGTTCTCGGCCTTGAGCAGCCGCTGCTCCGCCGCGCGCCGGCAGATCGCCACCAGGTCGTCGTTCGAGAACGGCTTCTGGATGTAGTAGAACGCACCCTGGTTCACCGCCTGGATCGCGCTCTGCAGCGAGGCCTGGGCGGTCATGAGGATCACGGGGGTCTCGGGGTCCTGCTCCCGCACCGCGGCCAGGATCTCGGTGCCCGAGACGCCCGGCATCTTGATATCCGTGAGCACGATGTCGGGCGGGTTGCCCTTCAGCGCCTCGAGCCCTGCTTTCCCACCCTGGGCGGTGGTGACGTCGAAGCCCTCCCCTTTCAGCAGGATCCGGAGCACGTCCAGGATCCCCATCTCGTCGTCGACGACCAGGATGGTCGGTTGGTTACTCATCACTCGCGCCCTTCATGCTGCCTCCTCTTTTCTCCGAGCGGCGGGGAAGTAGACCGTGAACGTCGTGCCCTGCCCCGGAGGGGAGTCGACCAGTACCAGGCCGCGGTGCGCGTCCACCGCACGCTGCACGATGGCGAGGCCGAGACCGGTGCCGCCGACCCGACCCGTGACGAACGGCTCGAACAGGCGGGCCCGCAGGCCCTCGGGGATGCCCGGGCCGTTGTCGCTCACCGACAAAGACACAGGGCTCTCGATGCCGGCGCCGCCGGGCAGCTCGTGAGCGGCGGGCCGGCCGGTGCGCACCACGACGCGCGCGCCCTTGCCCGTGGCCTGGACGGCGTTCAGCACCAGGTTCGACACCACGCGGTGCAGCAGGTCCTCGTCGCCCTCCATGGGGGTCGGGTCGCCGGCCAGGTCGATCGCGGCGTCCTGGGGACAGTCCGGGTGCTCGCGCACCAGGCGGATCGCCGCGGCGGCCACCTTGTGCAGGTCGAGCGGCCGGCACTCCGTGGCGCGCACGCGGGAAAAATCGAGAAACTCGGAGAGCAGGCGCGACAGCCGGTCGCTCTCGCGCACCACCAGCGACGTCAGGAACTTCTCGTCGGCGTTCACGCGCTTCGCGCGCCCCAGCTGCTCCACCGACGAGCGGATGGACGCGAGCGGATTCTTGATCTCGTGAGCCAGGCTGGACGACAGCTCCGCCACCGCCTCGAGCCGTTCGGCGCGCAGGTGCAGCTCTTCGAGCCGCTTCGAGTCCGAGATGTCGGTGAAGATCGCCGTGACCCGGGGCTCGCCCGCCGGCTCGACGTCGAGCGTCGTGGTGGTCACGCCGATCGGGAAGGTGCGATCGGGACGCCGCACCGTGGCTTCGACCCGCATGGCCCGCACGCCCCGCCGCGCCGTCGCCGTGATCGCGGCCCAGAACTCGGGGGCGATTTTCGCGAACTCCGGCATGATCGGCCGGCCCCGCCACTGCCGCTCCTTGAATCCGAGGATCTGCTCGGCCGCGGGGTTGCAGTACAGCAGGTGGCCTCCCTGATCCACCGTCACGATCCCCGTCGGCACGCTGCGCAGCACGTCCGCCGCTTCCAGTCGGGCCTGGCGCAGCTCCCCGGCCAGGGCCTCTCGCTCCGCCCCCATCACCGACACGCGGCTCGAGAAATACGCGGTCACCGTCGCCACCGCGGCGAACACCAGCAGCTGCAGCCCGATCTGCGCCGTCATCGGCGTCGTATGCCCAAAGAACACATCCGCGATGTACACGATCCCGACGAGCGCGCTGATGAGGCCCGTGCTCGCCGGCGGCATCAGCACCGCCGTCACCGCGATCAGCGGGACGTACAACGGCGTCAGGTCGCTCTGCGGGCCGCCCGTGATGTGCACGACCGTGGTGATCAGCGCCACGTCGAACAGCGCCTGCCCGTACAGGAACGTCCGGCCGGGCGGGCGACGCGACAGGTGGGTGTACCAGTAGGAGGCGATCGTCACCACGACCGCCGCCACCAGCACAAACGACGTGACCAGCACGTCGAGGGGAGCCGCGACCGCGAACTTGAAAACAGCCGTCAGGTAGATCGCGACGGCCACGCACAGCCGTCCCGCGTACACCGACCGCAGCAGACTCTGTGGGGTCGGGAGCACCGACCCCCGCCGGTCACCCACCAGCCAGGTCACGAGACAGCCGAACGCCGAAAGTCGTATGCCGTAAGCAGGTCCCTCTGAAGAGGCGCAAGGCGCAAGCCGCAAGGGGAAACACGAGCCCCGAACCGTGAGCCTTCCAGCGCAACCCGTTGACCGCAAGGCTGTTACGCCACTGAGGCCTGGGGCTTGCGGCTTGGAACTATTGTTGATGGTGTGGCAAAGTGCAAGAGCGCGAACCCCGGGCGGTCTCAACAGCTCGAGTTTCGCTATCGTACGGCATGCGACGCGCGCTGGGTGTCATCATGTGGCTGGGACTCGGAGCGCTCGCGGCTCCCGGTCGCGCGGCGGCCCAGGCCGCCCTGACCCCGGCGGATTCGGCCATCCTCAACTCTCAACCGCTCAAGCGCCTGGTGCTCGCACCATCGTTGTTGCGACGCCTCAGTCTCCTGGCGGCCGGCCTCGACCGGGAAGTGGTGATGTGCCTGCAGGGCACCGTGGCGGGAGACACGGCCCTGGTCCAGGAGCTCACGATGCCGGACATCGTGCACTCGAGCGTAGACGCCGTGACGCCGCTCCCCTGCCCTCCCGCCACCACGCTCGCCGTGTGGCACAACCATCCCTGGGTCGGGCCAGACTCGAGCTTCGGGGTGAAAGTCCCGGAGGATCTCTGCTCCCTCAGCCAGCCGGACGTGCGGACAGTTGTGGCGGACTCGATCCCGTTCGCGGTGGTGAGCGTCGGCCGAGTGCCCCAGCCGATCGTGTGCTGGTGGCGGCGGGTGCAGGTGGTGGTGAACCGCCACGTGAGGTTCTTGCCGCGCTTCCCGCGGCAGTGGCTCGAATTGCCGAGGCTCCCCGGAGCGGCGTCCGGCCCCTGAGGGCCGCCCGGCGTTACTCCGGCGGCTGCACGATGATCTTGCCGCCGGCGCTGAGGCAGGTCAGCCGCTGCCGACCGGCGGCCCGCAGCCGCTCAGGCACGCGGTGCGCGCGCAACGCCGCGATGACATCGGTGGCGGTGTGGTGCGCGACGACCTCCTGCGTGATCAGCAGCGCGCCGCCTCCTGACGCTTGGCCCGAGCCCACTTGGAAGGTGTAGACGGGGCCGGTTCCCTCGCGTCGCACTTCGATCGGCACCGGCTGCAGCTGGTCACCGACCCAACCCAGGATGTCGCGTACCACCTGCTCGGCGCCGGGGGCGCCCGCGAGCGCGTGTCCGCGCAGCTTCGCCTCCTCCAGGGCCCCCCAGCGCGCGGCGAACCGCGCGATCGCGTCCTGGACGGTGTCGTCGAGCGACAAGCCGAACGGCATCGGGTCGTACGACTCGAAGAACTCGCTCACGATGCCGAGCGTCAACGGCAACAGCTCCTCCATGCGCCGACTCACCGCGCTCCATACCGCCCGGTCCTCGGCCACGAGGCGGGACAGGAGAAACAGACCGTAGGCCATATGCCGCGCCTCGTCGGTCTGGGAGTGCCGCAGGCCCTCGCGAAAGCCCGGCATGGCGTCGCCGCGCGCCAGGGCGGTCGCGAAGACGTGATATCCGGCGTCGCCGAGCACGCCTTCGCCCACCAGGCTGTAGGTCACGAGCGCCTCGGCCTGGGCGGCGGGGGACGGATCGACCAGCAGCCGCTGCATCGCGGCGGGGAGCTGCTCGGCGAAGAGGCGCCGGAAGCTCGGCGTCTGATAGCGCTGCAGGTCGCCGGACTGGCGGCACACCTCGTCGAGCACGCGCCGGAAGAACTCGGTGTGCTTCGCTTCATCGGCAAGGAACGTGGTGAGGAACAGCTGCTCTTCGAGGCGCTCTTCGCGCACCACGGCCATCGCGAGTGGCAGGAGGTCGCGGGTCATGCTCTCCTCCGCGGCCTGGAACAGCACGGTGAGGCGCAGCAGCACGTCGCGCTCGGCGACGGTGAATCGCGCCCAGTCGTCCACGTCCCGGCGCAGGTCGAGGCTGCGCGGATCCCAGGCCCCGAGGCGCTTCGCGTCGTGGTACAGGCGCATCGGGACGGTGTCGTGACGCAGCGTGCCCGTGCGGGCCGGCCTCGGCTCCGTCATCGCCTGCCCTACTGCACCGCGTTCACCATGTCGAAGATCGGGAGGTACATGGCGATGACCATGCCGCCCACGATGACGCCGAGCACCACGATCATCACCGGCTCCATGAGCGACAGCAGCGCGCTTACCGCCGCATCCACTTCGTCGTCGTAGAAGTCGGCGATCTTCGAGAGCATCTCGTCCATGCCGCCGGTCTGCTCGCCCACCGAAATCATCGAGATCACCATGGGCGGGAACACTTTCGACTTGGCCAGCGGTGCGGCGATGGTCTCCCCACCGGCGATCGAGGCGCGCGACTCCATGACGGCGTTGTGGATCACCATGTTGCCGGCGGTGCGCGCCGTGATCTCGAGGCCGTCGAGGATCGACACACCGGAGGAGATGAGCGTTCCGAGTGTGCGGGTGAACCGTGACACGGCCGCCTTGCGGAGCACGTCGCCCAGCACCGGCGTCTTGAGCAGCATGGTGTCGATCTGGAGGCGACCCGGCGCGGTCTTGTAGTAGCTGTTGAGGCCGAAGACGGCGGCTCCGAGCCCCCCGAGGAAAACCCACCAGTACTGCGTGAGCACGTGGCTGGCGCCGATCACGATGCGGGTCGGGAGCGGCAGCTGCAGGTTCACCGACGCGAACATGTTCTGGAAGGTCGGGATGACGAAGATGAGCAGCACGGAGATCGCGATGGCCGCCACGGACATGATGACGCCCGGATAGATCATCGCGCCTTTGACCTTGCGCACGATCGCGTCGTTCTTCTCCAGGAACTCCGCCAACCGGACAAGGATCGTGTCCAGAATGCCGCCCGCTTCGCCGGCGGCGACCATGTTGACGTACAGGTCGCTGAACGCCTTGGGGTGCTTGCGGAGCGCGTCGGCGAGCGTCTGGCCGCTCTCCACGTCGTACACGACCTGGCGGGTCGTGTCCGCGAGGACCTTGTTCTCGGTCTGCTGCGCCAGGATGTCGAGGGCCTGGACCAGCGGCAGTCCGGCGTTGATCATGGTGGCGAACTGGCGGGTAAACACCACGACGTCGCGGGTCTTGACGCCGCCGCCGAACTTGAGGTTGAGCTTGAATTCCTTGGGCGCGGCGCGCACCTGCACGACCACCATGCGATTCTTGCGCAGGTGCGCGATGACGTCGTCGCGCGTCGGCAGGTCGATCTTGTCGTTGACCAGATCACCCTTGAGGGTGCGGGCGGTGTACTGGAAGACCGGCATAGCTCACTCCCTCCAGGGCGCCTAGCGGCGCGCCGCGACTTTGGGCGCGCCGGCGGCGGGCTGCCCGCCGGACGGTATCGGCTCGCGATCGTCCAGCGGCGCCTCGCCGATCATCCGCAAGAACTCGTTCGGGGTCGAGGTGACGCGCAAGCACTCGTCCTTGGTGACCTCGCGCCCCACGTACAGCTGGTACAGCGCATCGTTCAGCGTCTGCATCCCGTGCTTCTTGCCCGCCTGCATCATCGACGGGATCTGCTCGATCTTTTCGTCCCGAATCAGCGCGCGGACCGCGGGCGTCATGATGAGGATCTCGCACGCCATCACGCGGCCGCGGCCCTTGGCCTTCTGCAGCAGGGTCTGGGTGATGACCCCCTCGAGCACGAACGACAGCTGGGCGCGGACCTGCGCCTGCTGATGCGACGGGAACACGTCGATGATGCGGTTGATGCTTTCCATGGCCGAATTGGTGTGCAGCGTGGCGAACGCCAGATGCCCCGTCTCGGCAATCGTGAGCGCGGCGGCGATCGTTTCGAGATCGCGCATTTCGCCCACCAGCACGACATCGGGATCCTGCCGCAGCGCGTACTTGAGGGCGGCCGCGAAGCTGGTGGTGTCGGTGCCGATCTCGCGCTGGTTCACGATGCAGTTCTGATGGCGGTGGATGAACTCGATCGGGTCTTCCACCGTGATGATGTGCCCTTTCAGCTCCTTGTTGATCTTGTCGATCATCGCCGCCAGCGTGGTGCTCTTGCCCGACCCCGTGGGCCCCGTCACGAGCACCAGACCGCGCGGCCGCTCGGCCAGCTTCGCCACCACGCCCGGCAACCCCAGCTCCTCGAAGGTCCGCACGTTGAAGGGGATCTGCCGGATCACGAGCGACACGCAGCCGCGCTGCTTGAAGCAGTTGCCGCGGAACCGCGCCAGGTTCTGGATCCCGAACGAGAAATCGAGCTCGTTCTCGATCTCGAACCGCTTCTTCTGGTTCTCGGTGAGCACCGAGTAGGCGATCGAGAGCGTGTCCTTGGGTGTGAGCACCGCTTCCGCCGAGGAGTTCACGATGTCCCCGTCCACGCGCAGCTTGGGGCGCTCGCCCGCCACGATGTGCAGGTCCGACGCGTCCCGCTCGATCATCTCCTCGAGCAGGGTGCGCAGATTCACCGACTGCGAGGCGCCTCCGGTCATGCGGCTGTCTCCTTCACGACTTCTTCGAGGGTGGTGATGCCGCGCTTCACCTTGAGCATGCCGTCCATGCGGAGCGTGAGCATGCCGTCCTTCACCGCCTGCTCCCGCAGCTCCTCGGTCGATCCGCCCTTCAGGACCATGCGCCGCACCGCGCTAGTCATGGCCATGACTTCGTACAACCCTTGCCGGCCCTTGTACCCCGACCCGCTGCAGGTGTCGCACCCCGCGCCCTTGTAGAACGTCAGCTTGGCCGCTTCGCCGGGCGCGATACCGAAGGCGTGGATCTCTTCGTCCGAGTACTTGTGCTCCTGCTTGCACTCGGAGCACACGCGGCGCACCAGCCGCTGCGCTACGATCAGGTTCACCGCGCTCGCCACGTTGAACGGCTCGATCCCCATGTCGATCATGCGGGTCACCGTGGACGGCGCGTCGTTGGTGTGCAGCGTCGAGAGCACCAGGTGACCCGTGAGGGCCGCCTTGATCGCGATCGAGCCCGTCTCGAGATCGCGGATCTCTCCCACCATGATGATGTTCGGGTCTTGCCGCAAAAACGCCTTCAACGCCGCCGCGAACGTCATCCCCACCTCGTTGCGCACCAGCACTTGATTGATGCCCATCAGGTTGTACTCAACGGGATCTTCGGCGGTCATGATGTTCACGTCGATCTGATTGATGCGCGACAGCGCCGAGTACAGCGTCGTGGTCTTACCCGACCCCGTCGGGCCCGTCACCAACACCATGCCGTACGGGTTCAGGATCGCCCGCATCAACTCCTGCTCGGCCTTGGGCTCGAAGCCGAACTTGGTCAGATCGAGCGCCAGGTTGCCCTTGTCGAGAATCCGGAGCACGATCTTCTCGC
>Ga0075433_10002789_pt1 | contig 13376 bp, 10 predicted proteins | sample RhiMethybrSRZTD2_FD_75299 | JGI IMG/M metagenome (GOLD analysis project Ga0075433, IMG submission 75299) | Populus rhizosphere microbial communities from Tennessee, USA - Rhizosphere MetaG P. TD hybrid SRZTD2 | ecosystem: Host-associated > Plants > Roots > Rhizosphere > Soil | place: USA... | reverse complement strand
TCTAGGGGCCCTGCGCTATCCCTTTTTTCGATTAAAACCACCCCAAGCGCTCGTAAGCGCGTTTTTGATCCTGGCAGCTCAGGTCGCTACTGCAGCTGGATTTTTCCGTGAGGGATTTTGGATTTCTCCGCGAGCCCGCCGAATTTCCGTTGTCGGGGACGCGGGAAGTAAGTCAAGCAAACCTACAGTCTAACAAACGTCTATGGCGCCTCCAAAATTTGCTCCCGAGCAGCTAGCTAGCAGCTCGATAGCTGCGATTCTTCGCTCGACCCTTTTGCGCTCACTCCTCGTATGAGTGCAGCCAGTTCGGTTACTCGATTCGCTACAAGGCAACCCGTTGCCTGGGGGATCCTTGGCACTGGCAAAGTTGCACAGCTTTTCGCGTCGGATTTGGCGTGCGTTCCGGATGCCAGGCTCATTGCCATAGGCTCGCGCAGCAAACAAAAGGCCCGTGAGTTCGGGCAAAAGTTCGGTGTTTCTAACCAGCACGGCAGTTACGTGGATTTGGCAAACGATCCCGCAGTGCAAGCCATTTACATCGCGACGCCGGCATCGGTTCACAGAGAGAACATGTTGCTCTGCCTAGACGCAGGGAAGCCAGTACTGTGTGAGAAACCTTTCACCGTCAATGCTCGAGAAGCAGAGGAGGTCATCACTTTGGCTCGCCAAAGAAAGGTATTTCTGATGGAGGCCATGTGGACTCGCTTTGTGCCATCAATGGTTAAAGTCCGTGAGCTTTTGGCGACTGGAGCAATCGGGAAGGTAACTCACTTCATTGCCGACCTCGGAACCCGGGCGCCCTTCGATCCTGAAGGGCGAGTATTTAATGCTGGCTTGGGAGGGGGAGCTTTGCTCCAGAAAGGAATTTACCTGTTGTCGCTGGCTTCCATGATTTTAGGTAATCCAAACGTAGTAAGGAGCTTGACGATCATGGGTGAGACGGGGGTAGATGAGCACGCCGGTATTATGCTCGGATACCCGAGCGGTCAATTGGCTTCACTGACTTGCTCGGCGCGTGTCCACACCCAGCGAGAAGCCACTATTGTGGGAACCTGCGGGCAAATTAGAATTCATGAGCCGATTATTTGCCCTGGAAGCCTTACCTTACGCTGCTATCCAGATCAGGGTCGGCATCACGAACCTACGGGAGAGACGCGTTACGCTTAGGTCGGGCGGGCACTCGTTCAACATAGCAAAAAAAGCCGCCTTATCCGACAGTTTCGTGAGCGGTGCCCAAGATTGAGTGAGCGGCTCCTCTATGGAGTCCATTCCAAGAAAATTTATGCGCCTCCCCTCGGAGAAGGTCTCCATTACCAGGTGTTAGAGGTCATAAAGTGCCTACGCGCAGGACGAATTGAAAGCGACATCATGCCTTTGAATGAATCACTAAGCGTTATGAGGACCGCGGATCAGATCAGGGAACAAAGGCTATCCGAAGTCTGTACATTAGCCAGACAGGAAAATCCCCGAACCATAGACCCTAGAGCTCTTCCGAGAGCCCTGGGCTAGTCAATTCATTGCTGTCTGACATTACTTGTTGGTCCCCGGAAGTTGCCGATGTCCTGATCCAAGCGATGGAGAAGCCGGAAATGACTGACGGGGTCGAACTGAGGCTATTAACATCGGCATGAGGTAACACAATGCTGGGAACCCTACTCACAACAAAACAGGTTGCAGACTACCTCAAAATAGACAAGTTCACTGTCTATCGTCTCGTAGCACGGCGGAGACTCCCTGCTTATAAAGTTGGGAGCCAGTGGCGCTTCAACACGAGATTGCTTGAAACCTGGCTACAGCAAAACCTGAATGTCGACTCTTCCCAAAAAACTCAATAGCTGAGCGCTTACCTACCAGAAAGATTCGAGCTTGGTGTTTTCGATTGGTCGAGATCATGGATTCTTTGTTAGGATTTTGAGCCAACCGTAGTTTTTTCGATCGCTAGCCTAACCGGCAAGAATGGGAACGAAGTCAAACGGATCGAGCGCTTGCCCTAACCCGATTAACAACCATGCGACCCATTCGGCTGGTCGTCACTTAATCTTTATTGCCTCCTGTCCGGCCAAGTAATGGCAGGAATCCTGACGGAAAGCCCTTACCAACACTACCTCTAACCAGAGCTGAGGCTAGGTTGTTTTTTTGCTAAACGGCTATGGAAAAAATTGCCTTGTCGCTCTCCTGCCGCATTGAACGTTTTTTATCGTTTCGTTTGCGTAAGAGACTTAATCGATTCACCTCACGAATGAACCGACTGCTACCGTAACCTAGAGATGCGACCCATAATTTTGACGGGAGGTAGACAATGGAACTCGTACAGGAAGTCATAACTGAAACAGCGGTGAAACCTGTAGGGGATGATTTAGAGAGAAAAATCCGGGATCGGTCTGCCCAACTAGGCGTTATTGGCTTGGGATACGTGGGGCTTCCGCTAGCCGTAGAAATGGCTCGAAAGGGGTTTCGGGTAACCGGCATCGACATTGACGGCAATAAAGTTGAATCCGTCAACGCCGGCATTTCTTACGTCTTGGGCCTGCCCAATGAATCTCTGCTAACCGCTATCGACAACGGCACCATAAGAGCAACGCAGTCATTCGCTGCCGTGGCATCTCTTGATACGATCAGCATATGTGTTCCGACGCCCCTGAGGAAAACCAAAGAGCCGGACCTCTCCTATATTATTGCTGCCGTCGAGGCGGTTCACAATCATCTCACGCCCGGAAAGTTGATCATTCTCGAAAGCACGACTTACCCGGGAACCACGCGCGAAGTCGTGTTACCCATATTGGAAAAATCAGGTCTTAAGGCGGGGAGAGATTTTTTCCTGGCTTACTCACCTAAGCGGGTGGACCCTGGCAATAAAGCCTTTACGACCCGTAACTTTCCGAAGGTCATCGGCGGAATAACTCCCCGCTGCACGGAGTTGGCTACGTTGTTGTACCAACAGTTTGTCGAACGCACGGTGGCGGTCTCTTCCGCGGAGTCTGCGGAAATGGTCAAACTTCTGGAAAACACTTTTCGCAGTGTCAATATCGCGCTAGGCGATGAAATGGCTAGAATGTGCCGAAAGTTCGCTATCAACGTGTGGGAAGTCATTGATGCGGTCAATACCGAACCGTTTGCTTTGATGCCTTCCTTTCCAGGACCTGGTCTTGACGGTCATTGCATGCCGGTGGATCCGTACTATCTCTCTTGGAAGGCCAGAATGAACGGCTTTGGGCCCAGGCTCATTGAGCTCGCCGCGGTGATCAACAACGGAATGCCAGCTTTTACCATTAACTGGATTGCAGACGCGCTGAACAAAAACAAGAAAAGTCTCAATGGCTCTCATATCCTCGCGCTTGGAATTGCCTACAAGCGCGACACCAATGATACTCGCGATTCTCCGTCGCTCGATGTGGTTAAAGGCCTTCAGGAGAAAGGAGCCATCGTGTCATACTCAGATCCGCACGTGCCATTCATCAAACTCGAGGGCAAAAAAATGAAATCGACTCCTATTACACCTGCAGTTCTTAACTCCATGGATTGCGCCGTAATACTCACGGACCATTCTGCTTTCAACTATAGCATGATTTCTGAGCATGCGAAGTTGATTCTGGATTGTCGAAGCGCATTACGGGGCTATTCGGGGTCCAACGTTATGCGTCTTTGATAGGAGCCGAGTTCGCTGCAAGAGTCACACTCGTTGCGATTATCTGCCAGTCTTTTGCGCGGTCCTGGTTCTTGAGACGTTCTACCGCACGAATCGATGATGCGAAATAGTTGGTATTGAAATTAAAGCGTCGCGGGAGATGGCGAAGTTTGGGGGGGAACGAATGTACGAAGCGCACGACTCAGGAACCGGGATCAAGCAGATTCATTTTCCGGAATTGGCCACCGAGGTGATGAAGCTCCTGCAAATGCGGATGGACGAACTTTTGGGGACATTGGGGGGACAGCTCATCGGGTGTGGGCGACCGACCCGGAGCGCCGGGATGTTCAGTTTTCTCTGCGCCGCCGAATCTGCCTCCAAAGCCGGAAATTTATTCGGCTATCCGCTGTCGGTAACATTTTCCTCGGAATGGAGTGAAGGTGTTCGGGCCATTTGTGATGAACTTAGGCGAGAGGGAACGTCGTTCGTTGAAGAGATCAGTCAGGAGTTACGCGCGGCACTCAATGACAATGAAGAAATCCTTCGAATGTCAGAGCACACCAACCCATCCAGCATCCATGTGATTCTTATGGTGGTCGGAGCTATCCTTAAACTGCCGCGGCAACTCGAACCAATTTCTGCGACCGTTACAGCCATTCTACTAAAGCAAGGGTTGCGCAATTTTTGCCTCAAGGCGAGTTGAAGAGCAATATTTGATTGGTTCTATAAGTTTCCCGCAATAACGAGAAAATTTTAGTGGGATTTATTATTGCTTTGTCGCCTAAAACATTGTTGCAAGGAAGTTTCCCTTTATTCGATCGGGGTGTTCTTTAACTTGTATTGAGCGACGTAGACTCGGATCATACGGCTCAGGGAAGCTTATGTGTTCCGTGGCGATCAAGGCAAGACTACCTATCACTGTCATCAATGCTGACAGATGAAGTAGCGGGTGTAAGGTACGGCCTGACATCATCCCGGCGACCCAGGCTGTACAGATTAATGCCGCACTGAGCAGGTGTGGCCAAAGCAGTACGTGAGGCTGAGATTCCCTTTTGACTTTGCTGGTCAGCACATATGGCAATCGTCGATTTAACAGGACTTGAGATAGCGCTAAAAGGAAGTAAGGCCATTTCGCCAGTTGCAACACGCCTGCCCTCCAGTGCCAACCCCACTCGTTTCGCCGGTCGAGGTAGAATCTCTGACGGTAAAAATCGCAAAGCACCAATGGCGCTAACAATAAACCGAAGTCTCTTAAGATAAGGTAATTCAATACCCTCGGCGCTAATCCGGTCGCAAGCATATAGGCCATAAGTAAAAGAGTTATGATTACAGTTAACCCCTGAAGATAATAAAATCCATGCATAAAGCTGATAATACGTTCCTTGACGGATAGTTTCCCTGCTATTTGGCGGTACTTCCGAAGTTTGATATCGATCACGGAACGGGCCCACCGCAGTTGCTGGTTTATGTAGGCAGACCAATCAACCGGAGTTAAGCCTCTAGCGAGAATGCTTGGCACGTATACTCCGCGCCACCCGCAGGATCGGTAGAGCAGTGTGATTAAAAGATCGTCGGCGTCGTGAGCCGCGAAGCCTCCTACTTGCTTTAACGCAGCTACCCGGTGCGTGTTGTGGCAGCCGGTCACGACCGGGTATCCCATTGCGAAAGCGAACATCTGCGTGGAAGAATAATACGCGTAAGTCTCTTCGGCTGCACCACGTGCAATAAAACTCGCCTGCTGGTTATAATAGGCCTGAGCCGCCTGCACATAGCCTACCTGCGCGTCATTGAAATACCCGAGTACCGCGGAAAGAAAGGTCGGTTCCGGCACGTGATCAGGATCAAAGGCCGCGATGATTTCGTACCTTTCAAAACCGACCTCATGTAACCATGCATTGTAATTTCCATGTTTTGATCGAGCCCGGAAGGTGCCGTCCTCAGTTTGATAGTGCCGGGAATTTTTTCTGCTGAAATGGAAGGCCCCCAGTTCGATGCATAGGGATATGACGCGGGTATCATTCCCCTCGTCCAGGACCCAGGTATCATGCGGGTAGTTCAATGCAACTAACGCTCTGATCGTCTCTTCCAGCATCTCGATTGACTCGTCGCCGGGCACGAAGGTTGTAGCGACGCCGACCCTCCAACCTGAGCGTGGCGTCATCGGTACTGGTTTCCTCATGAGAGGTAAATACCACCACCTGAACTGGTTAATTGTTAACCTGCCTATGACAATCAGTGTTAAACCCCAAAAGGTGAGCGGATGAGCAAACCAATCTCCATAAGCGAACCAATGCGTCATAAAGTAAGCAATGACGGCACAACTCACGACTGTTAACAGCGCAAAAAGTATATAATCAGACAGGTTGAAGACTTTTTGTGACTGGACGGAGCCATGAAATTCCTTGGGATCAGCAATCATGCGATCGATTTCGTTTTCGAGTGGTGACGGCGATTTCAAGATCATTGAATCCCGATAGAATATGGTCTCGATGCCAATGCTAAACGTCAGAATTGATGTGGAGCAAAGATAAAGCCACCTAATGCGCTTGTTCCGCATTTCTATAAAGGCCGTCAAATACTTGTTCCTGACGAGATTCTAGAGAGAATCCATAGCTTTAAATAAAAGCTCCTTTCGCATTTATCGTACGATGTATCGGCCTAACGATGGCTCGGTCTTCATCTTTCTGTGACAGTGACATCTGATTTGTCAGACGTGTCATAGGAACTGTCGTAAATGCATTCGTTATGGCAATCGATCAAGGAGATTTGCCGAGCACGCGAGGTTTTTGAAAGCTATCCCTAACGCCAACGCTCTTTGAATCTTCAGTGCAGTTTGTTCTTGCCAGCTTTTAATAAAATGTGGGTGAGATCGTCCACGAGAGGAACGAGCGAAAGGATATTTGTGTATCACGGTTTCATTCAGCATGCTTTAAAGTCGTCGTCGTCATCATCGAGTATACCTCGTCCTCTTCTGTAAAGTTTACTTACACTGTAAGCGTCTGAGCTTACTAATTTGTTCTCGGTGTCAATTTTTCTAATAGCTCCATCTCGCGTTCAACTCGTTTTCAATCCTCCCGTAATTTGACAATTAGGCTACGACATTTAAATTGGGGACGTATTACGGCGCGGGCGAATCCCTCCCTTTGCCGTGGAAGCGGTCAAACCGAACGGGACTGGTCATGCCGTAATCAAGTGCCCCGCGCGGAGCGAGTGAAAACCTCGCTGCGCTGGCGTTTCAACGTTCCGATCGATGTTGCACCCTCAATCCGAATCGGGTATTCGGGTTTAAACCAAAAGAGAAGCAAAATATTATGGATTTTCCTGTAACCCAACAAATTATCCAGCACATCGATGAGCCGGTAAATGCAAATGGTAGCGCTACTGCCGCGACCCGAGCCAAAGCCAATTTTAAACGGCGGGTTTTGCTGGTTGTATCCGGTCGAGTCCGCTAGGCAGTGAGAATGGCAAGTGGACTCCACGCAGCCTGGCGATTCGGAGGAAGGTCTCATAACAGAGTGTTATACGATCCTCCGAACGGTGGCGGATTTTGCCCTAGAAATCGCGTTTATTGCTGAAGGAATAATGGCGGGAAAATTCAACACTTCCCAGCAAACGTTTATTGATCAGTTTTTCGCACCATTCCCAACGGATCCTGGCGAATGCGCGACAAGAGCTCGAGAGTATTATGTGAATCGACAGAAGATGAACTCGAACGAAGCGTTGAAGCGGCCGCACATGCGTTGCCAACTAGAAAAGCCACCTTTCAATTGACTCCGGGAGTTCTGTGTTTGACGGGCGTCGCAATGAATTATTTCCGCAGGCAGGCACACTTGTGCGCAGAGCACCGGTAAGGAGTTATGACCAACCCGACCATCGCTGAGAGATAATTGCTGTGGTGAACTGAAAGAGAGGAAGGCGAGTGAATGGTACCGGCGTTACATTGTCAGTGCCAGCGCGAAGCGGTTTAGTTCAATGCACCGGCGTAATCCCGATAAAAATATTCCGATTTTTCTGAATGTTATTTTTTAGCTTGCTCCTTATAAAAACTACAACTTGCGGGTTTTTGTGCCTCGCAATAAATTTTAGTAACCTGAGGAACGGAAGTGTAAAAAAACCTTACACTTCAATTGGTTAAGCAAAATAATTTTCTCAACCTGCTTGACATGCCAACGCTGGTTGTCTATGAATTCTTTCTACCAAGGTATCAGCCAGACATGAGGCCCAAAATAAACGGATCTGTCCATAGCCGGGAGGCAGAAATTCTCAACACGATTGGGGATGATTTTCCGGTTGCGATTGCGATCTGGCAGACAGATCATTCACTTCTCTTCATTAATAATCACGCCGCACAATTAACTGGATTCGCGAATGCGGATCTTCCCGAAGCCACCGCCCTTTGGGGTGAGCGAATCCATGCAGACGACAGAGCTACTTTCTCATCCTCGTGGGGAGAACTCCGGAAGGGAACGCCCCAAAGCACATGCGACTATCGTTTCTTCCCAAAGCATTCTAAGACCGCCATTCGCCTCATGGAAGTGTCGGTTTTAACACCCGGCTTCCGGAATGGTCCGGAGCTTGTGGTCAGTGTCTATTTTAGGATTACCGACCTGAGTGAAGAGCCAAAACATCAGGAAATCGAGCGTGTCCTCCGGACCTTGCTGCATGAAATCCAAAATTACCTCCACGTCGTAAAAATGGAAATCGAATTGTCTGAGTTGGGCTTGCAGAGGACGCTTGACGTGGCACGGCTTGCCAAGACGCTTTCTTCGGTGGCGCAAGTGCCGCGGGATATGCGTGATTACCTTGGCGCCAACGCGATGAGTATGACGATTGAGGATTTGGAGAGCGTTCTCAAAAGAATCGTTCGCCGAGTACAAAACCAACTCCATCGGCAGAAAGCGAATCTTCGACTCGTTCGGCGTCGACCGCTTCCTCCAGTCGAAGTGGACAAGAACCAAATAGATGTGAGGAGACAGCCCTACGCCGAATTGAAAGTCACTACAACTTCCGCGGAATCTATTGGAATCGCTGTCTCCGACTCGTTGCGCTCTTTTGTACGAGTTGGGGGAAATCAAGTCGCGATCGGCCTCGACCTAGCTCGTGATATTCTTCGGCGTTACCACCGCCAGGTAACTTTTAGACAGGAAAACGCGAGGAAGGCAAGTGATAATCTGGATGAAGGATTTACCCAGCTGACGGACAGCCATATGCACTCCAACGGAGATCGGCAAAGCCTGCGCCCATCCAAGTAGAAACGAAAGGATCCAACACGTCCCCCGGAGAATTAACAGTGAACAGTACCAACACGATCTCACCCGTGGGGTCAAGCTCGACGGCGCATATTCTCGTCGTCGACGACGACCCGATCATTTGTCAGCAGCTGGAACGATTGTATGCTCTTAGCAACTACCGGGTGACCGTTGCCACTCAAGCGGAAAAAGCCTTAGAGCTGCTTGAGGATGAGGATGTTGATCTCGTCGTCACGGATATCCACCTTCCTGGGATCAGCGGCGTTGAGCTTACGGACAGGATCTTGATGAGGTGGCGTGACATTCCTGTGATAGTCATCACTGGTTTCGCCGAAATTGACGAAGCGGTGAACGTTCTCAAGCTTGGCGTCAGCGACTATATTGTCAAGCCCTTTGGCGCGGCGGCCATTCAGGAATCCACCCAGGTGGCTTTGCAGAAGGCGTCGCTCTTTGCCGAGATTCGCCGCCTTCGACGCACACTTAGGGAAAGATTCGAGTTTGGCGGCATAATAAGCAAGACGCCTGAAATGCACGGCGTATTTGAAACTATTCGAATGGTAGCGCCGACAGATAGTACGGTGATTGTAGAGGGCGAGACGGGAACCGGCAAAGAGTTGGTGGCGAGCGCGATCCACCATCACAGTATGCGCCGGCAAGGTCCCTATGTCACGATCAATTGTGGTGGCTTGCCAGAGACGCTTCTTGAAAGCGAGCTATTCGGTTATCAACGTGGTGCTTTTACAGGCGCAGATCAGGCAAGAGCAGGAAAAATCGAATTAGCAGATGGGGGCACGCTGTTTTTGGATGAAATAGAGAACATGCCTCTAAGTATGCAGGCGAAGTTATTGTTGGTCCTTAATGACAAGAGAGTTCAGCGCCTGGGGTCAAACCAATGGATGCAGGTTGATATGCGAGTGATAGCGGCAAGCAATGTTCCGCTAAAAGAGCTATTGGCCCAGGGAAAAATGCGAAGAGACTTCTTTTACCGAATAAACGTCATCCGGATCCAGCTGCTTCCATTACGGCAGCGGCTGGACGACATACCGATATTGGTCGAGGATTTTCTGCGTCATCATCCCGATGCTCTCAAGAAAAGGATAACCGGGATATCGCCGAGCGCCCTTGCTTACCTCATGCGACATCACTGGCCGGGAAATATTCGGGAACTCCATAACGTTCTGGAGAAAGCGGTAATTTTAGCCAAAGCGCGAGTTCTAGATGCGAGAGATCTAGATGTGGACATCACGCACAATGAAGACGGTAACAAAAATTTGTCAACAGAACTTCCTCTATACCATTGGATTCAAGAACAGGAAAAAGAATATCTTATTAACCAGCTTAAGAGATTCCGAGGGAGAATAGACCGTACGGCAAAAAGTTGTGGAGTAGACGTGAGAACCCTTCACCGGAAACTGCAGCTTCACGGCCTCGATAAGAAAACCTTTAGCAGAGTGCCTTAGACGCGGTTGACCAACTCCGTTAAGCCTCGACAGACCATTAGAAACACCTACCTAAGTTTTACACGAGCCAAAGAATCATTTTTAATCCAGCCGACTCTGGCCACGACTGCCTCTCGGACAATCCCGCCGCGCGTATTAGCCAGGTATCCTGCTGCAGCCCTCGAAGTGTGTTGATTATTTAATTCCCACGAGTGGGAATTCCGGCGGAGCTATAATTTCGAGGTCGGTTGTGAAGGCTACCGCTGGTCCTTTCGGTCTACGTATGCCAGCGGAGCTAAAGGTTTGGGTTTGACATCTCAGCTGCCAACTAGTGTCAGAACTTACACATGCTGTCAGAGTTTATATACGCCGAAAGTGCTATCCACAAAGATCCCTACGTGGCTCCCCGGGGCTGAAAATGATGCAGGGATACAATTGGATTGGAATTAATTAGCAAACAAGGGTAGTTATTCATGATTCTCTAGCAAAGATTCCTCGCGTCCCTAAGAATTTTTTTCTTGGCATTCTTTATGCTTTAAAAGCCTTTTCTGTGAAGGAAAAGATTCTTTTAATAGAAGACAACCTAGATCTGATCGAAATAATGCGGATGTATTTAACGTATCATGGATACAGCGTTTTACTTGCGCAAAATGGATTTGAAGCAATCGAGACCGCAAGTTCTGAACTCCCCGATTTGGTGGTAACGGACATCATGCTCCAAGACATGGACGGAGTGCGAATAGCCTGGGAGCTCCGAAATGACGCTAAAACACGTCACATTCCAATCCTCGCATTGACGGCTAAAACATTTACTGACGAAATCATTCCTAATGTGTTTAACGATATTCTCAGAAAGCCTGCTAATCTTCATCAGTTCGATGCTAAAATTCAGAAACTTCTCAAGGAATTCGGTAGGAAACACCCCCCAAATCATTAATTCAAACTTTCGCCGTAAAGGCTTATAGCAGAAGGTGGAATGGAATCTGATATATGGAAATTTTTTTGAAATTACCGTGGTGCGCCCGCCGAGAATCGAACTCGGACTTAGGGTTCCGGAGACCCTCGTGATATCCCTTTCACTACGGGCGCGTGGCAATTTTTTACCACTGGGTGGTAAGTCAGTCAACTTGCTTCTGCGGCTTCGCTCGCGATCTGCGCCATTTCGCCATGGATGATGCCGTTCGAAGCTAATGTCTCGTCGCCCCAAATCGAAAACTCCTTGCCGGAAAAGTCGCTGAGTGTGCCCCCTGCTTCTGCGACGATCAAAGCTGCGGCCGCGATATCCCAAGGCTTGAGTTTGAGTTCCCAAAAACCGTCAAGCCGCCCGCATGCTACGTAGCAAAGATCGAGCGCCGCCGAACCGTTACGACGAATTCCCTGACAGCGCGTCATGAATGCTTTGAAAAAAGTCAGATAGAAATCTGCTTTCTCCCGATGATCGTAGGGAAATCCGGTGGCGAGTAGTGCCTTATCCAATTCGTTGACAACCGAGGTGCGAAGCCGATCGCCATTGAGCGTTGCGCCTTGACCGCTGAGAGCTCTGAAGCACTCGCGATGCAGCGGATCGTAGACTAGCCCCAAAATCACTTGGCCGCTCTGTTCAAGAGCGATTGAGATCGAGACTTGCGGGTAACCATGGGCGAAGTTGGTCGTGCCGTCCAAAGGATCAACGATCCAGCGGTATTGATGCTCCTTGCCTTCGACGTCCGTTTCTTCTTCCGCCAGGATCGAGTGATTGGGAAAATTTTGCCGGATCACCTCAACAATTTTCCTTTCGCAATCTCGATCCACCGTCGTGACTAGGTCGATGGCGCTCTTGTAGTCGATCGTCTTCGGTTGCTGCCAGTTTTCGCGGATGATTTCACCCGCCGCATTGGCCGCATCCCATGCCGTCCCGAGAAATTGAATGATGTCGCCCGTCATCGCTACTTCGCAAATTTGCTGCAGCTATGTTAGCTAATGAAGCGTGAAGATTCGAGCGCCGGCGAAAATCAATTTGAGCTTGCGTGTCGTCGGCAGGCGTCGAGACGGCTATCATCTGCTCGACACGATCATGGTGCCGGTGTCGCTTTACGACGAAATCGAAATTCGCAAGGTTAGGCCGACAAGCGAAAAAAAGAAGGCGGCCGATGGACTGATTAAAGTGACCTGTGATGACCCTTTGGTGCCCGGTGGTGAAAAGAACATCGCCTACCGCGCCGCGCGACTGGTGATGCAGTGGGCCAGAAGCGAGCAGCCGGTTCACATCCATATTCGCAAGCACATACCAGTCGGCGCGGGATTGGGAGGAGGTAGCACCGATGCGGCGGCGTCATTGATTGGCCTCAATCGGCTGCTGAGATTAAGGCTGTCTCCGGCCGAGCTTAAAAAAATGGCGCTATCAGTGGGTGCCGATGTGCCATTCTTTATCCTTGCTCGGCCCGCACGAGCGCGGGGAATTGGCGAGCGACTCTACCCAATTGGAAAATTGGCGCGTTTTTGGTTGGTCATTGTCTATCCGGGATTTCCCGTTTCGACCGCTCGAGTGTTCAATCATTATCGCTCAACGTTGACAAAATCTCTTGTAAATACTAGCATCCCTGCTTCGCTCAACAGTTTCGATAAACTCCCAGGCCTGCTGTTTAACGATTTGGAAAGCGTGACCTTCGGCTGTTATCCAAGACTTAGTTTAATCAAGGCGAGACTCTTGCATGAAGGGGCGGCGGGGAGTTTAATGTCAGGTAGCGGCTCGTCCGTGTTTGGTGTTTTTGCTTCGAAGCGGCAGGCGGCAAGAGCTCTGCGTCGGTTGCGGAAAGAGGAGGGGGCCACAGCGTTTTTGGTACATGCGCTGAGTTAAATATTCAGTCAAGAAGCCTATAGTAATCGCCAGCAACGCATCTGGCTCGTCCTAGAATGGGGGTCCCTATGCAAGTTACAGAAGTTAGGGTCTTTCCTGTCGATGAAGATAAACTAAGGGCTTATGTTACCATCACCCTAGATCACTGCTTCGTGATCCGGGATTTAAAGATCATCCATGGCGCTACTGGGTTTTTCGTCTCGATGCCCAGCAAAAAACGCAAAGAC
>Ga0075433_10002786_pt1 | contig 13377 bp, 8 predicted proteins | sample RhiMethybrSRZTD2_FD_75299 | JGI IMG/M metagenome (GOLD analysis project Ga0075433, IMG submission 75299) | Populus rhizosphere microbial communities from Tennessee, USA - Rhizosphere MetaG P. TD hybrid SRZTD2 | ecosystem: Host-associated > Plants > Roots > Rhizosphere > Soil | place: USA... | reverse complement strand
TTTGGTTCTGGTGTTGTTTGCGCCCGCTGTGTACGCGGATGACGGTTATCGACTTTGGCTACGTTACGACCCGTTGCCCGGATCCACACGCGATCGGTACTCGAGGCAATTGTCGTCAATAACCGTCGCGGGCAATTCGGAGACTTGTGATGCAATTCGTTCGGAGCTAACTAACGGATTGAATGGACTGCTTGGTAGGAGTCAATCAATAAAGACTGATGACGACAAAGCTTCGCTCGTCATTGGAACTCCTTCAAGTTCCGCTTTCATCGCACGTCTGCCTTTGAGTCGCGAACTTTCCGAACTTGGTGACGAAGGTTATGTTGTACGTTCCATTAAAGCCGGGGTGCGCTCCAGCATCGTCATTGCTTCGCAGACGGACATCGGAGCACTCTACGGCACGTTTCATTTTCTGCGCCTGATGCAAACACTTCAGTCTATCGAGAACATCAACGTTCGCGAGAAGCCACGCCTGCGCCTGCGTGTACTCGATCACTGGGACAATCTCGATGGAAGCATTGAGCGTGGATATGCAGGGCACTCTCTATGGGACTGGAGTGCCCTGCCCTCTCATCTCGATCCTCGTTTGCGTGACTACGCACGTGCAAATGCAGCCATCGGTATAAACGGATCAGTCTTGAATAATGTGAACGCCAATGCACTTATCCTGACGAATGAATACCTGGCCAAGGTCGCAGCAATCGCAAACATTTTTCGCCCTTATGGTCTGCATGTTTATTTATCAGCGCGCTTTTCAGCGCCAATGGACACCGACGGTTTGAAGACTGCTGATCCACTAGATCCTGAAGTGCGCGACTGGTGGAAGCGAAAAGCCGACGAGATCTACAAACTCATTCCAGACTTCGGTGGCTTCGTGGTTAAAGCAAACAGTGAAGGGCAACCCGGGCCTCGCACCTACAACCGCACGCATGCAGATGGCGCGAACATGCTTGCTGACGCGGTTGCGCCTCACAATGGAGTCGTCATGTGGCGTGCGTTTGTCTACGACATGAAGCCTGGTTATGACCGCGCAGGCGCTGCGTACGAAAACCTTCAACCGTTCGACGGGAAGTTCGCCCCAAACGTTCTGCTTCAAGTTAAAAACGGTCCGATAGACTTTCAGCCACGCGAACCGTTTCATCCCTTATTCGGCGCAATGCCGAAGACCAACGTCATTCCTGAGCTTCAAATCACACAGGAGTATCTGGGCTTCTCGAATCATCTGGTTTTTTTGGCGCCTATGTGGCGGGAGTTTCTTACTTCAGACACCTACGCAAAAGGTCGCGGATCAACGGTGACGAAGGTGATTGATGGAAGTCTCTATAAACAACCGCTCACCGGGATTGCCGGCGTCGCTAACACGGGAAGCGACAGGAATTGGACAGGTCATCATTTCCTGCAGGCAAACTGGTTTGCGTTTGGTCGCTTGGCGTGGAACCCCGAGCTTACCTCCCGAACAATCGCCTCTGACTGGACCCAGATGACGTTCACTCATGATCCGACAAGCGTGGAAATCATAACCAGAATAATGCTCGAGTCGCATGACGCACTTGTTGATTACATGACTCCACTTGGACTCCATCACATAATGTGGGGGAATCATCATTACGGTCCGGCACCCTGGTGGGACACATTTTCACGTGATGACTGGAACCCGGTCTATTATCATCGCGCGGACACAAAAGGGATTGGGTTCGATCGCACAACAACAGGCAGCAACACAGTTGCGCAGTATCATGAGCCTGTGCGTAAGCTCTTCGCGAATGTTAAGACCTGTCCGGAAGAGTTACTGCTATGGTTCCATCACGTTCCATGGAACTACCGAATGAGTTCAGGCAAGACTCTTTGGGGTGAGCTCGCGCTTCATTATCAACGCGGGGTAGATTGGGTGAGACTGACGCGAAAGAAGTGGGATAAATTAGCAACGGTAATCGACTCTGAACGCCATATGGCAGTTTCGAAAAAACTCGAGATACAGGAACGTGACGCGGTATGGTGGCGCGATGCGTGTTTGTTGTACTTCCAGGGATTCTCGAAACGGCCGTTGCCTTCTGGAGTCGAAAAACCAGCGCACACGCTTGAGGAGTACAAGGCTAAGAGTTTGGCTTGGTGACGGGATGATTTGTTTGAGTCATTTCTCATCTGTTGTTTGACAGTTATTAGTTTCCATTTGAAAAACAAATTGGCTCAATGAATTGACGATGGTGAAGTCTGGATCGATCGATGTTCGATAAGCGGTTTTTGTGTTCGTGTTAATTCGTGTAATTTCGTGGATCGTTCTTATCGGCAACTTAACAGATGATCCACTAATTTCACACGAATTAACGCCAACGAGACATTTTCCAGTCTTAAAAAATGGAAACTGATAACTGTCAAATGAGAAATGACTTGGCACTCAGATAACAAAATATAAAGCACCAAGTACGAAGTACAAACGACATGAAGATCGTCGACATTCGACCAACAACCATAACCGTCCCGCTCGAGGCGGCTTTGCGTCATGCAAACGGCTGCCACTGGGGTAGGTTTGTGAGAACGATCGTCGAGGTCGAGACTGATGATGGATTGATCGGTTTGGGAGAGATGGGCGGAGGGGGCGAGTCAGCCGAGACAGCAATTCGCGCCATGAAGCAGTATCTGATCGGACACGATCCGGCGCGGCTTGAAGAGATGCGGTTTCTTATAGCCAATCCAACCGCGTCTCTTTATAACAACCGCACTCAGATTCTCGCCGCATTAGAGTTTGCATGTCTCGACGTCATCGGGCAGAAATGGGGTGTTCCAGTCTCGGAAATACTTGGCGGACGTTTGCGTGATCGGATTCCGTTCGCCTCTTATCTGTTCTTTCGTTATGCAAGCCCAGCTAACGACGTTGATGAAGTTAGGACTGCGGAACAACTGATCAACCACGCCCGCACATTAAAAGAACAGCACGGCTTCACGTCACACAAAATGAAGGGCGGAGTGTTTCCACCGGAATACGAACTTGAATGTTATCGCGCTCTTGCCAATGGACTAACAGGTGATCGCTTCCGGTTTGATCCGAACGCCGTGTGGTCTACCGAAACAGCGATCTGGTTTGGTCAGCAAATAGAAGATTTGAATAACGATTATCTCGAAGATCCCGTCTACGGACTGACCGGCATGCGCCGTGTCCGTGAAAGGGTTCGAATGCCACTTGCCACCAATACTGTTGTGGTGAATTTCGAGCAACTGGCTGCAAATGTACTCGATCTCGCCGTTGACGTCGTGCTTCTCGACACGACGTTCTGGGGCGGTATTCGGCCGTGCGTCAAAGCGGCTAATGTCTGTGATGTTTTTCAGCTTGGCGTAGCCATCCATTCATCAGGCGAACTCGGAATTCAACTCGCGACCATGCTGCACATGGCGGCAGTCATTCCAAATTTGTCTTTCGCCGGTGATGCCCATTATCACCATCTAACGGACGACATAATCGTTGGCGGAAAGTTCAAGTATTCCGGTGGAACAATCGCAGTACCGACATCGCCAGGCCTTGGAATCAAACTCGATTACGATAAAGTAAGCGCCTACAAAGAACTCTATCGACGCCTTGGATCATACCCCTACGATCAGGATCCATTGCGTCCCGGGTGGGTGCCCACGATCCCGAATGATCGTTGGGCAGATCCGAACGATGCGCGAACGCCTACAAACATCCACCTTCAATGAGTCCACGGAAGGGAGAACAATGGTTAGCCTGGTGGAAAATAAGACGATTCAGGGTGAGCTGTTAACCGATAAAGAGCAACTCAGAAAACAGGTGGAACTCACGGTTAGCAGAACGCCTGCTATCGATGTGCACACACATGTGCATCCGCCGGAGTTTAAAGGACTGTTTCTATCAGGCATTGATGATCTTCTTACTTACCACTATTTGATCGCGGAGACCTTGCGGTCATCAGATCTCTCGCACGCTGAGTTTTGGCGCATGACTAAGGCGCAGCGCGCCGATTTTGTCTGGAAGACCTTATTCGTCGAAAGTACGCCTCTTTCGGAAGCTGCTCGGGGCATCGTCTCAATACTCGATGCGTTCAACCTGGACACACGCGCGCCGAACCTTGACGAGGCACGGGCATTCTTCGCTTCTCAGAACGTCGAGGCGCATATCGACCGAATACTCGAAATGGCTTGCGTAAGCGATGTGGTGATGACCAACGATCCTTTTAATGAGCATGAAACTGAAGCATGGCTTCAAGGACAACCTCCCGATAACCGGTTTCACGCATCATTACGGCTGGATTCTCTCTTGAATGATTGGCCCGTCACAGCAGAAACACTTAAGGCACTCGACTTCCCCGTAAATTCGAATCTGAATTCACGTTCGTTCGCCGAGGCGCGCCGGTTCCTCGACGAGTGGATCGGGCGGATGCGTCCGCTGTACATGGCCGTGTCGCTACCCGCGGATTTCCAATATCCAAAGGATGATGATCGCACTAAGCTGCTTCGCGAAGTGGTTCTGCCAACCGCGCGCGATCATTCAATCGCTATGGCCCTCATGGTTGGTGTTCGACGTGGAGTCAATCCTGCTTTGCGTTCAGCAGGAGACGGGCTGGGCAAAGCCGACATGACTTCGTTGGAGCGGATCTGCGCTGACTTTAGTGATGTGAAATTTCTAGCGACCTTCTTGTCTCGTGAGAATCAGCATGAGCTATGTGTTGCGGCAAGGAAGTTCGACAATTTGATGCCATTTGGTTGTTGGTGGTTCCTGAATAATCCCTCGATAGTCTCGGAGATCACAGCGGAACGATTTGAATTGTTGGGGCCAAGCTTTATTCCGCAGCATTCGGACGCTCGGGTACTTGAACAACTCATCTACAAGTGGCAACACGCGCGCGTTGTGATTTCGGTAACCTTGTACAAGATGTATGGTCGACTATTAGACAGTGGACGAGCAGTGACTGCAGCCGAGATCACGCGTGATGTGTCGCGATTGTTTTCAGGGAATTTCAGAAATTGGGTCGGCTTGCCAAACGCTGATGGCTCTTGAACTTTTTTTCGTAATCTCTGCGCTTTGGAGTGCGACGGCCTGCCGTCGCTTTATCGCAGTAGGCCTCTCGATTAAGTAACGCTGTAACAAAGCGACGGCAGGCCGTCGCACTCCAAAGTTCAGAGTTAACGCAGAGAACAAAACGGGAGATCAAACTTTCCTATGACAAACCTCGGCCGAAGTCTCCCCGTGAGATTGACAACATTGCTGTTAGGTATCTCAGCACTGCTGCTTCCCTTCTCTTTTAGTATCACTCAGTCCCAAAGTCCAACACCTGATTATAAAAACCCAAAGCTCAGCGTCGATGTAAGAGTCGCAGACTTGCTCAAGCGAATGACCGTCGAAGAAAAAGTCGCACAGTTGACGTGTCTTTGGAGTTCACGACCTCAAGTAAATGCGCAGACTGACTTCTCAACCGATCGAGGCGATCTTTCACCAGAGAAGGCTCGCGAAGTGATGAAGTATGGAATTGGACAGATCGGCAGGCAACGCGAACGCAAAGGACCGCGAGAAGGCGCGGCTTTTGCAAACTCGGTTCAGAAGTGGCTAATGGAAAACACGCGGTTGGGCATTCCTGCGATGTTTCATGACGAGATTCTGCACGGTCACATGGCCCAGGGCAGTACAAGTTTTCCTCAACCAATCTCGCTGGCCAGCAGTTGGGATCCTGATCTCATAACCAAAGTCTTTACCGTCGCAGCGTTGGAAACTCGTGCGCGCGGCAGTCACCAGGTCCTTGGACCAAATCTGGATCTGGCTCGCGAACCGCGCTGGGGTCGAACAGAAGAGACTTACGGCGAAGATCCATATCTAACTTCTCGTATGGGTGTTGCTGAGATCAAAGCCATTCAAGGTCCGGGACCCAACGTTCAGGTGATTGCCACTGCGAAACACTTCGCCGCGCATGGCAAACCTGAAGCTGGGACAAACGTGGGTCCGGCAAATTATTCCGAGCGAGTGCTGCGCGAAGCGTTCTTTCCGAGCTTTGAAGCGGCTGTAAAAGAAGCAGGAGTCATCAGTGTGATGCCGTCGTACAACGAAATCGATGGCGTTCCATCGAGCATTAACAAGTGGCTGCTTGACGACGTGCTGCGGAAAGAGTGGGGTTTTCAGGGTTATCTGACGTCAGACTATTACGCGTTAGATCAATTGCAATCCCTTCATCACGTCGTAAACGATAAAGCGGAGGCTGCAAAGCTTGCCCTTGAAACGGGTGTTGATGTCGAGACTCCCGACCCGGACGTTTACCTTAATCTCGTACAACTTTTGAAAGATAAAAAAGTAGCCGAGGCCACACTGGATAAGGCAGTTGCGCGCGTGTTGCGAGCCAAGTTTCTTTTAGGCTTGTTTGAAAATCCATACGTTGATGAAGCGCGAGCTGCGCAAATTACAAACTCTCAAGTGCATCAGGCGTTGGCGGCGGAGGCTGCAAGGCGTTCAATCGTTCTGCTCAAGAACGAAAACAATCTGTTGCCGTTTGACCGTACCACGATTAAATCGATCGCAGTGATTGGCCCAAACGCGAATCGTGTTCACCTCGGTGGCTATAGTGATAATCCCGGGCGTGGCGTTAGTGTTCTGCAAGGCATCACCGACAAGGTCGGCAACCAGATAAAGGTTTCATTTGCGGAAGGTTGCAAAATCACGAAAGAAGGCGGCGACTGGTGGGCAGATACGTCTCACCTGAACGACCCGGCCGATGACACCAGGTTGATTCAAGAGGCAGTTGCGACTGCGAGGGCGGCGGACGTTGTGGTTCTGGTCCTCGGAAGTAATGAAGACACGAATAAAGAGGCCTGGGCTGACAATCATCTTGGAGATCGCGATAGCCTTGATTTAGTTGGACGACAAAACCTGCTTGCGAATTCAATCCAGGCGACGGGTAAACCGACAATTGTTGTCCTTATCAATAGCGGACCGTTGTCGATTAATTACATCGCCGAGAGCGTTCCTGCAATTCTTGAGGGCTTTTACCTTGGGCAGGAAACGGGCGTCGCGGTGGCGGATGTTTTGTTTGGTGATTACAACCCCGCAGGAAAGCTCGCGGTTAGTTTTCCCCGTTCAGTGGGTCAGCTGCCAGTCTATTACAACCAAAAGCCATCCGCTCGCCGCGGTTATCTTTTCGCGAACAAAGACCCGCTGTTTCCGTTTGGCTTTGGGCTAAGTTACACAACCTTCCAATACTCAGCTCCTTCAATCAGTCCCGCGCGCATTACACCGGATGGAAAGGCAACGGTTAGTGTCACGGTTACTAACACGGGTAAGCGCGCTGGTGATGAGATTGTGCAGCTCTACATTCACGACCTGGTAAGCTCTATTACAAGACCGATCAAAGAACTAAAAGACTTTCGTCGAATTTCACTCGCACCAGGTGAAAGTAAGAAAGTTGAGTTTGTGATTACACCCGACAAACTTTGGTTCTACAACATGCAGATGAAACGCATTGTAGAGCCTGGCTGGTTCGACATCATGGTGGGCCCGAGTTCAGTGACGAATCAGACCGTCAAGCTTGAAGTAGTTGCGAAGTGAAGTTTCATTCGTGTGATTCGTGGATCGTCTGTTATGTCTCGAGAGAAACGATACACGAATCATCACGAATTAACACCAACTAAGCACGAATGAGATGAAGAGTCGTAGAACAACGCGGCTGTCCGTGGTACTCGTTGTCTTAGCTATTGTGCTGGGCGCAACATTGCCCGATAGAGCGAAAACCGAAACGTCTTCGCTCAAGGACATCTTCAAGAACGATTTCATGATCGGTGCGGCACTTAACCGACGTCAGTTTTCAGAAGAAGACGCGCGCGCCATGCCGATCATCAAGGCGCATTTCAATTCAATCACCCCCGAGAACCAACTGAAATGGCAGTATGTTCACCCGTCTCGTGACAAATACGACTTTGCTGGAAGCGATCGTTACGTCGAGTTTGGTGAAAAGTACGGCATGTTCATCATCGGGCATACGCTCTGTTGGCATAGACAAACCCCCGATTGGGTCTTCGAAGATGCAATCGGAAAACCCGCGAGTCGCGAAACTCTGCTGAGTCGATTACGGGATCACATCCACACTGTTGTAGGTCGCTACAAAGGAAGAATCAAAGGTTGGGATGTTGTCAACGAGGCGATTGAAGCAAACGGAACGATGCGTCAATCTAAGTGGATGAAGATCATCGGAGAAGATTACGTAGCCAGGGCGTTTGAGTTTGCTCACGAGGCCGATCCGGATGCCCAGTTGTATTACAACGACTACTCACTCGAAAACGAGCCGAAACGAAGCGGTGCGATCCAGTTGATCAAGAAATTGCAAGCTCGGGGTATTCCGGTCGCCGCGGTTGGATTGCAAGGCCATAACAACCTCAACTGGCCAACTATCGAACAACAGGATGCAACGATTGCGGCGTTTGCAAAGCTTGGCATAAAAGTGAATATCACCGAACTCGATATTGATGTTTTGCCGGCCGTCAGTGAAGAGACGGGGCCAGGGCTTAAATTAACTCCCGCACTTCAAACCAAACTCAATCCGTTTGCTTCGAGTTTGCCCGAAGCGATTAACAAAGAGGAGGCGAGAAGATACGGTGAGTTGTTTGGAGTGTATTTGAAAAACGCAGACGTAATCGACCGGATAACCTTTTGGGGAGTGACGGATGGCGATACATGGTTGAATAACTGGCCGGTTAGAGGTAGAACAAACTATCCCCTGCTCTTCGACCGAGACGGAAAACCGAAACTGGCGTTTGATGCGGTTGTCAGCGTCGGATTGAGCGCCAAACATTGACTGAGCTTTGTGCTTTGAACTTTGTGCTTTGTTCTTTGACGCTTTGCGCCTTGATCAATCGGAGTGTTCACTCCGGAGGAGTGCGATGTTTATAGTTTCGAGAGTCTGAAGGTTCCGCACTCCTTTAGGAGTGCCATGTGGAGTCCAGGTTTTTAATTACTCGGGCATGGCTTACATTCTTATTCGAGCGAACGAGACATCGCACTCCTAAAGGAGTGCATGATTCTAATTGTTCGCGATCTATAAACGTTTCACTCCTCCGGAGTGAAATACAAAGCACGAAGCACAAAGTACAAAGCTCAAGGCTCAAAGCACAATCATAGGGAGTTCATCATGCCTTCAAACAACTTTCATCCTAAACCGGAACACAAATTCACGTTTGGACTTTGGACCGTGGGCAATCGCGGACGCGACCCTTTTGGTGACGCAACTCGCGCCAGTATTAGTCCGCCTACAATAGTCAAAAAGCTGAGTGAACTCGGCGCGTTTGGAGTCAATCTCCACGACAATGATCTTGTTCCAATCGATGCTTCACCCGGCGAACGCGATCGAATAGTGAAAGAGTTCAAACAGGCGCTCGACGATCACGGGATGAAGGTGCCGATGGCAACCACCAATCTCTTCTACGATCCGGTCTTCAAGGATGGAGCGTTTACTTCAAACGATCCGCGCGTTCGGCTTTATGCCTTGCAAAAGACAATGCGGTCTATGGATCTTGGCGCAGAACTCGGCGCGCACATCTATGTATTTTGGGGAGGCCGCGAAGGCGCGGAAGTCGATGCCGCGAAAGATGCTCGAGAGGCTTTGAAATGGAACCGTGAAGCATTGAACTTTCTTTGCGAATACTCAATCGACCACGGTTACGATTACAAGTTTGCTTTGGAAGCAAAACCAAACGAGCCACGAGGAGATATCTACCTGCCAACAACCGGTGCGATGCTCGGTTTTATTGCCACGCTCGATCATCCGGAGATGGTGGGTGTAAATCCTGAGGTTGGTCACGAACAGATGTCAGGTCTGAACTTCTACCACGTGGTAGCTCAGGCGATAGAAGCCAACAAGCTATTTCACATCGATCTGAACGATCAAAAAGGTCCGCGGTTCGATCAGGATCTGCGCTTTGGGTCGGAGTCGATCAAGAACCTTTTCTTCTTAGTGAAGTTACTCGAGGAATCTGGCTACGAAGGTCCACGGCACTTTGATGCGCATTCTTATCGAAGTGAGAACGAGGACGGGGTTTGGGAGTTTGCTGCGGGCTGCATGCGAAACTACTTGATCCTGAAAGCAAAGGCTGATCAGTTTAATGACGATCCTGACATTCAGTCGCTACTGAGGGAGATCCGTTCCGCGAGTCCGGACGATTCTGAACCCCTGGGCAAATACAGTCGCGCAAGAGCGGAGAGCATCAAGGGCATGACGATGGATCGACAGCAAATAGGAAACAAGCCATTGCCATATGAACGATTGGATCAATTAACGATCGATATTTTGCTTGGGGTACGGTAAGCGTGGTGTAGGGCCGGGGCAGTAGCCCGACTGTCAAGGAGGGCTCATCCTAGCGACATCGCTTCACTGCACGGAGCCCTTCCTGACGGTCGGGCTACTGCCCCGAACTACGATCACACTCCTGACACAGTCGAGATGATCATATCTTGTCAAAGAAAGTATCGCTTCGTCGTCGTGTTGATGATCTTCGCAGCATCACTCCTATCTTTGGCGGGTCAACAATCTCCATCAACGAACTACGACGAATCGAAAGTCGGTACGTACACATTGCCGGATCCGTTGGTTTTCAACGATGGCAAGCCAGTGCTTACACCCATAGATTGGACGAAACGTCGCCGAGCCGAAGTTCTTGAACTTTTCGCGGCAAACATCTACGGACACAATCCTACTCCTCCAAAACAATTACATTACGAAGTCTTCGATACAGATCAAAACGGGCTCGGCGGCAAAGCAATTCGCAAGCAGATCACTATCTACTTCTCGGACAAAAAGGAAGGCCCCAAAGAAGAACTCCTTTTGTTCATTCCAAAAAACAGTCGGAAGCCAGCACCAGTCTTTCTAATCCTGAGTTTTACCGGAAATCACATCGCAGCTAAAGATCCCGCGATCAAATTAACCACCTCATGGAGTCGGACAGGTGAAAAGCAACAACCTGCGGAAGATTCTCGTGGACGCGCACAGCTCGATACGGAAAGAATCATCTCGCGCGGCTACGCGTTTGCCACCATCAACTATGCAGACATAGAACCTGATTTCAAAGGTGGGTACGTTTCCGGCATTAGGCCATTGTTTGCCAAGGCGGGCCAGACTTCACCCTTAGAAGGTGAATGGGGCGCCATTGGCGCATGGTCGTTTGGATTGAGCCGGGCATTGGACTATTTGGAAAAGGACAAGGACGTAGATGCGAGACGCGTTGTAATTGTGGGTCATTCACGCTTGGGCAAAACCGTTCTCTGGACGGGTGCAATCGATCCTCGTTTTGCAATGGTCATCTCCAGTTGTTCTGGTGAAGGGGGCGCTTCACTTTCGCGACGTGATTACGGTGAGCGCATTCGTAACCTCGTTACTAATTTTCCATACTGGTTCACTTCAACTTATCAGAGATTTGCCGACAACGAGAATGCTTTGCCGGTTGATATGCACGAGTTGATTACGTTGATTGCGCCGCGTCCAGTTTACGTCACCGCTGGTGAGACTGATCGATGGGCCGATCCCAAAGGTGAGTTTCTTGCTTGTGTAAGCGCGGGTCCGGTTTACAGGCTGCTTGGCGGGGAAGACCTGGGAACCACAGACATGCCTGCTCTGGATCAACCAATAATGAAATCGATCGCATTCCATATTCATACAGGCGGGCACGCGATCACTACGTTTGATTGGGAACAGTTTTTGAAGTTTGCGGATATGAAACTGAAGTAAAACTTCTGCGCTCCACCGCGTTCCCTGCGACTCTGCGGTGAATCTCGGCTTAGTGGAAAGCGCAGAGACGCAGAGAACGCTGAGAAGACGCAGAGAAAGCAAAGGAGCACGGGATGATTAAATCGAGGGATTTTGTAGTTGCTGCGCTCACCGTAATGGCAACTCTATTCGCAGTTCGCCTAACTGCCCAAACCCCAGTAATGCAATCAAGCGTCTTCGACTGGAACTCAATTCCCGTCAAGCAAACCGATGTCGGTTCAGTGAGACAATTCTTCAGAAGTCCGACGATCACACTGGATGAGTTCGAGTGTCACGTAACTACTCTAAACCCCGGTTTGCAACCTCATCCCCCACACAAACACCCAAATGAGGAGCTAATAATCATTCGTGAGGGCACAGTAGAAACACTTTCGAATGGCGAATGGAAGAAAGTGGGGCCTGGCTCAGTAATCTTTAACGCGTCAAATCAACTTCACGGCTTGAAAAACGTCGGCTCTACTCCCGCCGTGTATCACGTAATCAACTGGAAGTCGCCAAGCAAATCACAATGACGAACAGAGTCAAATGGGGAATTCTCGGCGTCGCGAATATCGCCGTAAGAAAAGTCATTCCTGGGATGCAGGCTGGACGCTGGTGCGAGATCTCAGCGATCGCTTCGCGGGATCTTACCAAGGCGAAGTCTGCCGCCTCACAGCTCGGGATCCCAAAGGCGTACGGCTCATACGATGAACTCCTGGCGGATCAAGAGATCGAAGCTGTATACAACCCGTTGCCAAACAACCTACATGTTGAATGGACTACGAAAGCCGCGCAAGCCGGCAAACATGTGCTTTGTGAAAAGCCGATTGCAATGAATGCTGAGGAAGCACTGACGCTGTGGAATGTTCGGAATCAAACAGGAGTCAAGATTCAGGAAGCATTTATGGTGTTAACCCATCCGCAGTGGGTATCAACGTTGAATCTGATTCGTGAGGGTCGCATCGGCGATGTTTGTTCTGTGGAAGGCCACTTCAGTTACAACAATCAGGACCCGAATAACATACGCAACATCCGGGAGACTGGCGGCGGCGGTTTAATGGACATTGGGTGCTACATGATTTTCTTCGCGCGATTAATATTCGGCGCTGAACCCAAGCGAGTTGTGTCATTGATCGAGGAGAACACAGCAACCCGAACCGACATTCTGACTACTGCGTTACTTGAGTTCCCGTCAGGCCACGCCAGTTTCACTTGCGGTACTCGCTTGACACCGTATCAACGTGTTCAGGTTATTGGGACCAAGGGCAGGTTGGAAGTACAGATTCCCGTCAACGCGCCACCTGATGAGGTGTGTCGTATTTTTCTCGATGACGGTTCGAGTTTGTCAGGAACGAGCATTGAGACGATCGAATTTGAACTGTGCGATCAATACACAATTCAGGGTGATCTGTTTTCGCAAGCGATTAAGGAGAACCACGAGCCCATTCTTTCACTCGAGGACTCGATAAGGAATATGGCGGTTGTTGATGCGGTGTTTCGATCAGCAAAGACAGAACAATGGGAAACGCCTGAGGAAGTAATCGCGAAGGCTGTATCGTTGTGAACTCTTCTCTGCGTTAACTCAGCGTTCTCTGCGTCTCTGCGGTTCTGTTTGGCGCCGTGAGAAAAAACCGCAGAGACGCGGAGAACGCTGAGT
>Ga0075433_10002783_pt1 | contig 13384 bp, 13 predicted proteins | sample RhiMethybrSRZTD2_FD_75299 | JGI IMG/M metagenome (GOLD analysis project Ga0075433, IMG submission 75299) | Populus rhizosphere microbial communities from Tennessee, USA - Rhizosphere MetaG P. TD hybrid SRZTD2 | ecosystem: Host-associated > Plants > Roots > Rhizosphere > Soil | place: USA... | reverse complement strand
CGCCTGTTCCAGCTTTACCGGACTTGCAGCTTCTTCGCGCTGCAGAATCAGTCGTCGTTGCTGTTCTGCGAGTTGCTCGCGCTCACGCCGCAAATTTTCAGTATCGTAGCCGTATCTCAGCGCCGCAAAGTGTTGTCGTCCCGCATACACAAACCCGCACGTCAGTCCCAAGCCCACCACTAACAAGAGCGCGAGGCGAAGAAACGCTTCCATATCTTTTTCGCGAGTGACAGGTGCATTGCGATGCTTTGAGGGTACTCGGCGAATCATTTTTCGCTTCTCCTAAAACGGTCGCAGCAAAAAAGGAGGTGGTACTAAAGCTTGGCCGCGACTCTCAGCTTTGCGCTACGCGCTCGCGGGTTCTCGGTAATTTCAAACTGGTTAGGCGTCACCGGTCGTCGCGTCATGATTTCAATTGCTTTCCGTGCTCCGCAACTGCATTGCGGCGTACGCGGCGGACACTGGCAGCGTCCCGAAAGCTTCAACAGCGTTCGCTTGATAATCCGATCTTCAAGCGAGTGAAAACTGATTACCGCGAGACGGCCATGCGGCTCTAATGAGTCAATCGCGTCAACTACGAATCGGTCGAGGCCTTCGAGCTCCCGATTGACTGCGATGCGCAACGCTTGAAACGTGCGCGTGGCTGGGTGGATCCTCCGTTGTTTTCCGCCGATTGCGCGTTCGACCAAAGCCGCAAGCTCTGTGGTCGTTTGGATCGGCTGCCCGACTTCCCTTCTTTCGACGATCCGCCGGGCAATGCGTCGTGAGCGACGCTCTTCCCCGTATTCAAAAATGAGGCGCGCAATTTCTACTTCAGAAAGACGACCGAGCAACTCTGCCGCCGTTTCGCCGCTCGACCGATCCAAACGCATGTCGAGTGGCGCTTCATGCCGAAAGCTGAATCCGCGCGAGGGCGAATCCAACTGCAACGAGGAAACGCCAAGGTCAGCAAGAATGCCGCGCACTGCTTCAACCTTCGCTGTCGCGAGGACCCGCGTAAGTTCACGAAAGTCGGCATGCACAGCGCGAAAGCGGCCACCGAATTTAGCCAATCGCTTTCTCGCCAGCTCCAGCGCTTCTTCGTCGCGATCGATCCCCAGCACTTGCGCGTCGAACGGAGTTTGCAAAATTGCTTCGCTATGCCCGCCCAGGCCTACCGTGCAATCGACAAACAGCCCGCCGCGCTCAACGGCGAGGAACTCGATCGTCTCTCGAAGTAGCACGGGGTGATGGGGCGCGCCCCTGCCCCCCAAAGGCACCGCCATCACCACCACCCCGTGATCTCGTTCAAAGAACTGTTAGTGAGCTGTGAGCAGTAAGCAGTGAGCAGTCGTGACATGAATTGATGAATGCTCATCACCTACGACTAACTAAACCCAAATTTTCAAACGCGCGCTGCTTACTGCTTACCGCTCACTCGTCAAATACCGAGTCTCGCAATCGCCGCCTCGTCTTCCTCGGTGTAAGGATCCGAGAGCAGGCGCTGCTGAAACTTGTCCAGCTCCCAAACTTCCAGGTATGTCAAATAACCAAGTACTGCGACGTCGCCGATAACTTGCGCGCTCTTTCTGAGCAACGGATGAATCAAAACGCGACCTTGCGTGTCCATCGACGACTGCTGACCGTAGTAATTCGTTCTGTCAAGGAACTTTCGTCTCGCCGGATCCATCGAGGGCAACAAGCTGAGTCGCTGCTCGATGGCTTCCCACTCCGGCATCGGGTAGATGCGAACGCAATCACCCGTTAAGCTGGTAACGTACAGCGCCGCCCCGTACTTCTCTTCGACATAACGACGAAAGAGGGTCGGCACTTTGAGCCGCCCTTTCGAGTCGATTCGCGCTGTGTAATTGCCCCGGAGCACAGAAGCTGAGAACTGAGACTAGAGGAGACGGCTGTACGATTTGCGCCAGTTTTGCTTCGGTTCGTGTCGTTGAGGCCACCTCGCTCCACTTCACTCCACCGGCGCATCCTACGCCGGTGTGTGCTGGCTGTCAACAGTTTTTTCGGATTTTTTTGTGGAGGCTAGAGGCTTGTCCGTGAGGGTGGGCCACTAGTCATGAACTGACTGCACGATACTCTGTTGAGGCCAGACATCATCCGGCTCTCCAACGTGCCTCATGAAATGATTCGTCTCCTACTAACGACAAGAAAAAGGCGCGGAAGAGATCCCGCGCCTTGGTTAGGTTACACTGCCTGCCCATGTCGTCACATTATGGCAGTGCTTCGATGATGATATAGAAGCGGAAGCTGCCGGTTTGTTGCACTCCCAGCAGGAAGTTCACGTTGATGCTGGCACCGTTGGCCAACGGGGTTCCCAGTGTGATCGTCCCCGAGGAGAACGTCGTGTTGTAACCGCCTCCGTTAAGTTGGGGTGGCGGCGTCTCCAGCGTCGTACCAAGTACGGTTACCGTGCAGGGCGGCGACCCCGCCCCTGATGCCGTGCAGGTCACCGCGTCATTCACCGGTCCGACCGATTCGTTGACGCCGGTCCGCGCTCGCAGATCGGCTATCCCCGCCCCTGCCAAAAGGGTCGAGATATCCACAATCCGATATCTCAATCGTGTCACGCTCCCGCCGGTATTGTTGGTGATCCGACGGCGCAACGTCATCGTCCCGAAGATCGAGTTGTTCCCCGGATCTGGGATCAAGTTGCGCGCCCGGTTCGGTTGGGCCGAACTCACCTGAGTGCTGTCGATGAGGAACACATTAATGCCGCTCGTGTCGCGCCGGATGGGCGAAGCGAGGTTCTCCGGTCCCGGAGCGCCCAGCCTTTGAGTCGCGCCGAACAGGGTCCCTTGCGTGTCGGCGAGCCAGAAGTCAGCAGCGTTATTATTGGTGTCCTTCGGATTACCGGACACCGTGCACCCGGCACCCTGGATCCAATCGCACTGCTTGCGGAAGTAGCTGTAGTTGGTCGTCGTGTTGCCAAAGGCCGACTGCAAGTTAGTGCCTTCACGGAACAGATCGCAGACGCCATTACTACCGGCCGGATCCGTGTTCGAGCCGAACCCAACGGCGTCGAGCCGGTTGGCACTCGAAAGAGCGGCCACCGTGGTCGTCGCAAATAGCCCTACGTTGCGATCGCTTTCGATGTCCGAGGTCAGGTTGGCATCGCCGGTGGCTGCGTTCGTTCCGCCATAGTTCGCCAACGAGTAGCCCGGCCCGGTGAGCAGATAGTGCCCTCGCGCCGGAATGTTTGTCCCGGCGGGGATCGTCCCCACCAGCGCCGGCGGAGCCGCACACGTCGCGCCCGTCTTGAACACACCATAGCCGCCAGCCGGCACCGTAATCGTCGCATCCGTGTTGTTATAGATCTCGACGAAGTCATCCGTCGCACCACCGGGCCCGCTGGTCCGGAGTTCGCTAATGATCACCGTGCCGGTGCTGCCGCCGGCACCGGCGGTGTTGGGCGGCTTAATCGTGCCCGTGGCCGTGCCGTTAGCCACCGCCGCTCCTGATGCATTGGACAAGAGTACCAGGAAGGTTTCATCCGGCTCACTGTTGCCGTCGGAAAGGATCGGAACCGGAATCGTCTTAACTTGCTCTCCCGTCAGGAAAGTCAGGGTGCCGGTAGTCGTCGTGTAGTCCTGTCCTGCAATTGCATGGCCCGCGCCCGGCGGCTGATCTTGGGTCGTGTATTGGACCGTCACAGTGCTTGCGGCCGGCGCTGTCAGCGTTACGGTAAACAACATCGGGCTTGAGCCGGAGGATGGTTCCGGCGCCGCCGCGTCGTTAATGCGCAAGGCATTTGTCGCACACGAAGTGCAGGAGTAACTAGTGTGAGTGACTACGATGTCGTCGATGCGCTGGCCGGGTTGAGTACCTCCGGCAACTACGGCGTCATCTGAACCCATACGCCATTTCAGTTGGATATTCTGACCTGTCGCCGCAGCGGGCAGATTAGCCGCCGTAGTAATGTAGGCTGGCGCGGCTGTCGTTCCGCCGGACAGACCTGTCCAGCCACTCCTGCCGCTGAGCGGATTTAGGGTGCCCGCTACCATCGTCCCGGTGTAGCCTCCGGAGACGAAACTTCCACCTGCAGCAAGAATGTCCTGATAAGGTCCGCCATTGATGCTGATCTCAAGGACACCGCCATCAAATGTACTTTCGGCATTGAAGGCGTTTTTGAAGCTCACCTGTGCAGGCGAACCGTTTATATGAATGATTGGGCTAACCAGCTCGGTGACGCCCTGGGGGGAAGTGTCAGGCGCGAAGGCCGCATTGGGCGCGCTGGACGGATTTGTTGTTGAAGTTACCCATGCAGGTTCAGAACCTGAACCGGTTGATGACCACCCGGCCGGTAAGGCGGGAGCAGTTACTCCATCGAAGTTCTCTGAGAACACTGTGCCTGCGGTACCTACGCCGAGACGGAAACTATAGAAAACAGTTCCGAAGTCGATTGCGCCGTCTTGCAGCTTCAGCGCAAGAGTCACCAGATCACCGCAATTGCCCGCCGCAGTGAACGAGAAGTCTCCCCCGACAGTAGCTCCGGGAGCGATCGATCCAAAGTTTGTTGGTCCACTCGGCCCAATCACGTTTGCGCTTGATTGCAGAGTGCCGACCAGATTTGAGGTTGGACCGGTCCCATTGTTGATGATCTTGAGGTTCATGGTCACGAATTCACCCGGATCGACTGCCCCGTTAAAAGCTGGACAACTCTCCTGCGAAAGCGTCGAGCCATTCGCCGCCAGCACCGGAACAGTCGCACAGACGCCACTCACGCACGCTCCGGAAACCGACAACATATAGGGACTGTTGCTTGCGGGTATCGCCGGCACGTCGTAAACAACAACGGTGAAGGTTTGTGCGCCAGCGGGTAAATTGAACGAGTAGCTTCTCGTCGCTGCGCTTGCTCCAGCGTCTGCAATATAGTTCTGGGAGAGATTTGCCGGATTGAAGCTGCCCAGGTAAGCAGCAGTAAATAAATTAACTCCATTCGCTGCGCTGAGTGTGACCGTAACGCATGTCGGTCCACTGTTGGCGCACGTCTGGAAGGTGTAAGCGTCGTACTGGTGATTTCCAGGAGTGCTTGTGCCAGGGAATGCTTTCGCCGCGCCACAAGAACTTGCGACACCGTCACGGAAGTGCCTAATCGTCAATGCGCCGGTGGTTCCGGTAAAGCCCGGTCCTGAACTCGGCGCTGTTGTATCAAGCGTTGATGAGATAACCGTTGGCCCGGGCCCTGAGAGGACTGAAAAGTTCACGACCTGAGCCGGAGCACCAGTGTAATTCAGTGTTAGGGAGAAATTTAATGTCGTCGGACACGAAACGAAACCGGCAATCGAAAACTGGAAGGGAGTCGTGTTGGTCCCGGAAGCGCCCACAGCCAAATCGGGATACGCTGAAGAACCCTGGGTGATTGTCACTCCCGGCGTCGAGGAGCTCAAAGTTGCGGAAATTGCAGTTGCGGCGTTGACGCCGTCATTGCGCAACTGCACTGTCATCGTTGCATTTTCTCCCGCATCAAGCGCGCCGTTGCCATCTCCCGGATTCTCGAGAGCGGTGATGTTGGTCGCTTGCAGGAAAGCAGTTCCCGGAACGCCGAGCGCTTGAGTAGCGGAGAAGGCGTCGACGATGCCAGCGCCAGAAACCGGATCGGTGCCGGCGGCCATGATGTCGATAGCGCTGCTGGTTAAAGCCGTGCGAATCTGTGCTGGTGTAAAGGCAGGATTCGCCGACTTAAGCAATCCGGCGATTGCCGCCGCGTGCGGTGCTGCCGCGGACGTACCAAAGAACGGGCTCGGAAAACCACCGACGCCTGTTACCTGTACACCGTCAGCCGCAGTAATGTCCGGCTTCTGCCGAACTATCCCGCCGGTCGACGAGAAGTTGCCGGGCGTGTAGGCAGTTCCATTCGCCTGGAAGAAGATGCGACGTGGTCCATCGGACGAGAATGTTTCGGTAACATTCGCCGCGCTAAATGGATTCGGGAATGGACCGACCGCTGGTGTGGCAGCAACGCTGTAAGCGTCTGCTGCGTGCGAGTGACCGTGAGTCTGTCCGGTGGTACGGATCGAAAATTGACCGCGATTGGCGTTTAGATGCAAGAACCTATCTGCCGACCCTGCCTTCTTCACGATCACGATTCGCGAACCGGCAGCTTGAGTTACTTGTTCATAGGGATCCTGAGTCCCGCTTTGAATGTTAGTTGAACTCGCCTGAACAGTTGTGCCGGTGGAGTTCAAGCGGAACAAGTCATAGTCGTTGGCAGACGCACCGAGCGGATCAGACCAGTAAAGACCAATCGGAGCGGCCGTGTTTGCCACGTTCAGCACGTCGAAGTTCTGACCACCGAAATTGTGGAGTCGATTTCCTAATGGGATCGGAGCGGCAGTCGGTCCGCCATCAACGAAATCGCCTTCCCAAACTCCCGCAGTTGCCTGAGTCAGGTTTCCGGAATTCCCTGCAGATGAAAAGTACATCGCACCCGCGGCGGTGACGTCGTTAACGGCCTGGGTCACTACGCCGCCGTTGGTATTTGTGGGAGCGGTTTGCCCGTCTTGAAAAGGCGTCTCAACGAAATAAAAAACATCATCAACAATAATGTCGCAACCGGCCGTGCGAAGGTCGCGAATATTTTGGGCGAATACGGTTATCCCGGTATTTGCGGTTGCGAAATATAGTTGCGCGCCAGGAGCGAGATCATGAATGATTTCGAGCATCGCCGTGCCCTCGTCTCCACTTCCCGCTTGACCCGGAAGAATCGTAACCGCACCAAGATCACCCAGTGCCTGGCTTTGCGCCAGATTAGTAACGCCATTCGAGAGTACGCCAATCTTGATCCCTGTTCCGTCGATGTGGAACGCACCTCTGGCAAGATTCGCACGATGCGTAACATCACCTTCCGAACTCCGGCTGCCGACGCCGGTCGGTGCGTTAGTTCCAGTCACATTGGTTTGAGCGCCGCTTTGGAGTGCATTGGTGAGAAGCGATCGTAACTTTGCTGCTCGCTGTTCGAAACCTGGTGTGACGCTGTAACCAGAAGAGGTGCCGTGCACGTCATCCGCCATCGGAGCCTCCTCTGTCGAATTCATCGCATCCTGCTTCGGCTGGACGAACTTCACCGCGTCCAAAGCTGCAATGCTTTCGAGACTTTCTAAAGGAACAAGGGCACGAATGCTGTCGTTCCTGGCTGAAATAATTTTTGCTCCCTGTGCTCGAAGCGTGTCGACCAGCGTATCCGTGATAGTGGCGGTGATGTCCACAATCGTTTTTCCTTGATCGTCGACCACGACGTCGGTCTGTTGAGTCGACACATTATCAGCGACCATTAGTCCTCGGTTCATCTTCGTTTGATAAATCAATTGCGAATCGACCTTTTTTTGAACGTCGCTGCGGGACTCCTTCTCACGAATCAAAGCTTCGATTTGCGCCAACGCTGTGGGGCTAATACCTTCATCCGCTGGAGACGCGTTAGCCTTCCGGATTTCATTAGGGAAAAGTGCTCCGCTCGCTATTACCACAACCGTGCACGTAACAAACAGAAGAGAAAGGACTAGAGCCCGAGTATGAGTTCGACTTTTTTGGCGGTTTTCAAATCTCGAAGCGCGACGAGTGTGATTCTTGTTCATTGGGACTCCTTTTTACAGCGACTTACTTGGTAGGGGTCGATGACTCTTCGGAAACCAGCGACAGAGTTTCCAGTTAGAATTGTTGTAGCCGTCACAAGAACAGATGCGGTTCTTGTGTCGCGCGAATGCTCCAGAGATCAGTGCGTCATCGACTGCGCTTTGGGGGCGATGAACTTAACTTCCTTGGCACGCGCAAGGGCTTCTAACTTTCCAAGCGGAAGATAAGCAATGATCGAATGATACTTGTCTGAATTATCGACAACCTCACCCCCAAGCTTTTCGATTCGCGCCAGGATTTTTTTGGTGACGGGCGCTCGAATGTCGACCAGAACTCGGCCTTTGGCATCCTTCTCAAGGGGAATTGGTTCTGTCGGTGCTCCTTTGGCTTCAGCCTCGCCGCGCATTTGATAAATGGCATAGAGGAGTTGCGAGTCGATCTTTTGTTGCTCGGCAGTACGTTGCTCCTTTTCCTGACTCACTGTCGTCTGAGCGCTAACAAAATCGATCAAGAAGACTGCTTGCAAACATGCAATCGAGAGCGTACAGGCGACGATCCCAGAGAACTGAGTCCTTCTTGACTGCCGTAATTCGATCTTCAATGGAAATTTGCCGAGTTTTTAGCAAGGTTATGCGGTGCTGTCAAGCGGCTTGTGTAACGGGTTCATCGAATGCTGTATAGTCTGCGGCGCTGTTAGCATTGCTCCAGATTTGAGCTGCCCACATCGAGAATGACCGGCATCCCCACACTTCTGCTACTAGGAGTTTTGGCCGCGCTTGCTAATTTAGTTGGCGGTCTGTTGATCGTTTCCTCGGGCGCACATCGGCGCGAAGCTAAGCTGCTGAAGTACCTGGTCGCTCTCGGCGCGGGCTTCATGCTCGCGGCGATATTTATTGAAATCGTTCCGGAAAGCGTCGCGCTCTGGAGCGATGGTCCAGGAACAGGCATCGCCGAAGGTGTCGTCGGGGCGATGACGTTGTTGCTCGCCGGGTATCTGCTAATCCAGCTTTTCGAACACACGGTTGCGCCTCACTTTCACTTCGGCGCTGAGACTCATCCTGAACATGTCATTCGCCCTTCGGCCGCATACGCGGCGATCGGCGGTCTGACGATTCATACTTTTTTTGACGGCGTTTCAATCGCGTCGGCTTTCCTCGTGAATCTGCGCGTCGGCATACTCGTCTTCATCGCGATCATGCTGCACAAGCTGCCTGAAGGTTTCACCGTCGCGTCAATCATGCTGGCTTCCGGGCGATCGTCGAAAAAAGCCGCGGCTGCATCGCTCGCGATCGGTGCGGCGACTTTCGCCGGCGTCGCCACGGTGGCGTTGCTGAGCGAGCGCTTTGCGAACTCAGTCGCCTATGCGCTTCCCTTCTCAGCCGGTGTGACGCTTTACGTCGCTGCCAGTGACTTAATTCCAGAAGTTAATCGCAGCGAAGAAAAGAACCCTCTTGTGTCAGTGATTGTGTTTGGGGGAGTTGCGCTCTTCTACGTGCTGCATCGCTTGATACCGAGGTGAAGTCGAGACATGAGGTCAGTACCACTCGCGTCAGCGAGTGGATCAGACGTGGCCCTGGAAACCATCCGCTCCTGACGGTCGCAGCTCGCTAACGTCTTAGAAGCCGCGCGAGCTACACATCGCGCAATGATCACAAGGCTTGCCGCTGGGATCCACTGAGCACTTCTTTTCGTTCTCGAAGAACTCCACGAGTTCAGTGACTGCGGCTTCTTCGACGCCGAAGCGTTCCTGGCTGGAGTGCTCTGCTGGCTGCGAGTTGTACACGGCAGGCTGGGGAGCGGCTTCCCCTAACATGCTCGGCAGTCTTCCAAGCCATGGCGATTGAGTAACGGGAATAAACTGAAAGAATTCACTCGGCTGCGCGGATCGAACTGATTCGCTGCCGGTTGGCGTGATGGGTGAAGGTCGAGATACCGGCGGGACGGAGCGCACCGGCGGACCGGAAGCAACGAAATCGATCATGCGCGCGCGTGGGGACTCCGGCGTGCTCGTCGGCTCAGTCTCCGAAATGGAATTGCTTGCAACGCGCCGCGGTTTGTCCCCGCCAAGTCTGCGCGCAACGCGTTCAGCTATTGCCCTTGCGTGATCGTCTGAACTGTTCACCTGAAGACTCTATGTTTCCGTTTCCAACAAATCGATGCGATCAACGACGCCGACGATGGCCGAGTCGATTGCCGCCCCGGCTTTTCCGGTTGCGACCGTCGATGCGCTCCAACCTTCCTGCACGATAAGGACCGTGTCGCCGACGCCGGCATCGACTGCATCAAGCGCGAGCACAGTGTGACCGGTCATATCACCTTCGGGGGTCATCTGCTCGCACATCATCACCCGCGCACTTTCGTAGCGATGGTTCTTCTGCGTGGCGACAACGTTTCCTAAGACTTTAGCCAAGATCATCTCGTTCCACTCGGCCCAGTGTTTTTGTACTTTGTCCTTCGTGCTTTGTACTTGGTCGTCTCGGATAAGTTGAGCTACCGCCCTTAGACATCAAAGAACAAAGCACAAAGAACCAAGCACGAATTATTCACAACAAACATGCCCATCCGAATCAACAATTGCGATGATCGTGCAATCCGTCGGAGTGTCTTCGCGCTTGAAAGGAAAGCTCGCTTCCTTTCCGCGACACCAGAAAACTAACTCACCGACGCCGGCACCCGCAGCATCTACGGCGACTAGCGGTTTCCCCTGGGGTTCCAGCTTTTTGTTGAGGGATTGAACGACGAGCAGCTTGCGATGACGAAGTGAATCGTTTTTGACAGTAGCTACGACTGTGCCGATTACACGCGCGAGCTGCATTTCATTTCTCGGGAGTCATGATGTCCACAGTATCAATCACACCCACCACCGCGGCATCGACCGGCGTGTCTTTCATGTTTTGCGCCAGACGCGCACTGGAACCGGCAACTACCAGCACCCGTTCGTGAAAACCAGCTCCGACCGTGTCAACGGCGACAACGTAGCCGCTCGTGTCCGAGCCGTCGAGGTTAATCGGCCGAACAATGAGCAGCTTTTTTCCTTCCAGCCGCTCGTCCTTTTGGGTCGAGACGACTGTGCCAATGATTCGCGCGATGATCATGCGCGCGCTTGCGCCGTGACCGGCATCGCATCGTCAACGCTGCCGTGCGGACGAGGGATTACGTGGACACTGACCAGTTCGCCCACGCGACGGGCGGCGGCCGCGCCCGCATCTGTCGCTGCTTTCACCGCGGCAACATCGCCACGCACGATGGCCGTGACGAAGCCTGCGCCAATTTTCTCGTAGCCGATCAAAGTGACGTTGGCGGCTTTGACCATCGCGTCGGCTGCTTCGATCATCGCCACGAGGCCTTTGGTTTCAACCATCCCTAATGCTTCTTGCATTCAGTTTCTCCTGTGAGACTTAGTAAATCGTAAATCGTGAATCGCAAATAGAATAACACGCCAACTTCTATTTACGATTCACCATTGACCATTTACTCGTTCAAACGTGCCGCCTGACTCAACAACTCCACCAGTTCTTCGCGCGACAGCGAAACGCGTCCCGCGCCATTCGATTGCGATCGAACAACCGGACGATCACCCGTCGGGCAAGCGAGATTCGTCTCATGCAGGTAACCACATGCCTGGCAACGGGCGCCTTCATCAAGATAGCCCGACGCCTCGCGCACGTTAATCAATTTCTCGATCGCGTCCGGGGAAAGATTTCGCGAACCGCCGAGCACGCGTGAAAGAATCGCGATTTTCGCCGTGTGTTCAAGCGTCTCGAGACGATCCCACGCCTGCCACAAATCCGCGCCGTAAGCGACTGCGCCATGATTCGCCATCAAAAGCGCGTTGTGGTGTTTCACCAGGGGCCGCATCGCATCAGTCAATTCTCGCGTCGAAGGCGTGCCGTATTCAGCCAACGGCACACAACCCAGCGTCAGAATCACTTCTGAAAGAATCGGTTGGTCGATCGGCAAGCCGGCGACGGCGAAGGCGGTCCCATGCGGGGGATGCGCATGACAGACAGCTTTGACATCGGGCCGCTCGCGATAAATCAGCAGGTGCATTGCGAGTTCGCTCGAGGCTCTCTTGTCGTTCACTGCGCGCCCGTCAAGATCGGTAATGGCGAGCAAGTCTTCCGTCATGCGGCCCTTACACGTCATCGTCGGCGTCGCCAACACGCGTCCATCGTCAAGCTGGATGCTCACGTTACCATCTGACGAGACGACGTAGCTGCGCTCATACATCAGATGGCAAATCTTGATTAAGTCGCGTCTGGCTGTTTGCTCGTCCATCCTAAAGTTCGCGCGTGCGGCGCGATCGAGGCGTCGCGGCTTCCGCTGTTTCGCTTAATCCCTTCGTCACGTGCGCGGCGTTCGGCTGTGCGAGAAAATACGAAAGCGATTCCAACGACGTCGTCAAGTCGACGGTCTTCACCTTCACACCAAGGCGCGACGTTAGCGGCGCCGGCGCAAAATTCAGAATCGCCTTCACGCCCGCCGCCATAACCTGATTCAAAACTTTCTGTGCCCCGCGCGCCGGCACCGCTATCACCGCGACATCTATGCCTTTTTCCTGAACGACTCTCGTGATGTGCTTGACGTCAAAGACCTCGATGCCGTTGCGCGTCCGTTCGCCAATTTTCGATGTGTCGTTGTCGAACAGCGCGACTACAGTGAAAGCAGATTTCTCCAGACCGTTGTAATTTGCGAGCGCGCGTCCCAGTCTTCCCGCGCCGATAATCCCAACACGATGCCTCTGATCCAAGCCGAGAATTTTCGTCAGATGACTCCGCAGATCTTCGATGAAGTATCCGGTGCCGCGCACTCCGAACTCACCGAAATATCCGAGGTCTTTGCGAATCTGGGCGGAATTCAGATTGAACTGTTCGGCAAGCTCCTGTGACGAGACTGTTTTGATTCCGGCGGCCGCGAGTTCATTCAGGCAACGGAGGTAGACACTCAGGCGGTTGGTCGTCAACTCGGAGATCTTTTCTTTTTTCATCGCGTTCGTGCGTTCGAAGTATAACGCCGCATTGGCGGAGCGCGAAACTTCCATTTGCGATTGCTGAGGCGCTTCGCGATAATCGCGCGCGTTACTCCCTCTTCCTTTTGGGAGAGGGAACAATCGCACCCAAAAAAATGATTGCGCATCTTTCAGGCACATTACTTTCGAAACAAGCGACATCGGCAATCGTCGATGTTGGCGGCGTCGGTTATGACGTCGCCATTCCTCTGTCAACATTTTACGAGCTGGGCGAAGTCGGCGAGCCGGTGCAACTTCGTGTCTACACCCACGTACGCGAGGACGCGATTCAGCTTTTCGGATTCAAAACTACACGCGAGCGCGAGCTATTTCTGCAATTGATTTCCGTTAACGGCGTCGGACCCGGTTTGGCGATAAAGCTTCTGTCGGGCATGAATGCCGACGAAATGATTGCTTCCATTCGCACGAACAATCTGGTGCGGCTGGTCGCAATTCCCGGCGTTGGCCGTAAAACAGCGGAACGTCTGGTGGTGGATTTACGCGACAAGATCGCGGCGCTGTCGTCGCCCGCCCTCGAAGAAGAATTCGCCGCCAGGGCGGCGGCATCCGGCGCGCCAGCATCGACCGACGCGATGCGAGACGATGCGATGTCAGCGCTGTCCAACCTGGGATATCAAAAAGCGGCGGCTGAGAAGGCCGTGAAGAACGCAATCGATGAAGGTGGCGATCTTTCGGTTGAGGTGATTCTGCGGCGGAGTTTGAGATCGCTCGCTAAGGTCTAGTCTCCGTGACTTTGTGTGATCTCCTTGCCTCTGTGGTTATCCGACGTTCGTTCCACAGAGACAC
>Ga0075433_10002776_pt1 | contig 13397 bp, 14 predicted proteins | sample RhiMethybrSRZTD2_FD_75299 | JGI IMG/M metagenome (GOLD analysis project Ga0075433, IMG submission 75299) | Populus rhizosphere microbial communities from Tennessee, USA - Rhizosphere MetaG P. TD hybrid SRZTD2 | ecosystem: Host-associated > Plants > Roots > Rhizosphere > Soil | place: USA... | reverse complement strand
GCGATTGGATCGCGCGCTGGAATGAAGATCCGCGGCCGTTCGCGTGGACGAAGGCCGCGGATCATATCTCGGAGTCACTCGCCGGTTGCTGCGGGCGAATCAATGACTCAGACGGTGCTGACTTTGCTCAGACGGTGCTGGTTTTGCATCCTGTCTGAGGACCCTCGTTCGCCGGTGTGATTTCGGGTTTGACGTTTTTGTCTTCATAGCATGTCATTTTCACGTGGCCGGTGTAGGTGGAGTTGTTGGCCTCCGCCGATATTTCTTGGAGGGCGCAGAGGAACGCCGGCGCGCAGGTGTATGTGATCCCTGTCACTGTCGCCGTGACTTCGATCGCTTCTCCTCCCGGGTGTTTGGGGAGGTTGGTGTAGATTACGCCACCTTCTGTCGGTGTCTGTTCGTGAACGCTGACCGTGACTCCGACCGAGGTGTCTGTGATTTGGATTTCTTTGCCCACGGGGCATGTGATCCAGACTGTAGCGTCGTTGCCCGCAACGCCTTTATGTACTCCGGTTGTTTCTCCATTCAGGTCGTAGCTGCAGCCGTTCATGTCAACTACGATTTTGTGGTTGAGCGGGCCAAGGCAGTGTTCTTTCGCGACGTGTGGTGTCACGTTAGGTGTGGATTCGTAAATGACGTCCGCTGTTATCACTTTGTCGCCCTGGGTGGCTGTCGCCGCGAACTTCGATGTTGTGCATTGGAATTTCGAGTTCCCTATCGAGAACACGTGATCCGTGCCGACGCCTGTCAGCAGGTCGGCTCCGACACCTTTGGAGTTTGTGAAAACGTCGGTGACGGCCGAAGCGCTCGACGCCATCACGGCGCCCATCGCGAAGACCGCGCCGAGGGCAAGGCTGAGCGCCTTGAGCTTGCGAATCATCTCTTGCTTCCTTCCTGTATCGATTGGCCGCCGGGGTCGCTTTGATTCCCCGCCGGATCCCCGAATCGGGGGCACGCAATCAATAGCCGCTCAGGTCGATTGACTCAAATTTTGTCGACTATTTTGTGCAATGCGTATTTGGTCGGCCGAGATCTCCCTGCAAAAGCCGTGTGCCGATCTTGCGCGCGCGCCGATCGGCGCGCGCGTGAAAGCGTGGGCCGGGGTCTTCCGGCCCTCGCGCCTATCCGCCCTCAACCCCGCCGCGAGCGCTTGCCGCGGTACTTCAAAGTCCCGTGCTGGTACGCGGGAGGGTGCGCCGGGCAGAGCTTCTCAGCGGAGCGCCGCAGCCGCCATTTGTCAACTTCGTCCTGTGGCAAGGTGGCTACGGCCTGCGCGGAATGCTTCGCGGGACGAAGCATTCGTCATATCGACCCTCAAGAGTGCCCCGGGGCGGTTCCGTTGAACCGCCCCGGGGCCTTACCCACCTCAAATCGGTGAACTACACCTGTCGAGGTGAAAACGGTGAATCAAAGTTAAGCGATTGGTTACGGAGCGGTGACAGCCCAGGTTCCCCAGGCAACTTTACCGGCGGCGGCTCCTTCGGCAAGGATCAGAGCTCCGGTGTTGCCGGCGCCACCAACAGATAGCTGCTCGGGATTTAATGCGTTAACAAGCGTCACACCAAAGTTTGCCCCTACATAAATACAGAGGTGCCCTTCTTTCGCCAGTGGTTCTTCAGCCGTGCCCGGGCAATCTTCCGTTTCCGGTTGGTTGATGTGAGTGTTCGAAAATTCGATGTCCGCCGCCAGGGGGATCGTGAAGGAGATGGCGGGGATAGCAGCGGTACCAAAGTCGCTCGCTTGGGTTATGAGGCTCCACGCACCGGTCTCGGTGGCACCGGACGGAAGGACGCCACCGTCCGTCCAGGGAGATCCTTCTTTGCCGTTGCAGATTTTTTTCTTGGTGGCCGGGCTGCCTTCCACTTCGACCGTGGCGCCACCGGGCGGATTGCTCGTGGGACATTCCCCGGCCGTTGCCGTACCGACGACTACGCTTTTGCCATTGCTCCCATTGGAGCCAGGTGCTCCAGTGTCGCCCTTGGCCCCTTGCGCACCGGGGGTACCAGGGGCACCAGGCTTACCGGCGTATTTCTTGGCGATTTTTTCGACTTCCTTCTTCTGCTTCGAGTTCAATTTTGAGGCGGCATAGGCGGTCCCCACAAGCGCGATGACTAGCGCCATGACCGCTACGACCAGCCCGGCGGTGCCGAAGCGGTCTCTCAATGACGAGAACATTCGTTCCCCTCCCTGTTCGAGTTCATCCGACCCGGACCCACCCGGATCGACTTAGGAACGAAATAGTATCGTACTAGGGATACAGCAAGTTCACGTTCCCGTCACCGGCGCGACAGGACACCGGGCGATGCCGATTCTCCTTGCGGCCAGCGCGACTGCTTCTTGCGGTTCGGCCGCTTGGCTTTCGACGATGGCTTTCGCTTTTACCTTCGTCTGATCGATTGCCTTTCGATATGCCTCGAGCAGAGCTTCGGCTTCTTTCTTTGCGTCCTTGGGCGTGCCCAGCGCCTGGATTTGCTGTTGCTCTTCTTCGAGGCCAGGCACAAGGACTTTCCGCAGAATCAGGATCTGAGTCTCGGTGAAATTCTTGACTGATCCACCTTGACGACCGATGGACCGCAGTTCGGCGGCCATCCTGCCACTTGCCTGTTCGCAGATCGCATCGGCCTGCTTGACGAAGGTTGCTTTGTCGATCTGCTGAGCGTCGGCGCCGCCCCCACCGCCACAGCCCGCGATGAGCAGAGCGGCTCCGATCACGCCGGCAACAGATAGAGCGATAAGATTGCGCAAGGCTTCCCCTTTAGTCAGACTATCCTGCTCGAAACGATACCGTACTGGGAGAGACCATGCACATACGAGCCCTCATCGCCGTCGTCGTGCTGCTGATCGCCGGGACGCTTGTCTGGGTGATCGCCGCGAGCTCTGACGGGCCGGAGGCCGCGGCGCAGCGGGCGACATCGTCCCAGGAGAGGCGAGCCGTGCGGATCGAAAAGCGGCTGGCCGGCGATCCCACCGACACGGCGCTGCTGGCGGCCAAGATGAAGGCGTGGACCACGGCCGGCGCCGAGCGATTTGAACATCTGGACCTCTTCTCCAAGCCGATCCAGGTCCCAGATGCAGTCGTGGAAGACTACGAAACCGGCCTAGGCGCTTGGAATGATTATCTGAAGCAAACCGGCGGCAAGGCGAGCGAAGATCTCGCCGGATTCGCCGCTGTGATCTTCTTCCAGCTGGTCGAAGTTGGCTCAACCGACCCTGGTGTGGCGACAGCCAACGCGGCGGGCGCGGTTAGGGCCGAGAGAATCGTCAGCGAGCATTCCCCAAACTCCCATTCCCTCAGCGAACTCGCCATTTTCCAGTACTTCAACGGCGAACCGGCGGCGGGGGATGAGACGGCAAGGCGGGCGCTGAGGGTCAGCGGACCGGCACGTGACGCAATCCGAGAATCCATAGAAGGAACCAAGGTACGGGGCGAAAAATTCGCCGCCCGTGTAAAGCGAGGGTTCAAGACGCTTGAAGAAACCGGCGACGAAGAGCTGGATCAGCCGATCAAGGGCTATGGATCCGCGGCGGGAATCAACGGCTACGAACCGGAATAGGGCCGAATGGACCCATCTTGGAATCGTGATTTCCTCTAAAGTTTCTAATCAATGGGCACGATAGTCGACGTCCCCTCCGACTGGTACCGGTCGGGCTTTCCGCCGAAGACGGCGGCGATGCCATGGGCGGACCGGACCGAGGCCGAAGTCGACCGGGCGCTGACGATGCTGAAGCCGCGGGGCGGCGAGCGGATCCTCGACCTGGCCTGCGGGATCGGCCGCCACTCGCGAGAGCTGCGCAAGCGTGGCTTCGAGGTCGTCGGGGTCGACATCTCGCCCGACCTGCTCGAGATGGCCGAACGCGAGACCTCCGAGCAGGGGCTCGACGTCACCTACATGGAGGCGGACCTGCGCGAGCTCGACCTCCACGACGAGTTCGAGATCGTGCTCAGCCTCAACGACGGCGCCGTCGGCTACTTCGAGACCGACGCCGAGAACTACCGCACCTTCGAGGTCGTCGCCCAGGCGCTGCGCGAGGGCGGCGGGCACCTGATCCAGCTGCCCAACGTGCTGCACGCGGAAAAGAACCTGCCGGCGAAATCGTGGATCGTCGGCGAGTCGACGCTCGAACTCTCCGACCACCACTGGAACGCCGAGGACCGCTACATCGAAGGCACGACCGTGCCGATCCGCTTCGGCGAGGTCTTCGAGCGCTACGAGGAGATCCCCTTCCGCCAGCGCCTCTACACCGCCGAGGAGCTGGCCGAGGTCTACGCGTCGGTGGGCATGCGCCTGGCGAACACCTACGCCGGCAGCGGCAAGCCGCGCAAGCCGAAGCCCAGCCAGTTCGAGATCTTCGTCGAGGGCCGCAAGGGCCCTCGCGACGAAGCGGCCTGAGTCGATCCGAGCCGTCGGCCGGCGGACGTAGGGTTCGCGGTCGATGTCTGCCCCGAATCGCCGCGAGAGGGCTCGGCCCGCCAAGGCCGGCGGGATGGCGTTCGCCGAAGCCGATTGGGACTTCCCGGACTCCGGCGGGAACCGCGAGCTGCACCCCTATCCCGCCCGGTTCATCGGCGAGATCCCGGCCCAGGCGCTCGACCTCCTCGAAATCGAGGGACCGGTGCTCGACCCGTTCTGCGGCTCCGGGACCACCTTGGCCGAGGCGCGTCGCCGCAACCTGCCGTCGCTCGGAATCGACCTCAACCCGATCGCCTGCCTGACCAGCGAAGTGAGGACGCAGCGCTGGCGACCCGCCGACGCGGCGGCGGGCCTCAGGCATTCCGAGCGGCTTCATCGCAGCGCCCTGTCTGGCGGCGATCCCGGCTCACACGCGACGGCGATCCCGCGACTCGAGCACTGGTTCGACCCCTGGGCCTCGGCGGCCCTCGCCGGGGCGGTCGAATACCTCACCACTGTCGTCGACGAGACCTGGCGGAACCGCCTGAGCCTGGCGATCTCCTCGGCGGTCGTGCGAATCAGCAGGCAGGAGTCGGATACCCGCTACGCCGCGATCGAGAAGCGGGGCGACAGGGAGACCGCCGCGCGCGAGATCGCGCAGGCCGTGGTGCGGGTCTGCGAGTGGCTCGCGACGAACACGGTCGAGTATGGCAACGCGGTGGCCCGGGTCGAGTGCGGCGACGCCAGGCAGCTGGATCACCTGGATGCGGACTCCTTCGCGGCGGCGATCTTCTCGCCCCCCTACCCGAACGCCTATGAGTACTGGCTGTACCACAAGTACCGCATGTACTGGCTCGGGTTCGATCCGGTCGCGGTCAGAGCGGCCGAGATCGGCGCCCGCCCCCATTACTGCAAACCGAAGGGGATGACGGAGGACGACTTCGCGCGGCAAATGGCGGAGGTCTTCGCTCACCTGGCGCGTGTCCTGCGCCGTGGGGCGCCGGCCGTGGTCGTGGTCGGCGACTCGGTTATCGGGGGACGGCGAATCGACAACGGCGACCTGCTGACGAAGGTGGCCGAATCGGCCGGATTCGCCCTGGAGGTGGCGACCACGCGGGCTATCCGGGGCCGGCGCAGCTCCTTCAACCGCGCACACAGTCGCGGCCGGCGCGACGAGCACGTCCTGCTGCTGCGCTCGCCCTGACGGCGGTCAGCCCGGCACGCGCAGAACGAGCGCGTCCTCTTCGGCCACGCCGTTCGCGGCGTGCAGACCATAGCGGGGCCAGGTCTCCAGCTCGATCAGCTCGGCGACCTCGAAGTCGCGAGCCTCGGCGACGGAGCCGAGCAGCTCTGGAGTGGGGATATCGATTCGGTCGCCGCCGGCCGTCGTGTGGTTGTGGCCGACAATGAGGACCGCCGCCTCCCCAGGTCCGAGGTTCGAACGCCAGGTCTCCATCGCCTCAGCCATCCCGGCGAAGTACCTGTAGAGGAGCGAGGGGACCGCTCGGCGGCGAAAGCCGGCTTCGGCTTCCCGGTTGAGCCCGTCGATGCGGCGCAGCAGCCGGGTCACGGTCGAGGGCAGATCGGCGTCGTTGCGCTTTCGCCTCTCGTCCCAGTCGCGCTGCTCGGCTCGGCTCCACTCCCGGCTTCCCAGCAGGCTGCGCTCGAGCCCGGCGAGTTGCGACGGCTTGGCGAGGCCGAGGGCGACGATCGAAAGGCGATCGGTGTCTATATATGGAAGGGCGGTGGCGTAGGGAGGCGAGGTGAGCAGCAACCGCCGCCGGCCATCGGTCTTCCTCCAGGGCGCATGCTCGTTCGCGTTGGCCAGGGCCACGTGCGCACTGCCCGCAATCGCGTCCCAATCCTCCATCTCCTCCAGCCCACGCTCGAACCGGGCGATCGCGTCGAGGAACAACGGCGCGATCGCCGGCGCGACGTAGGGCTCGGGACGGCGCCTGATGCGCAGGTCCTCGGGCAGCTGATCGGAAACCTGCCGCACCAACGACGAGAGCGCCAGCTGCGCGATACGACCCGCATACGACCTCGACTCGGCGCTGAGGCAGGAGAGACCCCGCGAGAGGCCGCAGAAGGCGGGCTCGGCGAACCAGTCCCTCAGGTACGCCATCCCCTCCTCGCCGAGTACGGGAGAGAGATCGGCCGCAACGCATGCAGTCTGCCCCGCTTCGATCTCCGCGGCCGCGCGATCGGCGATATCGCGTAGACGCGTCCGGACGGCCGGCCTGTCACGCGCCAAAACGAGGTCGGTCTTGATGCGGGCCATCAGCCACGCCATCGGCGAGCGGTCGACCCCGACAACGTCCATGTCGAGGCGCAGACCCTCGACCAGCGCCGTTCCGCTCCCGCAGAAAGGGTCGACCAGGATCTCGGCGGTCGGCTCGACGACGTTGCAGAGCGCCCGTACGAGCTGGGGGTTGAACTTCCCCTTGTACTCGTGCATCCCGTGTGGCCCGAAGCGGGTCGGCTGCCTGCGCATCCGGCCCTCGGCGCGAAGCGCGCGATGGCGCCGCTCGACTTCGGCCTGGACGGTGAGCGCGCCGTCTGGCGCGGCGGCGCCTTGGACCGACTCGAAGTAGGTCGCCCTGCGGCGGATCTTCTCGATCTCGCCGGCAACCAGCATAGGGCCGTCGCCTGGATCCTCCACCACGTCGGCCCCCAGTCCTTCGAGCTCGCGCAGGCCCAGCCTCCGCTCGTAGGGGAACAGGCGATAGGGCATCCACTCGACGCTCGCCGTTCGCTCCGCTTGTTGGGGCGAGCTCTCGGCGATCTCCAACACGATTCGCCGCAAGCTACTGGCGGACTCGGACGGCCGCCACCCTCACGAGGGGACCATAGAGTGTGTTCCGGTGCGGTATCTCGACTCCCGTTCGCGGGACCCACGCGACACTCTCCACGCCTGGCTGGGCGAGCTGCTTCCCGGTGCGGTTCGCTTCGCCGCCCAGAGCGGCTATTTCCGTTTCGACGCGCTCGAGCCGTTTCTCGACGACATCCTGCGGCTGCTCGAGGCGGGCGGTCGCGTCGACCTCGTCGTGGGCGCCAACGAGGAGCGGCTCAGCGCCGAGGACCTCGAGGCGGCACTGGAGCTGCTCGACCCCTTCACGCCCGACCAGGCGTCGCTCACCCTCGTCGGCTCACGGGACGGGCTCTTCCACCCCAAGGCGTACCTCGTCGAGACCCCCACCGGCCGCCACGCTCTGGTCGGCTCCGGAAACCTCACCCGACCGGGGTCCACCCACAACGTGGAGGCCTTCGTGGCGGTGGAGGACTCCGACGACGACCCTGCGGTTCTCGACGGCATACGCGATGCCATCCTCGCCTGGCGAGACAGCGCCCGGAACGGGGGGCTCGCGCGGCCGGTGACCGATCGCCTGGTGCGGGAGCTCCTCGCGAAGCGCGCCCTCGATCCGGTGTCGCTCTCCGACGTCGACGCCCGCGAGCACCCGTCGAGCGACCGGCGTGAGTTCCCCCGCCTACCGCGGATTAAGGGTATGCCGGCCCGTCGCCGGGCGCCGGGTCGAGCCGGCTTCGCGCGACGGCTGCGCGGCGCCGGCCAGAGCTTTCCGCCGGGTAAGGTCGGCGTCGTCAAGCGACTGTCGGCGACCGATCTTAAGGGCTTCGCCGGCGATGCCGGGACGCTGCATCTTTCGCTCGGGGCGCGCGGCTCGGAGCTGGCTCGCTGCCTGCCGATGCGGCCTTACGGACGCAACGCGGAGCCGCGCGTCGATCTCGCCGTCGAGGCCCGGCTGGACCGCTCGCTCGGCGATGTCGTCTCCTCTGGCGCCGACCCGACCAACATCACCCATGTGGGCATGGGCGGGCGCGGGCCGAGCAATCCGGACCTGCGTTTCAACCTCCTGCACAGGGTCGTCAACGGCCTCGCCGATGTGGCTGGCCGGCGGCGGGTCGCCATCCCGACCCCTGGCGACGTCGCGGCCGTAGAGCTGCTTGAGAGCGGCAGGCTCGCCAGGGTCACCTTCGTGACGGCGGAGCCGCTTCGCTCGGAGCTGCTGAGCCGGATCCCGCTGGGACGCGCCTCGGGCTGGCTCGACGCCGGTCTGCTGCCTCCCTGGTAGGTCACCCGGCAGCCTGCCCGGACTAAGGGACCAAGGCCTCGCGGCCGATAAAGGCCGCGATGTTCGAGATCGACTCAGCGCTGCGCACGCTCGTCGAGCGGGGCGGCTCCGACCTGCACGTCAAGGTGGCGGCGCCGCCGACGATCCGCCTGCACGGCGAGCTGGTCCCGCTGGAGGGGCACGAGCCGCTCAGCGGGGAGGACACCGAGAAGGCCTTCCACGACATCGCCGAGGTGCGCTCGCTGACCGAGTTCGAGGAGGAGGGCGAGGCCGATTTCTCCTACGCGCTCCCCGGCGTCTCGCGCTTCCGCGTCAACGTCTTCAAGCAGCGGGGCTCGACCTCGATCGTCTGCCGGGCGATCCCCTTCGAGATCCGCTCGGTCGAGGAGCTGGGGCTGCCCGAGGTCGTCACCAACCTGGCCGAGGAGCAGCGCGGGATCATCCTCGTCACCGGCACCACCGGCTCGGGCAAGAGCACGACCCTGGCCGCGATGATCGACCACATCAACCGCACCCGGGCGCACCACATCGTCACGCTCGAGGACCCGATCGAGTACCTGCATGAAGACAAAGGCTCGATCGTCAACCAGCGCGAGGTCGGCTCGGACACCGGCAGCTTCGCCCGGGCGATGCGCCGCGTCCTGCGCCAGGACCCCGACGTGATCCTGATCGGCGAGATGCGCGACGAGGAGACCGTGCGCACGGCGCTCTCCGCGGCCGAGACCGGCCACCTCGTCCTCTCCACGGTCCACACCCTCGACGCGACCGAGACGATCAACCGGATCATCGACTTCTTCCCGCCCCACCTGCAGCACCAGGCGCGGGTGATGCTCGCCTCGACCCTGAAGGGGGCGATCGCCCAGCGCCTCGTCCCCGACGTCAGCGGTGAGGGGCGCGTCCCCGCCTCCGAGGTGATGGTCGTCACCGGCCGCGTCCAGGACCTGATCCTCAACCCCGATGAGACCGGCAAGATCACGGAGGTGATCGCCGAAGGCGAGTACTACGGCATGCGCACCTTCGACCAGTCGCTGCTGCACTACGTGATGGAAGGCAAGGTAGCCGAGCAGGTCGCGCTCGACTACGCCTCCAGCCCGCACGACTTCAAGCTGATGCTCGCCGCCGGCGGCCAGCGCGCCAGCGGCATCGAGCAGCTCGAGAGCGCCTGAGGCTGTTGCAAAGTTGGCACGTTCTGCGCGCCACACGCGCGTTCGCACTCTTTAGCTTCGGCCACAACCCATTGCCGATAGCCCCCCGAGGAGGGCGTATGATGTTTCGTATGAAAGAGCGAGTCACGATCTCGGTCGAGCCTGAGACGCTCGAGATAGCCCGTGCCGAGGTCGAGCGGGGCCGGGCGCCCAATCTCTCTGCGGCCATCGAACGACTGGTACGCAAGGAGGCGAGACATCAGTCGATAAGGGAAGCGATTCGGATGTGGGAGGAAGAGTTCGGAGCGATCAAAGAGGAGGAGCGGGCGTGGGCGCGCAGAGAGCTGATGAAGGCATGGAGCGAAATCTCGTCCTCGACGCGGGAGCGCTGATCGGCTTCGAACGGGGAAGCAGGGTGCTCGCCGTGATGATCGAGCAGATCCACGAACTCGACGGCGAGACGATCGTTCCGGCGAGCGCTCTGGCCCAGGTCTGGCGGGGTGGCCCCAGATCGGCTCGCCTGGCCCAGCTGCTCGGCGGCTCGGACATCGACATCCTCGACGGGGAAAAGGCGAAAGAGATCGGAGTGCGGCTCGGCGCTCGCGGCAGCAACGACATTGCCGACGGGCACGTCGCCTGCTGCGCGGTCGAACGCCAAGCCGTCGTCGCGACCTCGGATCGGGACGACATCGAGGCGCTGATCGAACCCGGCGAGCCGGTGCGCCTGATCGCCGTCTGATCTGACAGTCAGCGCTCGAGCTCGAAGTCGTGGTCGTCGTCCGGCCCACCGCCTTCGTCCAGCCCCTCTCTTCCTCGGCGTTCTCGTCCACCGCGTCGAGCACCGCGACGCGCCAGAGCTCGAGCCAAAAGCGTCGCTCGAGCCCGTACAGCTTGCCCGGGCCGGCGAAATTGTCGAAAAGCAGGCTCAGCTCACGCTCGACACCGTCCTGCCCGCTCAGCCTGCTCTAAGCGCTAGTCCTCGCGGCCGGGCTCTTGGCCGTCCTCGTCCTCGTCGAGCTCCTCGTCGCCCTGTTCAAGCGCGGTTGCCGAAACCGAGCCGGTGGAGCCCGGGTGATAGTGGGTCTGGAAGTGCTCCAGCGCCTGGTCGCGGCGGTCCTCGTCGACCGGCACGTCGTCGGAGATCCGCACCCACTCGGCGCCCTCGTAGTCCTCCAGGTTGAAGACCTCCTGGTCGAGCGAGGTCGAGTCGTCGACCACGACGAGCACCTCGGTCTGCGGGTTGAAGTAGGTGCCGGGCTGGTTGAGCAGCTCCTCGACCTCGTAGAGATTGTCCCGGTTCGCGGCCATCAACTCGATCCTACAAATCCGCGAGCTGTCGCTCCGTCTCCGCCTCGACGTCGAGCGGCGCCTCGCCGCGCCGCATGCGCCGTTCGTTGCGGGCGATGACAAGCTGGCGAACCTCGGCGCGCAGCTTCTCGTCGATCGCCGGCCCCGCGGCGCCGGGCGCCGCCAGCAGTCGCGCCAGCTCGGCCTCGACGTCGAGCGGCGCCTCGCCCCGCCGCCGGCGGCGATAGGACTTCGCCTCCAGCATCTGCCGCGCCTCGGCCTCCTGCAGCTTGCGGTCGACCGGCGGGTCGGGTTGGGAGAGGCTGCTCGGCGGCGGCAGCTCCTGCTCGATCGCGAACGGCCCCTTGCCGACGCTCTGCCAGAGCGGCCCGCTGCGGGCGAAGGCAATCAGGGCGATCGGTAGGGCGATCAGCGTGATCAGGGTCAGCGCGAAACCCGCCTGGATGTCGATCAGATCGCTTACCGGAAGCATCCAACGACCAGGGTAGGGCTTCCCAAGCCGGCGGGTCATCCGCTACTCTTGGGCGCTGGTTGACTGACCAGTCAATCGGCCCCTCCCCCGAGATAAAGGAGCACCGAGCAGTGGTTGACTTCACCCTGACCGACGAGCAGAAGGACCTGCGCGAGCTGGCGCACAACTTCGCCGAGAAAGAGATCCGCAAGGTCGCCTGGGAGCACGACAAGGAGGGGACCTGGCCGCAGGAGATCGTCGACAAGGCCTGGGAGGTCGGGTTGATGAACACCCACATCCCCGAGGCCTATGGCGGTCCCGGCCTCGACTACCTCTCCGGCTGCCTGATCGAGGAGGAGATGGGCTGGGGCTGCTCCGGCATCGGCACCTCGCTGATGGCCAACGGCCTCGCCTCGGCGCCGATCACCCTCGGCGGCTCCGAGGAGACGAAGAAGAAGTACCTGGGGATGCTGACCGAGGAGCCGAAGCTCGCCTCCTTCTGCCTGACCGAGCCAGACGCCGGCTCCGACGTCTCCGGGATGAAGACCCGCGCGGTGAAGAAGGGCGACAAGTACGTGATCACGGGCTCCAAGTGCTTCATCACCAACGGCTCCTACGCCGACTACTTCACGGTCTACGCCAAGACCGACCCCGAGGCCGGCCACCGCGGGATCAGCGCCTTCGTCGTCGATGCCGACCTGCCCGGGGTCAGCGTCGACAAGAAGGAGGACAAGATGGGCCAGCGTGCGTCCAACACCGCGACCATCTCCTTCGACGAAGTCGAGATCCCCGCCGAGAACCTGATCGGCGAGGAAAACCACGGCTTCAAGCTGGCGATGATGACCCTCGACCGCACCCGCCCCGGCGTCTCGGCGATGGCCGTCGGCATCGGCCGCGCCGCGTTCGAGTACGCCGCCGAGTACTCGAAGGAAAGGGTCCAGTTCGGGGTCCCGATCGCGATGCACCAGGCGATCCAGTTCATGATCGCCGACATGTCGACCAAGGTCGACGCCGCCCGCCTGCTGGTCTGGAACTCGGCCGTGCTGCTCGACCAGGGCAAGCGCAACACGCTCGTCTCCTCGCAGGCGAAGCGCTTCGCCGCCGACTCGGCGATGGAGATCACCGTCGACGCGGTCCAGGTCTACGGCGGCTACGGCTTCATCAAGGAGTACCCGGTGGAGAAGCTGATGCGCGACGCGAAGATCATGCAGCTCTACGAGGGCACCAGCCAGATCCAGCGCCTCGTGATCGCCAAAGAAGTGCTGCTGCCGCGCAGCGTCGACGAGCCCACCCCCGAGGCCGAAGCGAAGAAGGCCGACGCCGCTCGCGACAGTCAGGCCGAGCAGGCCGGGGCGACGGTCTAGCGCCCGGGCGCAGGGGCGGCGCGCGGTCCCTGGCGCGCCGCCTTCTGGCGCTTGATCTTGTCCAGCTCGACCTTGCGCAGGCGGACCGACCGCGGCGTCACCTCGACGCACTCGTCGTCGCGCAGGAACTCGAGCGCCGCTTCCAGCGAGAGGCGTTTGGGCGGCGATAGGCGGACCAGGACCTCGGCGCTGGCGGCGCGCATGTTGGTCTGCTGCTTTTCCTTGATCGCGTTGACGTCGAGGTCCTCGGCGCGGGCGCTCTCGCCGACGATCATCCCCTCGTAGACCTCCTCGCCGGGTCCGACGAAGAGGGTGCCGCGGTCCTGCAGGCCCTGCAGCGCGTAGGCAGCGCTGGCGCCGCGCCGGTCGGCGACGATCGAGCCGGTCGGGCGGGTGCGCAGCTCGCCCGCCCAGGGCTCCCAGCGATCGAAGACGTGGTGCATGAGGCCGGCGCCGCGGGTCTCGGTGAGGAACTCGGTGCGCAAGCCGATCAGGCCGCGGGCCGGGACCAGGTAGTCCATCCGCACCCAGCCGGTGGCGTGGTTGGTCATGTGGTCGAGCCGCCCCTTGCGCGTGGCGAGCAGCTGGGTGACGGCGCCGACGTGCTCCTCGGGCACGTCGATCGCCAGCCGCTCGACCGGCTCGTG
>Ga0075433_10002772_pt1 | contig 13407 bp, 10 predicted proteins | sample RhiMethybrSRZTD2_FD_75299 | JGI IMG/M metagenome (GOLD analysis project Ga0075433, IMG submission 75299) | Populus rhizosphere microbial communities from Tennessee, USA - Rhizosphere MetaG P. TD hybrid SRZTD2 | ecosystem: Host-associated > Plants > Roots > Rhizosphere > Soil | place: USA... | reverse complement strand
AAGGCAACGTGGGGATCGAGTTCACCACCGAGAACACGCTCCGGGTCTTCGATCACATCGGCGTGAACATCCCCGTGTACCGCGGGATGGCGTCGCCCATCGTCCGCTCCGACTTCCCCACTCCCCAGTCCGGAGGCAGCGCCTTTCACGGGCAGTACCTCGACCTGCCGCCCTCCCGGTCCCAGGTCCGCGATACCGACGCGGTGGACTTCCTGATCCAGACCTACTCGCGCGAGGCGGGCCGGGAGATCATCCTGGTCCCCGTGGGCCCGCTCTCCAACGTGGCCATGGCGCTCAAGCGGGCGCCGAAGATCGTCGACAACATCCCGGAGATCGTCCTGATGGGCGGCGCGCACGACATGGGCAACGTGACGGCCTCGGCGGAATTCAACATATGGGCCGACCCCGAGGCGGCCCGGGTCGTCTTCCGGAGCGGCGTGGCCAAGCTCACCGTGGTGACGCTCGACGCCACCCACAAGGCCCAGGTGTCGCTCGAGGACGCGGCGAAGCTGCGCGCCCTGGGCACGCCCGCCGGAGCGGCGGCGGCCACCTTCGTCGAGCGCCGGGTCAAGGGCTACATGGAGTACGACCATCAGGCGCGGCCCGCGGCCCCCGTCCACGACGCGCTGGCCGTGGCCTCGATCGTGAACCCGGCCGTGATCACCACCGTCCCCGCGTTCGTCGACGTGGAGACCGAGGGCGCGCTCACCGTCGGCCGGACCGTCGTGGACCGTCGCGGCCGGATGACCGCGCCGCCCAACGCGCGCGTGGCGCTCGGGGCCGACGAGCCGCTGTTCGTGCGGATGCTGCTGGAGACGCTGGGGCGCACGGCCCCCGCGGCCTGAGCTACAGGTCGCGCAGGGCCGCGGTCACCGGCAGCCGCGCGGCGCGGATCGCCGGCGGGACGCCGCCGGCCAGGCCCATGAGCAGCGCGAAGGCCAGGCCGAAGCCGAGGAGGAGCGGCGTCACCCGGAAGGCGAAGGCCAGGTGCGAGAAGGTCTGGAAGTTCATGGTCGAGGTGGTGAGCCCGTTCAGGGGCAGCACGGCCAGGCACCCGAGCAGGCCGCCGGCCAACGAGACGAACAGGGCCTCGAGGACGAACGAGACGACCACCGCCCCGCCCCCGAAGCCGACGGCGCGGATGGTGGCCACCTCGCGCGTACGCTCGGCCACCGCGGAGTACATCGTGTTCAAGGCGGCGAAGACCGCCCCCACGCCCATGACCAGCGCCACCATCGAGCCCAGACCCAGGATCATGTTGGTCATCATGCGCGAGGCCTTGGCGTAGTAGTCGGTCTCGCGCTCGACCTGCACGCGCAGCCGCGGGTCCCCGGCCACGCGCGCGGCCAGCGCGCCCAGCGCATCGCGGGAGACGAGGCGCAGCGTCACGGACTGGTAGACGCCCGACGGCCGCTGGAACGTGGAGTTGAGCAGGTCGGCGTCGCACCAGATCTCCGAGTCGAACGCGCTGCCGTTGCTGTCCATGACCCCCACGATCGTCCAGGAGCTGCCGCCCAGCCTCAGCGTGTCGCCGGGCGCCACGCCCTTGTAGGAGCGCACGGCGTTGCGGCCGACCACCATCTCCAGCAGCCCCTTCTGGAAGAACCGGCCCTCCGTCACCTTCACCGCCTTGTGGACCTCGAGCGCGCGCGGGGTCACGCCCCGCACCTGGACGTTGGCGTCGGTGCCCGTCTTCTTCAGGGGCAGGGCGGCCACCACCACCACCTCGGGGCTGGCCAGGGGACCGTCGCCCGTGCGCTGGACCTCGGCCGCGTCCTCCAGTGGGCGGAGCTGGTCGAGGGTGATGGCGCTGTCCAACTCCGAGGTGGCGCCCGCGCGGCGGACGAAGGCGTTGTCGGGATCGCCCGAGGTGATGAGCGCGGCCTGGAAGCCCTTGGCCAGGGCCAGCATGGCCACGAACACGCCCACCGTCCCCGCGATGCCGAGGATGGCCACGATGGTCGTGCGCCAGCGCGCGCGCACGCTCTCCAGGTTGTAGACGAGGGGCAGCGCCATCAGAGCTTGCGCAGGGCCTGCACCACCTGCAGGCGCATGGCGGTGGTGGCGGGGATGAGGCCGGCCAGCAGGCCCACCAGGAGGGTGAGCGCGGCGCCGGCGGCCATGGCCGACGGCGGCAGGTAGAAGGACGCGAACATGCCGTTGGTGGGATCGCCGCGCAGGGTGAACAGCTTGGCCAGGCCGATGCCGATGGCGCCGCCGACGAGCGCGATGAGGATTACCTCCACCAGCACCAGCGCCAGCACCGCGAGGTCGGTGAAGCCCACGGTCTTCAGGACGGCCAGCTCCCCCGTCCTCTCCCGCACCGACATGGCCATGGTGTTGCCGGCCACCAGGAGCAGCGTGAAGAAGACCACGCTGCCGATGACGGTCATGAGGAACCCGATGTTCCCCATCTGCTCCACGAAGGAGGCCATGAAGGCCTGCTCGCTCTGGGTGCGCGTCTCCCACGGCGAGTTGGCGAAGCGGGAGTCGATGTCCTTGGTGACGGCCACCGCGTCCGCCCCCGGCTGCACGCGCACGGTGTACCAGCCCACGAAGCCCTTCGCCCACTCCGGCGCTTTCTCGATCAGGTGGTCCCAGCGGAACCAGAACTGCGTCAGGTCGTCGTTGGGCCGCCGGCCCTTGTAGATGCCCACCAGGTTGAACTCCCAGTTGCCCGGGAAGATCGCCCCCTTGATCGGTATGCGGTCCCCCACCTTCCAGCCGAACCGCTTGGCGGTCGACTCGCCGGCGATGGCGCCCTGCTTGTCGGCCTCGAACGCCTTCCACTGGTCGTCGGGCACCACGAACTCGGGGAACATCTGCCGGTAGGTCGTGTGGTCGATGGCGAACTGCGCGAAGAAGTTCCTCTCGTCCTGGTACACGCCGCCGAACCAGTTGGCGTAGGTGGCCTCCTTGATCCCGGGCACCTTCAGGATGCGGTCGCGGTAGGCCAGGGGCAGCGGCTGGATGAGCGACACCTTGTTGATGACGACCAGGCGGTCCGCGCCCGCGGCCTGCACGCCGGACTGGAAGCCGGCGCGGATGGTGGCCAGCAGGCAGAACAGGAAGAGCGAGACCGCGAAGGAGCCCACGGTCAGGAGGGTGCGGGTCTTCCGGCGCGTCAGGTAGGCGAGGAGCAGGGGCCAGAACTTCATCGCCTTGCCCCTACTGCGAGAGGACGCCCTTGTCCAGGTGGAGCGTGGCGTGGGCCCGCTCGGCCGCTCGCGGGTCGTGGGTGACCATCAGGATCGTCTTGCCGTGCTGGTGCACCAGCTTCTCCAGGAGCTCCAGGATCTCGTCGGCGCTCTTGCGGTCCAGGTCGCCGGTGGGCTCGTCGCAGAGCAGGAAGGTGGCGTCGGCCACGATGGCGCGGGCGATGGCCACCCGCTGCTGCTGGCCTCCCGAGAGCTCGACCGGCTTGTGCCCCGCGCGGTCGGCCAGGCCCACCAGCGAGAGCGCGAGCTCGACGTGCTTCTTCCGCTCCGCCTTGGAGAGCGGCGTCAGCAGCAGCGGCAGCTCCACGTTCCGGAAGGCGGAGAGGACGGGCAGCAGGTTGTACATCTGGAAGACGAAGCCCACGTGGCGGGCGCGCCACTTGGTGAGCCGGGGCCCGGAGAGGTGGCTGATCTCGTCGCCAGCCACGGTGACGGTCCCCGCGCTGGGCACGTCCAGGCCGCCCAGGAGGTTCAGGAGAGTGGTCTTGCCCGAGCCGCTCGGCCCCATGAAGGCCACGAAGTCGCCCTTGTCGATGTCGAGGTTGATGCCCTGGAGGACCTGCAGCTCCTCGGCGCCGCGCCGGTAGGTCTTGGCGAGGTTGCGCACGACGATCAGCGTGCCCGATTGGCCGTTCCCGCCGACCTTGACCATGGCCGCCCATTCTATCTACGCGCGCACGGCCGGCAAACGCCTACATTAGATTCTCTAGTATAAAGGTTCGGTATGAGTCGATCCCCGGCGTTGTCGCCCGCGCGGGCGCGCGCACTCCTGAAGAGGATGCGCGGGCGGCACGTCGTCGTCCTGGGCGACGTGATGCTCGACGAGTTCCTGTGGGGAACGGTGGCCCGGATCTCGCCGGAGGCGCCCGTGCCCGTGGTGGAGGTGACGCGGCAGTCGTACCACCTGGGCGGGGCGGGCAACGTGGCGGCCAACGTGTGCGCGCTGGGCGGAACCGCCGTGCTGGCCGGGGTGGTGGGGTCCGATCCCGCCGCGGAGCGGGTGCGCGAGTCGCTGGGCGCGGCCGGCGTGCAGGCGGCGCTGGTCCCGTCCGGTGGCGGCCGCCCCACCACGGTCAAGACCCGCATCGTGGCCCACCACCAGCAGGTGGTGCGCGCGGACCGCGAGCAGTCGGACGACATCGACGGCGCGCTCGAGGACGGCCTGGTGGGCCGGCTGCGCGGGGCCCTGCCCTCCTGCGGCGCGCTGATCGTCTCGGATTACCAGAAGGGCGTGATCACGCCTCGTCTCATGAAGGCCGTGGTGTCCCTGGCGCGGCGTCGCGGCATCCCGGTCCTCGTGGACCCGAAGGTCCGCCACTTCCACCTCTACCGCGGCGTCTCCCTGGTCACGCCCAACCAGCTCGAGACGGAGCAGGCCACGGGCATACGCATCCGCGGCGAGGACGACCTCTTGGCCGCGGGCGCGCGCATCCTGCGCAAGCTGCGCTGCGGCGCGGCCCTGGTCACGCGGGGGGAGCAGGGCATGAGCCTGTTCGAAGGGGGCAGCCGGCCGCTGCACATCCCCACCGCGGCCCGCGAGGTCTTCGACGTCACGGGCGCGGGCGACACCGTGATCGCCACCGTGGCCCTCGCCCTCTGCGGGGGGGCGCGGCTGGCCGAGGCCGCCATGCTGGCCAACTACGCGGCGGGCGTGGTGGTGGGCAAGGTGGGGACGGCCACGGCCGCCCCGGACGAGCTGATGGCGGCGGTCGAGGCGGCGGCGGCCGCGTCGTGAAGGTCGCCGTCGTCGGCGCCGGGCCCGCCGGCGCGCTGCTGGCGCACGACCTGGCGCGCGACGGGGCGGCGGTGACGGTCTTCGACGCCTCGCACCCGCGCGAGAAGCCGTGCGGCGGCGGGCTGACGGCCAAGGCGCTGGCGCTGCTGCCGCCCGCGCCCGCCGACGACCCGCTGCCGGTGCGCTGGGTGGACGCGTGCCGCTTCGAGTCCGGGACCGGGGAGGACGTCGAGCTGCGCCTCGGCCAGCCGGTGGCGGTGGGCGCGCGGCGCGACGTCGACGCGTGGATCCTGCGCCGGGCCGTCGAGGCGGGCGCCCTGCACGTGGCCGAGCGCGTGGCCGCGGTCACAGCCGACGGCGCGCTGCGGACGGCGGCCGGCCGATCGGAGACCTTCGACCTGGTGGTCGGCGCCGATGGCGCCGGATCCCTGGTCCGCCGGACCTTCCTGTCCCCCATGCCGCGCGCCCGGCTGACCATGGCCGCGGGCTGGTTCGCGCCGGGCGTGTCGCCGATGGTGGTGCGCTTCACGCCCGGTCTGGCCGGCTACATGTGGCTCTTCCCCCGGCGCGACCACGTCGGTGTCGGCATCTGCGCGCCGCTCGGGGCGGTGCCCACGCGCTCCATGATCGGGCGGCTGGAGGCCGAGGTCGCGCGCGTGTTCCCGGCCTTCACCGACCCCGACGCGGAGCGGTATGCCCACACCATCCCGTCGCCTAGCGCAGACCCGTCCTCGATCCTGGAGATAGCCGGCGATCGGTGGGCGCTCGTGGGCGACGCCGCGGCCCTGGCCGATCCCATCACGGGCGAGGGCATCTACTACGCCCTGCGCTCGGCGCGGGTCCTGGCCGACATCCTGCGCGCGCACGGCTCGCCCGCCCGCTACCCCGAGGCGGGCCTCGAGGACTTCGGCCGCGACCTGCTCAAGGCGGCGGCGATCCGCGACCGCTTCTACGCCCCCGGCTTCGCGCGCCGCATGATCGACTTCAGCGCCCGCAGCCGCGCCGTGCGCGACGTCCTGGCCGACCTGGTCCTCGGCCGCCAGGGCTACGTCGGCCTGAAGCGGCGGCTGCTGCGCGCCGGTCCGCGGTTCCTCTGGGAATCGGCGCTGTCCCGGATCCGTCCCGCGGCGTAGGGACCGTGGACGCCGGGCCCGGAGGTGGTACAGTCCCGCCACTTCGTCCCGGAGGAAGCCATGACGAGAAACGTTCGCGCGTACGCAGCGGCGGCCGTCCTGACGCTGCTCGGGTCTGCCGATGCACGGCCGGCGCAGGCCGCACCACAGGAGGTGCTGGACCAGCCGTCCGCCACCGCCGATCCCCACGAATGGTGGAAGCACGAGGTGATCTACGAGATCTACCCGCGCAGCTTCGCGGACTCCAACGACGACGGGATCGGCGACCTGAACGGCATCGCCTCGAAGCTGGACTATCTCCGGGAGCTGGGCGTCGGGGCCATCTGGATCACGCCGTGCTTCCCGTCGCCCCAGGTGGATTTCGGCTACGACGTCTCCGACTACGAGCAGATCGACCCGATGTACGGGACGCTCGAGGACTTCGACCGCCTGGTGGCGGAGGCCAAGAAGCGCAACATCCGCGTGATCCTCGACCTGGTGGTGAACCACACCTCGGACCAGCACCGGTGGTTCCAGGAGTCGAAGTCGTCCAAATCCTCGCCGAAGCGGAACTGGTACATCTGGCGCGACGGCAAGCCCGGCGGCCAGCCGCCCAACAACTGGCTGGCCCTGTTCGGGAGCCCGGCCTGGAAGCTGGACCCCACCACCGGCCAGTACTACTACCACTTCTTCTATCCGGAGCAGCCCGATCTCAACTGGCGCAACCCCGAGGTGGAGAAGGCCATCCTGGACGTCAGCCGGTACTGGTACAAGAAGGGCGTGGCCGGCTTCCGCCTCGACGCGGTGGACACGCTCTACGAGGACCCCAAGCTTCCGGACAACGCGGTCATCAAGGGCACCGACAAGTTCGGCCGGCCCAAGCAGGACGAGGTCCACAACCGGCGGCTGCCCGAGGTGCACGACGCTCTCAAGAAGCTGCGCAAGGCGGCCGACGAGTACGGGGCGGTGCTGGTCGGCGAGACGTGGACCAATGACATCGCGGAGCTGAAGCGCTACTACGGCAACGGCGACGAGGTCCAGCTCCCCATGAACTTCATGTTCGGCATGGTGAACAAGCTCTCCGCGCCGGAGTTCCGCAAGCAGATCAAGCTCGTCGAGGACGCGGGGGTCTGGCCGGTGTACGTCATCAGCAACCACGACATCGTCCGCTCCTGGAACCGCTACGGCGACGGCCTCAACAACGACGCCATCGCGAAGTCCCTCGCCGCCCTGTACCTGACGCTGCGGGGCACCGCGGTCATGTACTACGGCGAGGAGCTGGGGATGGAGAACAACGACCCGACGAGGCGAGAGGACGTCAAGGACCCCATCGGCCAGCTGGGCTGGCCGGAGGAAAAGGGGCGTGACGGCGAGCGCACGCCGATGCAGTGGTATCCGCGAACGCACGCCGGGTTCACGGGGGGCACGCCCTGGCTGCCGGTGCCGGCCAGCGCCATGACCAGGAACGTGGCGTTGGAGTCGTACGATCCCGCCTCGATCCTGAACTTCTACAAGCGGCTGCTCGCCCTGCGGCGCTCGCACCCGGCCCTGCGCGAGGGCGACTACGTGCCCCTTCTTGGCGACGATCCGAACGTCCTCGCCTATCTCCGCCGCACGAACGACGCCGCCGTCCTGGTGCTCCTGAACATGTCGACCTCGATACCGAACCTGCGCGACGTGCTCGCCGGCACGGGCCTCCAGGCCAAATTGGGCCGCGTGCTGGCGGCGACCATGCGCTCCGAGAATGCGACCGTGCCGGTCGATGCCATCACCCTTCGCCCGTTGGAGGTGTTGATCGTCGAGATCCCGCGCTAGAGGCCGGGAGGGATCGGCACCACGCGCTCCGCGCCCACGACGCGGAACGTGGCGCGGGCGGCGCTCTCGTCCACCCCGCCTTCGTTGAAGGCGACGAGCCGCAGCGTCTGGCCGGGCTGGATGAGTTCGTACACCTTGCCTTCGCCCGTCCGGACCATCTCGCCCGAGGCGGCCCGGTACTCCGTCACGTAGCGCAGGTCGCGGTAGGCGGCCACCGATCCCGTGTGCTGGATGGTCAGGTCGAAGAGGCTGCTGCCCCCGGCCCCGCGGCGCCAGCCGTCGACGCTGATGCGCAGGTCGCCTTGCTCGTTGGCCATGGCGAACGCCGGCGTCCTCTCCAGCGCGGGTATCGGGCCGGCGTCCCGCGTGAACGGCCGCCGGTGGCCGAGGACTTCCGGGGTCTTCGTGCCGATGGCGGCCATCACCACCCGCCGGTTCTTGTAGAGCGACCGCTCGCCGAGCCGCACGGTCGCCAACCCCGCGTGGTACACCAGGCCCAGGGCCAGGATCGCCGCCGCGGCCTTGCGCAGACGCGGCGAATCGACCTGCCGGAAGCAGTGGAACGCGTAGAGCATGGCCAGCGGGGCCACGACGTAGAAGGCGTGCGCCTGCGGGTCCTTGTTGCTGGCCAGGAAGTAGCTGAAGTACAGGACGACGATCGTGGCCAGCACCATCCATTTCAACGGACGCCACCGCGGATCGGCCGGGTCCTTCTTGAACCACAAAAGCGCCATCAGCACCGGCTGAACCACCCCGGCCAGGCCCACGATGACGGCGAAAGGCGCGAGCCACGGATGCTGGCTGATGAAGTACACGCGCCGGGCCGTGCTCCGGCCGAGGAACCGCGCGATCTCGAAGCTGGGGAAGGAGAGGAAGCGGGCCGCGATCATCACCAGCTTCGAGGGATCGACCCACTCCACGCGCAGGGCCTGGTCGGTGCCTCCGGCGCGCAGGCCGTAGACCCAGAGCGTGGGGAAGAGCAGGCTGCCCGGGATGACCGCTCCCAGCAGCGTCCACGACGTCGCGCGGGCAAACGAGCCGACGCCCTCTCGCGCGCGCATCGCGAACGCCACCAGCATGAAGAGCACCAGCACCACCCACGACATATGGAGCTGGACCACGCAGAGGAGCGCGAAGCCCATCATGAAATGCGCGGCCGGTACGCTCACAACGCCGGCGCGCAGGGCCGGCAGGGCCTCGAGCAGCCCGATGAAGAAGAGGATGCCCGCCGGCAGCAGATAGGAGACGTTCACGACGTGCGTCGAGAAGTTGAGCGTCCACGGCGCGGTCAGCAGCCAGCCCCAGACCAGCCAGGCCGGCAGCGAGGGCAGCCGGCGGCGGACGTACCACGCGAAGGCGGCCAGCGCCGCGAGCGACAGAACGTTCAGCACCACGAAGGGTGATTCGGGAACGGGCGCCACGCGCAGGGGCAGGCCGACCAGCAACGCCTGCAGCGCGCCGGGAAGCTGGGCCCGTATCCCGCCGATGTCGGGACCGAAATACGGCCAGAGCCCGCTCGCGTAATACCGCAGGCCCAGCAGGAAGACCTGGGTCTCGTCCTCGAACCAGAACTCGGAGCAGAGACCGAAAGCCAGGCGGAACGCGAACGCCGCAACGAGGAGGAGCGCCAGCCGGGGTCGCAACGGCGCCTATCGTCTCACGGCCGGCCGATGCTATCGTCGGCCTCATGACCGACAGCATCCGCTCCGTCGCGAACGTCGTCGACGCCGTGCGCACCGTGGAGGGCGAGGGCTTCACCGTCAACCGTCCCTTCCCCACGCGGTCCCTCGACCATTTCGACCCTTTCCTGCTCCTGGACCAGATGGGACCGGCCGACCTGCGTCCCGGCGAGGCGAAGGGCGCGCCGGACCATCCGCACCGCGGCTTCGAGACGGTGACCTACATGCTCGACGGCCGCATGGAGCACAGGGACTCCGCCGGCAACGCGGGCGCCATCGGCCCGGGGGACGTCCAGTGGATGACCGCCGGCGCGGGCGTCGTCCACTCGGAGATGCCGGGCCAGGACCTGCTGGCCAAGGGCGGCCGCATGCACGGCTTCCAGCTCTGGGTGAACCTGCCCAAGCGCGACAAGATGATGCGCCCGCGCTACCAGGAGATCCCGTCGGCCACCATCCCCACCGCTCGGTCGGACGACGGCAGGGTTGCGGTGCGGGTCATCGCCGGCCAGGCCCTGGGGGCCAAGGCGGTCATCGAGACCCGCACGCCCATCCAGTACCTGCACTACACGATCCAGCCGGGCGGCCGGACCGTCCAGCCCGTCCCGCGCGACTACAACGCCTTCGCCTACGTCATCGACGGCACGGCCACCCTCGGCCGCGACGACCGGGCGGTCACGCGCCGCCAGATGGTCCTGTTCGCCAACGACGGCGACGACGTCGCCATCGCTGCGACGGGATCGCAGCCTCTCGACGTCCTCCTCGTCGCCGGCGTCCCGCTACGCGAGCCCGTCGCCCGGTATGGTCCCTTCGTGATGAACACCAGGGCGGAGCTGCTTCAGGCGGTGGATGACTTCCAGAACGGCCGGATGGGCCAGATCGTCGGCTGACTCTACCGCGGGATCGGAACCCCCCAGCGGTACGCGAGGGCGCGTGCTTCCGCCGTGCCGTACAACCGTGCGACGACCATGACCACGTTCTGACGGATCCGCGCCGGATCCCCGATGGCCTGGGACATTTCGGTCTCGAACCGGCGTACCAGCGTTTTCAGGGAGAGCCGGTGACGTCGATGGATGCCTTCGATGGCGTCCAGGTCGTGCTGGTAGCCGCGCATTGTCTTGGCCAGGACGAGGTCGTACTTGTCTGGAAACGCGAGGCGGAGCCGCGACAGTCTCAGTCCCCTGGCCGGTCGCAAGCGTTCCTCGTAGTTATAAGGAAGATCCGCCACCGCGGCAGCGGCCACCGAGATGGCCAGACCCGTCTCTTGCCGCGCCTGCCGGGCGGCATCCTCGATGTCCTTCGACATTCCATGAAACAGGTCGATGTCCGCCGTAGTGGTTCCCGAGTTGTAGGCCACTGCGGCGGCGGCGCCTCCGATCACCACGATCTTGGACGGGCTCCGTAAGTGGCGATCGAGCGACCGCAGGAAGGCGACCAACTGGGGTCGCCCGAACCTCGTCACAATCCCCTGGATTTCTCGAAATAGGAGGCGAAGCTCTCCCAGGGCATGTTCATCAGCAGCCCCCACCGTCGCGCCACGGCCGGTGTCGCCCGGCGAGCGGCCGCCCGCTCCCAGGGACTCTTGTCAGAGCCGAGGAAGAAGTGGAACGGCCGGGCCGGCCGAGCGCTCGCTCGCAAGAGGAGCAGCACGTCCTCGAAGACGCGCCGCCCACCCAGCTTCGAAGCCGTCTCCAGGAAAAACCCGAGCGTCGCGGTTTCCCCCTGCCGCCGCGCCTGTCGCGCCAGCTCCGCCGGGTCCAGAGCCCCGCGCATCCTCCACAAGAACACGGGCAGCATGCGGGCCAGGGCCGAATCGCGACGGCTCAGCTTGACGGCCCGCACCGCCTGGGCCTCCAGCCGGCGCGGATGCGAGGCGGGACTGACCGATGAGCCCGCGTGCGCGACCAGCATCGCCAGATCCACTCGGCCGGTCCGGGGAAGAAGTGGCTTCGACCAGCGCGCCTGTGCGGCGCGCCGGGCAATGGCGGCTCTTCGCGCTGGAGGCAGCGCCTCCGCGCGAGCGGGTCCGCCCACCAGTCCGCCCCTGCGTCCCAACGCCGCCATCTTCCGCGCTCTCACCACCCGCGGATCCTAACACGCTCAAGCATGACGCAAGAACTGTACGAAGGACCGAGGCATCGAGCGGAACCACTTCAGTACTGCAGATCCGGGTTCAGCTTCCGGTAGCGGGTCAGGCGCTCGCGCATGGCCTTGGCGGCGGCGGCGCCTTCGGGGGTCGCGGACGTCTCCATGGCCGCCAGGGCCGGGTCGGCGTGGTCGAAGTCGAGCATGGCCAGGGCCGTTACCGCGGCCTGTTGAACCCGCGGGTCCGGGTCCTGCGCGCCGGCCGTGATCGCATCGAGGGCCTTGTCGGTGGCGATGGAATCCCGGGCCATCATCAGACGCAGACCTTCCAGGGCCGCTGCGCGGCCCGATGGGTCGCTGGCTTGTTGCGCGGCGTTGACCAGACAGTCCGCGGCGGCCGGGGAGCCGTTCGCGGCGAGGGCGCGCGACGCGACCCAGTGGCCGGCCTCGCTGCCTCCCGCGACCCACCGGCACAGATCGGGGATGGCCGCCTCGCCGAGACCGACCATCAACGACACGGCGTTGCGGCGCTTGCGGTCGAAGATGGTCAGCTCCGAGTCTTCGATGCTGACCGTCTCCAGGTAGGAATCGACCAGCCCGGGCTGCTGCAGCTGCAGCAGGCACGCGAGCGTCTCCTCCGACACCACCCGCGCGCGGGCGCGCTCCAGATACTGGTCGTACCCGTCCGTGCAGCCGCTGGCGAAAGGCGCGAGGTTCACCACGTAGGGATTGATCTCCTTGCGCGCGAAGGCGACCTGGTGATGACTGAGGCCGAGGCTCGCGTGCCGCGGGCGGAACACCAGGACGCCGACGACGAGCGCGATCGCCACCGCCGCGACGAGGCCTACGGTCTTGATCGACGGCAGGGCGCGGCGCGCGGTGCGGGCGGCCTGCACCGCGGCCTCGCGGGCGGCGGCGCGGGGCGCGGCCTTCCGGATGTCGTCCCAGGCCGTGGTGTCCGCGCGCATGGGCTGGAGCGTCGGGGCCATCGTGACCGGCTTGAGGCGGAGGGGGGCGTCGGCGGGGGGCGCGGGACGGACCGTGGGACCGGCTTTGGGGGAAACGGGGACGGGTGGAATCGTTGCGGGAACGCTCGGTTGAGCCGCGGGCTGCACGGTGGACCGCGCCTTCGGCGCGGTCTGGGATGTCTGGCGCATCAGCCGTTCGTCGGTCTCCCATTCCAGCCGCCAGAGCCTCAGCGCGAGATCGGCCCCGGCGGAGAGGAAGGCGTTGCCGGAGCGCAGGACCGCGAGCGCGAGCACGGCCCCCGTGAACGGGAGCGTGCGCACACAGGCGCCGGTCGTCACGTCCCAGACCTTCACCGACTTGTCGCGGCTGCCCGTCAGGAGAAACCGGCCGTCGGGGAGGAAGGCCAGGGTCGTGATCTCGGCCGTGTGGCCGGTGAGGACGCGCAGCGAGCGGCGCAGGCGCAGGTCCCACAGGCGGGCCACGCCGTCGAGGCCGCCCGACGCGGCCTGGCGGCCGTCGGGGCTGAGGACGACCGCGCCGACGCTGGTCTCGTGGCCTTCGAGGGCGCCCACGGCCGCGCGCGCCTGGACGTCCCACAAGCGCAGGGTGGTGTCCCAGCTCGCGCTCAGCGCGAACTTCCCGTCCGGTCCGAACGCGCAGCCGCTGACCGGCCCTTCGTGGCCCTCGAGCGTGCCGAGGTGGCGGCCCGAGGCCACGTCCCATAGCCGCAGCGTCTGGTCGGAGCTGGCGCTCAAGGCCGTCCGTCCGCTCGGCGAGAGCGCGACGCCGTTCACGTA
>Ga0075433_10002769_pt1 | contig 13411 bp, 11 predicted proteins | sample RhiMethybrSRZTD2_FD_75299 | JGI IMG/M metagenome (GOLD analysis project Ga0075433, IMG submission 75299) | Populus rhizosphere microbial communities from Tennessee, USA - Rhizosphere MetaG P. TD hybrid SRZTD2 | ecosystem: Host-associated > Plants > Roots > Rhizosphere > Soil | place: USA... | reverse complement strand
GCCTATTACGTCGGACGCGCTTTGGGAAGGCACAAACTGGCTCCACTCGTTAGCCCCAAAAAAACGATAGAGGGTTCGGCAGGAGGACTCATGGCGAATCTATTGGCAGCTCTCTTGACCAAGAAATTGTTCCTGCCAGGAGCTTCGTTTGCTTCTCTGCTGGTCCTGAGTGGGGTTCTAGGTGTGGCCAGCCAGCTCGGCGACTTGGCGGAGTCCGCCTTGAAGCGAGGCGCAGGCATTAAGGACTCGTCAAATCTGTTACCGGGCCATGGAGGTTTGCTCGACCGGATTGATGGAATTCTTTTTGCCGCTCCGATACTTTTTGGCTATACGAAATTTTTCCTATGAAAGGCTTGAGCATCCTAGGTTCTACCGGCTCCATCGGTCGCAACTGCTTGCGAGTGATCGAAGACTTCAGCAGTGACTTTCGCGTGGTTGGCCTCGCAGCCGGGAACAACATCAGCTTGCTGGCGGAGCAGATTCAAAAGTTCCAGCCTGCCATCGTTTCGGTCTCCAAAGATTCCTTCATTTCACCGTTGCTATATCAACTTCGCCGGCTTTCAGTTCAACCAAGGCCGAGAGTTGTATCGGGCCTGGACGGCCTCATCGAGGTTGCGACCCATTCGGAAAGCAGCTTGATCGTGAGTGCTATCGTCGGCGTAACCGGTTTGCTACCGACATTCGAAGCAATTCAATGCGGAAAATCGATCGCCCTGGCGAACAAAGAAATCCTGGTGGTGGCCGGCAAGCTGGTCAAAGAGGCTGCGCGCCGTAACAAGACAAACATTTTGCCCATCGACAGCGAACACAATGCCATCCACCAATGCCTGCGGTCGGGCCGGAAAAAAGAGTTGCACCGCATCATCCTCACAGCCTCCGGTGGTCCATTCCGAGAGTTCTCCTCCAGACAGATGAAAGCGGTAACTCCAGACATGGCGCTGAAGCATCCCACTTGGAACATGGGAAACCGTGTCACAATTGATTCGGCAACCCTGATGAATAAGGGATTCGAAGTTCTGGAAGCCAAGTGGCTTTTCGATCTCCCCGTGGAAAAGATCTCAGTGCTGATTCATCCTCAATCCACGGTTCACTCAATGGTCGAGTTTGTAGACGGGTCTGTCATCGCTCAGCTGGGCGTTACCGACATGCGACATCCTATTCAATATGCGCTGACTTACCCGGAGCGACGCTCAACTCGCAATCACAGTCTGGATTTTAGCAAAGTCCAGAGGCTGGAGTTCATGCAGCCCGATCTCAACAGGTTTCCTTGCCTCGATCTGGCTTATCGGGCAGCTCGCGAAATGGGCACCCAGCCTTGCACGCTTAACGCCTCTGATGAGGTTGCCGTAGATACCTTCCTCAAGGGCAAGATCCGATTTATCGTGATTCCCAAAATCGTCAAGAAGATGATGGACCTGTACAACGGCCAGAGCAATTTCTCGAAGGTTCATGAAATTCTAGAGTATGATGGAATGGTCCGAAGGGAGACGCGTCGTTTGATTGAAAAGGACCATCTCACCCCGTGATCCGATGAGTTCGGAATCGGCTTGGCACAGTGTCGGTGACAAATCCGTGTGGAGCCTGGCCTCCAATAATTAGTAACCGGACAGTGAGTATTTCCGATAGAAACAAGTAACGCAACGCACTGCTAAGGAGCCTGCTGGATGTTGCAATTCTTTTCCTCTAATGTCTTGAGTGTTCTTTTTGTATTTGGCACGGTCGTCATTATTCATGAGTTCGGTCACTTCTTTGTCGCTAAGCTTTTAAAGATCCGTGTCGAAGCCTTCGCCGTGGGTTTCGGCCCGAGGCTATTTGGATTTCGAAGGGGAGAGACGGACTACAAGGTATGTGCTGTTCCTCTGGGCGGTTACGTGAAGATGGCTGGCGAGAACCCCCATGAAGATCTTACGGGTGGCATTGAGGAGTTTCTCTCCCGTCCCAAATGGCAAAGGTTTTTGGTTGCCGTGATGGGTCCGGTCATGAACATATTGTTAGCAGTGTTTCTGCTCGCGGGCCTTTACTACCATAAACATGAGGTCCCCGCTTGGATCAATGAGCCCGTAGTGGCAAAAATCATCGAAAGCGACTCGCCTGCGGAGAAGGCTGGCATCCTTCCGGGAGACCGGATCGTAGCCATAGGAGAGAAGAGGGACCCGACGTGGGAAGAGTTTTCGATCGATGTCGCCACCAGTGCCAATCACCCGCTGGAACTGGAGATAGACCGAAAGGGAGAGCGAAGACAGGTCACCGTCACGCCCGAGAGTCAAGGAAGAAATCGCAGTGGATACCTGGGTATCTCTCCCTTTCCGGCTACGCTTGTCCGGGTGAAAGAGGTTCGCAAGGGAGAGCCGGCTGCAGCCGCGGGAATCTTACCCGGTGACAAGTTGGTAAGAGTTGGGAGTTACGATCTCGACAAAGTTACCAAAGAGTTGCCCGAGATTCTGCAACTCGAAAAGGGCGAAGTGGTCCCCATTGTGGTTTCCCGCAACGGGCAGTTGCTCGAACTGAAGGTACGGCCATACGTGGACCCGCGTAACCAGCGAAGAATGATTGGCATCGGGATTGAAGGTGATCCAACTCAGTTTAAGATGATCGTGAAGAAACTCACCGTGGTGGAGGCCTTCCGCGAATCGATCAAACAGAATGCCAAGTTTGCGACCTTGATTTTTGATATCCTTCAGAAACTGATCCGGCGCGAGGTCTCATTGAGAATGATCGAAGGACCGATCGGCATCGCGCGCCAGTCAGGTCTCGCGGCCAAGAGCGGCTTTGATGATCTTTTGTTCCTCATGGCAGCGATCAGCTTAAACCTGGGCATCATGAATCTTTTGCCCATTCCCGTGCTCGATGGCGGGGTCATTGCAATCATTCTCATCGAAACTCTCATCCGGCGCGATCTCAGCCTGAACCTCCGGGAGAAGATCACGCAGGTCGGATTCGTTGTGCTAATCCTGCTAGCTGTTGTCGTAACGTACAACGATATCATCAAAACACTCCCTGCCTCTCTCGAGAAATATTTTCCGTAGCAATTTGCGGCCGTCGATTACTGATTGGATAGCCCGACGGCGGCGCAAACCCATGCGATGAGAGTCTGTGGCTTTTCCATCACAGTCGGAACAGTCCGAACGATTTCAAAGCTGCAGAGTTGCAATGCCACTCTGCGCTACCGAACAAACCGCACTCGTCACTCTGCAACCAAAATCTAGCCAAAGCGAAAAGCATTTGAGTCACGTCCGCTAGACCACTATACTTAGCGCCATGAATGATCACTTAGCCGCCATCGACATTGGCACTAATTCAGTTCATCTCGTCGTCGTCAAGATAACTGAGAGCAGGCGTTTTGAAATCATCGCTCAGGAAAAAGAGGTAGTGCGGCTGGGCTCCGGTTCCAAAGATATGAAGTACCTGAAGGAAGACGCCATGGACCGTGCCATTGAAGTCCTCAAGCGATACAAACAGATCGCGGATATTTCGCGCGCCGAGGTCAAAGCCGTCGCCACCAGTGCCGTGAGGGAAGCGCTAAACAAAGAAGTCTTCATTCAACGGGCCCGCGCCGAAGCCGGGATCGAGGTAGAAATTATCTCAGGCTTTGAAGAAGCGCGCCTGATCTACCTTGGGGTTTTGCAGGCCTTGCCTATTTTTGACAAAAAGATTTTGCTCGTTGACATCGGAGGAGGCAGCACTGAATTCCTCATCGGGAAGTCGGGAGAAATGATCGAGGCGAACAGTCTCAAGCTGGGGGCCATCCGGCTGACGGACCAATTCTTCAAAGAGGAACCTGTAGATGCCAAGAGCGTCAACCGGTGCCGTCAGTATGTGGAAGTCTACATCCATCCCATGGCTCGTGAAGTGCGAAGGCACGGATTTGAAGCCGCCGTGGGCAGTTCCGGAACCATCTCGAACATCGCCCAGATGATTCAGATCCTTCGGCATGAGCAACCTACGCGCTTCTTAAGCAATTTCACTTTTTCAAGGATGGAGCTGGCCGAAGTGGTCAAACTGCTCGTCAAGGCCGACACCGTGAAGAAACGACAGAAGATTGAGGGTCTCGATCCAAAGAGGGCGGACATTATTCTGGCCGGTGCGATTATCCTGGAGCAAGCCTTTGAAAAAATGGCGATCGATGCAATGACAGTATCCGGATTCGCCTTGAGAGAAGGCGTCATCCTGGATGCGCTCCAAAAACACAAAGGTGACGCCATGCGGCACCTGACCGACATTCGCTACAAGGGAGTGCTGCATTTGGCAGAAAGCTGTCATTACGAGAAAGAGCATGCCGACCAGGTAACGCATCTGGCCCTTCAACTATACGACCAGCTTCGTGACCTGCATAAACTGGAAGACATCAACAGGGAATACCTGGAGGCCGCAGGGATCCTCCACAACGTGGGTTTCTTCATCTCCCACGCACAACATCATCGGCATTCCTACTACATTATTCGTAATTCTGAGTACCTCACCGGCTTTACCAGTCATGAGATTGAAATTATCGCCCAGGTGGCAAGATATCACCGCAAGAGCATTCCGAAACTCAAACACGAAGAATTTGCCCGCCTTAGCCCCAAAGATCAGATGATCGTTAAGAAATTATCTGGCATTCTGCGTGTCGCTGAAGGGTTGGATCGAACCCATTCGAGCGTCATTCGATCGCTGCGATTCGGGCGCAGCGGGGAAGCGCTGACCCTACACTTGCGATCATCCAACGACACCTATCCTTCACTTGAAATCTACACAGCTGAAACCCGCAAAGAGTTATTTGAACAAACTCTCGGCGTTAATCTGAGTTTTGTTGTCGACAACGCGGTCGTCATGGCGGACATGGCCAGCATCTCAGAATGATGGGGACAGAGAGTTTCTGTGCATGCGTGGGCAGAAGTCAGTCTGCGCCGGGGACGTGACCGATCGAGGGACTCTCTGACAACAGCTGAGAGCAACGACTGCTTCCAGCTATGGCAGACTCCGGCCTGATTCCACCCAACTGACAGATGGTGGCCGTGACGTCAGGAATATTCATTCCTGGAATAGTATGTTCACCGCGCTCTGCTTTTGGGTGAGACACAATCATCGCGCCCCTCATTACGTGCTCCCCTGTATGATCGCCAGATTGGGGCCTCTCAATGAGACCCAAGGTTGGGGAATGGAGAGCGTTAATTGGCCTTTGCTTCTTCCACCAAACTACCAGGTCAGAACCCCCTCCTATCCTGGCTGGATTCATCTGTTGGTCTACCCTGAATATTCCATCAACGACGGGTTGTGCGTGCTCGGCATTGGTGAGCTGAATAAGCTCGGCCAGCAAAGATTCCGTGTAACTGCGGTACTCTGCCCCATGCTGGACCCTCCCGTCTGGCTCTCGGTTGGCCATGTTCACCCGAACTGCCGAGAACCCATCCTTGGGCAAGGAGAAAGAGAGTTCACGTGACCATTGCCTTGAAGCCTGATACCTCTGTAAAGTGAGCCACTCTCTCATCCGAACCGGGAGCAGATACTTCACGCGGTTCCGCCAGGAAACCGGTAATCTCCATACAGATTTTTGCCAAGCGGATTCAAACCATCCGTCGTGGCCGTGCCGACCGAAATGATGGAGCATTTTTTCTTCCCAGGACCTATTGAAACGCTCTAAGAACTCCGGAAACAGGTGAGCAGCATGAAAGTTTGGTCCCATCCCATGGGAAAGAAAGATGAGACTGGTCGTGTTTTCGTCTGCGCATTCCAACAACTCATTGAGCGACTGGTCGATGGCTTGATATACCTCGCGCAACCCATGACCCACCACCGCCAACTGTTCTCGGCTATGTTGGGGGTGAGACTCATCGCCGAGATGCCACATGCGGTGCCCGGCGCAGTGGGTCTCTGTGTAGGCTGCATAGAAAAGGTCCCAATCGGGCAGAAGAAGAAGAGACTTCAGCATTGCAGTCCGTCTTCTGATAGCTTCCAGCAGTGCTCGCTTAAGTTGCAGCAGAGGACGAGTACGTATCGGATAGTCTTTGCATGACTTTGCAAGAGGGGGGCCGAATTCCCGAGACAACCCGGAGAGGAAATCGGATGGTATTGAAGACCTCCTCCATGCCCAGCTATCGTGTTGATTCCAGCCCCAAAATTGCTTGCCACCGAATTCAGACTTTGGGATTGCAAAAGGGACATCGGCGATTACAATGCGTTTGCCACGTCTTGCAAACCATTTCCAGAAGGGATCGCCCCTAACGTCATCGGCTCTCGCCAGTCGTAAGCGATAGGTGCCTTCACAAAATCTGAATAAGGAGTAAAAGCCGTGGCGGAGTGGACTCACTCCCGTGTTGACGCTGGGCCAGATTGTCCCGCTTGAGTACTCAAGGGGATGGGTATATTCAGTCCAGGCGGCAGATTCGAACAGCTTCCGAAACGCAGGCAAGAAACCGGCCATTGCCCAATGACGGACTAGTTCAGAATCCATCGCGTCAAGTCCGATTATCAGAAGGCGTTGTCCAGACATATCCCCTGTGCCGCGGTCCAAATTGTTGGTTTGCGAGGCAACCAGTGTCCTCTTCTACCGATTGCGCCGCAGTCTTAGCTTGAAGTTCTTCAAGTTCACCTCGTGAGACTTCCAGTCTCTTCTCGGTTTGCCTATTCGCCAGGCCAGGGTGTGTGGCGTGGTTTTCGTAAGCACGTTCATATGTGACTTCACCCCGAGGTAAGCTTTCATCCTACTTGGAAAAGCGACTTTACTACGTTGGAAGATTTGAGAATTGGCTAACTTCGGAGGGGTCCAGTTTCAATCACAGACCTATCAATGATCCCCTCAGAGCTCCACTGATCGCTTGATCAGAACAAAGCGGTCAATAGGAGCAGCCCGAAAGAATCCGTCTATGGAACGATGCCATAGAAGGAACGTGGAAAGAATGAAGTTCCGCTGGAAGAAGCGGGAGATCTCAGAGACGTTCCAGCAGGAGGAGGGATGATCGCTCAGTGAAAAACTGAAATGAGTCGGCGGTCTCGGCGGCAATAATCTTCACTGGCGCCGAGTCTTTCTTTGGAGTCACTACAATTTCAGGCACGCACGGCCGAAGCCTCGCTGGAATTCCTGTAGCCGAAAACCCTCGCAATCCGCTCCGCTCGTAGTGCCCTTAGTGGGTGCTACGTCGGGACTAACATCACATCATCCTTTTGATGATTCTTTGCGCCTGTTCCGAGCTTAAACCGAGTGGACGACGGCATATTGGGCCACCTTCATCCAAAACCGGCTCAAGCTGATCCAAAGAGCGCCTTTCTTTTTGCAGAAAGAGCCCTATGTAAATCGTATCGCCCCAGGCCATGGCCTTCTCGCAGGCCGCCTTCCAGTCACCGCTGTCGTGGCCTTCATCTTCGAGTTTCTTAATTCGAGGTCGAAAGAATGTGTAGTCGTTGTCATGGTTAAAGGTCACGCAAGGGCTGAAAATATCGATGAGGGAAAAGCCCTTGTGCAGGATCGCCTTCTTCATGAGTTCGGTGAGATGTTTGGGATCCCCACTGAATCCCCTGGCAACAAACGTAGCGCCATTCATGATCGCCGCCGTGATTGGATTGATGGGCAGTTCGACGCTGCCAAAAGGAGTGCTTTTAGTCTTCATCCCGCTGCAACTAGTGGGGGAAACCTGGCCGGTGGTAAGACCATAGATCTGGTTGTTCATCACGAGATAAGTAAGGTCGACATTCCGGCGAGCAGTATGAGTGAAATGATTTCCGCCAATGCCGTAACCGTCTCCGTCTCCACCGGTCACAATGACCGTGAGTTCGTGATTGGCCATCTTCGCCCCAGTGGCCACGGCCAGGGCTCGCCCGTGCAGAGTATGCATTCCGTAAGCATTGAAGAATCCGGGAAAGTTGGATGAACAACCGATTCCACTGACCGTCAATATTTCGTGAGGCCGGCGCCCTAACTCTACACAAGCTTTTTGAAGGCTGTTTAGGACGCCAAAGTCTCCGCAGCCCGGACACCAATCTGGCTCAACTTTCCCCTTAAAATCCTTTGATTTTAGTTCGTAGGGCCGATCTTCAGCCACTAGCTTGCTTACCGTCGACATGATATGGATATCTCCTCTCTAAACCATGATCTCCTGATAAGGTACGTAATGTGCCGTCTTTCCGGCCAGATGCTCGAGTACCCCATTCACGATGTGATGAGGCATGAACGGTTCGCCGTCGTACTTTCGAATATGCCCGGTGACCGAAAGCCCAGTTTCACTCCGCAGGTAGCGGAAAAACTGCCCGGAATAATTGTTCTCAACAATGATGGTTTTCTTGGACCGGGACAGAACATCAACTATATGCTGGCCATGAAGCGGTACAAGCCACTTGATGTGAAGGTGATTGGCCGTTACACCCAACTCTCTGAGCTGCTCAGCGGCTTCACTGATGACCCCGTACGTGGATCCCCAGCCAATGAGCGTGATTTCTGCGGTTTCCGGTCCTTCCAACTGCGGAGGAGCAATTTGCTCGGCGATCCCCTTAAACTTTCGAGCTCGCTTCTCTACCATCTTCCGACGCTTGTGGGGATTGGTGAACTCGTCACTGATGAGCACACCGTCTTCATCGTGTTCGTCTGTGGCGGCAACGTGAACATGACCTTCCAGACCTGGCGTTGCCCTCGGCGATATCCCGCTTTCCGTGTCCTTGTAGCGCAGATAGCCGTTGCTCGGCGAAGGATCCGTAATCAGGTCTCCTCTGTTGATCGTCGGCCGCATATTGATTTCATCTGGCTCCACACTGTACCTGCCTTCTGAGATTAAGAGGTCCGAGATCACAATCCCGGGACATTGGCATTTGTCCGCAAGGTTGAACAGCTCGGGAATCGTATTGAAAGCATCCAAAGCATCTCTTGGGGCCACGATGAACCGCTCGAAGTCTCCCTGACTGGCACCCAGAGCCTGCCACAAATCGCCTTGCTCGGTTTTCGTTGGAACCCCGGTTGACGGACCTGCTCGCTGAACATTGATGAAGACAACTGGCACTTCCATCATTCCAGCCATGCCAATCGCTTCAGTCATGAGAGCGAAGCCACCCCCAGAGGTCGCGCACATGGCTCGACAGCCGGCATGAGCTGCTCCAATGGCCATGTTGGCAACTCCGATTTCATCCTCAACCTGGCGCACCATGATCCCAAGCTCCCGGGCATTCTGCGCCATCCAGTGAAGCACACCCGTCGACGGGCTCATAGGATAAGCGCAGTAGAACTTGACACCGGCCGCTGCACCGCCCATCGCCAAAGCCTCATTGCCACTCCAAACCGCCAATGGCTTGGGGCCGGTTGGTAGGGCAAAAGGAAAGGGCTCAAAGTTCTTCTCAGCGTAGTCGAAACCCGTGCGGGCTACCCCAACATTCTCATCCACCAACGATTGGCCTTTGCGCTGAAACTGCAAAGTCAGGATGGTTTCCAAAATCTTAAAGTCCAGCCCAAGCATAGACGTCATTACACCTAACGCTACGGTGTTCTGAACCAAGCTATTCCGGTTGTTATTCGTCAGTTGGGCCACCGGCATGGGGCAGAGATGTACCCCTTCGGCAGCCTGGCCAGGTTCAATGGTGTCGCTGTTAAAAATCGCCCGTGCTCCCGCCCCCAAGAGGCGCAAATGCCGGGTCATCGTGTCCTGGTTCAGGCACAACAATAAATCCAGCTTGTCGCCATGATTGAGCACTTTTCGATCCGCCACTCGCACCGTAAGAAAAATATGGCCGCCTCGAATGATGGATTGATAGGCATTGTAGGTGTTCAGATGCAGTCCTCGACGGACAAAGATCCTGGCAAGGATATCGCCGGGAGTGGCTATGCCCTGTCCAGCCGCCCCTCCAATGCCCAGTGCAAAATCAAACTTTCCGGAACCCATAGTCTCCCTCCTTAATCTGTTTGGCAATGGCTTGGTTCGCACTCGCAACCTCGCTGGCTGAGCGTCAACAGACCAGCTTTCGAACGACCGAAGGAACCACGCTCCTGGTTATACAATCTTTCCCCAAGGATCGATAAGTCCTCTATCGACTTGAATTGGAACTGTCTCTGAGATCTCGACTCTTCATGGAAGCTTCCTCCATGACAAATGCAGTGAACACTCAACATGCAGGTTGTGACGAACAGGAACTTGTGAACGGCGTTAATATAACAGAGAAGCTGCGAGACAGGCAATATTATTCCCAGCACTCATGGCCGAACCACGCTTCTCCGAACTTTGGACAGGAAACAGGAGGTGTCATGCTCGTTCAACAAAATTTTTGCAGGCAGGGCGGACGTTCACCATTCGCTTAACTTATAAACGACGCTGCATGAAACGCTCAACTCATTTTGCGTTTTGTCCAAGCTAGGTTTAAGATTACATAATTGCTAGATCACGGAGGATTTCACATGTCGACAGAAAACGAAAAGCTGAATGGAGTGGGCCTGTTTGTAGCAGGAGGCTTAGTTGGTGCGGCCCTGGCTCTCATCCTGGCACCTCAATCCGGCAAGAAAACGCGACGAGACATTGTCCGCCTCGGGAAACGGGCCAAGCTCGAATCTGAGAGGATTCAGTTGGAAATGAGTCACGCAATTAACGACCTGGTGGATGATGTCTCTCAGAAAGTGGAGGACGGGTTGGAGAGAGGTCGCGAATGGACTGACAGGACCACACAGGGAGTCCTGACCGCCCTCAATGCAGGGAAGGACTATATCCAAAAGGAAATTGAGAAGGTGTTGCACGCAAGGGCCTGACGACCGCAAGCAGGACCAGACGCCGGGTACGCCAACTCCGATTTATTTAGCACGAGCTTCAACTGAACACCGCCGCCCTTCAATGCTGCTGCAAAAAAAAGGCAGGGCTTCTTGCCCTGCCTTGAGCTGCTTCCTTCTATCCTATCTTCAGATTTGGGTGCCTATGTTACTACTTCGACATTTCGATCTTTGAGACTTTGATGTCCCCATTTGCGTCTGCCGACCCACGCACGGTGACCTGATGGCCAGCATGTTCTTTTGCCAGCGCCTGGTTGTCAAGGCCATGGACCTTGCTGTCGGAAGTGACAAGGACCAGCTTCTGGCCGCCCTCCGCACACTTCAATGCGCACTCCTTGTGCTCAGCCTTGGCGCCACCGGCGCCGCATTTGGAATCACTAATCCACCCGGTCCAACTGCTGTCCGCAGCCGTCAGTGGAAGAGTGAACGCGAATACTAGGGCCACGCTGAGCAGCACAGCGACTCTTTTCTTCATGCACTTTCCTCCTTATCAAGAAGATGTGTGGTATTGTTTAACATATTCCCCGAAGGATTAAAAGTGTTTTTGTTATCCCGCATCTTCAGATCCAATCCTCCGGAACTGCTAATCTCTTATACGGACCAACTGAAGTTTTAGATCTTCAAATTGCTGAAGCGGGTTGCTTCGACCTTCAAGAGCATCCTTCTGCGAACATTTCTGCTTCAGGAGCAGCGAGCGTGGGCGCTTGTTTAGATCTTTTGCCCACTTCACGACAGAGAGATCAGCCTGTCCCTTACAAAAATGGAAATCCGCCTTCTTTGTTCGGAGCACGCACGGTGAAGTAACAGACCTCCTCAAAACACCATCAGCCCGCGCTCCAACAGGTAAGATTTTCCCACCTCTTTCATTTTTTCCTTTACGCGCTTCCTCACGTCCTCTTAGTTTGATTTTAGCGAGAATCGGTTAGCTCCAGGCTGCGTTTGGTTTCATTCCTGCATCGAAGCTTGTGTAGGACTTTGAAGAAGCGTCTGGGAAAGTCAGATGAAAAAGGAAACTCCATCACCAAATCAAATAGCCTACTACTTCGGACTAACCGTGGAAGTAGTCCACATTCTGGAACATTGCTCGTTGATCCGATTTGACGATCAAGAGTTTGTTGTTGAAACTGCGGATTTGCTCAGGATTGACCATACAAAACGGGCGGCTTAGCCCTCTGGCTCAGGAGGCCCTCGTGCACGACCTTAAGCTATCGACGCGATGTGTGGTTCAAGTTTTTGCACTTCTGCTCGGACTGGGCGCCGGATCAACTCCTGCCCCAGCACAGCTGTTCGGAGTTTCCGAGGAGCAGGAAATTGAATTAGGACGCGAAGCGGCGAAAAAAGTTGAGAGTGACTCGCCAATCCTGCGAAATGACGAGATCACATCTTACGTCAATCGCGTGGGCCAGACACTAGTTCCCTATTCTCACAGGAAGAACATCAAGTACTCCTTCAAAGTGGTGAACAGCTCGGAGGTCAATGCATTCGCACTACCCGGCGGCTTCATCTATGTGAACCGGGGGCTGCTTGAGGCGGCACAGAATGAGAGTGAGATTGCCGGAGTCCTGGGCCATGAGATCTCGCACGTCGTCGCCCGGCATAGCGCTGATCAGATGAAGAAGGCGGGCTTGGCAAATCTTGCTCTAGGTGGCTTGGCCGCAGTTCTCGGGGGGAGTGGCGGCACGGTCGCCGGAATCACGAAGATAGGAGCGGAGCTTGGAACCAACGCCGCCTTCATGAAATTCAGCAGAGATGATGAACGCGAAGCCGACAAACTCGGGGCTCAAAACGTCTATGATGCCGGCTATGATCCTCGAGGAATGGTCACCTTTTTTGAAAAGTTGGAGCAGCTCCGCAAGACCGAACCGAACAAACTCGAAACATTCTTCTCCACTCATCCCAGTTCAGCTGAGCGAGTGTCGAATGTCTCACAGGAGATTCAATCTTTTCCGCGTAAGCAAGGTCTCAAGGTGAATGACCCCCGATTCGCGGATCTGAAACGGCGCCTCAACGAGTTGCCTAAAGCGCCAGCCCCTAAAAGCTAAGGTCAAGAGAAGTCGCGAGACAAAGGACCCAGGATCGATTTTTTTATCTTCCTCTTGTCGGGCACGAGCTTCTCATCACGCCTCTCCGACCGTTATTTTGGCCTTGGAACCACCTTGGATTGAGCTAAGGGCGTTCCCTTGCCTTCCTGCAGAACCGTAATCTGGTTGGCTTTCAGGTTGACAAAGGATTCTTTTCTTCCACTTGGCCAGTTGACTTCGGCTCGGTCCACTTTCATGGCGTCTCCCAACCCAAAATGTAGACGCAGATCGTTTTGCGAAACGTAGCTGCCTCCGCTGCGCACCTCATCCATTTGGCGCAGATTGCCGGCAAACACAGTGACTCGAGCTCCGATACCGTCTCGGTTGGACTCCTTCCCCACAGTCTTGATTAGGATCCAATTCTTCTTCTCCCCAAAATTCTTCAGGAGGCTGGGAGTGTCATTCATGTTGTTCGTTACGATTTCCAGGCTTCCGTCATTGTCCAGATCCCCGACCGCCGCTCCTCGCGAGCAGCGCCGCTCTTCGATAGCGGGCCCAGCCTGGGAGGAGATGTCGAGAAACGTTCCGTTTCTCAGATTCCAGTGGACGACCCGCTCCTGCTTATAAGGACTGTCTAAATTATGCATTTCGACGTCTGGGTAGACGTGGCCGTTCACGATGA
>Ga0075433_10002768_pt1 | contig 13411 bp, 13 predicted proteins | sample RhiMethybrSRZTD2_FD_75299 | JGI IMG/M metagenome (GOLD analysis project Ga0075433, IMG submission 75299) | Populus rhizosphere microbial communities from Tennessee, USA - Rhizosphere MetaG P. TD hybrid SRZTD2 | ecosystem: Host-associated > Plants > Roots > Rhizosphere > Soil | place: USA... | reverse complement strand
GGATGGATGCCGCGCGTGTACGGGAACTCGCCGGGGAAGTTCACGTCGCGCAGGTAGTCGCGATCCTTGTCGTCGGCCGGCGTGTAGAGCGGCTCGACGCGGCTCCCGGAGATGGTCTCGAAGAGATCGTCGCGCTCGCGCGCCGTGGCCTCGTACTTCTCCTTCCACGCCGCGGCCGCACGCTCGACCTCGCTCGGCCCCGCAGGGCGCGGACCGCCGTGCGGCTGGGGCGCGGCGTCGACGGGCGTCCGGGTCACGGGCTCTTTCATCTCGATCTCCCCTCCGTTCGGCTCGGCCGCGAAGCATCCTCCGGCCAGGCTTCTTCCCACAGGCTCGCGGCCGCCTGATACGGCGTGCGGCGCCGCGCCTCGAGGCTCTCCAGCACTTCGTTCCAGCGCGCCTCGGGAATGCGCTCGCCGAGGCGATGCACGGCGCGTGAGCGCACGAGGTCGGTGACCCGCGCGCGCATCCGGCGGCGCCGCCGCTCGCGCAGGAGCCCGCGCTCCTCGAGATGCGCGAAGTGGCGCGCGATCTGCGTCTCCAGATCGTCCACGCCGCGGCCCTGATTCGCCGCGGTCAGCACCACCGGCGGCCGCCAGGCACTGGCCGCGGGCTTCTTGAGCGCCAGCACGGCGCTCACTTCCTGGGCCGCGCGCTCGGCGCCGTCGCGGTCGGCCTTGTTGAGCACGAAGACGTCGCCGATCTCCATGAGACCGGCCTTCATCGCCTGCACGCCGTCACCCGACTCCGGCACCAGCACGACCACCACGGTGTCCGCGGCCTCGGCCACCTCGAGCTCCGACTGCCCGACGCCCACGGTCTCGACGAGGAGGCGCGTGAACCCCGCCGCCTCGAGCAGATCACAGACCTCGCTCGTGGTCACGGCGAGCCCGCCGAGCGAGCCGCGCGACGCCATCGAGCGGATAAAGAGCCCGGGATCGCCGGCCAGCTCGCCCATGCGCACGCGGTCGCCGAGCAGCGCCCCGCCCGAGAACGGGCTCGTGGGGTCGACGGCCACGATGGCCACCGGCTCCCCCGCCTCGCGGTAGCGCTTGGCGAGGCGCGACACCAGCGTCGACTTGCCGGCCCCGGGAGGGCCCGTGATGCCGATGCGCACGCCGCGCCCGGTGCGGGGGAACGCGCGCTCCAGGATGAGCTGCGCTTCCGGGGTCTCGTTTTCCACGAGCGAGATGGCTCGCGCCAGGCTCGGACGATCGGCGTCGAGCGCGCGGGCGATCAGCCCTTCGAGCCCACCCGACTCGCTCGAAGCCCGCATGGATGGGGTCGCCAGATCCTTCCTCCCGGGGGTGAGGCCGACCACGGCCAGAGCCGTAAGTCTTTTTCAATTCAATCAATACTATCGCGGCGGAGCGGGCGCCAAGTCAATCGGGAGGGACTTGGCGGTCGAGCGCGAAAACGCGCGCCCCGGGATCGGCGAAGACGAGCCGCGCTCGCTCGAGGAACGACGGCTCCGTGGGCAGGCGCACCGGCCCGAGCGCGTAGGGCACGAGAAAGTAGTCCACCCCCATGGCCCGCAGCTCGCGGTAAACCGCCGCACCGTCGGGCATCGCGGTCTCGATGCGGAGAAAGCGGGCCGGCCCGAACCAATCGCCCAGGAACTCGCCGTCCGCGAAATAAGCCATGCGCTCGTCCCTCCATCCGAAGACGCGGTAGCCGGCGCCGCGCGATCGATTGAGCCACTCGTAGGCCGGGTAGGAAGGACACCAAACCTCGAGAAACGAGGCGCGGTCGGTGGCACGAACCGGGGGCCATCCGCGGGCGGCTGTGCGATCCCGCGCGTACCAGGGCGTAGGAAGGGCGAGCAAGGCGGCGAGAATCCACGCCAATGCCGGAGCCTGGGAAGCGACCGGTCCGGGGATACGCCGAGAGATCGCGCCGAGCCCCATGGACAGTAGGCGGCCCACTGCCAGGCACAGAACGAGGACCGCCGGAAGCAAATATCTTCCCCCCTGCGCGAACGAGAACCAAATGACGAAATAACCGGCCGTCAGGATCAGGAGCCCTCTTTCGATCGGGCGGCGCCAGAGCGCGATCAGGAGGACGGGAAGAGGAATCCAGAGCGCCGGTGAGAACAGCCGCTCGGGGCCGACGAACAAGCCTTGATTGAAGGCGAGCCGATCCCACAGGCGAAGCGCGTCCCACGCCGATCTGCCGGCACCGTTCGAGTGGAGGTTCCAGACCTGGCGGTAGAGATCGTCGGCGTTCCAGTAGCGGTTGGGCAGCCAGTGCCCGAGGAAGGGAAACAGCGGATCACCGGAGAGGATTGCGTTGCGCAGGTACCACGGTGATGCGGGAATCGCCGCCATGATCAGGAAGATCGTCGCCGCTCGAACGCGTTTCCCGCGCCCGGCGTAGCCCAGGACGGCGAGGGCGAGAGCACCCGCAAAGTACAGGCCCGAGTACTTGGTGGCCGCCGCACAGCCTGCGAGAGCGCCGCTCAGGACTGCCCAGCGCATCCGTCCCTCCTGGACGAACCCCACCCAGGCCAGGATCGCCAGACCGACGAAGAAGGCCAGGCCGATGTCGACGTAGCCGATCGACCCCGATGTCATTCCCGTCGGACCACCGATCCAAAGGGCGGTGGCCAAGAGCGCGAGAGTGCGATCGCCGAGCCGTCGACCGAGTGCGAACACAATGGCCGCGCATCCGAGCCACAGCGAGAACGAGACCAGGTGCGCGGCCACGTCGTCGACGATGCCGAGGGCCAAGGTGAACAACATCTCCTGGAGCTGCGGAAACACGGGATAGCGAAGATAAGTCGCGACCACGAGCGCGTGCGCCTTGAGATACAGCTTGGCCGCCGCGAGATGATACGAGGTGGCGTCCCAGTCGACGGGCGGATAGAGAGGCTGGAGCAGCACGGGCGCGCCCAGCACGAGCGCGACGAGGAGACCAACGGTCCACGCCCGGCGCCATCCGACGATTGGCCGGGGAAGGCGTACGCCGCGCGAGAATGCCGCCACGTGCCCGCCGGCAAGGATGGCGAGCATGAACGGCCGCGTCAGCCAGCCGACGAGCCCAAGCGCGAAAACGAGGTAGGACAGGAGGGCGGCGCCGATGCCGAAGCGGAACACGACGCTTTCCAGCTCGGAGGAAAACCACCGGCTTCCCAGGACGAGTCGCCCGTAGCCCCATGCAGAGAGGACGAAAACCAGCAGCCAGGTGTAGTGCAGTGCGAAGAAGGATGCCAATCGGAGGAAGAGCTATCCGGAGCGGACGCGGACTGGACTCGATGACACGCCTGTCATATCGCCCTGCGCCTCCTCGAGCACGTGCGTGGCGATCATGGTCGCGGCTTCGGGCCGGCCCAGCGCCTCGCACGCCCGGCGCATCGAGCGGGCGAGTGCCGGATGACTCAGGATGCGCTCCACCGACTCGGTCACCTGCTCGAGCGTGCGCGCGCGCAGGGCGGCTCCGGCCGAAGTGAGGGCCGCGCTGTTGCGTTCCTCCTGGCCGGGCGTGGGCCGGAAGATGACGAGCGGAACCTGCTTGGCCAGACTCTCCGAGCAGGTGAGCCCGCCGGCCTTCGTCACGTTGAGGTCCGCCGCGTCGAGCCAGCGATCGACCTCGTTGGTGAAGCCGAGGGCGCGAATACGCCCCGGTGCGGTGCGCTCGAGGTCGCCGAGCCGGCGGCGCAGTGCCTCGTTGCGGCCCGCGATCACCACCACCTGCGGGCGCGACGGGAGCCCGACCAGCCGCTCGGCCAGGGCATGCAGCGGACCGACGCCATTGCCTCCGCCCATCACCAGCACCACCGGCGAGCGGGGATCGAGTCCGAGCGCGATCTTCGCCTCCTCGCGCGGCATGCGCTGGCCGAATTTGAGATCGATGGGAATACCGGTGACGTGGACGCGCTCCCAGGCCACGCCCCACTCGACCAGCTCTTCGCGCACGCCCTCGGTGGCGACGAAGTAGCCGGTGATGCCGTCGTGCACCCAGACCGGATGGGCGCCGAAGTCGGTGATCACGCAGTAGAGAGGAATACCGAGCCGCCCGCGCGCGGCGAGCGGCGCCAGGCCCTCGAGCGGCAGGAAGTGCGTGCACACCACGGCCGCGGGCTGGAAGCGGCGGATGGCATGGACCAGCCGGCGCAAGTGCAGCCGATCGATCGAGACGCGGACGCGTGAGGTGCCGCGATGGACGCGCGGACGCTCGAGGCCCCAGTAGAGCAGGCGCCAAAGGGGCGGCGCCCGTTTCACCATGGCGTCGTAGGTCTGAGCGTAGGTGCGCTGGTAGAGCTGCGAGGCGAACGCCAGCGTGTCGAGCGCGTGCACGCGGTTCGAGGGCCCGACCGCACGGAAGGCGTGCTCGAGCGCTTCCGCCGCACGCTTGTGGCCCGCGCCGGCCTTGGCGTGCAGGATCAGGATTCGTCGGGGCTCGCCCAACTCGCCTCTCTCCCGAACGGCCGTGGGGGTGATCTCGGAGCCGCGTTCACCGACGTGAACCTGGGCGGTCCGAGGGAGAAATCCGCCCGGAGTCTAGCCGCCGTTACATCCGGTCACAAGGCGGCAACCGGGGCCGGGGCGGCCGCCCCGGGCGCAAGTCGAGCGCATCCAAGGGGCTAGGCCATTTCGTTGCATTCCGCCGGTTTTCTGGCACCGAGAATGCATAGCTCCCCTCCGCCGGTCGCCGTGGCAAGGACGGCGTCCAGCTGCCTTCAGCGCGGGCGGGGTCGACCGGCCCCGCCCGACTCCTTTTCTTCGGTCGCCAGGACCGGCCGCGAGCGCGGTCCTCTCGGGTGCACGAGAGAGAAAAAAAGCCACCTGAGTGCGGGTCACATCCAGAGGTGTTTCTGAGACGCGTCAGGCTGCTAGGGCCCGGTCAAGGCTCGGCGTGTCGGCGGATTGGAGCCCTCAGGAGGCCTGCCAGGGATGGTTCTCCACGGCACTCCAGGAGGATCGCGCCAGCGGCTCCGTCATCACCGGCGGGCACCGCTCCGTAACTCCTGAAAACACTTCTCCGACTCGTCCTAGGACGAGTTTGCGAACTGATTCGATAGCACTTGCCGCGCAACGAGCTGTCCCCTCATCGATAGCTTGCTTTCAGCTTTCCCCAAGATTCTCGCCTCGTCGGCACCGCCGGCTCGACGCCGTGGCAAATGGAGACCAGAGCGGCTCCCGGCGGCACACCCGTGAAAGCAATCCGCGCCTCGGCATAGGCAAGCGCCGGGCAGATGAAGAACGTCGACGATGCGTACAGCCGATAGCGCACCGTGAACTCCTCCCCCGCCAAAGGGGTGAGGTCGATGCGAGCCGTCCATTCCTGCGGGCTCCCTGGACAAAGCTGAACCCTGAGAGAGTCGTGTTCCCCGCTCGATGCCTGCATGGAGACTTCGTAGATGGGGGCGTATTTGCAGAACGAGGGGCAGCATGGATCGGCCCGTAGATGGGCGTCGAGCGCGATCGTGATGGGAACCGGACTCCCGACGTCGATCCCGTCGAACCGATAGGTGTCCGAGCCCTCGACGACGGCGTCCGCACATCCCACGGCGCTGCAAGACAACCAGCCATGGACGAAGTCGAAGGCGGCCTTCGAGGCCCAGAACGGCCACTCGGCGCGGGCGGAGTCGACCGTCCCCGCATACGAGAGGAATTCCCCGGCGATGGGAACGCCGATCCTCGTCGAATCACACACGGCCGCACTCGACTCGCCACGGACCAGGGCGAGGCCGAGGAGCAGGAAAACCGGCGATCCCTTCATCGCGCACCCCTCGAGGGCGAAGCGCCGCAAAGCGTACCACAGCTAACGTGGGAGTCCTCCTGCTCCAAAGGCGTCGAGCAAGTGCTCGACGACGAGGCGATCCTCGCTTTCCTCCACCGTGACGACGTCGAAGCGGATGTCCCGATTCGGAAAGCGGGCCGCATAGGCGGTCGCCGCCGCCGCCAGCCTGACGCGCTGCGCGGCGCCCAGGGCGCGACCCGCCCCGCCCCACGCCGTCGCCCCCCGCGTCTTGACCTCCACGAACACGATGAGCGCGCCTCGCTCGACGATCAGATCCACCTCGAAGCGCCCGACGCGCTCATTGCGCTCGACGACCCGATAGCCGCGACGCGCGAGGAACCACTCGGCGATTCGCTCGCCGAGCGTGCCGGTAGCGCGACGATCCATGACTTGGCTTTCGCGGGGGCGAGACTAGGTCTCGACGAGCTCCATCTCGGCGAAGAGATCGGGCTGCATCACGGGGCCGAACGAATAGCGGTGCCAGGCACAGGGCCCGTGGGTGATGAGGGCGTCGAGGTGCTCGCGCGTGGCGTAGCCCTTGTGGCGCTCGAATCCATATTGCGGATAGTCGACCGCGAGCCGGCGCATGAACCGGTCGCGGAGACACTTGGCCACGACCGACGCCGCCGCCACGGCGAGGCTGCGCGCGTCGCCAGAAACGACGGTCTCCTGCGGCCAGGGCAATCCGGGCACGGCGTGGATGCCGTCGACCAGCACGCGCTCGACTGCCGCACGGCGCGACAGCCGATGCAGCGACCGGCGGATGGCGAGCAGCGAAGCGTGATGGGTGTTGAGCCGGTCGACGGCGCGCGGACCGATCACCGCCCAGCCGATGGCGAGCGCCGCCGAGCGAATGCGCCCGTCGAGCTCGGCCCGCTGCTCGGGCGTCAGCGCCTTCGAGTCGTCGAGCCCGGAGAGCTTGGCGCCGCGCGGCAGACACACCGCCGCCGCCACCAGGGGACCGGCCAGCGGCCCGCGCCCCACCTCGTCGGCGCCGCACAAGGTTTCCACGGAAGCCTGCTCCCGCATGCGGTCGTCGAACTTCCGGAGTGTGACCCAGCGCCGCGAGCCCATGCGCTCTTCGGTACGCCCGCGAGCGCCGCGCGGGCAAGGGAAAACAAAAAAATCGGGGGCGGATGCGCTCCGCCCCCGACTTCGATCGATCCGTCCGGCTCTAGGACTCGGCGGTCTCGCGCGCCTCGCTGATGCGTCCGGCCTTGCCCTTCTTCTTGCGCAGGTAGAACAGCTTGGCGCGGCGGACCTGGCCCTTGCGCGAGACCTCGATGCGCGCGATGGAGGGCGAGTAGAGTGGGAAGATGCGCTCCACGCCGATGCCCTCGGTGACCTTGCGCACGGTGAACGTGGTCCGCGGGCCGGAGCCCCGGCGGCTGATCACCGTCCCCTGGAAGACCTGGGCGCGCTCCTTGTCCCCCTCGATCACGCGCACGTGCACGCGCACCGTGTCGCCGGGGCGGAACTCGGGCAGGTCGGGACGCGCATGGCGGGCGTCGAATTTCTCCATCAGCTTCATCGCAGGATCACTCCTCTTTCTTCTCCGCCCGCTCGCGCTCCCATCGGGACACGAGCTTGCGCTCTTCGGGGGTCAGCTCCGCCCGGGCCAGCAGATCGGGCCGGCGCTCGAACGTGCGGCGCAACGCCTCTTCGCGCCGGTGGCGAGCGATCCGGCCGTGATCGCCGGACAGCAGCACCTCGGGCACCCTGTTTCCTCGGAAGTCCGCAGGCCTCGTGTAGTAGGCGCAGTCGAGGAGACCGGAATGGAACGAATCGCTCTCGGCGGAATCGAAGTCGCCCAAGACTCCGGGGAGGAGCCGGGCCACCGCGTCGAGGACGCAGAGGGCGGCGGGCTCTCCCCCGCTCAATACGAAGTCTCCGACCGAGATCTCTTCGTCGGCGAGGTGGAGGCTGACCCTCTCGTCCACCCCTTTGTAGCGGCCGCAGACTAGCACAAGCCGGGATTCCCGCGAAAGCCGGGCCGCGTCGGCCTGGGAGAAGGGTTTTCCCTGGGGGGTGAGCACGATGACGCGGGCGTCCGCGCCCTCCCCCGGCTTCCCCAGCTTGGCTGGGGCCACCGCCTCGACCGCCCGGTAGATGGGCTCGGCGAGCATCACCATCCCGGCCCCGCCGCCGAACGGCTTGTCGTCGGTGGTGCGGTGGGCGTCGTCGGTGAACTCGCGCAGGTTGGCCACGCGCACGTCGAGCACGCCGCGCTCGCGGGCGACGCGGATCATGCCCAGATCCACGGGCGTGCCGAAGTACTCCGGGAAGATGGTCAGGATGTCGATGCGCATGGGGGCGATGGGCTACTTGGGGTCGCGATAGACGTCGAGGAGCCCGTCGGGCAGGCGCACGGTGAGCCGCCGCGCCGCGGGATCCCAGCCGAGAACGGTCCCGGCATGATACGGGATGAGGACGTCGCCCGCCTCCCCCGCCACCTCGAGCACCTCGTGCGCCCCCGTGGGCAGGATGGCGCGCACGCGGCCGATCACCGCCCCGCTCTCGTCGACCACCTCGAGCCCCAGGAGATCGTAGTGATAGATCTGATCGGGCCCGGCGTCGGGCAGCGCGGCGCGGTCGGCCTCGAGCCACAGGCCGCGCAGCTCCGCCGCCTCGTCGACCGTGGTCACGCCCGCGAGATCGACCAGCAGATGATCGGCGCCGCTGCCCCGGGCGGCGCGGATCTCGACCTCGCGCACCACGCGGCCGTCGTCGCGCGTCAGGATGGCGCGTCCGAGGGCTCGCATGGCGGTCGCGTCGAGGGCGCCACGCACCACCACCTCGCCGGCCAGGCCGTGCGGGCGCACGATGCGCGCGACGCGCAGGCGGACGGGACGATCGGGGCCGCTCACGGCCCGCGCCTATTCCAGGATCTCGAGGGTGGCCCGGAAGCCCTGCTTGCGCGCCGCGGTCGCCACCACGGTGCGCAGCGAGCGCACGGTGCGTCCCTCGCGGCCGATGATGCGCCCCTGGTCCTCGGGCGCCACGCGCAGCTCGTAGAGCACGGTGTCGCCCTCGCGCACGTGCACCTCGACCGCTTCGGGGCGGTCGACGAGCTTTCGCGCCAGGTCGAGCACGAGCGGCGTGAGATCGCGGTTCATCGAAGGCTCACGAGTGGGAGGCCTGGGCGGTGGGGGCGCCGGCGCGCACCGGCACGCGCGCCAGGCGGATGCCGAACCAGAAGAGCGCCAAGGCCCAGAGGATCAACCACGGCAGAGTGTTCCAGAATCCCTCCGACTTGGCCACCCCGACGCCGCTCGCGGTGAGCGCCGCCGCCCACAGATAGACGCCGAGTGCGGTTCGGCGAGGCCCGCCGATCATGGTGCTCAAACGGTGTGTCGTGTGGTCCTTGCCGCCCTGGTAGATCTTGCGCCCCTCGCGCAGGCGCATGACGACCACGAACGAGAGGTCGAACACCGGATAGCCGAGGATGAGGAGCGCGGCCACCGAGCCCTCGATGTCGGGGCCGCCCTCGGCCGCGAGCAGGGACAGGGCCCCCAGCGAGTAGCCGAGGAACAGCGAGCCCGCGTCGCCGAGGAACACGCTGGCCGGGGAGAAATTGAAGCGCAGGAAGGCGAGCGTCGCCCCGGCGAGCGCGAAGGCGAAGATGGCCTCGGCGTGGTGACCCCACGAGAACAAGAGGAAACCGAGGCCGCAAGCCAGGATGGACGAGATGCCGCCGACGATGCCGTCCATGTTGTCGAGGAAATTGATGGCGTTCATCATCGCCACGAGCCAGAAGAGCCCGAGCGGAATACCGACCCACGGGCCCAGGCCCGCGGCGGGATAGACGCCGCCGGCGAGGAACACGCCGGCCACCACGATCTGCAGCACGAGCTTGGGCAAGGGGTGCATGCCGAAGCGATCGTCCCAGAGCCCGAGCAGGAGAGCGCACCCGGCCCCCGCCCCCCACCACACCGCCTCGCGCGGCACCGGCAGCTCGAAGTGCGCGATCAGGGCGCCGGCGCCCACGATCGATCCCAGCGCCACCGCCACACCGCCGAGGAGCGGAGTGGCCGTGACGTGGAGCTTGCGCGCTTCCGGATGATCGAGATAGCCGGTCCACCAGGCGAAGCGGCGCAGCGGCGGCATGACGAGGAGCACGACCGCGGCGGCGGCGGCGACGGCGGCGAGAGCCGCCCACGCGGCCACCGACAGGCCTTGCGACTGGGTCCAGGGGGAGAACGCCGGTGCGGCGATCATGGCGTTCCAGCTTTAGCACGGGGGGGCGAAAAGAAAAACCTCTCCGGATCGTCGCCGATCCGGAGAGGTCGAAGGCCTCGCGGTGGAGCGTTACGCCCCGGCCGCCATCGTCGGGATCGCCCCTACCGGCCGGTAGGGCGTCCGCTTCTTGTCGCGGTAGAACGCGATCGTCGTGCGCAGGAGCTCGTCGAGCGTGCACTGCGGCTTGTAGCCCACGAGATCGTGGATCTTCTTGAGCGAGGGCACGCGGCGCTGCATGTCCTCGAAGCGATCGCCGTAGACGTTCTCGAAGGGCACGAACTCGATCGGCGAGGAGGAGCCGGCCACTTCCTTGACCCGCTGGGCCAAGCTGAGCACCGAGACCTCTTCCGATGTGCCGATGTTGTAGACCTGGCCGAAGCACTTCGGCTCGTCGGCCAGCATCAGCGTTCCGCGGACGACGTCGCCGACGTACGAGAAGCAGCGCGTCTGCGAGCCGTCGCCGTAGACGAGCAGCGGCTCGTCGCGCATCGCCTGCTGGATGAAGCGCGGCAGCACCATGCCGTAGGAACCGCTCTGGCGCGGGCCGGTGGTGTTGAAGCAGCGCACCACGACCACGGGAAGGCGGCGCTCCTGGTGGTAGCCGATGGCCAGGTACTCGTCGACCGACTTGCTGGTGGCGTACGACCAGCGCAGCACCTGCGTCGGGCCGAGGAGGCGGTCCTGATCCTCGGTGAACGGAACCTGCGTCCCCTTGCCGTAGACCTCCGAGGAGGAGAAGAGAACGACCGGCTTGTTGCCCGCGCGGTGCGCGGACTCGAGCACGTTCTCGGAGCCTCGGATGTTGGTCAGGAGCGAGCGGAGGGGATTCTCGAGGACGAACTTCACGCCGACGGCGGCAGCCAGGTGATAGACGAAATCGACCCGGTCCGTGACCTTCTGGACCAGGTCCCCGTCCATCACGGAGCCTTCGACGAAGTGGAATCGGTTCTCGTCTTGGAGGTCTTCGAGGTTCTCGAGACTTCCGGTGGAGAGGTCGTCCAGTGCCCAAACCTCGTCGCCCCGCGCGATCAAGGCTTCTACGAGGTGCGAGCCGATGAAGCCGGCACCCCCAGTGACCAGAATTCTCATAGCCTCCCTCGGATTGGCTTCACCAGTATACCGCGTAGGCGGGGGCGAGGGACCTGAACCTTGCTCGGACTCACGTGAAAGCGCCCCTCCGTTTCTGGTAGGGCGCCGGGATCGAGACTGCCACGGTAAGGCGCCCAAGTGCTGCTGTCAAAGGTTTTTGGCCGCTTGACGCTAGGATTATCGGCCACCCCGCTGCATCCTTTAGCGATGACACCCTCCGTAAAGGAAACGCGCGAAACGCCAGCCAGATGGACCCATGGTCCCCGGCGTCCCCGTTTGGAAGCCGAAGTTCATGAGGACCATACACGCAGAGATCACGAGGGCCGGCGCGGACCCGACCGGGGCCACGCGTTTCCTTCATGAGCCGATTTCTTCTCGCATGTGCGTCTTGGGTGCGCACCGGGACGTGCGTTGTCGTCGTGACCTTCCTCGGACTCGAGACGGCCCCTCTACCGGGCCGGACCAAGGATCAGGCTCCGCGGCTCGCGGCGGACGGACAGGCTTGGTTCCCACTCGGCATCCTGGTCACTCCCATCACCCGCCAACGGAGACTCGAGCTCGCCGACGCGGGCTTCGACCTCGTCCGCCTTTCTCCGATGGCGCCCGGGCCGATGCGCGAGGCGCTGGACAGTCTCCGTGCATCCGGTTTGCGCGCGTCCGTGCCCGTCGGGCCTTGGCTAGGGAGCAAGGGCCCGGAGTCGACGGATGCGCGCCGCAGCCTACGGACCCTCGTCGATGCGGTCGGCGCTCATCCCGCGCTCGCGCTATGGGAGTCCGTGGATGAGCCGGCATGGACAGGACAGGCCGAATGGCCTCTGCGAGCCGGTCATGAGTTCCTGCGCCGCATCGATCCGGCGCACTCCATCTGGACGAACCAGGCTCCCCGGGGGCCTCTTTCCAAGCTGATCCGGTACAACCAAGCGACGGATGTCGCCGGCTCCGACATTTACCCCGTGTCGGCGCCAGCGAGACACTCGGATCTTCCCAATCGCACTCTGAGCGTCGTCGGCGATGAGACGGCTCGGTCACTTGCGTCGGTCGACGGCAAGAAGCCCGTCATCATGATTCTGCAGGGATTCGCATGGCGGGATCTCGAAGGCCCTGACCATCGAGCCGCCGTCTATCCCACCTTCGAGGAATCGCGCTTCATGGCCTATGACGCGATCATTGCGGGCGCCGCGGGGCTCGTGTGGTGGAGCCCCGACGAGACGTGGCCGCGAGGCGCTTTCTGGGGGAGTCTGAAGAGATTGGTATCCGAGCTCCGCGGAATCATTCCCCTCCTCGAGGCGACCGACGCCTCGAGCCGCGGTCGGGCGCGCCTTCTCGGGAAACCGAGCTCCGTTCGGATGAGCGAACGCCTTGTCGGCGCGCACCGCGCCGTTCTCTTGATCAACCGCGCGCAGCGCCGAGCGCGAATCATGATCCGGACGGGCGGGACGCCCGCAGAGCGCTGGCACGTTCTCCTGGGAGATCCTCCCGCGAGTCAACGAAGTGACACTCTCGTGGTCGACCTTCCTCCTTGGGGCGTGAGAGTCCTGAGCAACGACGCCGCGGCACAGCCCCGCCGCCGGGACTTCGTCACCGCAGAGTCGACCTCGCGTCCAGCCCGCGCGGAGTCTCCCAGCGCGGGGCTCCGTGAATCCAGTCGCAACGGTTCCTTCGAACAGGAGGATCCCGCGGGTATGCCCTCGGGATGGGTCGTTCGCGATCCCACCTTCGCCTACCTGGATCGCCAGGGGCCTCACTCGGGTGCTAGGAGCCTGCGTCTGGCGGCAGAATCGGAAGGATTGCGTGCGCTGGTCGTGCAGCGAAAGATCCCCGTCGTAGTGGGGCGACGCTACCGATTGAGCGCATGGATGCGCAGCGATACCCCGGCCGCGCGAGCGAGCTTTTACGCCGAGTGGGTCCGCGACGGCTCCTTTCACACTCATGAGCTGCCGTGGACGGCGCCGGGGCCGAGGTGGACCCAGCGTCACGTCGCATTTGTCGCCACCCCCGATTCGCAGAGCAGGATCTACGTCGTTCTAGCTGTCGCGGGCCCGGGCCGGGTCTGGTTCGACGACGTTCAGCTGAAGGTGGTGCGCTAGCTTAGTCCGCTTCGCCGCTCGAATCCGAAGTGACGAGATCCTGGAGGCGGTCCGCATAGGCACCCCAGCGGAAGCGCTCCCGGACCCATTGGCGGGCGCCCTCGAGGCGCCGGGACCGTTCCGGGCTCGGCTGCCAAGCCTTCGCGATGGCCCGGGCGTATTCGTCGACCGAATCGGCGATCCAGACCCAACGCTCGGCGCCGGGGCCAAGACCCTGAGCGGCCTCCGGAGACGTGACCACGGGCACGCCCGCG
>Ga0075433_10002764_pt1 | contig 13427 bp, 9 predicted proteins | sample RhiMethybrSRZTD2_FD_75299 | JGI IMG/M metagenome (GOLD analysis project Ga0075433, IMG submission 75299) | Populus rhizosphere microbial communities from Tennessee, USA - Rhizosphere MetaG P. TD hybrid SRZTD2 | ecosystem: Host-associated > Plants > Roots > Rhizosphere > Soil | place: USA... | reverse complement strand
GGGGCCCGGAGAGCGTGCCCGACCGCCCTCTTTTACCGAGTCGTTCGGGGAGACTTTACCGACTGTCCAAGGACGGACGTACCCTCCGAACGCAGAATCGCATCCTTGCGAAACAGGTACGGGACTTGCCGGTCCTTCGGCCTCGGCAAACATGCCGACACCGGAGCCGGCCAAGAAGCTCCGGCGGAGTAACCGCGAGGAGGACGAGATGGACAACAGCTGGAGCAACCCGTGGAAGCTAACTGCGATCGCGATGGCTCTGATGATCGTCACCGCCGTGGTCACCGGGATCGTGGTGGCGAACTGGACGGGGACCAAGCCGGCCCAGGAAACCGTCGGCACCCCGGCGCCCGCGAAGCCGCCGGTGGCGGCAGCCACGACCCCGCGCCCGGCCTCCGCAGTCCCGCCTCAAGCGGCCATCGAGAAATGTAACCAGTACGTGGCAACACCGCCCAGTCAGCGGGACAAGACCATCGGCGTAGTGAAGGACACCGCTATCGGTGGCGTAGGCGGTGCGGCGGTCGGCGCGGCAGGAGGCGCCATCGCGGGCGGCGGCAGAGGCGCCGGAACGGGTGCGGCGATTGGGGGGCTTGTTGGAGCGGTGGGTGGGACCTTGTATGGCCTGAACGACATCCACAAGAACAACCAGGAGGCCCAGGCTGCCTACGCGCGCTGCATGCAGGCGCATGGGCATACCGGATAGCCGACTAGCGAGCGCGCGGACGGAACGGGGCGGCGAGGGGCTCGCCCACGAAGACGCCCTGGCCAGGCCAGGCCACGCTCTTCCAGTACGCCTCGATCAGGCTCTCGCCGCGCGCGTAGCGCGCGATCACCACCGCCGGCTGCGGGAACTTCGCCGGGAAGTTGCACGGCTCCATGACCGCGCCGTAGCTGCCGGTGGCGCCTGCCTCGAGCCAACGTAGCACGCTCATCTGGTCGTGCCCGTCCAGCACGCCGCCGGTGGAGGTGAGGTGATCGGCGATGGCGCCGGGCAGGAAGCGCAGCGTGTCGAGACCGGCCACCGACACCGCGCCGGTGAAGTAGAAGAGCACGTCGCGGCGGTCCCGCAGCGCGTCGGCGTCGACGCGCCGCACGCGCACCGGCACGTCGAGGGCGGTGGCGAGCGCGTACCGGGACGCGCGCGCGTTGCGGGCGCGGTCGGAGGTGGACAGGAGATAGGCGGTGCCGGAGGGGAACGAGGAGTCGGCGGTTACCCCGCGATCGATCAGGGCCTTGCCCTCCGCCACGCTCGACCCGGCCAGCAGCATCGCGGGGCGGAGGCCGAGATCCCGGAACGGGGCCGCGCTCGGCGAGTCGAAGTAGGGGCTCGCGCGCGTGCGGCGGCAGCCCTCCGCGCAGAAGGCGGGGTCGAAGCCGAAGGCGAACGCGGTGGTGATCGAGAGGCAGTCCACCCGGTACGGGGTGGTCCACGCGAGCGCGAGCGCCTGGACGGTCCGGGGAAGGCCGGCCTGGACCTGGGCCCGGGCCGGCTCGAAGGCCGCGCGGGTGATCTCCCCGTGGCCGACCGGCAGCGTGACGAAGACCACGTTGGCGCGGGGGATCCCGCGGCGCCGCACGTAGTAGTCGCCGATCTCGACGCTGTAGGGATCGGCGGTGTTGACGACCACGCCGAGCTCTCTGGGCTCGAGCGCGGCGGCGCGATGGGGCGCGGCCAGGCCGCACGACGTCGCGAGCCCGGCCGCGCACACCGTTAGCCGGAGCAGCCGGTGCGGGCGCACGGCCCATACTACACTGGCGACATGCGCGGTCTCCTCGCCCTGCTGCTTCTGGTGCTGCAGCTCCCGGCGTGCGCGGCGGCGCCCGCCGCCCCGCCGCCCGACGTCCAGTCGGGACGGGTCATCGTGGCTTTCGGCGACAGCCTCACCGCGGGGCAGGGGGTGCCGGCGGACCAGACCTACCCGGCGCGGCTCGGGGAGCGGCTCAAGCGCGAGGGCTACGACTACCGCGTGGTGAACGCGGGCGTCTCGGGCGACACCACCGCGGGCGGGGTGCGGCGCGTCGACTGGGCGCTCCGGCTCAAGCCCGAGATCGTGATCCTGGAGCTCGGGGTCAACGACGCCCTGCGCGGCCAGAAACTCGCCGGGGTGCGCGCCAACCTCGATCAGATGATCTCCCGCTTCCAGTCCGCGGGCGCGCGGGTGCTGGTGGCGGGCATGCGGCTGCCGCCCAACTACGGAGACCGCTACGCGGAGGACTTCCACCGCCTCTACGGCGAGGTGGCCCGCGCGCATCGGGCCGCGATCATGCCGTTCTTCCTCGACGGGGTCGGCGCGATCCCCCGCCTCAATCAGGCCGACGGCATCCACCCGACCGCGGAGGGGTACGCGATCGTGGTCGACCGGCTCTGGCCGTACCTGCTGCCCCTGCTCACGCGTTAGGCCGGCCGATCCCGGTTGCCAGAAACGCCTTTCCCGACTACGATATGGCCGTCGTCGCGTTGTCCAACACCGTCGTTCCCCCAAGGGGGGCTCATGACCACACAGTCCGGGGAGTTCTCGCTCGAGGCCAAGTACACCCAGGAGCGCGGTCGCATCTTCCTGTCCGGCATCCAGGCGCTGGTGCGGCTGCCGCTCGACCAGCACCGCGCCGACCTCCGCCGGGGCCTCAACACCGCGACGTTCATCTCCGGTTACCGGGGCTCGCCGCTGGGAGGCTTCGACCAGACCCTCGAGCGCCTTTCGGTGCTGCTCAAGGCGCACGACGTGGTCTTCTCCTCGGGTCTCAACGAGGACCTGGGCGCCACCGCGGTGTTCGGCAGCCAGATGGCGGGACTCTTCCCCAAGCCCAAGTACGACGGCGTGCTCGGGATGTGGTACGGCAAGGCGCCGGGCGTCGACCGCACCGGTGACCTCTTCAAGCACGCCAACTACGCGGGGGTGGGCAAGAACGGCGGCGTGCTCGCGCTGGCGGGGGACGATCCAGTTTCGAAGTCTTCGACGCTGCCGAGCGCCTCCGAGGTCGCCCTCTACGACGCGTTCATACCCACGATCTACCCCGGCAACGTGCAGGAGATCCTCGACCTGGGCCTGCACGGGTTCATGCTCTCGCGCACGTCCGGGCTGTGGGTCGGGGTCAAGATCGTCACCAACGTGGCCGACGAGATCGGCACCGCCGAGGTGGACGCGGACCGGGTGAGCCCGATCATCCCGGTGGTCGAGCTGGACGGCAAGCCCTTCCAGCCCCAGATCAACGTGAACCTGATCCCGCCGTACGGCCTCGACATGGAGCGCACCATCCACGGGGCGCGGCTCGAGCTGGCGCGGCGCTACGCCTACGAGAACAAGCTCAACCGGATCACGGTGCCGACCCCGAACGCGTGGCTCGGCATCCTCACCAGCGGCAAGACCTACTACGACGTGCGGCAGGCGCTCTCCGAGCTGGGGCTCGACGACGCCGCGCTGCGCCGCTACGGCATCCGGATCCTCAAGATGGGGATGCTGTTCCCGATGGAGTCGCGGGTGGTGCGCGAGTTCGCGCGGGGCCTCCAGGAGGTCCTGGTCGTCGAGGAGAAGCGCTCCTTCCTCGAGATGTTCTGCAAGGACATCCTCTACGGACAGACCGACCGCCCGCAGGTGGTGGGCAAGGTCGACGAGGAGGATCGGCCCCTGATCGCCCCGGTGGGTGAGCTCGACTCGGACCTCATCGCCCGCGCGATCGCCAAGCGCCTGGCGCGGCGCATTCGCATCGACTCGGTGGAGGCGCGCATCCAGCACCTCGACGAGCTGAAGCGCCGGCCGAAGGCGTTCACCCTGGCCCGCTCCGCCTTCTTCTGCTCGGGCTGCCCGCACAACCGCTCCACCGTGGTGCCCGAGGGCAGCGTGGCCGCGGCGGGCATCGGCTGCCACGGGATGGCGATGGGCATGGACCGCGGCATCATCGGGGTCACCCACATGGGGGCGGAGGGCGCCCAGTGGATCGGCGTCGCGCCCTTCACCGAGACCCCGCACCTCTTCCAGAACATCGGCGACGGCACCTTCTTCCACTCGGGCGGCCTCGCGCTCAACTACGCGGTCGCCTCGGGCGTGAACATCACCTACAAGATCCTCTACAACGGCGCGGTCGCGATGACCGGCGGGCAGAACGCGGCGGGAGCGCTCCCCATCCCCGCGCTGAGCCGGCGGCTCGAGGCCGAGGGCGTGAAGAAGATCATCATCACGAGCGACGACACCGCCAAGTACTCGGGCACCTCCATCGCGAGCAACGCGGAGGTGTGGCACCGCGACCGGCTCCTCGAGGCCCAGTCGGTGCTCGCGGCCACCCGCGGGGTCACCGTGCTGATCCACGACCAGCACTGCGCGGCGGAGAAGCGGCGCCTGCGCAAGCGCGGCAAGATGGTGGATCCGCTGACCCGGGTGTTCATCAACGAGCGGGTGTGCGAGGGCTGCGGGGACTGCGGCAAGAAGTCGAACTGCCTCTCGGTCCAGCCGATCGACACCGAGTTCGGGCGCAAGACCGCGATCCACCAGTCCTCCTGCAACAAGGACTACTCGTGCCTGCTCGGCGACTGCCCGTCGTTCCTCACTGTCGAGGGCGCGGGCGCCGCGTCCAAGCGGGAGCGTCGCCTGACCCCGCTCGAGGCCGATCTGCCCGAGCCGTCCCTCAAGGTGCCGACCGACGGCTTCGCGCTGCACATGATGGGCATCGGCGGCACCGGGGTGGTGACCATGAACCAGATCGTCGGCACCGCCGCGATGCTCGACGGCCGTCACGTGCGCGGCCTCGACCAGACCGGGCTCAGCCAGAAGGGCGGGCCGGTGGTCTCCGACCTGAAGATCTCGACGGCCGGGATCGAGTCCGCGAACAAGATCTCGGCCGGCTTCGCCGATCTCTATCTGGGCTTCGACCTGCTGGTGGCCACCGACCCGGTCAACCTCGACAAGGCGGAGTCGGGGCGGACGATCGCGGTGGTCTCCACCAGCCAGATCCCCACCGGGCAGATGGTGGTGGACACCGCGGTGCACTTCCCCGAGCTCACCAGCATGCTGATGAGCATCGACCGGGTGACCCGCAAGGATCCCAACGTCTACCTCGACGCCCAGGCCATCGCGGAGGCGCTCTTCGGCGATCACATGGCGGTGAACCCGATCATGCTGGGCGCGGCCTACCAGGCGGGGGCCCTGCCGGTCTCGGGGGCCGCGATCGAGAAGGCGATCCGGCTCAACGGCGTCTCGGTCGACATGAACCTGCTCGCGTTCCGGTGGGGCCGCATGGCGGTGGTGGATCGCCAGCAGGTGGAGGCCGCGGTCGCCCAGGCCACCGTCCGCGTCGCGGAGCCGCTCGCCGCGCTGAGCCCGGAGGCGCAGGCGCTGGTGGATCGGGTGGGCGGTTCCGGCGAGCTGCGGCGCCTGCTCGCGGTGCGGGTCCCGGAGCTGATCGCCTACCAGAACGCGGCCTACGCGGGCGCGTACGTGGACTTCGTGGCGCGGGTCGCCCAGGTGGAGGCGGAGCGCGCGCCCGGCCAGCGCGGGCTCGCGGAGGCGACCGCGCGCTACCTCTTCAAGCTGATGGCCTACAAGGACGAGTACGAGGTGGCGCGCCTGCACCTCGACGCGGCGGTGCAGGCCCAGCTGCAGACGAAGTTCGGGCCGAAGATCCGCACGTACTGGCATCTGCACCCGCCGCTCCTTCGCGCGCTCGGCCTCAAGAAGAAGATCCGTCTCGGCGCCTGGTTCACCCCCGCCTTCCGCGTCCTGGCCGCGCTCAAGGGGCTGCGGGGCACCCGGCTCGACGTCTTCGGCTACGCGGCGATCCGGCGGGTCGAGCGCGAGCTGATCGACGAGTACCGGCAGCATCTGGAGACCGCTCTGGTGCGGTTGAGCCCGGTCACCCACGACCTGGCCGTGAAGGTCGCCGAGCTGCCCGACGAGATCCGGGGCTACGAGCACGTGAAGATGGAGAACGTCGCGCGCTTCCGGGAGAAGGCCCAGCAGCTCATTGCGCAGATCAACTGAACAGGAGGGCACTCAACGGTGAGACCACTTCTGCTGCTCGGTGTCGCCGCGGTCCTGGCCGGTTGCGCGAGCACTCCGGCCGACAAGGGACCGCTCTCGGGGGAGGCCGTGCTCAAGGACAAAGCAGGGACGCAGGTGGGCGTGGCGACCCTGATCCAGACTCCCGACGGCGTCCGGATCGCGGTGACCGCCTACCGGATGCCCCCGGGCACCCACGGCCTGCACGTCCACGCGGTCGGCCTCTGCGAGCCGCCCGAGTTCACCTCCGCGGGGGCGCACTTCAATCCCGGCAGCAAGCAGCACGGGCGCCTGAACCCGGCGGGGGCGCACGCGGGTGACCTGCCGAACCTGGTGGTCGCGGCCTCCGGCGAGGGCGGCATCGACGTGACCACCAAGGCTTTCACCCTCGCGGGCGGCACCATCTCCCTGTTCGGCGAGAAGGGGACCTCGCTCGTGGTCCACGCCAACGCGGACGACGAGAAGACCGATCCCACCGGCAACAGCGGCGCGCGCATCGCGTGCGGAGTCATCACGAAGTAGGCGCTCGCGCTCGCCGGCGAAGCTCGGGAGGGCCGGGTCATCACGACCTGGCCCTCTCGCGCTTTGGGGGGACCGCGCGAGGCCACCCAGTAAGGACACCGCCGTATGCCATTGACAAGCTTTGCGCGCGCTGCCTAGTATCGGCCGCGTCTCACCGCCGAGGCGCACGACGTGGAGGTGAGATGGCGAAGCGGCTTCTCGTCACGAGCGCCGGAACCGGTCCCAGCAACAACCTCACCCGCAGCCTTCGCGCCGGTCACCCGTCGGTGACCATCATCGGCGGTCACGACGACCCGTTCACCTTGCAGAACTCCTCCGCGGATCGGCGCTACCGGACGCCGCCCCCCGGACCCGCGTGGGCGCGCGCCCTGCGACGGATCGCGCGGGCGGAGGCGGTCGACCTGATCATCCCCGCCACCGACGCGGACACCCTCGCGCTCTCGCGGCTGCGCGCTGGGCTGACGCGCTACCTCTTCCTGCCGCGGCCCGCCCTGATCGAGCTGTGCGCGGACAAGTACCGCCTCGCCGGCCGGCTCCGCGCCCTCGGCCTGCCCGCGCCCGCCACCGCGCGGGTCCGGAGCCTGCGCGATGTCGACCAGACCTTCCGCCGCGTGGCCCGCGGGCGCGGCGCGCGCGCCTGGTGCCGCGTGCGTCGGGGCGCGGGCTCGCACGGGGCCATCCCGGTCGCGAGCGCGGCGCAGGCGCGCGCCTGGATCGCCTACTGGCGCGACATGCGCGGCGTGCCGGTCCGCGACTTCACCCTGAGCGAGTTCTTGCCCGGCCGCGACCTGGGATGTCAGTCGGTGTGGAAGGACGGGGTGCAGCTCCTGACCAAGACCTACGAGCGGCTCTCCTACCTCGCGAGCGGGACGCAGCCCGCCGAGATCTCGTCGGTGCCCGCGCTGACCAAGACGGTGCGCGAGCCGGAGATCGCCGCGCTCTGCGCCCGGGTGATCCGGCGGCTCGACCCGCGGGCCTCCGGGGTGTTCGGGGTCGATCTGAAGGAGGACGCGGCGGGGGTGGCGCGCGTCACCGAGATCAACGCGGGGCGCTTCTCGTCGACCACCAACCTGCTCGACCTGACCGGCAAGCACAACATGACCGCGGTGTACCTGCAGGCCGCCCTCGGCGAGCGCGTCGACTTGCGCGACGAGTACGACGTGGCGGAGTACCACTACCTGCTGCGCGACATCGACGCGCCGCCGCGGCTCCTGCGCGAGGAAGAGTTCTTCGACGGAGTGGTCGACGCGAGCTAGCTCACCTCAACCGGAAAAGGGGGCACCATGCTCATCCACGTCGTGCAGGGCCAGAAGCAGGGGCGGACGTACATCATCTTCGCGGCCACACCGCAGAGCCCGGAGACGCGAGCCCTGCTCGCCCAGTTCAAGAAGGGGGTGAGGTCGGTTGAGAGGAGATGGAGAGCGGCGGCGGCCAAGGCCCGGCGGCGGCAGGCGGCGGCCAAGAAGCGCGCGGCCCGCGGCCGGAAGCGTCGCTGATCGCGTCGTCCTGAGCGGCAGCGTCGGTCGTCACGCGATCGAGGCGGTGCAGCTCGAGCTGCGCCGCCTCGCCCGCGCGTGCGGTCTCGAGATCACCCAGGTCCGCGTGGAAACCGTCGCGTCGCGCCGCTCAGCGCACCGCGGCTAGCTCGGCGTCCGCCGCCGCGAGCCAGTAGGACATCCCGAGGCGGGTGAAGCCCGCCCGCGCGGAGGCGAGGCTCGCGGTGGCGAGGTCGGGCCGGCCCAGCCGTGCGTGCAGGCGCCCCAGGCCGAGCTGGCAGCGGGCGGCGAGGGGCCGCATCGAGAGCTCCTCGGCGAGGGCCAGGGCCTGGCGGTAGAGCGCCTCCGCCTCCCCGCGCGGGCCGCCCGGTCCCGGGGCGGCGAGGTCGGCCAGGAGCTGCAGGACGTAGGCCTCGTGCCCGCGCTCCTTGTGGGTGCGGGCCAGATCGAGCGCGTGCTGCGCCACGACGCTCGCGTCGGTCGGCCGCCCGCCGAGCCGGTAGGCGTCACCCAGGTGCAGCAGCAGCAACGCATGGCCCCCCGCCCGCCGCATGGCGCGCGCCTGGTCGACCGCCTGCTCGAGCAGGCCGACCGCGTCGCCCGAGCGGCCCATCAGCGCGTAGGCGGGGCCGAGGGAGGACGCCAGGACCGGGAGCGCGACCGGCAGGTGCGAGGCGCGGCAGAGCGCGAGGCCGTGCTCGAGCACCTCGACCGCGGGGGCGAGCTCGCCCTTGAGCAGGTGGAGGGTGCCGACCCCGCCGCACGCGAAGATGAGGCTGTAGGGCTTGTCGGCGGCCCGGGCCGCGCGCAGCGCCTCCTCCGCGTGGCGGAGGCCCTCGTCGAACTCGCCCAGCTCGGCGAGGAAGTACCCGAGGTAGGCGCGGGCGAAGACGGGCAGGAGGCCGTTGACGCTCCAGTTGTGGTGGATGAGGTGCTCGGGCATCGACGCGACGGTCCGCGAGAGGATCTCGGCCGCCTGGCGATAGTGGCCCACCGCCGCGTGCGCGCTGCCCAGGAAGATGGTGGCCACGACCCAGAGGGTGGAGTTGGGCTGCCAGCGCGCGATGTCGAGCGCCTTCTCGCCGGATTCGATGGCCCGGTCCGGCTCGCCGGTCATCCGGAAGTACTGGGTCATGAACGCGAACACCTGCCCGAGCCGGCGCCGGTCGTCGAGCGCGGTCGCGAGCGTCTCCGCCTCGCGGAGGTGCTCCAGGATCCGCTCCAGGTCGCCCAGGGCGTGGAGCGAGTTGCGGAAGTCGAGGCGGAGGTCGATGGCCCGCTCGGCCATCTCCCGGCTCCGGGGCTGCCGGGTGAGGATCTCGAGGGCCTGCTCGAAGTAGGCGACCGCCTGCCGGTGGGCCGAGTGCTCGGCCGCCTTGATCCCGGCCCGATGGGTGTACTCGAGCGCCTTGTCCCATAGCTCGCCCTTGGTGGAGTGGAGCGCCAGCCGCTCCACGTGGTCGCTCAGGCGCTCGGGCTTGATCTGCTCGACCACGTGCACGATGCGGGCGTGGAGCTCGCGCCGCTCGGCGGGCGCGATGCCGCCGTAGGCCACCTCGTGGGTGAGGGCGTGCTTGAAGCTGTACTGACCCTCGGGGCCGACCTCGTAGAGGAAGTCGGCGGCCCGGAGGCGGTTGAGCATCACGCGCAGCTCCTCGTCCCGCGCCGCCGCGAGGAGGCCCAGCACCTCGACCGGGATCGTCTTGCCGATCACCGCGGCCGACTGCAGCAGCTCGCGCTCCCGGTCGGGCAGGCGGTTGATGCGCGCCCGCAGCACCTCCTCCACCGTGTCGGGCACCGTGATCTCGTCGGACGGCCCGCCCTGCTCGCGCACGGTGCGGGCCAGCTCCTCGAGGAAGAGCGGGTTGCCCTCCGCCTTGTTCACGATCCGCTCGCACACCGGGTCGGCCAGCCGGTCGCGCGGCAGGAAGCCGCCCAGCACGCTCCGGCTGTCCTCCGGGGAGAGGGGCTGGAGCGCGACCTGGGTCAGGCGCGACCGCTCGAGCGACTGGGGCCAGTAGCCCGGACGGTACGTGACGATCAGCAGCAGCCGCACGCCCTCGAGCGTCTTCATCATCTCGGCGAGCGCCTCCGACGAGGCGTCGAGCCAGTGGATGTCCTCGAGGGCGATGATGAGCGGGCGCCGCCGGGCCGCCTCGATGCACATCTGGCGGAGGACCCGGGTGGTCCGCACCAGCACCCCGTCGATGCGGGAGGTGTCGAGGGTCTCGGTGCCCTCCTTGATGCCGAGGAAGCGCAGCAGGTAGGGCAACGCGGCGTCGGCCTCGATCTCGAGCAGCTCGAGGGCCTTGCGCAGCTTGGCGGTCACCTCCGCGGGCCCGTCGGTCTCGCGGATCCGGCACGCGGCGCGCAGGATCTCGAGCACCGGCAGGTACGGGATCGACGTGCCGTAGGAGAGGCAGTGGCCCTCGATGTAGGTGACCGGCTCTCCGCGCAGCCCCTTCCGGAACTCGTAGAGCAGCCGCGACTTGCCGATGCCCGCCTCGCCCACGATCCCCACGATCTGGCCGTGCCCGGCGCGCGCCGAGGCCAGCCGGCTGTTGAGCAGGTCGAGCTCCTGCCGTCGGCCCACGAAACCCGCCATCTCGCCCTCGAGGCCGAGGCCCGGCCCCTCGCGCCCGCGCAGGTAGTGGAGCGAGCCGGCCGTGCCCTCGCGCCGCTCGAGGTCGAAGCGCCGCGTCAGGAAGGGCAGCGCGGCCCCGCTCGCCACGATGCTGCCGGTGCGCGCGATGGCCAGCATGGAGTCGAGCACCTTCCACTCGATCCGCTTGGCCACCGAGTCGATCTGGACGTCGCCCGCGAACTGGCCGACCAGCACCTGGCCGACGTGGATGGCGGTCGTCACCGTGAACGGCTCGCCGTCGCGCCCCCGCGCCGCCGCGTTCTGCACCGCCATCGCCGCGTGGGCGGCGCGCCGCGGGGCGTCCTCCACCGGCTCGAGGCCGAAGACCGCGCCGACCGAGGTCGGGCTCAGCTCGTCGATGCGGCCGCCGAAGGAGGTGAGCTTGTCGAGCACGACGTCGAGCGCGGAGCCCCTGTCGCTCCACTCGAGCACCGCGCGGAGCAGGGTGACTCGACGGGACTCCCAGCGGATGGCGCTGGGCGCCGGAGGGGCCGGCGTCCCCGCGCGTGTCGCGGCGGGCCGCGGGGCCGCCGCGGTCGCGGCCGCCCGCCGCCCCCTCGCGGGCGCCGGGGCGTCCGCGCGCAGGCCGAGCTTCTCCATGCGCGCGCGCACCGTGTTGCGGGTGATCCCCAGCAGGGACGCGGTGCGCGAGATGTTCCAGCCGGTCTGCTCGAGGACGGAGTGCAGGTGCTCGCGGAGGGCGTCGTCGAGCGAGCGCGGGGTCGGGGCGGCGGGCGGAGCGGCGGCCTCCTCGCGCCCGGGACCGGGCAGCTCGAGCACGTCCGGGGTGACCACCGTCCCGTCGGTCAGGAGCGCGACCCGCTCGAGCACGTTGTGGAGCTCGCGCACGTTGCCGGGCCAGGGATGCGCGAGGAGCCGCTCCCGGGCCTCGGGGGACAGGGTCTTCGGGGGCAGGGCGTAGTCGGCGCAGACCCCGGCCAGCACGTGCTCGGCGAGCAGGATCACGTCGCGCCCGCGCTCGCGCAGCGGGGGCAGCCGCAAGGTGAGGACCGCGAGGCGGTGGTAGAGATCCTCGCGGAAGCGACGCTCGCGGATGGCGGTCTGGAGGTCCCCGTTGGTGGCGCTGATGATCCACGCGTCGGCCGGCTCCGGATGCGTGCCGCCGAGGCGTCGCACCGTGCGCTCCTCGATGACGGTCAGCAGCTTGGCCTGGAGCGCCTCCGGCAGGAGCCCGACCTCGTCGAGGAAGATCGTGCCCTGATGCGCGGTCTGGAAGAGCCCGGGCTTCGCCCGGCGCGCGTCGGTGAAGGCGCCCCGCTCGTAGCCGAACAGCTCCGACTCGAGCAGGGTTTCGGGAATCGCGGCGCAGTTGAGCGGCACGAAGGCGCGGGCCGCGCGGGGCCCCGCGCGGTGGAGCACGCCCGCCACCAGCCCCTTGCCACTGCCCGTCTCGCCCTCCAGCAAGACGGCCGGAGGTCGCCGCGCGCTGAACGGTCGCGCGAGCAGGCGCCGGATCGCATCCCGAGTCGCCTCGATCGCCGGGCTCTCGCCGATCAGCTCGGTGAACGGGTCCACGACGGCCAAGATGACGTATCAGCCCTTACTGGTCAAGAAGATGGTCAACTTCTAACCAGTCGCCAGTCGGAAATCGCGACCGACAGTTTGTAAGCGGTTGGGAACATGTATCTTTATCGTGGCACCGGCATTGCCACGGTGTAGGGACATGTCCTCGATCGCCAGACCCGGAGAGGAGATCGACATGTCCGCCCCGCATGGCCACTCGTCGCCGGAGGTCGCTCGTCGTCCGTTCATCCTGCCCGGCCTCCTCGGTCCCACCGACGGCGCGAGTCGAGGCATCGCGGTGCGGCCGACGCCGCGGCGCTCGCCGCTGGCGCTCCTGCGGGCCGATCCGCGGCAAGCGGTGGAGCACGATTCGATCCGCTGCCTGGTGTGCGGCAGCGGGTTCCGCCAGCTCACCAACACGCACCTGCGGAGCCACGGGATGACCGCGGACGAGTACAAGCGGCACTTCGGCTACAACCGCGGCCGGCCACTCATGTGCCACGCGCTGCAGCGGCTCTACATCGAGCGAGCGGTGAAGATCGGCCTCGCGGCCCGCATTCGCGAGCGTCCCATCCTGGCCCGGCCGGAATTGCGCCGCCAGGGCGGCGCCCGCACCATCGCCCTCGAAGAGATCCTCACGCGACGGGAAGTCCGCGACCGCAGCCGCATCACCTCGTAGCCCGCCCCCGCACGCCCGTCGGAAGCGGCTGCCCGGCCCGCCCGACGCCGATAACGCGTCGCGTGAGGCTTCCGGTGGGCGGAAGCGTTGTCAGACCCCCTCCCATGCCGTATATTTTGCGAGGGTTTCTCCCACCACTCGTCGCGAAGACCATCCGGCCGCTCGGCCGGCGCAAGGAGAGGAGCACAATGAAGCGTTCCCGTACCTTCGCAGCCGCGATCTCGCTCGGCCTCGCCGCCGTCGTGGCGCTCGCGATGCCCTCGTGGGCCCAGACTCCCAAGTCGGGAGGGAATCTGAACCTCATGCAGCGCGAGGATCTCTCGCAGGGCTTCGCGATCCACGAGACCTCGACCATCGCGACCTCGTTCCCGTCGCTGCCGTGCTTCAACAATCTGGTCGTCTTCGACCAGACGAAGCGCGCCGAGACCGTCGACAACCTGGTCGGCGAGCTCGCCGAGAAGTGGTCGTGGCAGGACAACTATAGAAACCTCGTGTTCTTCCTGAGGAAGGACGTGAAGTGGCACGACGGCCAGCCGTTCACCTCGAAGGACGTGAAGTTCACCTTCGACATG
>Ga0075433_10002762_pt1 | contig 13429 bp, 16 predicted proteins | sample RhiMethybrSRZTD2_FD_75299 | JGI IMG/M metagenome (GOLD analysis project Ga0075433, IMG submission 75299) | Populus rhizosphere microbial communities from Tennessee, USA - Rhizosphere MetaG P. TD hybrid SRZTD2 | ecosystem: Host-associated > Plants > Roots > Rhizosphere > Soil | place: USA... | reverse complement strand
CGGCTGCGTCATGAACTGGGTCGGCGCCTCGGCAAGCGGATCGGGCACCGATCCGCTGTCGCCAGGCCGCTCCGCGGCACCGAACGCTTCGTCCTCCAGCTGCTTCAGCTCGGACGCGCCCGCGCCGTGCCGGCGTTTCAGCTCCAGGTGCTCTTTGATCGCGTCGTCGAGAATGCCCATCGGGATCCCTGGGGAACCTAAAGACTATGCGGTTATCCTTGCTTCTGCGAGGGCTCTGGGACGATCCTCCCAGCCACGCACGCGGGGCTATAGCTCAGTTGGAAGAGCGCCTGGATCGCACCCAGGAGGTCGCCGGTTCGAGTCCGGCTAGCTCCATGATTTGAAGTCCCTGCACGTGGCGGGGTTCCGGTTGGTCCCGGGGCGCTACGGTCAGCGCCAGCGGCGCTCAGTTTCGGGCACGAGTGCCTGAAAACGTGGCGATGCGCGGGGATTAGCGGCGATTTACGTCGATTTCGGACTCGCTTTCGAGCGCAAGCAGAGGTACGGTCGCCGACCGCAAGACATAACGGCCCCGGCGGCGCGCGAACGCCCCGGGGCCTGGCACCGAAGAAGACTCCTTCGATGCGCGACCGATTCTCCCAGAGCACTTCGGGTGCTTGGGTAGATCGACGGCCCTGATCTGAGGCGGCTCTTCGGTGCCCTACCGAAAGGGGGCGCCATGCCCAGCATCACCGCGACGATTGACCGCGACCAGCGCGACGGTCTCTACGAGCTGGTCCGCAACCACCTCGGCGGGATCGGCGACGTCTGGATCGCGCTGGAGGAGAACGGAGACTTCGCCACCGCTGAGCGGCTCGGCATCGAGTTCGGCGAAGACTTCCGCCTGCTGGCCGACATCGGTTGGCAGCCGAAGGACAACCGCGAGGCATTCGAGCTGACGATGCCGACCCGCGACCTGATGGAAGTGCTGAAGCGCCTGCACGGCGAGGCCGAAAAGGTGCTGCTGGAGTCGGGCACCGAGCGCGAGTCCAAGAAAGCCGACGCCGAGACCAACGCCCGCTTTCAGCTCGGCCCCCGAGCATCCGCAGTTGCTGTGGACCTGGGCGAGCTGCGACGTCGAAGTGTCCGAGGCGTTGGCCGAGCAGCACGACATCCGCGAGCTGCAAGGCGGCGGCTCAGTCATGGTCGCCGGACAGCTCAGCGAGCGGTGGATGATCTCCGGCGGGCGGACCAGCAAGCGCGGGGTGATCGTCGCCGCCCTGGTCCACCCCGGTCCGCCGCCCGAGTGCGACGAGCTGATCGTCCCCGCCTGTCCTCCGGACACGGGCCGCGAGTCTGGCTGAGGCCCGGCATGGCGACTCCCAAGGGCCAGGCAGAGATCGAACTGCAGCGACGCTTCGCCGAGAACGCGATCCTGCTTCGCGACCGCGCCGACCTCTCGCAGGCAATGGCGGCGGAGCGCGCCGGTCTGCACATCACCGAGATCAGCTTGATCAAGCGCGCCCTGCGAATGCCGCGCATCGACACGATCGTGAAGCTGGCCGGCGCCTTGGGCGTTGAACCGTGCGAGTTGCTGGTCGGGATGGATTGGCTGCCGCCGAAGGACATTGGGCGCCCCGGCTACTACGAGGAGGCGCCCTGATGGCCTCGCTGCCCGCGGATCACTTCGGGCGCAACCTCCTGCGTCGGCGCAAGCAGGTGGGGTTGAGCCGGAACGAGCTCGGCAAGCTGACCGAACTTCACCGGGTAGACATCGGCGCGATCGAGCGCGGCGAGCGCCTTCCGCGGTTGGACACGATCTTGAAGGTCTCGGCTTGCGTGAAAGCCTCGCCTTGTGAGCTCGTGGCCGGGCTGCGCTGGCGGGCAGGCTACTTCGTAGAGGGCGAGTTCTACCTCGAGAAGTCGCCCGCCGCAGATGAGGAGGCTGGCGGCGCATGACCTGGCGTCGGCGAGAGCCGCTGCCGCCCGACGGACGAGCTGCGAGCGCGGCTCGGCATGAACATGCGCAAACACCGCGAGCGGCTCGGGATCAGCCAGCACGAGGTGGGCTATCGCGCCGAAGTCCACCCCAATGCGATCTCGCCGATGGAGCTGGGGCAGACGATGCCTCGGATCGAAACCTTTATCCGGGTGGCCGCCGCGCTGCGGGCCACGCCAGGTGAGATGGCCGCCGGGATCATCTGGACGCCGGCCGAGATGGTCATGGTGCCCGGGGACTTCCAGGTGCCGAACGACCCCAAGCTCGCGGCGAAGGCTGCTGCGCTGCGCGAGGCAAAGCCCCGACCGAGGCGGCAGAAGTGAGCGGCCTGATCGAGGCCAGGCGGCTGCCCTACCAGGCAAGGGCGCGGATCGCCGACAACGCGCTCCTGTTGCGCAAGGGCGCGGGCTATAGCCAGGAGGCACTCAGCCAGCGCGCGCTGGTCGCCGTCGATCGGATCAGCAAACTGGAGAACGGCAGCGTCGTCGGCCCCCTCGACACCTACGTCCGGCTGGCCGGAGGGCTCTCGGTCACTCTTGACGAGCCACTTGCCGGCGTGACGTGGACGCCCGGCACCGTTGAGTTCGAATACGACGCGGCCTACCGGGTCGAGTTCAACGTAGAACCTCCAGCGAGTCCGGCACGCTGAGTCTGGACGTCGGGATTTGGGGCACAACCCCGCAAGGGACGCCGCGTCCAGGCATCGCCAAAAGGGTTTGGTAGCGCAACTTCCGAAACGTTGGATACGTGCCGAAGCGGTCAGAATCTCACGCCGCACCCCTAGCGATACGCTTTCGTTCCGACTGTAGAACCTACCGATTGCGGGATACAGGGTGTTGAGGCAAGGATCACGCGTGAAGCTGGGCGATGTCGTGAGCGCTCTGGCCAGCGTGGTCACTTTCGGTGGCTATGTCCTCGTGGTCGGTGCAGTCGTTGCATGGCTCGACATTCGGACGATCGGGGTTCCCGCCATCAGCGTCGTCGCCGACATGCCGCGTAACGAACTGTTTGGGCTCGGTCTCGAGACTCTCGGGGTGTGGCTTCTCTTGGGCTTGATCATTGCCATTGCGATCGTCGGCATCAGGTCGACGGTTCAGGAAGACCCGCTACTACCCCTGATAACGCTCGTCCTCAGCACTGTGATCAGCGGGTTGGTCGCCGGGATTTGGCAAATTGACTCGACGGCGATCAGCGTCGTAGCAACGGTGGTCCTCGGAGCTCCCGTCATATTCGGAATCTTCAGGACTCGGGATCAGTGGGCTGACGACGAGCTGCTTCCTATCGTGATCGCCAGCGGTGCCGGCGCCGTACTTGGGGTTGGACTCGAGCTGCTTCTAATCAATAGCGGAAGAATTGTGGGGTTCATCGCGGCGCTTCTAATCCTCATGATTATCGTGTGGTTCGCGGTCGAGATGTTCTGGCGTCGCGAGGTTGTCGGGGAGGGCCCCTACTACATCAGTGGCGTTCCCTTCATCCAGAAGAAACCACCCAAGCCACCGAGTGACCCCAAAGCGCGTAGGGCAGCGCTTCTGCGTAGCTCCCGACGATCGATTGTGGCAGTCGTGTTGCTGGCCGTTGTTCTCGCCCTGGGGGCCATCGAGTCACGCAAGTCCCATGACTTTTGGGTCGCGCGCGTGACGATGACCAACGGCACCTGCGCTTCGGGAACCCTGCTCGTCCGCAACAGCAACGAGGTGCTGCTGGCTGTGCTCATGCGCAAGGTCGCCAACCGACAAATCAAAGACGGCTTTGTCGAGATCCCGGCAAGCATAATCTCGAACGTCCAGGTCATCGGACCGCCCGGCGCGCTACGCCAAGTCAAGGCGGAAAGCTGCGCGAACGCGGTAAGGAACACTCCTCCGGGGCCGTTTGCACCGTATCCCCTGGTAGACGAAAGCTCCGCTTCCGAAGTAGACCCGCCGGTGAGTGCGATTCCGGGTCCGGAAGGCAAGGAGGGGAAGCGCGGGCCGAAGGGAGAACGTGGGTCGGAAGGGACGGAAGGGAGGCGCGGGCCGGAAGGTAAGCGCGGGCCCACGGGCAGATCCGGTGCGACGGGACAGACCGGCGCCCAGGGCGAACCTGGCCCGAGGGGGCATCGAGGCGAACGGGGACCGAGGGGCCGTCGAGGCGAACGGGGCCCGATGGGGCCGAGGGGGTTCTCGAGCGTCGACGGGAGCTAAGTCCAGAGAGGAGACAGCGCGCGTTGTCTGCAGTTCCCCTTCCCCGGGCGCTTCGCTGCGGAGACGATCGCATGCGTGATTCGATATCGCCCGTGTTTCGCCTCACACAGGATCATCTCGACACCGGCGACTACGGGCCGCTCGCTGAAGCTATCGGTGCCAATGCGGCGATTGACGCCACCGATCTGAGCTTTAGTGCGGAGGCGCTAACGGCGCTGCGGGGACTCCTGTCCCGCGATCAGACGGGTCGCCCACAGTTCCTCCGCTGGCGCTTCGTGGGATCAGCCTTTGCTGCTGACTGCGACTTCTCGGGCTGCTCCTTCCACGTCGGCCGCTTTGATCGTTGTGAATTCCAGGAGCGCGCCTCCTTCACCAAAGCAGTCTTCACTCGCGCTAGCTTCCGCCACGCGTGCTTCGGGGCGGAAGCTAACTTCGAGCGGGTCGAGTTCGGCGCCAAGCCGATTTCCATACCGCGCGTTTCCAGGAGAGTGCTCGTTTCTCTCACGCACGCTTTGCCAAGGCACAGTTTTACGCCGCCAGGCTCGGCGAACAGGCAGCTTTTACGCGGGCGCGATTTACTGGTGCTGCCCGTTTTCATGGCGCCCGCTTCGGAGCAAGGGTGAGCTTCACGGAGGTTGCTTTCCTCGCCCTCGTCGATTTCGGCGGAGCTTATTTCGGCGAAAAGGCGCAGCTGGCGCGGGCGAGCTTTGGCGGGACCCCCGACTTCACCGGCGCCAGTTTCGGGAACCGTGCCAGGCTCACCGATTGGTCGGTCGGCGGTGACCTGGTGATGCGCTCAACCCACTTCCTTGGAGCAGTTTCGCTGCACGGAGGCAACGTGGAGGGCGACGCGGTCTTCTCCTATGCGGAGTTCGAGGATTACATCGACCTCGGCGAGTTCTTCTGTCGCGGCAGCGCTTGCTTTTCGAGCGTCGCGATTATGGGCGCATCCCGAATTGGGCCGTTGCGCGCCGAACAGTCGATCGATTTCGGCGGTGCGGTTGTGCGCTCCCCCTGCGCCTTTTCGCTAGTGGCCGCGCACGCCGACTTTTCCGAGGCCCGTTTCTTGGCGCCGCTCCAGATCGGCTTTGGTGGCGGTGACCTGATGCTCGAGCACCTGAACAACGGATTTCGGCTTCTACTGCGCGGACCCCGACCAGTCGGGGTGAAGATGTCGCCCCCGCGGCTGCTCTCCTTGCGCGGCGGCGACCTGGGAGAGGTCGTCATCTCCGGTTTTGACGTGCGGCCCCTCCACCTTGCCGGTGCCGAGGGGATCGACGCTCTGAGGATTGAAAGCGGCGTGGCTTTCGAACGGGCACCAAGGGGCCCGAGGACCCACCGCGAGGTAATCGCCGAGGAGCACGCTCTGCGCGGCAAACAGCGCCCGAAGTCCGGCTGGTATGGGGATAGCTGCAAGCCGGGCCGGAAGATCGAGGCGCCAGCTGTTGACCGGATAGAGCTAGCACGAATCTACCGAGGACTGCGCAAGGCACGCGAGGACATGCGTGACGCGCCAGGGGCCGCCGACTTCTACTACGGGGAGATGGAGATGCGCCGGCAACAGGCGCGCGAAGAGCTTGCCAACCCCTCCAGCCTTGGCGCCTTCACGTTGAGTGCCGGCAGCTATTTGCTGCTTGAGCTCTACCGACTGCTTGGCGGCTACGGCGTTCGCCCGGGGCGACCGCTTGCCGTGTTCGCGGCCCTCGCGCTGCTTGCCGCCGGTTGGATCGACCACGGCGATCTCATCCATCACATCGGTGCGCTTCCCAGCGACAAGACCAGCGAGCCGGTGTCGGCAAGCTTCGAGCAGTGCCTCGTCTTCGTTTTTCGCAGCGCGTTGCTGCTGCCAAACAGTGCGGCGGTGGTGCCGAGCATCGGCGCCGAATGGATCCAGATCGCGGCGCGGGTGCTCGGGCCACTACTGCTCGGCCTCTTTGCCTTCGGGCTGCGAGCGAGGGTTCACCGATAGATGGGAAGAGCTTCACGGGAACGCGTTGAAAGCTGCTAGGAAAGGCACCTTGTGATGCCAGACGAACACCCAGACGTTGGCGGTGAACACAACCAGCCGCACGAGGAGGAACCCTTGACGCCAACCTCGTATGAGCTCCTGAACGACGAGATCAACGAACAGCTGGACCGGACTGCTCGCTTCGTCCCCGCCGCCTTCCACGTCCACTCGATTGAGAGCTATGACTGGGGCAAGGACGCCAATACCCAGGCCAACCTGCCTGCCCAATTCGAAGGTTCCGACGGTCAAGAGGCCTTCCTCGACCGGCTCATCGCTGCAGGTCTCGAGCTAGTCGTGATTACCGACCACATGAAGTGCGCCTATGCCTGCGAACTCGCCCGGCGGGCGCAAGACAGGAACGACATCGCCGTATTTCCGGGGATGGAGATCAGCTGCCGCACCGATCCGGGGCATGACGGGAGGATCCACCTACTGGTCGCCTTCCCACCGGGAACGACCCCCGACGTGATCGGCCGTATCTTCGCCGGTCAGCGCGATCTTCCCGGCGAAGATGAACGAGACGGGAGAGAGGAGATCCGCCTGTCGAGCACTGCCGAGTTTCGCGCCGCCGTCGAGGCGGCCGGTGGAATCCTCGTGCTTGCCCACAATGACGATCAGAACCGCGGCCACCGCTCCTTCGTCCGGCGGGCGATCGGGGAGGACATCGAGATGCTCGCCATCGACGCCGATGGGATCGAGGCGAAGCGCGAGGTTTCGGCCATTTACAGCGAGTTCCTCGTCGACGCCGAACCGGCCGCAGTTGAGGTGAGGGACGGCGAGGATAGCGGTCACTATGCGCATTTCGAGACCGCCGACGGGCGCTGCCACACTCTTGCCTGTGTCGCTCAGTCCGACTTTCACTCGCTTGAGGATCTCGCGCAGCCCGGGCGCTTTACCCACGTCAAGCTTTCGAGCACCGCGTTCGATTGTGTTGTTGACGCCCTACGCTTCCGCGATACCCGCGTGCGTTTCACCGAGGACCTTCCTACCTCGCCGACGCCGCGCCTCGTCGGAATGCGGCTGCGGAGTCCCTCGGGTGAGGGCCTCTTCGAGGATCTCACGCTCGGCTTCAATGAGAATCTGAGCTGCGTGATCGGTGCCCGCGGCTGCGGTAAGAGCACGGTCGTCGAGGCGCTTCGCTACGTACTCGGTCAGCGACCTCTTCTGACCAGTGGAGATGGCGGCGAGAATTCGTTCGCCAGGCTCGCACTCGCAACCCAGGAGGCCAATCTGGCCGACACGCAGATCGAGCTGATCTACGAAAGCGGCAATGAGCGTCACGTCCTCAGCGCCACCTACGACCCCGACGAGGACGCGACGACTACCGCGCTGACGCTCACCGGCGCAGACTGCCATGTCGGCGCCGAGGCGCTGCCTCAAGCCTATCCGGCGCTCATCTTCAGCTGGGGGGAGCTTGAGACCCTGGGTCGCAAGCCACGACTACAACGAGTTGTCGTCGATCGCCTCTCCGAAGAGCTCCCCGAGCTTGAGGAGCGCCATGCCAGTTGGCTGGGGGGGCTCGCCGCCAATCGCGAGGAGATCGAGGCCAAGGTCGCAACGCTAGAGCGATTCCTCGCCGAGGGACGGGGGCCTCTTGCGCCGTTACAGCGAGCTTCGGGAGCGCTTTCAGCGGATGAACACGGCTGAGGTGGCGGCGCTCTTCGCGAGCCTCGACGCGGTGCGAGGACGGATCGCGGCACTTGAGGAGCTCGACACCGCACTCGCTGCTCTCGGCACAAGACTAGACGCGCTCGACGCTGGCGCACCCGAGCGGCTCGTCGCGGAGCTCCCGGGCGATATCGCCGCCTGGCTCTGCGGAGCTCGATGAGGATCTGGCGCTGGAGGACCTGCGCTCGCGGGTCGAGTCAAGCGCCGCTGAGCTCACTCGCGAAGTCGGCCAGCGACGAGCGAGAATTGCAGAGCGTCTTGCCGCCGAGCGGCAGCAGCGCGAAGAGACGGAAGAAAGTCTGCGCGAGAAGACCCAGGCCGATGCGGAGGCAACCATTCGCAGTCAGCAGCGCGAAGAGGCGCGGCGACGCTTCGAGCAGGCAGATTCGCTGCGCAGGCGCTACCTCGAAGCCTATGTCGAGCTCGACAATCTGCTCGCAGAGCGGGCCAAGCTGCTCGCGGTAGCCAAAGAGACACGCGAGGCCATCTCAGCGACGAGGCAGATGTGGCAGGCACGCTCAGTAAGCAGCTTGAGAAAATCGGGGAGGAGGGTCCGCTGGTTTCGATCCTTGTCGAGCCGGGAGCAGACCGCGCCCGACTCGAATCCTTCCTAGAGGAGGGATTTCTCGATAGCGAACGCGGCGGCCATTACAAAGCACAAGGGCTAGCCGAGAAGCTCGCACCTATTGGAGCGGAAGAGCTCGCCCCGGCGATCATCGAGGGCTCACCGCAGCGGCTGCAAGGCAACCAAGCGGGGGTGACCGAGGCTCACGCCAAGCGCCTGGTGGAGGCCGTCGTTCCTTTCGAGCACGACGCCGACGCAGACGTGACCGTACCGACGAGCGAGCTTGCCGAGCTCCTTCTCCTTCAGGAGCAACCGGTTGATGACATGGTGCGGATTCTCTCTGATGGCAAGCCAGTAGACCAGCTCTCCCCAGGTGGACGCAGTAGCGCGATGCTTCCGCTGATCGCTCTGTCTGACACGGCGCCGCTAATCATCGACCAGCCCGAGGACAACCTCGACAATCGCATGGTCGGCAACACCCTGTCCTCGATCCTTGCCCACCTCAAGGAGCGGCGCCAGATCATCGTCACTACCCACAATCCGAATATCGTCGTCGGCGGCGACGCTGAGCAAGTCGCCGTCCTGCGGGCAATCGATGATCGCTCCGCCGAACTAGAGTTGACGGGCAATATCGATGACGAGGACGTGATCGACGCGGTGATCAAGATCATGGAGGGCGGCCGTGAGGCATTCGAGGCGCGCGAGCGCCGCTACGAGCGCCATCTTGGGTAACCGCACTGTGGGAGAAGGCGACCTCAACCAGGCTGCCAATGCAATTGCCCAACTTGGCATTGGGGCTGAGTTGACTGCCACGATCCGTGCAATCGAGGCTTCGCTGACGGGCAAGCAGCGCCGTGCCGCCGAACGGACGCTTGCCGATTACGAGATTGGCGAGGCTGTACTCGAGGGCGCGCTCAAGATCAAGGATCTCGCCGGCCAGATACATGTCGTCATCCACGCGGTCGGCATTCTCGTCGTGCTCCCTCACATCCTGGCGCGAGACGAGCGCATCGAGTCGGTTTCGCTTGGCGCTGGCAACACCGGACGCGAGCACGATCTCGTAACCGATCGCCGTATCGCCGAGTTCAAGTTCATCCAGTGGCGGGGCGGCGCGGAGTCAATTCGCCAAAACAGCCTCTTCATCGACCTGTTCAACCTCGCATCGGCCGAGACGACCAAGCGCCGCTGCATGTATGTCGTCGACCGCGAGCACCCCGACCAATTCCTCGCCAACCGACGGGCGCTGTCCAGCGTGCTGAGTCGCAACGCAGCCGCTGCGGCCCGTTTCAAGGCCCTGTACGGCGAACGGTTCAAGACGGTTGCTGACTACGCCGACTACATCAAGGACCGCGTTGAGATAGTCGACCTGCGGGATGTCGTGCCGGTCTTCGCTCGCTCGGAAAGAAGCAGGGTTTCGCCGGGATCAGTTCCGGCAAGCTCCGGTCGAGAGTGACCGTGTAGAGCCCCCAGCGCGGGGGAGCCACTCAGGCGTCGATCACCTTCACCGCCATCAGGCTGCCGAACTCCTGCGGCCCAGATCCCCCAAGTCGCGGCATCCCGTTCCAGAGCAGCTCGCATAGCGGACCAGGATCCTCGGTCAGGAATACCTGCCGGTACTCGCTCAATAGCCGATAGGCACTCGACTCCGCCACATTCCAGCGCCCCGCGTACTCGCTGAGTGTTGGCTCACGCGCATCACTCTGGAGCACCTCGTCGCGTAGCAAGTCCCACTCCTCGATGAACGGAACCAGCCGTTGGCGGGCCAGCCGATCGGCCCCGAGCCGATCGTCTAGCCAGTCAATGAATCCGACACCCTTCTCGCCTTTGCGCGGCAGGCGAATGGGCAGCTCTCGGTCACTCACTTAGTCCCCCTACTACTCTCATTTTTGGGAATCTCAAAAATGAGAGTAGCAACCTCCGGACAACGTTCGCAACCGCGGAAGGCTGGCCGTTGGCAACCAACCGTCGCGCGTCATCGCCTTCGGCGTCGGCGCTGCGATCTCACGCGCCTCATCGAGCCACCCGGGCGAGGAGCTGAGCGAATCGTTCATTCGGCCTCGCTCGTAGCTGGCGCCGATGCGCGCCGCCGTCTCGTCGCGATAGCCCCGCCTACGGCAAACAGCGCCGCAGCGACCGCGAGCCTCGTCGTCGTCGGTCCTGCGGTGGCCGAGATCCGCGGCCAGGGTTGGGTCACGTGGCCGGTGAGGACCAAGGCGAGCGCGACGTTCTGCAAGAAGTCCGCTGCCGCAGCGAGGGGTCCGAGCCAGGCCATCACCGCCGCAGCGCGCTCGAGCCGGAGTCTTCCGGTGGCGCGAGCACGACGCGCCACCGCTGCGCAAGCCCCGGCGAGGAAGAGGCCATAGCCGATCAGGAATGGGGTGTCGAGCGCCAGCTGCCACCACATCGCGGCCTTGCCCGCCGAGCCCCATTCGGTGACGATCTCCTGGCTGCGCGAAACGCTGCCCGCGGACTCGAAGGCGATCAGCGAGGCGCCGTGGTCGGCCATCGTCCGCATCGCCGGCAGCATCGCCGCTCCGGACAGCAGCGTCAGCGCCGCAAGGCTCCACAGCCCGCGCTTGGTCCCGGCGAGGACAAACAGGCGGGGAAGTGGCGCCTTCTTCACAGTTGAATTAGTATCAACATTCAAGTTGGAGTTACAATCTGAATGACCCCGAAGCGAAAGAGGGAGACCCGCGCCAAGAGGCAGGCCCGCACCCGGGCAGAGCTGATCACGACTGCCGCCGAGGTCTTCGCCCGCCGCGGCTACAACGGTGCCTCGGTCGAGGAGATCGCCGAGCAGGCCGGCTACTCGCACGGCGCCGTCTACTCCAACTTCGAGGGCAAGGCCGACCTCTTCCTCGCCGTCTTCGAGGACTACATGGCCGAGCGGGCGCGGGAGCTGGCTGCGACGCAGGTCGATGTCGCCGAGGACGCACCCCTGAAGACGCGCGCCCGCGCGCTCGCCGACCAGTGGATGGATCGTCTGGAGCGCGACCGCGGGTCCGTCGTCCTGCACATGGAGTTCATCGCCCACGCCAGCCGCGACCCGGAGCTGGCCGCTCGCTTCGGCACCCGCTCGGCGGCGCTGCGCGAGGCCGTCGCCCATTACATCGCCGGCTATCAGAAGGAGGCCGGCGAGAAGTTTGCATTGCCGCCCGACGAGCTCGCCCTGATCCTGCGCGCACTTGGGATCGGCCTCGCCGTCGAAGCGCTGGTCAGCCCCGATGCGGTGCGCACGGACCTCTACGGCGACTTCGTCGAGCTGCTGGTCGAGATGTCGCGCCAGGGCGGCTCCGCGGAACCGCCTCGGGGCCGTCGCAAGGACGTCAAGCGATGAAGGCGCCCGCCTACGATCGCATGGGCGTCGACTACAGCGAGGTCCGCCGTGCCGATCCGCGCTTCGAGACGGCCATCTGGGAGGCGCTCGGCACCGCCCGGCGCGTCCTCAACATCGGTGCCGGCGCCGGCTCCTACGAGCCTCGCGATCGCGAGGTCGTCGCGGTCGAGCCCTCGCCGGTGATGATCGCTCAGCGCCGACCGGGTGCGGCCCCCGCGATCCAGGGTGTCGCCGAGGACATTCCTCTGGAGGATGAAAGCGTCGATGCCACGATGGGCGTCTTCACGATGCAGCACTGGGACGACGTCGACCGCGGCCTCGCCGAGGTTCTCCGGGTGACGCGAGACCGAGTGGTCCTCCTCACCCTCGACCTCGACGTGACGGCGGAGATGTGGCTCTGCCGGGACTACCTGCCGGAGATCGTTGAGCACGACCGCGAGACGTTCCCGACGATCACGCATCTCGAAGCCGTGCTGCCGGGCGTCCGCGTCGAGACGATCCCGGTGCCCTCGGACTGCACCGACGGCTTCTGCGTGGCGCTGTGGAGCCGACCGGAGGCTCACCTCGACCCGGACGTGCGCCGGTCGTCATCGATCTGGCACTTATTGCCTGCCGCGGTGGTCGAGCCCGCCCTGGACCGGCTCCGCCGCGACCTTGCGAGTGGCGAGTGGGACCGCCGCTACGGCCGACTGCGTGAGAAGGACTCACTTGACGTCGGCTTGCGCCTCGTTACCGCGGAGCTTCGTTGACGCCGATGCGCCCGTCTCCCGTAGAGCTGGTCGACGAACTACACGGCGATCTTGCGACGCCGTGACGGGAGCTGGCGCGACAGCGTCCACTACTCGCTCCTGCGTGAGGAGTGGCCTGCGGCAAGGGCGCGGCTGCGCGAACGGATCGCTGCGGCTGAGGCGAGATAACCGCGCGTCGAACCTCGTTCAATCCTCTACGTCTGTGACCTCGGCGCCGCAGCGCGAGCGGCCCCGCAGCGGGAGTCCACGCCGCCGGCAATATGTACTGGCCGGGCTGGACCGAAATCACTCGAGCTCCTGGGGAAGCATGCGGCGGACGCTCACCCGCGGATCGTACTCCGGCTGTTCAGTAGGTCGTGGCCAACGCCCCGTCGTCCACCCCTTGGTGATAGACAACCGCCCGTGCCACAGGACCAATGGACTGCGGTCGATGAGTACGTCGTGGAGCTTCTGGCCCCAAACGACGCCGTTCTAGTGCCGCGCTGACTGACGTCGTCGACCTGCGCGTCGGGCCGGCGCTCGATGTGCTGCCCGAGCTGCATGTCGAAGGGGCCGGTCCCTTCGACTTCACCTTCATCGACGCCGACAAGGAGAACAGCCCTGCCTACTTCACTTGGGCGCTGGACCACTCACAACCGGGCAGCCTGATCGTCGCCGACAACGTCATTCGCGACGGAACCCTCGCCGATGCCGAAAGCGACGATCCCAAGGTGCAGGCTCAGCGTCGGTTGCATGAGATCCTCGCCGCCGAGAATCGTGTCAGCGCGACGACGATCCAGACGGTGGGCGGCAAGGGCTATGACGGGTTCACCGTAGCCCTTGTCACGCAGTAGCGGGCGGTCCTCCGACCACTCGTCTGACACCTACCCCAACGCTAACCCGTTCTGCGGGCGTTCCCGGCATCAGCCTGCCCCCACGCCTGAGGGTCGCTTCGTCTCGCCGCGGAGTGCGCCAACAGTCGCTCGACGACCAGTACGTCACGC